>Ga0222419_100488_pt1 | contig 36330 bp, 27 predicted proteins | sample 1B20Ametagenome_FD_182474 | JGI IMG/M metagenome (GOLD analysis project Ga0222419, IMG submission 182474) | Enriched microbial communities from leaf-cutter ant dump, University of Wisconsin, Madison, United States - 1B20A (version 2) | ecosystem: Environmental > Terrestrial > Nest > Insects nest...
AGACCACATCGATTTCACCACACTCCAATGGGTCAAGCCGGAGCTCGACGACACCTTGTCGATCGCCCGCGAGGCACTGGAGTCCTACGTCGACAGTCCGGACAAGGGCGATTTCATGCGCACCTGTTCGGATCACCTGCATCAGGTGCACGGCACCCTGCAGATGGTCGAACTGTATGGTGCGGCGATGGTGGCGGCGGAAATGGAAGCGCTGGCCATCGCACTGCACGAGGACCAGATCGCCTATCGCGAAGAAGCCTATGCCGCGCTGATGCGCGGCCTGATGCAGCTGCCGGATTACCTTGAGCGCCTGTCCAGCGGCCATCGCGACGTTCCGGTGGCCTTGCTGCCGCTGCTGAACGACTTGCGTGCCAGCCGCGAGCTGGAGCCGCTGCCCGAATCGGCGATGTTCCATCCCAACCTCGACGCATTCCTGCCGGAGCTGGCACCGGCGGCGCTGAGCGAATCCCGGGCACAGGAAAGCCGTGGTGAACTGGTGGACCTGCGCCTGCGCTTCCAGCAGCAGTTGCTGGGCTGGTTCCGCGGGCAGAACGCCGCGCAGCAGCTGGCAGGCATGCGCAAGACCCTGCTGGCGATCGCCGCGCGTTGCTATCACGTGCATGGCCGCCGCCTGTGGTGGATTGCCGCCGGCGTGCTCGAAGGCCTGGAACAGGGCGCGCTCAAGGGTTTTGCCGGCGAGATCCGGCAACTGGTCGGCAAGGTCGATCGAAACATCAAGCTGCTGATCGAGCAGGGCGAGAACAGCCTGCGCGGCGGCGAGGCCGACGAAGTGGCGTGCCGGCTGCTCTACATCGTGGCCCAGGCCCGGCAGCACAGCCCGCACATGGACCTGCTGCGCAGCACCTATGCGCTGGACAGCCTGCTGCCCGATGCCAGCGAACTGGAACATGCCAAGGGTTCGATGGCAGGCCACAACCGTGCCTTGCTCGATTCGGTATCGCGTGCGCTGAAGGACGACCTGCTCCGCGTGAAGGAGTCGCTGGATCTGTTCCTGCGCCAGCAGGACGGCGACCCGGCGCAACTGGCGGCACAGGGTGAAGTGCTGGAACGCGTCGGCGATACGCTGGGCATGCTGGCACTGGCCGTGCCGCGCCGTGTGGTCACCGAACAGCGGCGGGTGCTCGACGAAATCGCCAACCGAATGCGCAGTGCCGACGAAGACACCCTGCTCGACGTGGCCGGAGCCTTGCTGTACGTCGAGGCGTCGCTGGACGACCACATCGAGAGCCTTGGCTCCGAGGACGAGTCGAGCGAGGCCGAGGCCATGCATGGCTTGCCGCGCAGCGAGGCGCTGAGCGTCGTTTCCACCCTGATGCAGGAGGCCATCGGCAATACCGGCCAGGTCAAGGATGCGATCGTCGCCTTCGTCGAATCCGGCTGGGAGCATGATCGCCTGGCCGGCGCTCCGCAGTGGATGGATGAAGTAGCCGGCGCGATGCAGATGATGTCGTCGCCGCGCTCCGCCAGCCTGGCCCAGGGCGTCGGGCGCTTCATCGACAGCGAACTGCTGGAAGACCGGCGCGTGCCCAGCGGCGCGCAGATGGATCACCTTGCCGATGCGCTGGCAGCGCTGGAGTACTACCTCGAGGCGGCGCGCGAGCATCGCGGCGGTCTGGAGCACATCCTCGACGTGGCCGAACACAGCCTGGGCCTGCTCGGTTACTGGCCAGTGCCGCCTGCCCGCGAGCCTTCCGCAAAGGTCGCGCCTGCCGCACCGCCGGCGGTGGTGGCTCCTGTTGCCGGCGATGCCGGGGAGGAAATGCATCCCGAGTTGTCCGAATCGGTCAGCCTGGCCGACGGCGACGACATCAGTCATCTGATCGTCGGCAGTGCGGAGGCGCCCGCCGCTCCCGTGCATGACCTGGACGGTCTGCGCCTGGCACAGACCGGCTCGAACGCACCCGACACCGGCGATGCCGGCGTGGCGGACGACGAGGACGGCGACTGGACCTACATCGAGGAAGAAGTCGTCGAACAGGTGCCGGTACGTGATGCGCTGGCGGCCAACACCCGTTTCAACACCGATGCGGAAGGCATCGACGACGACATCCGCGAGATCTTCCTGGAGGAGATGCAGGAGGAGATCGACAACCTCGACAGTGCCGAGAAGACCTGGCTGGCCGATCCGTCGCAGATCTCGCAGCTGGCCGGCATCCGGCGCTCCTTCCATACGCTGAAAGGCTCCGGGCGCCTGGTCGGCGCCGGCGTGCTCGGCGAATTCGCCTGGAAAGTGGAGGACATGCTCAACCGTGTTCTCGACAGCAGCATCGAGCCGGACGCGAACGTGCAGTCGCTGGTGCGTCACGCCATCGCCGCGCTGCCGCAGTTGCTGGCGGCACTCAAGGGCGAGGACCAGCCGGATGCACCGCTGAGCGCGGTCATGCATGTGGCCGAACAGCTGGCGTCAGGCAACCCGGCACGCGTGGAAGACCACGTGTCGCAAAGCACCGAAACCGTTCGCCGGATCGTGCGTCGTCGTGTGCCGCGCGTCGATGCGGTGGTCGATGCGATACCGGAGGCCAGCGTCACTGACGCCGGCTCGGTCAGAATGGAGTCCACGCCGGTCGAACCCGACCAGAGCTTGGGCATGCCGGTGATGCCGCCGGTGGATCCGGTCCTGCTGGAAATCCTGCGCAGCGAGGTGGCGCAGTACCTGCAGACCATCCGCGCGGCGATCCAGCGCAGCGAAAACGAGCTGCCGGTCAGCGAGGAATTGCTGCGTGCCGTGCATACGCTGCATGGCGCCATCGCGATGGTCGACATTCCGTTGCTGACACGACTGCTTTCGCCGCTGGAGAGCCTGTTCAAGCGCCTGCGCGCGATCGGGCAGCCGCTGCCGTCCGATGGCATCGGCCTGCTTGGCCGGTCGGTCGAGGTGGTCGAGCAGGTGATGGGCCAGTTCGACGCAACCGACCCGCAGCTGCCCGAGGCCGATGCGCTCACGGCGCAGGTCATTGAGATGCGCGATCGCTATCCCGAGTCGCAGGTGGCGCACGTCGTGTTCGATCCGTCTGCCGGGGAAGCCGATCCGCTGCAGATGAACGTTGCCGGTATCGACGACGCGGCCCTTGCCGCCTCGCTGGAAAGCAGTCTGGCGCGGATTGCCGAGGTGCCGGCAGATTCGCCAGTTGACGATGCTGCGGACTCGTCGCCGCGGACCGACGATCTGCAACACGCTGACGTCACCGCCGAGCTGGTGGCTGCACTGGGTGCCTTTGACCCGACCCAGGCCGAGTCCGGGAAGCTTGCTGCCGAGCAGCAGGAGCAGGAACGCCTCGTCGCGGAGCGTGCCGCCGCCGAAAAGCTGGCGCAGGAGCAGGCCGCTGCCGAGCAGCAGGAACAGGAGCGCCTCGCCGCGGAGCGAGCCGCCGCCGAAAAGCTGGCGCAGGAGCAGGCCGCCGCGGAGCAGCAGGAACAGGAGCGCCTCGCCGCGGAGCGAGCCGCCGCCGAAAAGCTGGCGCAGGAGCAGGCCGCCGCGGAGCAGCAGGAACAGGAACGCCTCGCCGTGGAGCGAGCCGCTGCCGAGAAGCTGGCGCAGGAACAGGCTGCCGCCGAGCAGCAGGAACAGGAGCGCCTCGCCGCGGAGCGTGCTGCTGCCGAAAAGCTGGTGCAGGAACAGGCCCTCGCCGAGCAGCAGGAACAGGAACGCCTCGCCGCGGAGCGAGCTGCTGCCGGGAAACTGGCACAGGAACAGGCTGCCGCCGAAAAAGCCGCCTCCGTCGTGGAGAGTGTCGCCGCAGAAGAAGCCTCGGCTCCGCTGTCCCAGCTCGGCCATATCGATGCCGACCTGCTGGAGGTCTTCCTCGATGAGGCGCGCGAACTGCTCGACCATGCCGATGGCGTACTCGCGCAATGGCACGATGAGCCGGCTGAACTGGGGCACGTGCCCGAGCTCCAGCGCGACCTGCACACCCTCAAGGGCGGTGCGCGGATCGCCGGGCTGGTCCCGGTGGGCGATCTCGCGCACGCGGTCGAGACGCTGCTTGAAAAGCCGATCAGTGACGCGGCTTCGGCCTCGGCGCTGATCACTGCGCTGGAAGCCAGCTTCGATCAGTTGCATGCCATGGTGCAGCAGGTATCGCATGGCCATGCGCCGGCCTACCCGCAGGCTGCGATCGATCATCTGCTGACTCTGGCCGGCGAAACGGCGCTGACCGACGACACCCAGCAGTCCGTGCCCGGCCGGCCGGCTGTCGAGCCGGTTGCTCCGGTGCCGGTGCAGTCGGTCGAGGACGGGGATCTGCCCGGGCTGTTGCCGGAAGCAGAGGAGGAAACACGTTCCCCGCAGGAGCAGATCCGCGTTCGAGCCGACCTGCTCGACAGCCTGGTCAATCACGCCGGCGAGGTGGCGATCTACCGTTCGCGCCTGGAGCAGCAGGTTGCCGGCTATCGCTTCAATCTGGTCGAGCTGGAGCAGACGGTGTCGCGCTTGCGCAGTCAGCTGCGCATGCTGGAAATCGAGACCGAGGCGCAGATCATCGCGCGCTTCCAGCGCGAGCATCGCGAAGCGGGCATGACCGCGTTCGATCCGCTCGAGCTGGACCGTTACTCGCAGCTGCAGCAGTACTCGCGTGCCCTGGCCGAGTCGGTATCCGATCTGGTGTCCATCCAGAGCATGCTGGATGAGCTCACCCGCCAGGCCGAGACCCTGCTGATCCAGCAGTCGCGGGTCAGTACTGAATTGCAGGATGGCCTGCTGCGTACCCGCATGCTGCCGTTCGACACGATGGTACCGAACCTGCGCCGCACGCTGCGCCAGGCCGCACAGGAGCAGGGCAAGCGCGCCCAGCTGCATGTGGATGGTGCCCATGGCGAAATGGACCGCAACCTGCTCGACCGCATCAAGGCACCGTTCGAGCACATGCTGCGCAATGCCATCGCGCATGGCATCGAGGCACCGGACGAGCGTCGCAAGCTGGGCAAGCCGGCCGAGGGCTCGGTGCACATCCAGGTGGCGCGTGAAGCCACCGAGGTGGTGGTGCGGGTCAGCGACGATGGCGGCGGCATCAATCGTGCGGCGATCCGCGAGCGTGGCATCGAGCGCGGGCTGCTGCGTGCCGAAACGAAACCCACCGACAACCAGCTGCTTTCGCTGATCACCCAGCCGGGCTTTTCCACGGCCGGCAAGGTCACCCAGCTGGCCGGCCGCGGCGTCGGCATGGACGTGGTCGCCAACGAAATCAAGCAACTCGGCGGCTCGCTGTCGATCGAGTCGGAAGAAGGCCAGGGCACCACGTTCGTGTTGCGGCTGCCCTTCACGCTCGCGGTCACCCAGGCCATCCTGGTGCGCATCGGCGAGGCGACGTTCGCCATTCCGATGACTTCGGTGCAGGGCGTGGCGCGGGTCAACCCGGAAGACCTGAGTGCCATCCTGACCCAGGACGAGCCTTCGTTCCGCTACGGCAACGAGGAGTACGGCATCCATGACCTGGCCGAGTTGCTGGGTCTGCCGCCCGGGCTGCCGACCGAGGGCGAGCAAATTCCGCTGCTTTTGACCCGTTCCGGTGACTTGCGTGCGGCGATCCGGCTCGATGCGGTGATCGGCTCGCGCGAGATCGTGGTCAAGTCGGTCGGCCCGCAGATCAGCTCGGTGCCCGGCCTGCTCGGCGCGACCATCATGGGCGATGGCTCGGTGCTGATCATTCTTGATCTGGCGCCACTGGTCCGCCACGGCATGATCCGCCGCGAACAGCGTCTGGCCGAGGGCCTGGCCGCAGTCGAGGCGCCGGTGGTCGAGGAAGCACAGGCACGCCCGCTGGTGATGGTGGTGGACGACTCGATCACCATGCGCAAGGTCACCGGCCGCGTGCTGGAACGCCACGAGTACGAGGTCGCCACTGCAAAGGACGGTGTGGATGCGCTCGAGAAACTGCACGAGCGGGTGCCGGATCTGATGTTGCTGGATATCGAGATGCCGCGCATGGACGGTTACGAGTTGGCGACCCTGATGAAAGCCGACCCGCGCCTGCGCGACGTGCCGATCGTGATGATCACCTCGCGCAGTGGCGACAAGCACCGCCAGCGCGCGTTCGACATCGGCGTGGACCGCTACCTCGGCAAGCCTTATCAGGAGGCCGAGTTGCTGGTGCAGATCGGTGAAGTGCTGGAGTCACGGTCGATGGAGCCGATTCATGACTGAAGCAGCTTCGGCGGTTGCCCTGCTGTTTGATGACAGCGAACTGGGTGGCCAGTTGCGTGAGGCATTGCAGGAGCGTGGTGCACGGATCGTGCATGAGGGCGATGTCGCCAGCCTGAGCCGGGAGTTGCTGCAGCAGGTGGGCGCCGACGTGCTGGTGGTGAACCTGGACGACAGTGCCGACGATGCGCTCGACCATCTGTACGACGTGATCGACGGCGATCATCCCCGGGTGGTTTTCAACGATGCCCAGGCCAGCAGTGCGCTGGTCGGCTGGGATCGTGCACGCTGGGCTCGCCATCTGGCGGTCAAGGTGCTTGAGGCGGGTGATATCGATCCGCCGCGGCCGGGGAATGCCCCGACCGTGGAAGCAGCCGCCGGGAGCGCACCCGTTGCACCGGAAGCTTCGCCGGAAGCCGCGGCACCTGTCGCGGCGGATGCCGCGTTGCCTGAGCCAGAGCCTCTGATGGCGGACAGTACGGTCGCGCTGGAAGTGCCGTCTGATGTTCCGCATCACGACAACGACGATGCCCACCACGAACAGCTCGCCACGGCGGAGTCGGAATCACTGGCCGCCGAACTGGAGGCTCTGCTGGCCTCGGGCGAACTGGAGGCCGGTGACGAGGAGGAGAGCGGTCCCGGCCTGCGCAGTTTCGAAGGCGAGGACCTGCCGCCGCTGCACGACGGCAACTTCGCCGACGTGATCCCTGCGCAGGCGGTGGACGATGCCATGGAGCCCGTGCTCGCATTTGAACCCGAGCCTGCATCCGGGCCCGAGCCTGAGCCCGTACCTGAACCGGCCGGCAGGGCCGACGAACCTGCAGCCGGGCCGCCGTCGCTGCCGGATGGCATGGAGCTGGCGCCGCTTTCCGATGCGCTGGTCGCCGACATACCGTCGGCCAGCGTCGTGGCGCCGTCGGCGCCTGACAACTGGGCTCTGCTGGATGACGAAGCACCAGTGGAAGCCGCGTCGGACGAGAAGCCCGATGCCGCCGCATTCGGTATTGAGAAGCTGAGTGCGGCGGATTTCCTGGCGCCGGATGTCGATGCCGTCGTGCCGGAGTTCGAGCCGAAGATGAGCCTCGAACTGGTTTCGATGGAAGAGGCCATTGCGCCGCAGGCCTACGTGCAGGAGCACGAGATGCTGCTGCACGAGCCCGGCAGTGCGTTGAGCCGCGTGATCCTGCTGGGTGCATCCGCCGATGGCGTCGATTCGGTCCGTGCGTTCCTGCAGGCGTTGCCGGCCACCTCGCAGCTGACCTTCCTGCATACCCAGCATGCGGCTGGCCAGCCGATGGCCGAACTGGTCGATGAGTTCGCCGCAAGCTGCGCGTTGCCGGTGCGGCTGGCCGGTGACGGCAGTCGGGCCGGAACCGGAGAAGTGCTGGTGGTACCGCCGGGGCAGCAGGTGCGCTTGCATCGCGATGGCAAGGTCGAGTTGCAGGAAATGCCCGGGGAATCGGTACAGCAGGCGTCGATCGATGCCACCTTGACCATGGCCGCCAATGCCTTCGGCCGTGACGCGCTGGCGATTGTCTTCGCTGGTCGTGGCAACGATGCCGTGGCCGGGGCGCAGGCGATCCACGACCGGGGCGGCAAGGTCTGGGTGGAATCGTCATCCGGCGAGCATTTCGCCGACATGGTCGGCGGCATCTTTGCCGAACGACTGGTCAGTTTTTCCGGTACGCCGTCCGATCTGGCGGCGCACCTGATCGAGGTGTATCCATGAGTGATCCGTTGCCGCGTGAAATCCGCTGCGTGCTGGTGCCGGTGGGCAATCAGCGCTTGCTGTTGCCCAATGCCACCATCGCCGAAGTGATCACCCAGAGCGAGCCCGAACCGATTGCCGGTGCTCCGGACTGGCTGCCGGGGCGCATTGCCTGGCGTGGCTGGCGCGTGCCGTTGGTGTCGTTCACCCAGTTGACCGGCACTGACGAGGGCGATACCGAGCAGAGCATCCGCGTGGCCGTGCTCAAGGCGCTTGGCGGCAATCCCGAATTGCCGTTCATTGCCGTGCAGACCCGGGGCTTTCCCCGCCTGACCACGCTCAATGCCGAGCTGATCATCCCCACCCACGACGGCACGGCCTTGCCGCCCGGCGTGCGGGCGAACGTGCTGGTGCGCGATGACGTGGCGATGATTCCCGACCTGGAATGGATCGAGAACGAAATCCAGGGACTGCTCGATGCCGCCGGGCTGGGAAGCATGCCGTTGCCCGGCGAGTCGGCCGGGATGTCCGGCGCCGTCGAGGCGCCCTGACGCATTCGCTGCAGCGACGGTGCGGGTCAACCGTCGCCGTGCAGCGCCTGCAATGCCGCCAGGGCCGCCAGCCCGGCGGTTTCCGTGCGCAGGATGCGTGGCCCCAGGCGAAGGCCATCGAAACCGGCCGCAGCCAGCGCCTGGGTGTCGCGTTCGCCCAGCCCGCCTTCCGGGCCGACCACCAGCACGCCACCAGATGCTGCGAAAACCAGATCGCGCGATGAGCGCGTGGCTTCCGGCAACAGTGCCAGGCGCAGCGTGTCATCGGCAGGCAGTCCATCAAGCCAGTTCTGCAACGGCAGGACCGGCACGATCTCGGGCAGGCGTGCGCGGCCACTCTGTTCACAGGCACTGGCAGCCACCGCCCGCCAATGCGCCAGCCGCTTTTCGGCGCGGGCGGGGTCCAGCTTCACCTCCGAACGCTCGGTCAGCAGCGGCACGATGCGCGCCACGCCCAGTTCGGTGGCCTTCTGCACGATCAGATCCATCTTCTCGCCGCGGGCCACGCCCTGGGCCAGGGTCAGGGCCAACGGTGATTCGTTGTGCACCGCCTGTGCCTCGTCCACGCGCAGCACCACCTCGCGCTTGCCTGTGGCGGTGATGCTGCCGCTGTAGTCATGACCGTCGCCGTTGAACACGGTCAGCGGATCGCCAACGTTCATCCGCAGCACCCGCACGACATGCTCGGCGGCCTGTTGAGGCAGGCTGACCTCGCTGCCGGCGGTCAGGGGAAGATCGACGTGAATGCGGATGTTGCGCATGGTGCGGTTCAGCGATGAATGGTCCGCCAGCATAACGCGTAGGGCGGGCATTGCCCGCCGATGGCGGCTCCGGTGATTCGCGCAACAATGCGATGCCCGTTTCCCACTCCTCGTCCGCCTGGCGGGCTCTCAGTCGGCGACGGCCAGCTCGATGCCGGCGATGGCGGTATCGACCAGCAGGTCGATTTCGGCTTCGCTGACCACATAGGGCGGCATGAAATAGATCACGTTGCCCAGCGGGCGCAACAGCACGCCGTGCTGCAGGCCGTGCAGGTAGACGCGCAGGCCGCGCCGCTCCCCGGCGGGGAACGGGTGGCGGCTGGTCTTGTCGGCGACCAGTTCGACGGCGGCGATCATGCCGGTCTGGCGTACGTCGGCGACATGCGGATGATCGCGCAGCGGTTCCAGTCGCCGGGCCAGGTGCGCGGCCAGTTCGCGGTTGCGCGCCAGCACCGGCTCGTCGCGGAAGATCGCCAGCGTCTCCAGCGCGACGCGGCAGGCCAGCGGATTGCCGCTGTAGCTGTGCGAGTGCAGGAAGGCCTTGCCGGCGTTGTATTCGGCGTAGAACGCCTGATACACCGATTCACGGGTCAGCACTGCCGACAGCGGCATGAAGCCGGCGGTCAATCCCTTGGACAGGCACATGAAGTCGGGCGTCACGCCGGCCTGCTCGCAGGCGAACAGGCTGCCGGTGCGGCCGAAGCCGACCGCGATCTCGTCGGCGATGAAATGCACGTCGAACTCGTCGCACAGCGCGCGCAGGCCGGCCAGATAGGCGGGGTGGTACATGCGCATGCCGCCGGCGCACTGCACCAGTGGCTCGACGATCACCGCGCAGGTTTCATGGGCGTGGCGTTCGAGCAGGACTCGGAGATCACCAAGCCGGCGCGTGGCAGTCTGTTCGGCCGACTCGCCCGGCTCGCCTTCGTAGGCATCGGGCGAGGGCGCCAGGAATGGCGTCAGCAGCAGCGGCGCATAGGTCTTGCGATACAGTGCCACGTCGCTGACCGACAACGCACCCAGCGTCTCGCCGTGGTAGCTGCCGCTCAGCGCGATGAAGCGGGTCTTCTCGCCATGGCCCTGGTTGAGCCAGTAGTGGAAGCTCATCTTCAGCGCCACCTCGATCGCCGAGGAGCCGTTGTCGGCGTAGAACACCCGGTCCAGCCCGGGCGGCGTCACCCGCACCAGTTCCTCGGCCAGCGCGATCGCCGGTTCGTGGGTGAAACCGGCAAAGATCACGTGCTCCAGTGTCCGCGCCTGCCCGGCCAGTGCGGCGGCGATGCGCGGGTTGGCATGGCCGAACAGATTGGTCCACCAGGAACTGACACCGTCGAGATAACGACGACCGTCGGCATCGAACAGCCACGCACCTTCACCGCGGACAATCGGCAGCATCGGCACCAGCCCGTTGACGGGATCGTGGTCGTGCATCTGGGTGCAGGGGTGCCACAGGTGTTTCAGGTCGCGGGTGGCCAGCGCGGAATTGCCGTTTTCGGGATGATTCATCCGGTTATGATCGACGCTGCGTGCCGGACGCTCAAGTCCGCACATGGCCCACACCGGGAATCGATGCTTGAAGTGCCTGCGAAAATGCCTGATCGGCTTCGGTGCAGTATTGCTGGCCGCCTTCCTGCTGCTGTGGTTTCTGCCGGCGCGCTGGGTGGTTGGCCGGATCGAGCCGGGCCTGCATGGCGTGCGCCTGCAGCAGGTGCAGGGGACGTTGTGGAATGGCCGTGCGAACGAGGTCGTGGCGGCCAATGGCAAGACGCTGGGGCAATTGAGCTGGCAACTGTCGCGGCGGGCACTGCTGGGGCAATTGCAACTGCAGTTGCAATTGCGTGGCCCGGCGCTGTCGTTTTCGGGTGGCATGCGAAAGATCGATGAGAGCCGGACCGAATGGCGCGGGGTGAACCTGCAGGTCGATCTGGCGGCGCTGGGCGACTACGTGACGTTTCCCCAGGACAAGCCGCTTGGCGAACTGCAGCTGAGTGCCGACCGGATCCTGCTGCAGGGCGGCTGGCCGCTGCAGATGCAGGCTGGCGGGCAATGGCGACAGGCGGCCATGCGCACTGCCGGAGGCGATATCGCGCTGGGTGATCTGCAGTGGCAGGTACAGGCGCAGGGCGGGGTGATCCGGATGCAGGTGAGCGATGACGGGCAGGGACCGCTGCACGTGGATGGACAGGGACAACTGAGTCCGCTTGGATGGCGGCTGGACGCGACCTTGCAACCACGACAGACTGACCCGGCACTGCGCCGATGGCTGGCGGGTTTGGGGCCTCAGGCCGCCGATGGCAGTGTGCAGATCCAGCGTCATGGTGGACTGACAGGCAGTGCACCGCCGGCCGATTGAGGAAATACGCCCGAATGAATCCCGATACCGTCACCGCGGCCCTGGCCGCCGCCCGCGAAGCCGCCGCCGCTGCGGCCGAAGTGATCCGGCATTACTGGAACCGTGGTGTCGACGTGGAGTGGAAGCCCGATGCCACGCCGGTGACCGTGGCCGACCGCGAAGCCGAGCAGGCGATCCGGAAAATCCTGCAGGCCTCGCTGCCGCAGGCGTCCATCTATGGCGAGGAGTTCGGCATCGACGGTGGAAGCGACGGCCTGCTGTGGCTGGTCGACCCGCTGGATGGCACCAAGAGTTTCGTGCGTCGCACGCCGTTCTTTTCCACCCAGATCGCACTGATGGATCGTGGCGAGCTCGTGCTGGGCGTATCCAGTGCCCCGGTCTACGGCGAAACCATGTGGGCCAGTGCCGGCAACGGTGCCTGGCTCGATGGCGAGCGCGTGCAGGTGGCCGCCACCGACGGTATCGATCAGGCCTCACTGTCGATCGGCAACGTCAGGACACTGGCCGGCGATGAGCGCTGGGGCGCGCTGGGTTCGTTGATACGCGACAGCAACCGCATCCGCGGCTATGGCGATTTCTGCCATTACCACCTGCTGGCGCGGGGCAGTCTGGACCTGGTGATCGAGTCGGACGTCAACATCCTCGACATCGCCGCGCTGGCGGTGATCGTGCGTGAAGCCGGCGGCGTGTTCAGTGATCTCGATGGTGCCGCGCTCACGCTGGACACGCGCAGCGTGCTGGCCGGTGTTCCCGCGATCTACGCACAGGCGCTGAGCCGCCTTGCTTCCAGCCACCACCAGGATGCCTGATGTACTCCCATCTGTTTGACCTGCCCAGTTGGTGGGTGGTCTTCGTTTCCACGCTGGCAAGCCAACTGCCCGAGTTTCTGATGGAGCTGGCCGGCATGCTGGTGGCCGTGTGGTTCTGGCGGCGTGCGCCGCGTCCTGCACTGCTGGTGCTGGTGGCCTGCTCGCTGATGTTCGTGGCAACCCTGTTCGGGACCTGGGTGATCGGCTGGTGGCTGCCTTCGGTGCAGTCGAACAGCAGTGTCTCGAACGAGGTGATCATGCGCGTGATGAGCCTGTGGTCCTTCGCGGGGCAACTGATCCATGGCATCGCGATCGGCGTCCTGATCTGGGCGGCATTCAGCGGGCGCGCAAGGAGCGTGAGCGCTCCGTAGCCGGACATCGTGCATGGAGTCTCCGGATCGCCATCGTCACCGCGCTACAATCCCCGGATGCCCAAGCCTCCGATCATCCACGCCGTCCGCGATGTCACCGACAGCCGTTTCCTGCAGGTCGAGCAGCTCGACCTGGAGTTTTCCAACGGTGTCAGGCGCACTTACGAGCGGCTGAAGGGCAGTGGCCTCGGCGCGGTGATCATCGTGCCGATGCTGGATGACGAGACGGTGCTGCTGGTGCGTGAATACGGCGGTGGTGTCGGTCGCTACGAGCTGGGCCTGCCCAAGGGCCGGCTGGATCGGGGCGAAACCGCCGGGCAGGGTGCCGAGCGCGAGCTGAAGGAAGAGATCGGCTACGGCGCGCGCAAGCTGAATATCCTGCACAGCCTGTCGCTGTCGCCGTCGTACATGACGCACATGGCCCACGTGGTGCTGGCGCAGGATCTTTACCCCGAAAAGCTGGTCGGCGACGAGCCGGAAGAGCTCGAGGTGGTGCCGTGGAAAATGTCCGGGTTGCACCGCCTGCTCGGGCGCGAGGACGTTACTGACGGGCGCTCGATCGCCGCATTGTTCATGGCCCGCGAATACCTCGCCGGCCGGTTCCGGCCCGCATGAACACGCCCGGCACGCTGGTCCGGCAGATCGGTGACATCGCCCGGGCCGCGGCCAGAGCCATCCTCGATGTCTATGCCGGCGATTTCGCGGTGCAGACCAAGGCTGATGCCTCGCCGGTGACTGCCGCCGATCTCGCCGCGCAGAAGGTGATCGTGGCCGGCCTGGCGGCTCTCGAACCGCACCTGCCGGTGCTGTCGGAAGAGGGCAAGAGCCTGCCATGGTCGGAGCGCCGCCAGTGGTCGCGCTACTGGCTGGTCGATCCACTCGACGGCACCCGCGAATTCGTCAAGCGCAACGGTGAATTCACCGTCAACATCGCCCTGATCGATGATCATCGCAGCGTGCTCGGCGTGGTGCTGGCCCCGGTCAGCGGCGAGCTGTATGTCGCCGCGGAGGGCGAAGGCTGCTGGCTGCAGGAACGTGCCGATGGCGACTGGCGGCGCATCCACACACGCCCTCTGGCGCAGCCGGCACGGGTCGCCGGCAGCCGTTCGCATGGTGGCGCGCAGAGCGACATGCTGCGCCGGCTGGTCGGCGATGACCATGAACTGCAGCCACTCGGCTCCTCGCTGAAATTCTGCCTGATCGCCCGCGGCGACGTGGACATCTATCTGCGTCTGGGCCTCACCAGCGAATGGGACACCGCCGCCGCCCAATGCGTGCTGGAAGAAGCCGGCGGCGCCGTGCTCGACCTGCATGGCCGTCCGTTCCGCTACAACCGTGGTGAGTCGCTGTTGAATCCGGAGTTCGTCGCCGTCGGCGATCGCGGGATCGATTGGGCGGCCAAGCTGAGAAGTGAGTGAAGAGGAGTGGGAAGTGAGTAAGAGCCAAAGCGAAAGCCAGAGTCAAGGCGCGCAGCCCGGTGCCTCGCGGGGGACTGACACGCTTTCTCTCACTCCTCACTCCTCTCCACTCTCCACTCGCATCAATGATCTGCTCGCCATCATGGCGCGCCTGCGCGATCCGGAGCACGGCTGTCCGTGGGATGTGAAGCAGGATTTTTCCTCGATCGCGGCCTACACCATCGAGGAAGCCTACGAGGTGGCCGATGCGATTGATCGGGGCAACCTCGATGATCTTTGCGATGAGCTTGGCGACCTGCTTCTGCAGGTGGTGTTCCATGCGCAGATGGCGTCGGAGCAGGGGGCGTTCGGTTTCGATGACGTGGTGCAGGCGATCTGCTCCAAGATGCTGCGCCGGCATCCGCATGTGTTCGGTGACGTGCAGTACGCCAACCTGGACGAGCAGAAGCAGGCCTGGGAAGCGATCAAGCAGGCCGAGCGCGAGGCGAAAGGGGCTTCGCCCGACAGCAGTGCGCTGGCAGGCATCTCCGCCGGCATGCCGGAGTGGAAGCGCGCGCTGAAGCTGCAGCAGCGCGCCGCCACTACCGGCTTCGAGTGGCCTGATCCCGCGCCGGTGCTGGACAAGCTGGTCGAGGAAGTGGATGAGGTGCGCGCCGAGTTCGCCGCTGGTGCCGATCCGGCGCGGCTGCAGGACGAAGTGGGTGATGTGCTGTTCGTTGCCGTGAATCTCGCCCGCCATGCCGGCGTCGATGTCTCGCAGGCACTGCGGCACGCCAACGCAAAGTTCGAGCGGCGCTTCCGCCGGATGGAACAGCTGGCTGATGCCGACGGCACGCCGTTTGCTGAGCGCACGCTGGAGCAGCAGGAACAACTGTGGCGGCGTGCCAAGCAGGACGAATCCTGAGTTCCGCTGCAACCTTTTCCGCGGGGCCTGCATCCAAGCGCGACCGAAACCCGAGGAGATGGATCATGCGCCGCCTGCTTTTCGCCACCCTGTTGCTCGCCCCGATCGCGGCCTTCGCCGCCCAGCCCTGCAAGTACGAGGCGCCGCGCAGACTGCAGGTCGACCTGACCGGCGTGCGCGGCGTGCAGATTGACGTGAACAGCTACGACCTGCATCTGGTTGCCGGCGGCGACGGCAAGAGCCTCAGCGTCGATGGCCGCGCCTGCGCTTCCGAGCAGGGTCTGCTGGAACGCCTGCAGGTCAACCAGCGGCGCGAGGGCGACCAGTTGCTGATCGAGCTTGGCGGTGACGGCAGCTCCATCTTCCGCCTGTTCGGCAGTTCCTACAGCCGTCTGGACGTGAATGTGCAGATGCCGTCGGATTTGCCGGTCACCCTGCGCGTGGGTTCCGGCGACGCCGATGTCGAGGGCGTGCGCGAGCTGCAGGCCAACGTCGGCTCCGGTGATCTGGCGGTGAGCCGCATTGCCGGCCGCTTCAGTGCCAGCGTGGGTTCGGGCGACATCGATGCCAGTGACCTGGGCAGCCTCGACCTGGGCTCGGTCGGCTCCGGCGATGCCACCATCGAACGGATCAAGGGCGATGCCCGCATCGGCAGCATCGGCTCCGGCGACGTCACCCTGAGCGGGGTCGGTGGCAGCGTCCACGCCGACACCCTCGGCTCCGGCGACCTTGAAGTCAGTGATGTCGGTGGCGATTTCAGCCTCGGCGCCAAGGGCAGTGGCGACGTCGACCATTCCGGCGTGAAAGGCAAAGTCAGCCTGCCACGCGGAAAGTAGGGCGGGCACCGCCCGCGCCGCGAAGTGGCGATTGGCGGAAGAGCCGCGGGCAGTGCCCGCCCTACCGCACGGAATCACCCTTGCTCGACCATCGGCAAGACGGTATCCACGCGAAAGCAGTTAAGGTACGCGGCAATCACGTCGTGATCGCCCTGACTCCGTAGGGCGGGCACCGCCCGCGCCGCGGAATGGCAGTTGGCGGAAAAGCTGCGGGCAGTGCCCGCCCTACCGCACGAAAATCACCCTTGCTCGACCATCAACAAGGCGGCATCTACACAAAAGCGGTCAAGGTGCGCGGCAATCGCATCATGGTCGCTCCGACGCCGTAGGACGGGCACCGCCCGCGCCGCGGAATGGCGATTGGCGGAAGAGCCGCGGGCAGTGCCCGCCCTACCGTGCGGAAATCACCCTTGCTCGACCATCAGCAAGACGGTATCCACGCGAAAGCAGTCAAGGTACGCGGCAATCGCTCGTGATCGCCCCGACTCCGTAGGGCGGGCACCGCCCGCGCCGCGGAATGGCGATTGGCGGAAGAGCCGTGGGCAATGCCCGCCCTACCGCGCGGAAATCATTCTTGCCCGACCATCAGCAAGGCGGTGTCTACGCGGGATGGCGGATCGCAGTTGTCACCCAGTACACCAGCGGCGCGCACACCAGCAGGAATGGAATCGAGACCCTGTGCAACTGACCCAGACCGTTGGGCAGGCGAGCCAGGCGCAGGGCGATCAGGTTGGCCAGTGAGCCGGTCGCCACGCCGAAACTGCCCACGTTCACTGCCACGGCCAGAGCAAGGGGATCGCTGGCGCGATCGAGCAGCAAAACGGTGGCCGGCACGTTGCTGATCAACTGTGCGGCGACGATGCCGCTGGCGTAGAGCGTCAGCGGCTGACTGAAATCGATCCGGTCCAGCAGATGCCGTATCGGCGGCAGTTCGGCGGCATGGCCCAGCGCCAGGAAGATCGCGGCAAAGGTCAGCAGCAGCGGCCAGTCGACCCGGCGCAGGCTGGAGCGCGCCAGCAGTGCGAACAGCGCCAGCATCACCAGTGCGCCCAGTGGCGCCTGGCCGTGCTCCATCAGCAGCACCATGCCGAGCAGGGCCAGCATCGAACAGCGACCGAGGCGGGCCGAGGCGATGCTGCCGTCGAGGTGTTCGGCCGACAGCGTCACCCGGCCACGGGGCAGCCACAGCAGCGTGAGTGCCGCGACCAGCACCAGCATCACTGCCGCCGTCGGCAGCATCGAGGCGACGAAGTGCAGGAACGGTTGCCGCGAGTGTTGCCACAGCAGCAGGTTCTGCGGATTGCCGATCGGGCTGAGCGTCGAGCCGGCGTTCACCGCCAGTGCTTCCAGCACCACCATGCGCGGCACCGGCAGGTTGGAAACCCGGCCGATCGCCAGGGTCAGCGGCACGATCAGGAACAGGCTTACGTCATTGGTCAGCACCATCGACAGCAGCGCGGTGGCGATCACCAGCACCAGCCCCAGGCCGCGCAGCGAGTGCGCCCGTGCCACCACCATGGCAGCCACATGCCGGATCAATCCACTGTCGCGAATGCCCTGGATCGCGACCAGCAGTCCGGTCAGGCCGGCCAGAGCCGGCAGTTGCAGCCAGCGCCACCACGTGGCCGGCGGCTGCGGATCGAGCATGGCCAGCACGATGGCCAGCGTCGTGAACAGCCACAGCAACCATTCTTCCCGAAGGCGCTGTAGCAGGTAGCTGGCGGTCATCGGGAAGGTCCGGTGGGAGGCGCCGCGTACTTTAGCAGCGGCGCTCAGCCTTCGCGCAGCAATCGCATCGGCGGTGTATGGCTGACCTTGCGGGTGCCGGCCAGGCCCAGCAGCATCACCACCAGTGCCGCTGCCACCGCGCCACTGGCCAGCGGCCACAGCGGCGGCACGAAACCTTCGAGATGGAACACCGAATGACCCAGCCACAGTCCGGCACCGGCGGCACCCAACGCGGCAGTCAGGCCGGCGATCAGGCCGAGCAGGGCGAACTCGCAGGCCGCCGCCACATGCAGTTGCGCACGGCGTGCGCCCAGCGTGCGCAGCAGTGCCGCTTCATGGCGGCGTTCGGCGGCACTGGCGGCGAGTGAGGCGGCCAGCACCAGCGCACCGGCAAGCAGGCTGAAACCGAGGATCCAGCGCACGGCATTGCCGACCCGGTCGACGATCTCGCGCACGCGGTCGAGCAGCGAGTCGACATCGATCAGGCTGAGGTTGCCGTAGTCGCGCGACAACTGCGCCAGTTCGCCGGCGTGGTCGCGCGGCAGGTGGAAACTGGTCAGCCAGGTGTGCGGCAACTCGCCGGCATGGGCGGGGTCGAGCAGCAGGAAGAAGTTGACCCGGAATGAATTCCAGTCAACCTCACGGATGCTGCTGACTTTCGCGTCGATGCTGCCTTCGCCCACGTCGAAGCGCAGTGTGTCGCCCAGCTTCAGTGCGAACCGGTCGCGCCACGAGGTATCGATCGACACCTCGGCCTGCGGCGGATTGGCGCCATGCCAGTGGCCGGTGATCACCCTGTTCGACGGCGGCAGCTCGGTGGCCCAGGACAACCTGAGCTGGCGATTGCCGGCGCGGCTGGCGCGTTCGTTGTCGAAATGGATCTGGTCGATTGGCTGGCCGTTGATCGCGCTGAGCTTGCCCACGGCCAGCGGCAGCATGTTGATCTGGTCACCGCCGATGTCGGTCAACGCCTGCGTGAAACCTGCGCGCTGGTCTTCCTGCAGGTTCAGCGCGAACCAGTTGGGCGTATCTGCCGGCAGTTCCTGGCGCCAGCCCTGCAGCAGTGCCGGTGCCACCACGGCCAGCAGCAGCAGCGCGCACAGGCCCAGGCTGAGCGAGGTGGCCTGAATCACGCTCAGCACGCGTCGTCGCGCCAATGCGGCCAGGCCCAGCCGCAGCGCCGGGTGTGCGCCGGGCGCGATGCGCCGGGCCAGCCACAGCAGCAACATGGCCAGCAGCGCCGCGATGACCGCCACGCCAGCCAGGCTGGCGGCGAGGATGCCGGCCAGGTTGAGCGAACTGCTCTGGCTCCAGATCAGGCCGAGCGCCACCAGCACCGGGATCAGGTACAGCACATCGAAACGACGCATCCGCCGCTGCATACTCTGGCGGAACACCGCCACCGGCGGCACTTCGGCCAGCCGTGCCAGCGGCGGCAGTGCAAAGCCGGCCAGCACGGCGATGCCCATGGCTGCCGCAGCGAACGACGGCGCCAGCGGCAGCAGGGTCGGCAGGCTGCCGAACAGCTGGCTGGCCAGCAACCAGGCCAGTTGCGACAGCGCCAGGGTGAGCACGATGCCGAGCGCGGTGGCGGGAATGGCGAGTGCGCCAAGCGTGCACAGCAGCAGCCCGAGTACGCGTCGGCGTGGCGTGCCCAGTGCCCGCAGCAACGCCACTTCGGCGGTCTTGCGGCGGGCGTAGCGCTGGGCGGACAGCGCGATCGCGATGCCGGCCAGCAAGGCCGACAGCAGCGCGGTGAGGCGCAGGAAGGCGCTGGCGCGGTCGAACGAGTTGCGCATCCGTTCCTGGGTCTGTTCCGGCGTGACCAGCCTCGTGCCGGTCGGCAGGCTGGCGGTTTCCGCCCAGTCACGCCATGCCTGCACCTCGGCCGGCGGACCGGCCAGCAGCAGGCGGTGGCTGGCGCGGCTGCCGACGCCGAGCAGGCCGGCCTGTTCGGCGTCGGCCAGGCTCATCATCGCGCGTGGTGCCAGCGCCAGCAGTTCGCCGCCATCAGGCTGGCTCACCAGTTCGGCGGCAATGGTCAGTTCGCGCCCACCCAGTTGCAGCGGCTGGCCGACTTCAAGGCCCAGCGAAGTCAGGGCCTGATGATCCAGATAGATCTCGCCCGGGGCCGGGGCCTGGTCGTCGCGGGTGTGGCCATCGGCGCCGCGCAGTTCCAGGTTGCCGCGCAGCGGATAGTTCCGTTCGACCGCCTGCACGTCGAGCAGTTGGGGGCGTTCGTTGGCGAAGGCCACGCTGTTGAAGCCGGCGCTGCGGGTGGCCTGCAGGCCGTCCTGGTTTGCCTTGTCGGCAAAGGCTTGCGGCAGGGCCTGTGGTGACGACAACCCGATGTCCCCGCCGATCAGTTCGGCGGCGCTGGCCAGCATGCCGCGTTCGATCCGGCCGGCCAGCGTGGCGACCACGCCCAATGCGACCACGGCCAGCACCAGTGAGGCGGCCAGCGTGCGAAGTTCGGGGAGATGCCATTCACGGCGCAGATTGCGCAGGGCCAGTTTCAGCAATGTCATGCAGCTTCGCCCGTGTCCGCCGTGGATGGCACGACGCGGCCTTCCTCCAGTTCGAGCCGCCGGTCGCAGCGTGCCGCCAGGGTTGCATCGTGGGTGACCAGTACCAGGGTGGTGCGATGGTCGCGGTTCAACGCGAACAGCAGGTCGCTGATGTGGTGGCCGGTGCGCTGGTCGAGATTGCCGGTGGGTTCGTCGGCAAACAGCATGCGCGGGCCGTGCACGAAGGCGCGGGCGATGGCCACACGCTGTTGCTCGCCACCGGAAAGCTGGGCCGGGTAGTGGCGCAGCCGCGAGGTCAGTCCGACCGCCTCCAGTGCCTCACGTGCCCGCTGGCGTGCGGCGCCGCTGCCTTCCAGTTCCAGCGGCAGCATCACGTTTTCCTCGGCGGTGAGCGCGGGCAGCAGGTGGAACGACTGGAACACGAAGCCGACCAGCCGCCGGCGCAGGTCGGCACGGGCTTCCTCGTCGAGCTGCTGCAGGGAATGGCCATCCAGCACGATGCTGCCGCTGTCCGGCGTGTCCAGCCCGGCCAGCAGGCCGAGCAGGGTGGTCTTGCCGGAGCCGGAAGCGCCGACGATGGCGAAACTCTCGCCCGGCTGCACGTGCAGGTTCACGCCGTCGAGAATGTCCAGTTTCCCCTCGGGGCCGACGACCGACTTGCTAATATCGCAGGCTTCAAGAAGAGGCCGGGAAGAATCGCTCATGCGTCAATGCCTGTGGTTGCTGGTTTTCCTGTGCGGCATCGGCAGCGCCTGTGCGGCGTCGCCGAAAACCGTTCTGGTGATGGGGGATTCGCTGTCCGCCGCACACAACATACCGGCTGGGTCGGGTTGGGTACACCTGCTGGACACGCGACTGCACAGCATGGCGCCTGGATGGAATGCATTCAACGCCAGCATCAGCGGCGAAACGTCGCTGAGCGGCCGCAACCGGCTGCCGGGCCTGCTGGCGAAATACAAGCCGGCGGTACTGGTGCTGGAGCTGGGCGCCAACGATGGCCTGCGTGGCCTGCCGCTGCCGGCGTTGCGCGACAACCTGGCCGCGATGATCGACATGGCGCAGCAGGCGAAAGTGAAAGTGCTGCTGGTCGGCATCGAGTTGCCGGTGAATTACGGTCCGCAGTATCGCGACGGCCTGCGTGCGGTCTATGCGGATCTGGCGCATGAGAGCGGCAGTGCGCTGGTGCCGTTCCTGCTCGAAGGCATCGCGCTGGATCCCGATCTGATGCAGGAGGATGGCCTGCACCCGGTGGCTGATGCCCAGCCACAGGTGCTGGACAACGTGTGGAAGCCGTTGCAGCCGTTGCTGCACTGACCGGGCAAACCCAATCCATCATGAATGGTCCGTTGTGGTTTCACGCTGGCCTCACCGCCGCGCCGGTTTCATCTTCACCTATGTGAAGCCAAGGCCAGGAGAGGATCGTGACCGTACACGAAGAGCAGGCAGGACTGGTTCTGCTGGTGGAGGACAACCGCCAGATTGCCGAGATGGTCGGTGAATTTCTGGAAAGGCGCGGCTACTCGGTCGACTATGCCGCCGATGGCGTCAGCGGCCTGCACCTGGCCGTGGCCAACAGCTATGACGTGATCGTGCTCGACCTGATGCTGCCCGGGCTGGATGGCCTGGAGGTCTGTCGCAAGCTGCGCAAGGAGGCCAAGAAATCGACTCCGGTGCTCATGCTGACGGCGCGCGACACGCTCGACGACAAACTGCTCGGGCTGGAATCGGGCGCCGATGATTATCTGGTCAAGCCGTTCGAGGTACGTGAGCTGGAAGCCCGCTTGCGCGCCCTGATCCGCCGCGACCGCCGCCAGGTTTCCACCGAGGTGCTCGAGGTCGGCGACATGAAGCTGGATACCGCCACCTTGCGCCTGACCCGCGCCGGCCGGGAGCTGACCGTATCGCCGATCGGCCTGAAACTGCTGTCGATCCTGATGCGCGAATCGCCGCGGGTGGTCAGCCGGCGTGATATCGAGCGCGAGATCTGGGGCGACGCCCTGCCGGATTCGGACACCTTGCGCTCGCATCTCTACAACCTGCGGCGGGTCATCGACAAACCCTTCGCACGTCCACTGCTACATACCATCCACTCGGCCGGCTATCGTCTGGCGGATCTTGAGGCGGAAGTCTCCACGGCGGCACGGAAGGGTTGATGCAGGCATGATTCCCGCATGCTCCACATGGGTAACGGGCGACCGACATGCGCAGGGGCTTCCACCGGGTTTGTCGCCATGGCCTGATTTCCCGTGGCTGCTGCCCCGGGTGCAGGCCGTTCCGGAGTGGTGCGACTGGAGATCATGAACGGACCCGTCTTCCGACACGGTGTTGAATTCATGGGCGGCAAGACAAGGGCCGTCAGGTTTCGCGTGGGCGTTTTCCAGCGCTGCATCGCGTGGGTGTTCGGGCTGCAATTGCTCGTCGTGGCAGCCGCCTGCATGCTGGGTATCTATGCGAAGGTGTCCGTGGTCGCCGTGATCGCGATCATCGTGGCAGCCACCGTGCTGGCCTGGCTTGCCACGGGCCGGGCGTGGCAACAGGTCCGCAGCCTGGCCGGGCTGGTCAGCCGTTGGAGCAGCCAGCCGCCGGATCCCGGTGGCCTGAAGCTGGAGCAGATGCCTGCCTGCATCGATGCCGACGTTGCCGCACTGGCGTGTGGCCTCAACACCTTTGCCTCGCGCATCGTCGACTACAACCGGCGCGAGAGCGATTTCACCCGCGACGCCAGCCACGAACTGCGCAGCCCGCTCACCGTGATCAAGATGTCGGCCGACATGCTGGGCGAGGAGGAGCTCAGCGATTTCGGGGCCCGTTCCGTGCGACGGATCAAGCGCGCCACCCGCGAGATGGAAGTGCTGGTCGAGGCGCTGTTGCTGCTGGCGCGCGAGTCCGACGGTGAGCCGGACAGCGAACGGTTCGTGGTCAACGACGTGCTGCGCCGGGAAATGGAATTCGCCCGCGACCTGCTGGCCGGACGGCCGATCCAGTTGCGGCTGGAAGAGCCGGCACGCTTCGCCATCGAGGGTTCGTTGAGTGCTTTTTCGGTGCAGTGCTGGCAGTTGATCCGCAATGCCTGCCAGCAGACCGACCAGGGCTGTGTCGTGGTCAGCGTGCAACCCGGCATGATCGCCGTGAGCAACCACGCCGATCCACGACATGCGATCGACGATGCCGGCGCATCGTTCCACATGCATGGCGTGGACCGGCATGGTTTCGAGCTGGCGATCGCCCGGCGCATCAGCGACCGCTTCGGCTGGCCTTTGGAACTGCAGACACGCGCCGGGCAGGAAAACGTCGCGCGGATCCGCTTCCCGCACCCCCTGCCAGCCGAAGAGCGCCTCCCGTAACCGATGTAGGGCGGGCACTGCCCGCGAATGGAAGCCCCGGCGATTCGCCGCGGGCTGCCGGTCTTCCTTTCACTCCTCGCCCAGCGTGCGGCGGGCATTGCCCGCTCTACGCGGATTGACAGATCTGATCGCCCTGCGATCAACCGAGCGCGACCTCGAAGCCACAGCCGGTCTTGGCACGGACGTCGTCCACGCTGACGCCTTCGTTCAGTTCGACCAGGGTCAGGCCCTTGCCCTTCTCGACCGAGAACACGCACAGGTCGGTGATGATCAGGTCCACCACCTGCTTGCCGGTCAGTGGCAGGTCGCACTGTTCCTTGATCTTCGGCGAGCCGTCCTTCGCGCAGTGCTCCATCAACACCACCACGCGCTTGACGCCGGAAACCAGGTCCATCGCGCCACCCGGGCCCTTCACCATCTTGCCCGGCACCATCCAGTTGGCCAGGTCGCCGTGCGCCGAGACTTCCAGGCCGCCGAGGATCGACAGGTCGATGTGGCCGCCGCGGATCATCGCGAACGAGTCGGCGCTGGAGAAGAAGCTGGAGCCGGGCAGGGTGGTGATGGTCTGCTTGCCGGCATTGATCAGATCGGGGTCCAGCTTGTCCTCGGTCGGGAACGGGCCGATGCCGAGCAGGCCGTTCTCCGACTGCAGGATCACGTCCATGCCTTCGGGGATGAAGTTGGCCACCAGGGTCGGAATGCCGATGCCCAGATTCACGTAGAAGCCGTCACGAAGCTCCTGCGACGCACGCTTCGCCATCGCGGTACGCACCGGGTTTTCCTTGCCGGTGCTGGCGCCGGCGATGGTGCGGAACTCGATGCGCTTCTCGTACTTCTCACCCTGCACGATGCGGTCGACGTAGATGCCCGGCACATGGATGTGGTCCGGATCCAGCGAGCCGACTTCGACCAGCTCTTCCACCTCGGCCACGCAGACCTTGCCGCAGGTGGCGATCATCGGGTTGAAGTTGCGCGCGGTCTCGTGGAACACCAGGTTGCCCAGGCGGTCACCCTTCCAAGCTTTGACGATCGAGACGTCGGCGTGGATCGCTTCCTCCAGCACGTACTCCTTGCCGTCGAACACCTTGGTTTCCTTGCCCTCGGCCAGCTTGGTGCCGAACGCGGTGCGGGTATAGAAGCCCGGGATGCCGGCGCCGCCGGCGCGCAGCTTCTCGGCCAGCGTGCCCTGCGGGGTCAGGTGCAGCTCCAGCTCGCCGGCCAGCACCTGACGCTCGAACTCTTTGTTCTCGCCCACATAGGACGCGTACACGCGCTTGACCTGATGGGTCTTCAGCAGCGGACCCATGCCGAAATCGTCCACACCGGCGTTGTTGCCGACGATGGTCAGCTCCTTGGTGCCGGCTTCGAGCAGCGCACCGATCAGGTTTTCCGGGATGCCACACAGGCCGAAACCACCGGCCGCGATCGTCATGCCATCGAACAACAGGCCGTCGAGAGCCCCGGCCGCGCTTGGGTAAACCTTGTCCATTGCCATTGCCTTCCAGAGGGAGAATCAGCTGACAAGGATACGACGGAACGCCATGACCCGGCTTCGTACCAAGGTCGCAGGCATTCGGCCTTTCTCCCCGCATGACGGAAAAGGTGGGGCTCATGGCTTCTTTGCCCCCTCTCCCCCAGCCGCAGGCTGGGGGAGAGGGTCGGGGTGAGGGGGACGCTCTTCGCGAGAGGCCAGCCAGCGCTTTGCCGGCGGCAGGAGGCTGCCCTGAACCTGTCCACCATGTCTCCGAACAGGTGTCCACCATGTCCCCGGTCTGAACAGTGGCGGGGGAGAGGGAGCAAAGCGGCTCCGGCGATTCGTGCGGAGTGGGAGAAGCCAGCTTTTCTCTCACTCCTCACTTCTCTGAACTCACTCCTCGCTCCTCGCCGCGCGGGCAATGCCCGCCCTACGTTTTTCGACATGCGGGCAGCGCCCGCTTACGTCCCGGGCCAGACGCGTGCCAGCTGCCTGGCGGTCAGTTCGCCGCTGATGCCCTGGCGGCTGCCGTCGGCGCGGATCAGCAGCACGCGCGGGGTTTCGCCGCCCCAGTCGGGGTCGAGCAGGTAGTTGATGCGGTCGGGTGGGGTTTCGGCGTAGGCGCGGGTGGGCCAGGCATCCATTTTCATGGTGGCAAGGCGGGCTTCGATGGTGGCGCGCTGGTCGATGTTGTCGGTGGCGACCACCACCAGTTCGATGTCGTCGGGATGCTGGCGTTGCAGGGTGGCCAGGGCCTGCAGGTTGGGTTCGCAGTAGGCGCAGTCGAGCGCCCACAGCGCGATGATGCGCTGGCCGTGTGCGGGTGGTTTGATCAGATCAGGTATGTCGCTGGCAGCCAGTGGTTGCAGGTTGCCGGCGAAGGCCAGCGAGGGCAGCAGCAGGGCGAGGGCGAGCCAGCGTTTCATCGGGGTACCTCGATCAGGCGGAAGCCGGTGGCGGTGTTCCAGGCGACGAAGGCCTGACCGTCTTTCAGCAGCAGTTGCGGGGAGCCGGCCGGGCCGTTGCTGCGGGCGATCTCGCGGGCCTCGTCGAAGTGGCTGCCGTTGTCGGTGGAGCGACGCAGCATCAATGTGTAGCCCTCGGCGCCGACCTGGTTCCACACCACCCACACGTTCCCGTCATGCACGGCGACGTCAGCGTGGGCGGCGCCAGGGCCGGCGATGGCCAGTTCGTGCTGCGGCGGCTGGCCGGGTTCGAGCTGGCCGTAGTGGATGGTGGGCCGTGTCTTCGCCTCGTACCACACGGCGTGGCGCACGCCGTCGCGGCCGATGGCCAGACCGGGGCCGTGGTGCGGGCAGCCGGCGATATGCCAGTCGTCGAAGCTGGCGCGCTGGACCTGCGATGGCTGGCCGTCGGTGCGCAGCACGGCGTATGCGTGGTCGCGGATGTTGTCGCCGTGGATGGCGCGGAAGAACGCGGCGACGTTTCCATCCGGCGTGCGCGCCAGCGCGATGCGGCAGCATTCGCAGCTTTCATCGACCAGCTTGCGTTCGGGCACGAAGCTGGCGCCGCCGTCGTCGGACCAGCTGTAGTAGACCGCCGCGCCCTGGTAGGGCTTGCCGGCGGCTTCGGCGGCGAGCATGTCGCGCTTGTCGATCCAGGCCACCACCACGCGGCCATGGTCGTCCACCGCCAGCGAGTCGAAGCGGTGGGTGATCTCGGCGTGGTCGTGATGCACGGTCAGCGGATCGCTGAAATGTTCGCCGCGGTCGGTTGAGCGGGCGAAGCGGACGAAGCCGGTCCAGGCGCCGTCGCGCGGCTGCGACCAGCTGACGTAGAGCTCGTCGCGTGGGCCGAAGGCGAGTTTCGGGCGGTTTTCACCCTCGGTGTAGATCCGTTCGGAGACGGCATTCACCTCGACCGGTGCGCTCAGGGTGCGGCCGTCGTCGTCGGAGTGGCGCAGTCGCACGTAGCCGTCCGCCGCATCCACCACGTACAGCCGGCCATGGCTGTCGAACGCGGCAGTGGCTCCCAGGTCATTACCGCCGGACATGTCCATGGGCATGCCGTCATGCGCGGTTGCGGCAAGCGAAAGCAGGCAGGACAGCACGAGCAGCAGGTAGCGCATCACGACTCCCAGCGAAGTTCGCCGAACCAGGTGCGGCCGGCGTAGGGATGGTAGACCCAGTAACGCTGGTTGGTCAGGTTGTCGACGCCGAGTGCGGCGCTCCAGCCCGGGGCGAATTGCCAGCGCAGCTTCGCGTCGGCCACGGTGAAGCGGCTGACTGCGCCATAGCTGTTCACGTGGTCGCTGTTGTCCAGCGTGCCGTACTGGCGGCCGGAGTGGCGGATGCCCAGCGAAGCATCCCATTGCGGCGCGAAGCGGTAGTCGGCGAACACGCTGGCGCGGATTTTCGGGATGCGCGGGAAATACCTGCCGTTGGCCAGCGGGTATTGGCGGTCTTCCAGCGTTTTCGCGTCATTGAGGGCGAGGCTTGCCGACAGGTCGAAGCCGTCGATCCACAAGTCGGAAAGGCCCAGCTCGGCCTCGATGCCGCGGCTGCGCATGCGCGCGATGTTCTGCACATTGGTGACGGTGGGGGTGACGGTGATGTCGGTTTGCGCGTACAGCGAATCGGCGATGCGGTCCTGATACAGCGAGATGCGCCAGTGGCCGTGATCCAGCTGGCGGGTGAGGGTGAGGTCGGTGGATGTGTCGCGCTCGGGCTGGAGTCCGGGGTTGTTGCCGACGATGGCATTGGCCGACAGGCTGCCCTGGAACAGTTCGGTCACGGTCGGGTAGCGCACGGCCTTGCCGTAGGCCAGGCGCAGGCCCCAGCCATCGGCGAGATCCCAGTTCAGCGCGGCCTTGGGTGAGAAGTCGGTGCGCTGGCGGTCCGCGTAATGCACGCTGCCGCCGGCATTGCCGAGCCGGCCACTGTAGGCCCGCCATTGTTCCAGCCGGCCACCGAGGGTCAGCGCCCAGGCATCGGCGAAGCTCCATACATCCTGCAGGTAGAGGGCGTGGGTCCGGGTACGCCCGGCGAACAGGCTGACCGGATCACCATCCGCGTCACCGCGCCAGTTGCCGGCATGGCGCACGCGGGCGTCGAGTGTGTAGCGGTCGTCGTGCACGCCGGCGTAGAGCATGTGCTGGTTACCGATCGGGCCCGAGCTGCGCAGATCGAACGTGCTCCAGCCAGAGCCGGATCTGTCGGCGATGGTGCCGGGACCACCGATCGGTGTGCCGGGTTCGGCGAGGTCCGCGCTGGCCGCCAGCGAGCGCCGGAAGTCGTAGCGGCTGAGTACCGTGCTCCAGCGCCAGCCGTTGTCGAGGTGGCCATTCAGCTCGGCGCCGTACAGCAGATGGGTGTCGCGGGCGGAACCCGGAGCCAAGCCGCTGGCCGGCAAGGTCCAGGTTTGCCCGTCCACGTCGATCATGCCGCTGCCGACCGGGTTGCCACTGGCGTCGCGGATCAGGCTGCGGGTGCGGTCCTCGGCACGGTTGTGCCACCAGCCCACGGTGAACAGGGCGCTGAGGTGCTTGCCCAGCTCGACGCCGACTTTCAGTTTGGCCTGATCCTGCACGGTATGCCCGATGCTGTTGGCGCCGTACACCAGCCGCGGCGAGCCGTTCGGATTGCGATCCGGCGTGGCGCCATCCGCCGGCACGGCAGTGGCCGGGTCGCCACCGGCCCGCGCGGTGGCGTATTGCATCGGCTGGCCATGGCTGTCGAGCCGGCTCAATGCCAGCAGCCAGCTCCAGCGGCCTTGCCGGTTGCCCAGCGTGGCGGCCATCTGGTGGCCGTTGTAATGGCCGCCGGCACCGTAGGCGTCGCGGTAGTCCTGGCTGAAGAACCCGGCGCTGGCACTGGCAGTGAAACGCTGCGGCAGCACGGTATGGATCAGCACGGTGGTGCCCAGCGAGTTGCCCGGGTACAGCGCGGAATACGGGCCGTACAGCACGTCCACCGCGCCGATTTCCTGCGGCGTCACCATGCCCCAGCGCGGCGCGCCTTCCCAGCCGTTGGTCATCAGGTTGGAAAGCAGCAGGCCGTCGGCATAGACCAGACCGCGCGCGCTCTGCAGGGTGCCGGCATTGCGTCCGCTGATGACGGCGCCGGGATCACCGATGTAGCGCTTGCGCACCATCATGTTGGGCGCGTACTTCAGCGCGTCGGCGCTTTCGGTGATGTTCTGCCGCTGCAGCTCCTGGCGCGTGACACGCACCTGCACGCTGGGTGTTTCCATCACCATGGTGTCGCTGGCATGTACCGAGACCGGTGCCAGCGTGGTGGTGGCCGGCGCGGGAAAATCGGTGGCGGTGGCCGGCATCGCACCCGCCAACAGGGCAACCATCAACAAGCCGGAGGAAAGGGTGTTCAAGCGCAACTCTGGAGGAGGGTCCGGAGTTGCAAGGATAGCCCTCCACCGGGTTGACGGCGGGTGACGTGATGTCGCACAGGGCGAAGCGGGGAGCGAGATCGCCGTAGGTCGGGCACCGCCCGACGATGCGCGCGGGTGGGGCACGTTCTGGCCCAAGAGCCGCGGGCAGTGCCCGCCCTGCGACCCACCGGGTTGACGGCAGGTGACGTGATGTCGCATCGCGCGAAGCGGGAAGCGAGATCGCCGTAGGTCGGGCACCGCCCGACGATGCGTGCGGGTGGGGGGGCACGTTCTGGCCCAAGAAAGAGCCGCGGGCAGTGCCCGCCCTGCGACCCACCGGGTTGACGGTGGGTGACGTGATGTCGCACAGGGCGAAGCGGGGAGTGAGATCGCCGCAGGTCGGGCACCGCCCGACGATGCGTGCGGGTGGGGGGGCACGTCCTGGCCCAAGAAAGAGCCGCGGGCAGTGCCCGCCCTGCGACCCACCGGGTTGACGGCGGTTGACGTGATGTCGCATCGGGCGAAGCGGGGAGTGAGATCGCCGTAGGTCGGGCACCGCCCGACGATGCGTGCGGGTGGGGCACGTTCTGGCCCAAGAGCCGCGGGCAGTGCCCGCCCTGCGACCCACCGGGTTGACGGCAGGTGACGTGATGTCGCATCGGGCGAAGCGGGGAGTGAGATCGCCGCAGGTCGGGCACCGCCCGACGATGCGTGCGGGTGGGGGCACGTCCTGGCCCAAGAAAGAGCCGCGGGCAGTGCCCGCCCTACGATCCACCGGGTTGACGGCGGGTGACGTGATGTCGCGCGGGGCGAAGCGGGGAGCGAGATCGCCGCAGGTCGGGCACCGCCCGACGATGCGTGCGGGTGGGGGCGCGTCCTGGGCCAAGAGCCGCGGGCAGTGCCCGCCCTGCGACCCACCGGGTTGACGGCAGGTGACGTGATGTCGCATCGCGCGAAGCGGGAAGCGAGATCGCCGTAGGTCGGGCACCGCCCGACGATGCGCGCGGGTGGGGGGCACGTCCTGGCCCAAGAAAGAGCCGCGGGCAGTGCCCGCCCTACGATCCACCGGGTTGACGGCGGTTGACGTGATGTCGCATCGCGCGAAGCGGGGAGCGAGATCGCCGTAGGTCGGGCACCGCCCGACGATGCGTGCGGGTGGGGGCGCGTCCTGGCCCAAGAGCCGCGGGCAGTGCCCGCCCTACGACTCCTCGCGGTCGGGACGTTCGCGTACCGGGTGCTTGCTCAGTTTGCGCTGCAGGGTGCGGCGGTGCATGCCGAGGCGGCGGGCGGTTTCGGAGATGTTGCCGTCGCACTCGGTCAGCACGCGCTGGATGTGTTCCCACTCCAGCCGGCGCAGTGCCAGTGGCTGTTCGGGGGTTTCCGGCAGGTCGCCGTCGTCGGTTTCGCTGTCGTTGCCGTCGAGCAGTGCGCGCACCACGGCATCGGCGTCGACCGGTTTGGCCAGGTAGTCGTGGGCGCCGCGCTTGATCGCTTCCACCGCCGTGGCGATCGAGGCGTAGCCGGTCAGCAGCAGCACGCGCAGGTCAGGGACCAGGCTGTGCAGTTCGGGGATCAGGCGCAGGCCGTTTTCCTCGCCCAGCTTGAGGTCGAGCACGCAGTAGCGCGGATGGTGGCGGCGGGTCAGTGCACGGGCCTCGTCGAAGTTGCTGGCGGTAAGCACCTCGAAGCCGCGCGAACCGAGTGCGCGGGCCAGTACACGCAGGAAGGTGGCGTCATCATCGACCAGCAGCAGCGGGCGTGTGGAGATGGCGTGGGGCAGCTCGGTCATCGCGGTATTTCCTGGAAGTGGAGCAAGATTCGATTTTGCCGGAAGTGGCCGTGCCTGCACGACCGGCGAAGAACTATTTCTCGGCGATCACCGCCATTGGCAGGCGCAGGCAGACCTCGGCACCGTGGTCGGTATTACGGGCCACCAGCTCGCCGTCGAGCCGTTCAGCGGTGGCCTCGGCCAGCGCCAGGCCGATGCCCAGCCCGGTCAGTTTCTGCGAATGGCCCAGAGCGGTCGGCTCGCCGGTGGTACCGAATCCGGGGCCGTGGTCGCGCACGCTCAGCTGCAGCCAGCCGTCACGGGTCGACACGTCGAGTGCCACTGCCTGCGATTGCTGCGTGGCCGAGGCATCGACGGCGTTGTTGAGCAGGTTGAGCAACGAGTGGCGCAGGCCCGGCGGCGTACGCAGCACGATCTGCGCGGTGCTCTTGTCCATGCTCAGATCCAGCTCGGCCTCGGGACGCAGCAGCTGGAAACGTTCCAGGCAGCCGTGGATGAAACCGGCCACGCTGAGCCGTTCCGGTTCCTGCGACAGTTGTGCCTTGCCGAACGCCACCATCTCGCGGAGGATCGTGCCGCAGCGGCCGACCTGGCCTTCCAGCAGTTCGAGGTCCTCGTCCAACTGGGCGTTGCCGGCGTGTTCGCGGCGCAGCTCGGGCAGCAGGGTGCGCATGGTCGACAGCGGCGTGTTCAGCTCGTGCGCGGCGCCGGCGGCCTGGGTGGCGATGGCCAGGATGCCTTCGTCGCGCAGCGCGCGTTCACGCACCCGCTGCACTTCCAGTTGCTGCAGCCGGAGCACGTGCGCCAGCCGGCTGATGAAAAAGGCGAGCAGCACCGCGCTGATCACGAAGTTCACGCCCATGCCGATCACGTGCAGCGGGAACAGCCCGGCCGGGCCGGCGTGCGGCGGTATCGGCAGCGGCACGTACCGGTACAGCAGCAGCGCGTAGGCCACGCCGGCCAGTGCCGCAATGGTGAGGATCGCCCGGCCGGACAGCGCCGCCGCACTCAGTGCGATCGGCACCAGCAGCAGTGTGATGAAGGGGTTGCTGGCACCGCCGGAGAAATACAGCAGGTAGCCCAGTACCAGGGTGTCGGCGGCGATGTGGCCGATCGCCTCCCATTCGCCGACCGGCCACGGCTGGCGCAGGCGCCATGCGGCGAACACCGAGAACACCGCCAGCAGGCCGATGCCCACCAGCAGGGGCAGCAGCGGGATGTCCAGATGCAGCCACCAGGCACAGGTCAGCACCGCCATGCTCTGCCCGGCGATGGCGCACAGCCGCAGCCAGGCCAGGGTGCGGGTCAGTGCGAACGGTCCGATGCGTTGTGAGGGAGTCTGGTGCGGCATGCGGATGCCCTCGTGAAACGTTGCCCCCGCCATGACGGCGGGGGCGGGTGGTACGTCTTACTGTTCTGCCGGCAGCGGAGCCTTGTCGTTGCCGTTGTGCGAGTGATGCTCGGCGGAGAGCTTGCGCATCAGCGGCAGTACGGCCAGCGCGATCAGCGTGCAGGCGACGCCGGCCCAGCCCAGCTTGGCGAACAGCGAGGTGTAGATCGGCATGGTCTGCACCGGGTCGGTGACGTTTTCCGGCACGCTGGCCAGGTTGGCCACGATGCCGCCCAGGTACTGCGAGATGCCCGAGGCCACGAAGTAGGCACCCATCATGAAGCCGCCCATGCGGGCCGGCACGTAGCGCGCGATCATCGCCAGGCCCAGGCCGCTGACCAGCAGCTCGCCCAGCGACGAGGCGCCGTAGCCCCACACCATCACCCACGAGCTGGTCTTGCCGTCCACCGCGAAGTGGTTGGCCCAGCTGTAGATGAAGAAGCCCAGTGCCACGGCGGCGAAGCCCAGCGCGAATTTGGTGGCGATCGACATGTCTTTGCCGTTGCGGCCGGCGGCGTTGTAGACCATGGCCAGGATCGGGCTGAGGATGAAGATCCAGATCGGGTTGAACGACTGGAACTGCGCCGGTGCCCAGTTCCACAGATGGAAGCCGAAGATGTCGAAGCTGGGGTTCACGTTGCGCAGCGCGAACAGGTTCAGCGAGGTCGACATCTGCTGGTAGAACACGAAGAAGAACACCGTCTGCACGGTCAGCACCAGCGCGGCGATCAGGCCGGCGCGCTCGGAGCGTTCGCTGCTGCTGATCAGGTAGGCGAAGATGCCCAGCACCGCAGCGCCGGCGATGTAGACGAACCAGCGCGCTACTGCCTCATGGCCCAGCACATAGGCCGAGGCGAACACCGCGGCCACGCCGATGCCCAGTACCGTCAACAGCTTGCCGAAGTGCAGCGGGCGCTCGTCCGGCGGCGAACCGACGTGGCTCATCGTGCGGCGCATCACCATGTAATTGGCCAGGCCGACCACCAGGCCGAACGCGCACACCGCGAAGGCGACGTGCCAGCCCAGCTCGTTGCCGTATTTCTCGTTGATGTAGTCCTTGATCCAGGGCGTGAGCAGCATCGACAGGGTCGAGCCGATGTTCACCGCCATGTAGTAGATGGTGAAGGCGCTGTCGATCTTGGAGTCGTCGCCGTCGTAGATCTTGCGCACCAGGTTGCCGGCGTTGGGCTTGAACAGGCCGTTGCCGACCACGATCACGCCCAGCGAGCAGTACAGGAACCACACGCTTTCGGTGGGTACCGCCATCAGCGCGTAGCCGATCGAGAGAATCACCGCGCCGAGCAGCATGGTGCGGCGCGTGCCCAGCACCTTGTCGCCAACCCAGCCACCGATCGCCGGGGCCACGTAGATCAGTGCCGCCGCGGCACTCCATACCAGGTTGGCTTTTTCGTCGGGGAAGCCCAGGCGCTGGACCATGTAATAGACGATCAGCGCCTGCATGCCGTAATAGCCGAAGCGCTCCCACATCTCGATCAGGAAGACGGTGCTGAACGAGCGCGTCTGTGAAACGGGCGGATTCTGGGTTGCCATGTTTTTTCCGTGGTAATTCAGACCATGGCCACGTGTCGCCACGGGCCGTCGTCGTGCGATCCTGAACGGATCACAACCGCCGAAGCGTAACCTATTCGCCACATGGATGTAGCTGCACTGCGGCGTGACAAACCCCGCTGGATGCGGTCATGTCCGGCGCCTGTGGCATCATGGCCGCTTGCCTTCGCTACCTTGAAACGGAGCCATCCATGCTGATCGTGTTGTCGTTTTCGTGCCGCATGCCGGCCGCGTCCGTCGTCGTGGCCGGCTGAGCGGAGGCGGTCATGGCAGCTGAAGGTTTTCGCGGTCCGAAGCAGATCTGGAACGCTTTGCGCTGGTCGATGAAGGGCCTGGCCGCCGGCTGGCGCCACGAGGCCTCGTTCCGCCTGGAAGTGCTGCTGGCGGTGGTGCTGATCCCGCTGGGCCTGTGGCTGGGCGACGGCGGCATCGAGAAACTGCTGCTGGTGTTCGCCCCGGTGCTGGTGCTCTCGGCCGAATTGCTCAACTCCGCGATCGAGGCCGTGGTCGACAAAGTCAGCCCCGAATTCCACGAACTGGCCGGCCGCGCCAAGGACATGGGCTCGGCCGCGGTATTCCTGCTGATGATGCTGACGGTGCTGAGCTGGGTGCTGGTGTTGTTCTGAAGCCGGGATGGCCAGCCATTCGGCTGTTGGGAGCCGGCATTCGGGATTCGGCATTCGGCATTCGGGATTCGCGATTCGCGAAAGCCTGAGCATGAGCCTTTTCGCGAAGAGCGTCCGCCTCACTCCAGGCCTCTCCCCCGCACAGCGGGGGAGAGGGCGTCCTTGCCGGGGGCTCACGCTCTTGTTTTCGCGAATCTTGAGCAAGCAGGCGTCGGGTGTTGCCGCCGTGCGGCGTGCCGTGCCGGGTTACGGGGGCGTGCTGCCCGGGCCGATGTGCTTGGCCAGGAACGCCTGCAGCAACTCGTAGAACTCGGTGGTGTTCTCTTCGCTGTAGAAGCCGTGGCCTTCCTCCGGCTTGCTCAGCCATTCGTACGGCTTGTGCGCGGCATCAAGCGCGGCGCGCATCGCCTTGGCCTGGACGAACGGGGCGCGCTGGTCTTCCTCCCCATGTACCAGCAGCACCGGCACATTGATCTTGTCAGCCAGCTTGGCTGGTGAATTGGCGGCGAGGTCGGCATCGTCCTTGCCGATCACCGTGGTCAGGTAGCTGCGGCCGGATTTGTCGTCTTTGATGTCGCCTTTCTTGTACATCATCGCCAGGTCGTAGATGCCGGCGTAGCCCACGGCGCACTTGAACATGTCCGGCGCACGGATGCTGCTCATCAGGGCCGAGTAGCCGCCGAAGCTGGCGCCATAGACGCAGACCCGCTGCGGATCGGCAAATTTCTCGGTGATCGCCCACTTCACGCCGTCGATCAGGTCCTGTTGCACGCGGGTGCCCCATTGGAGGTTGGCCGCGTCCATGAAGTCGGAGCCGCGGCCACCGGAGCCGCGGTAGTTGACCTGCAGCACCAGATAGCCGCGGCTGGCCAGGAACTGCGCGTCGCTGTCGTAGAACCAGTCGTCGCGCACGCCGATCGGGCCACCGTGCGGCAGCAACACCATCGGCAGGTTGGTTTCCGCCACGCCGCGGGGCAGGGTCAGAATCGCCTCCAGCTCCAACCCGTCGCTGGCCTTGAAGCGCACCGGGCGGCGTTCGGCCATGCGTGCAGGGTCGATCCACGGTTCGCGGTCGAACAGTTTGTCCGCCTTGAAAGTTTGCGTATCGATCAGGTAGTAGGACCCCGGGTCACGGTCGCTGCTGGTCGAGAACATCAGCTTGCGGCCGTCCTCGCTGAAATCCAGGAAGCTGACGTAGCTGTCGGCGAATTTCTGGCTGAGTGCCTTGTGCAGTTTCGCCGTCGCCGACTCCTGTTCGATGTAGCGGGCCACCGGTCGGCCAGCCGCCAGCGTGGTGGCGAACGGCTGTTGCGGCAGTGCGGTCCACTCGATCATGTCGACGCCGGCAAAGTCGGCGGCAGCCAGTTCCTTGCGGTTGCTGCCATCCTCATCCTGCTGGATCAGCGCCAATGCCCCGCCGCCCGGTGCCTGGCGTGCGTACACGCCTTTCAGGTCGGGAGTGAAGTGGATCGGCTGGAAGCTGCCACCGGTATGCTCCCCGCTCAGCTTGACCCAGCTGCCTGAAAGCTGGCGATAGACGACATAGTCGTAGTCTTCGTTGGTGCCGTAGGCGAAATGTGCCTTGCCGTCGGCACCGACCATGAAGCGCAGGCCGCCGACATTGATCTGGCCCATCAGGTGGCGTGCGCTGTTGCGGGTGTCCACGT
>Ga0222419_100493_pt1 | contig 35754 bp, 26 predicted proteins | sample 1B20Ametagenome_FD_182474 | JGI IMG/M metagenome (GOLD analysis project Ga0222419, IMG submission 182474) | Enriched microbial communities from leaf-cutter ant dump, University of Wisconsin, Madison, United States - 1B20A (version 2) | ecosystem: Environmental > Terrestrial > Nest > Insects nest...
ACCATGGTCGAGTTGATGCCCTTGTTGGTCGCCCCGCCGTAGCTCAGGTCGTTCGGCCAGTGCGACCAGACCGTGTTGTCGACGAACTTGTCGCCCCACTCGGTCGCGACCTCGAGACCCATGCCGTGCAGCTCGTCGGCGAGCTCCTCGGCGACCCAGCCGTTGGAGTAGTAGACATCGATGTACACGCCGCTGAGGCCCGGGACCTCGTCGCGCAGCTGCTGGAACCGGTCGAGCACGCGCCCGGAGCCGAGGTCGGCCTGCTGGTTGATGTAGTACGACTGGTCGAGCCAGTTCCAGCCCGGCTTGTAGGGAGCCGCGCCGTCGATGATGGCCGAGTCGAAGGCGTTCGCCTGCGGGTACATCTCGGTCGCGTTGACGTGCACGCTCATGTCGGCGTTGAGCTTGGCGCCCTCGTCGACGAGGTGATTGAGGTCCTCCACCCCTCCGGCGCGCTCGTTGAAGTTGTCGCCGTAGTCGGTGTTGGCCGAGTCGTGCCCCTCGCTGCCGAAGCCCTTGTTGAGCACCCACTGCCCCAGTCCGTCGGTCTGGTTGGCGATGCGCTTGGTGTTGTCGAGCGTGAGGTCGAAGTAGTTCGTCGCGCTGGAGGCGAAGTTGAACGGGATGCGGCTGACGACGCGCTCGGCGACGCGATCGGCCCCGAGGCGCGGAGCGTCGACCTCGCGGTAGCGGATGCCGGCGTCCTGCCAGTCGACGACGTCGTCGCCGTTGCGGTCGCCGGCGAACAGCACCGTCACCTTAGGCAGCTCGTAGGTGGTGACCCGGCTGTCGACGGCGGTCGTCGGGTGGATGAGCCAGGTGTTCGAGCCGATCTCGGCCGTGCGGCCGTCGGCCTCGGTCACGCGGGTGGTGAGCCGGGTGTTCCACGACGCCGTGCCGCCTGAGGCCTGCGTGGTGGCGTTCGTGATGACGCTGCCGATCACCTCGCCGTTGCCGAGGAACGCGAAGGCCGCGCCCTTCTGCCCCGTGGCGGTCGTGCCGTTCAGCGCGATGTGCTCGTCGGCGTTCTTCGTGCTGTCCGGGCTGATGACCGTGCGGTCGAGCACCGAGCCGGCATCCGCCGCGCTGGTCGAGAGGAAGGCGTTGTCGGGCAGGCCGAGCGTGTTGACGGATGCCGTGCCCTCGACGCCCGTGACCTCGAAGACGACGGTGCCGTCGTCCGCGACGCGGATGCTGCTGCGCACCGTGACGTCGATCCCGGTCAGGCGCGAGACGTAGTCGATGCCGGTGGCCGAGGGGGTCGACGTGGTGTCGGCCGCGTACGATGTGCCGTTCACGGCCCAGGTGCTGCTCGACGTGCGCTGGCCGCCGATGGCCGTGCCGTCGACCGTGTAGCCGACGATCTGCGGGAACGTCGTCGAGACCGTCGCGGTCGTGGCGCCGTTCGCGATCTGCACGGTGTCGCCCGCCGGCGGGTTGCCCGGATCGGTGACGATGGGCGGGAGCTCCTGATCGGAGAGGATCTCGATCTCGCCGGCGCCGCCGCCGTTGCCCGAGGCGTCCTGGGCGTCGAGCACGACGAAGGCGACGTAGCGGCCGGTCTTCGCCGTGGCGAGCTCGATCCGCTGCTTCTCCTCGTTCGAGGTCGGGGCGTGCAGGGTGGCCGTCCCCACGGCCGCACCCCACCCGCCGTCCTTCGGCGAGGTGGTCGCGACGGCGGCATCGTCGGTCACGTACACCTCGACGTTCCTGGCGTTGATGCGCTGGCCCTTCTTGCCCGAGTAGTCGAGGGCCTTGATCGAGATCGACCGCTGCAGGTCGATCGCGAGCCAGTGCGGGGCGGGTGCGGGCACCGTGTAGCGGGAGACCCACTGCGTGGAGAAGTCGCCGTCGAAGGCGCCGAGCGCGGTGCCGTCGAGTGCGGGCGGCGCCGGGTAGGCGTCGGACTCGCTCGACACCGCCGTCAGCCGGTAGTCGGTCTTGGGAACGGGGATCAGGTCGGCGGCGTGCGCGGGTACCGCCTGCACGGCGACGCCGCCGAACACGAGCGCGGTCGTCAGCAGCGAGCTGACCGTGCGCGTCGCGCGGGGTGATCGGGAAGGATTCGACACGGTTGCCTCTCGAACGGGTGGACGCCCGGAGAGGAGACGCTCCGGTGCGCCCTGAATGGGATCATCGTCGACACGATGTTTGCGCAATCACTCTAGGCGAAGCATCCGCATGATTTCAATATATTTCTTAAGGCGAGCGCAAACATTCATGCGCGAGATCACGCGCAGAGACACGCAGAGCCGCCCCGCGTGCGACGCGGAGCGGCTCTGCAGACCGGGCGGATGCGGCTCAGGACCCGATGAACTCCTCGACCTCGCCGAGGGCCGGCCGCTCGCGGATCTCCACGGACGGTCCGAGCCGGTCGACGTCCAGGACGACGACCTCGTTCGCCCCCGCGCGCCAGAGCGGCGCCGGGGCGTAGAGGGTCTCCTGCGGGCCGACCTCCCAGTAGCGGCCGAGCAGGAAGCCGTTCAGCCAGACCATGCCCTTCGCGCCCCCGGGGAAGGCGAGCCAGGCGTCCAGAGGCTCGGCGACCGTGAGGGAGGCGACGGCCACCCCCTCGGACGCCGGGACGGCATCCGAGACCTCCGGAGCGTCCTGCGGAACGATCCGGTGCGTCCAGCCGTTCACGAAGCGACGGCCGATCAGGACCCCCCGCATGATCCCCTTGCCCTGTCCCGTGTACGGACCGTAGTTGATGCGGCCGAGGCTCTCGACGACGATCACGAGCAGGCCCGAGCCGCCGGAAGCAGGCAGGGCGAGGGAGGTCTCGCCGTCGCGCTCGAGGGTGCCGAGCCGCTCGCCGTCGAGGAACACGGCGGCGCGGTCGTGCAGTCCGTCGATCGAGAGCGTGGCCCCCGGCGCGAACGACACCCGGGACTCGTAGGCGACCAGGCCGTCTTCGGCCCCCAGCTGCTCGAAGGTGCGCGGCGCCGGAGTCTCCTCGCCCGCCGCAGGCAGCGAGCGCACGAGGTCGAGAAGGGGGCGCGCGGGGGTGAGCGGAGCGGATGCCGCCGCCTGCCGGCGCGGGGCCGCGGGGACCTCCGGGAGCCCGCCCGCTCGGAACGGCGCGAGCAGCGCACGCAGCTCGTGGAACTTGTCGTTCAGCGTGCCGTCCTCGCCGATCGGCGCGTCGGAGTCGTAGCTGGTGACGGTGGGCTGGAGCACGCCGTCGTGGTTGGCGCCGTTCCACAGGCCGAAGTTCGTGCCGCCGTGCGCCATGTACAGGCTCATCGAGCCGCCGGCGTCCAGCAGCTCGCGCACCGTGCCGCCCATGCCGGCCGCCGAGCGCACGTGGTGCCGCTCGCCCCAGTGGTCGAACCAGCCGCCCCACAGCTCGCTGCACATCAGCGCCTGCCCCTCGCGGCGCAGCCCCTCCGCCGTGGCGACGCCGGTGCCGAACGTGAAGGTGGTCATGGCGCCGGGCACCGAGCCGTGCTCGACCATGTCGGCCGTGATGCCGTCGGCCGTCGTGAGCATCTCGACCACGCCCCGCGATCGCAGGCCGTCGCGCAGATGGGCGAGGTAGCCCGCGTCGCTGCCGAAGGACCCGTACTCGTTCTCCACCTGCACGGCGACGATCGGGCCGCCGTACGCGGCCTGCAGAGGGACGATCCGGGGGATGAGCTCGTCGTACCAGGCGTCGACCGCGGCGAGATACGCGGGGTCGCTCGTGCGCAGCGACCCGACGCGACCGGAGAGCCAGAACGGGATGCCGCCGTTCGACCACTCCGCGCAGATGTACGGGCTGGGACGCAGGAACACGTCGAGGCCGACCTCGGCGGCGAGCCGGATGAACCGCTCGACGTCGCGCCAGCCGTCGAAGCGCGCGTCCCCCTCGACGCGCTCGTGGAAGTTCCAGGCGACATAGGTGTCGACGGTGTTCGCGCCCATCGCAGCGAGGCGGCGCAGGCGGTCCTCCCACTGGTCGGGGTGCACGCGGAAGTAGTGGACCGAGCCCGCGAGGATGCGGTGCGGTGCGCCGCCGCGGAGGATCTCCCCCTCCCGCCAGGACAGGGCGGGGCGGGGGCGGGGGTCCGCGGATGCCGAGGCGGCGGAGGTCGCGGTCAGGCCGTCGACGGCGGCGGCGAGAAGGTCGGACATATGGCTCCAAGCACGAGTGTTTGCGTTCACATTATCGCATCATCAGATCCCTTGGTGACTGTGATTCCGCCGATTGATCGCTACCATTGACCCATGTCTCCTCGCCGTCACCAGGTAGACCGGGCCCCCAGCCAGGTCGATGTCGCCAAGCTCGCGGGAGTGTCGACGCAGACCGTCTCCCGCGTCATGTCCGGACAGGACAGCGTGCGCCCCGACACCGCCAGGCGGGTGCTCGCCGCCGTGGAGGAGCTGGGCTATCGGGTGCACGCGGCGGCCGCGTCCCTCGCGTCCGGGCGCACCCGCGTGCTCGGCGTGATCGTCGTCTCCACCGACCGCTACTCCTCCGCGGCGCTCGGGGTCGGCATCCAGCAGGCCGCCGCGGCCAACGGCTACACGGTGTCCACCGCGGCGGTGGCCGACCACGCCTCCTCCGAGGCCTTCCTCGAGGCGTTCGACCGGCTGGAGCGCCAGGGCGCGGAGGGGATCATCCTCGGCATCCCGGTCGAGCTGGAGACCCCGGCCATGCGCACGCGCATGGAGCGCACCCCGGCGACCCGCAGCGAGCGCACCTCCCTCGACGGCGACGCCCCCCTCGCGGTGGACCAGCGCGCGATCGCGCGCCTCGCCGTCGAGCACCTGCTCGACCTCGGGCACAAGACCGTCTGGCACGTCTCGGGCGACGACTACTGGACCGAGACCCAGCAGCGCAGCGAGGCGTGGGAGCAGACGCTGCGCGAGAGGGGCATCGTGCCGCCGCCGGTGATCCCCGCCGACTGGACGCCGGAGTCGGGCTACCGGGCCGGACGCACGATCGCGGCGATCCCGGAGGTCACCGCCGTGTTCGTCTCGAGCGACGAGATGGCCTTCGGACTCATCCGCGCCCTGCACGAGGCCGGACGCAGCGTTCCCGAGGACGTCTCGGTGGTCAGCGTCGACGACATCGCCCTCGCCGCATACGCCTCGCCCGCGCTCACCACGGTCCGTCAGCCGTTCGAGGACATGGGGCGCGCCGCGGCCCTGCGCCTCATCGCGCAGATCGAGGGGCACGAGGCGATCGGCGAGATGCCGTCGACGGATCCTCAGCTCGTGGTGCGGGCGTCGACGGCCCCTCCGCGGGCCTGACCACCGAGCGGGCCGCCGAGCTCACCAGCGTCCGTGCCGGCTCTCCCATTCGTCTTCGATCGTGCGTCGACGGCCCGAGACCCATCCGGCCGGGCAGACCACGACCAGCATGGCGGCGAGCACGAGCAGCGGCGCCTGCCATCCGCCCGTCGTCTCGTGCAGCACGCCGAGCACCAGCGGGAAGAGTGCAGCCACCGCGTAGCCGATGCTCTGCACGAAGCCGCTCAGCGCGACGGCGCTCTCGGGCGTGCGGGCGCGGATGCTGAGCAGCACGAGGCTCAGCGGGAAGAGGACCGCGGTGAGCCCGAAGACGATCACCCAGAGGGCCAGCGCGACTGTCGGGAGGAACAGCAGTCCGGCGAGGCCGACGAGGCCGGCGGCGACCGCGAAGAAGAACAGCGGCCGGGTGGCCTGGAAGCGCACGACGAGCACGGGCACCAGGAGCGAGCACGGCAGGCCGGCGGCCGCGAAGACCGAGAGCAGGAGACCGGCGGTCGCGGGCGTGACCCCGCCGATGTCGACGAGCATGGCCGGCATCCAGGCGAACGAGGCGTACGCCATCGACGAGGATGCCGCGAACACGAGCGCGAGCGCCCAGGCGAGCGGGAGCCGCCAGAGCCTGCCGAACACGCGGGGGTTGGCGGGGTTCGTCGTGATCGGACCGGTCGCGACCTCGGCGGGATTGAACGCCTCGCGCTTCGCGGCGGGCTCCGCCGGACGCGCCGGAGGAATGGGTGCGGTCGGGGCGACGGCATCCGCCCGTCCGGTGACGAGCATCGTCACCCACGGCACCAGCGCGAGCAGCGCGACGATCCCCCACATGCCGAGCGAGATGCGCCAGCCCAGGGAGTCGGCCACCGGCACGGCGACGAGCGGCGGCAGGAACGTCGACACCGCCATGGTCGTCGAGTACAGCGTCATCATGAGCCCGAGGCGGTCGGGGAAGTACTTCTTGACCAGCGGGGGCAGCAGCACGTTTCCCGAGCCGACGCCCGCGAAGACGAGCGCGGTGGCTCCGAGCAGGCTCCACGAGTCGAACGCCACCCCGCGCAGCAGCAGGCCGATGCTCATCAGCGCGATCGCGGCGACGGCGACCCGCTCGAGCCCGAATCGGCGTTCGAAGAGCGGGGTGAGCAGGCCGAACACGGCGAAGCACACCGGCGGCGCCGAGCCGATCATGCCGAGCACCACGGGCGACACCGGGAAGTCCGCGGCGACGTGGTCGATCACCGGCGACAGCGAGGCCACCGCCGAGCGCAGGGAGAACGCGACCAGCACGATCCCGAGCAGAGCGAGCGTCCGGCCCTGCCAGAGCGGTCGGGCTCTCACAGCCGGTCCCTGCACTCGACCATCCGGCCTGTGGGCTCGACCATCCGGTCCCTGAGCTCGACCATCCGGTCCCTGAGCTCGTCGAAGGGCGTGGACCCGGACATCAGGACGACTGGGACTCCTCGACCCAGGACAGGTACTCGTCGCTCACCGTGCCGGTCACGTAGCGGCCGTCGAAGCAGCTCATGTCGAGCTCGGCGACCCCCGACCCCTCGGTGATCGCGGCCTTGAGGTCGTCGACCTCCTGGTAGACGAGGTGGTCGACGCCCAGCTCCGCGGCGATCTCGGGGATCGTGCGGCCGTGCGCGATGAGCTCGTGGCGCGAGGGCATGTTGATGCCGTAGACGTGCGGATGCCGCACGGGCGGGGCGGCCGAGGCGAAGGTGACGGACTTCGCACCGGCATCCCTCGCCATCTGGATGATCTGCTTCGAGGTGGTGCCGCGCACGATCGAGTCGTCGATGAGCAGCACGTGCTTGCCCTGGAACTCGGTCGACATCGCGTTCAGCTTCTGACGCACGCTCTTCTTGCGCACCGCCTGACCGGGCATGATGAAGGTGCGGCCGACGTAGCGGTTCTTGTAGAAGCCCTCGCGGTACTCGATGCCGAGCTTGCGGGCGACCTCCATGGCCGCGGGGCGCGAGGAGTCGGGGATCGGCATGACCACGTCGATCTCGTCCATCGGCACGTGCTTGGCGATCGTGTCGGCCAGCTTGTCGCCCATGCGCAGACGCGACTCGTACACCGAGATGCCGTTCATGACCGAGTCGGGACGGGCGAGGTAGACGTACTCGAACGCGCAGGGCGCGAGGGTGGGGTTCTCGGCGCACTGGCGCGTGAACAGCTCGCCGTCGTTCGTGATGAACACGGCCTCACCGGGCTCGACCTCGCGGACGATCTCGTAGTCGCCGTTCTCGAGCACGAGCGACTCGCTCGCGACGACCCACTCGTCCCTGCCCTCCACCGTCGCGGAAGGGCGCTTGCCGAGGATGAGGGGACGGATGCCGAACGGGTCGCGGAACGCGAGCAGTCCGTATCCGGCGATCACCGCGATGACGGCGTATGCGCCCTCGATGCGCTGGTGGGTGCGGGCGACGGCCTCGAAGATGCGCTCGGGGTCGAGATCGACCGTGGAGGTGGTGTTCTGCAGCTCGCCGGCGAGCACGTTGAGCAGCAGCTCGGTGTCGCTGGACGAGTTCAGGTGACGACGGTCGCGCTGGGCCATGTCGGCCGTGAGCTCACGCGTGTTGGTGAGGTTGCCGTTGTGGATGAGGATGATGCCGTAGGGCGCGTTCACGTAGAACGGCTGCATCTCCTCCTCGTTCGACGCGGTGCCCTTGGTGGCGTAGCGCACGTGGCCGAGGCCGACGTTGCCGAGGAGGGCGCGCATGTCGCGGGTGCGGAACGCCTCGCGCACCATGCCCTGCGCCTTCGCGTTGTGCATGACGCCGTTGGGTTCGGCGGTGGCGATGCCCGTCGCGTCCTGACCGCGGTGCTGCAGCAGGAGGAGAGCGTCGTAGATGTCCTGGTTGACCGGGGCAGTCCCGACCATTCCGACGATGCCGCACATGGAGTGTCTACTTCATCCGTTTCTTCAGTGGGAGGCGTATGCGCCCACGAGGCGCACGGCTCCGCCGTCGACGCCCTTGGCGCCCTGCTCGAAATCCCCGGCCGGGCGAGCGCCGAAGCCGACGGTGGCGACCTGCCACGCGGGCATGCCCTCTGCGGCGAGCGCGGCGATGGCGGCGTCCTTCTTCTCCGCCGCGACGACCGCGAGGAATCCGATGCCGAGGTTCCAGGTGCCCTCGGCCGACTCCAGAGTGGAGCCGGCGATGTCGCTGAGCACGCGGAAGACTGGGCTCGGCGACCAGGTGCTGCGGTCGACCTCGGCCCAGCTGCCCTGCGGGAGCACGCGCGCGAGGTTCGCCGCGATGCCGCCGCCGGTGACGTGGCTGAGCGCGTGCACCCCCTGGACCCCTGAGCCTGCCGCCACCTGGGTCCCTGAGCCTGCCGCACCCTGGGTCCCTGAGCCTGTCGAAGGGCCGAGCGCGTCGATCAGGCGCAGCAGCGGAAGCGTGTACAGGCGCGTCGGCTCGAGGAGCGCCTCGCCCCAGGTGGTGCCGAAGTCGGCGGCCTGGTCGGCGTAGGCGATGCCCGCGTTCGTGATGATGTGGCGCACGAGCGAGTAGCCGTTGGAGTGCAGGCCGCTGGACTGCACCGCGAGGACGACGTCGCCGTCCTGCACGCGCTCGGCGCCGAGGATCGCGTCGGCCTCGACCACTCCGGTGGCGGCTCCCGCGACGTCGTAGTCCCGAGGGCCGAGGAGCCCGGGGTGCTCCGCCGTCTCGCCGCCGACGAGGGCGGTGCCCGTGGCGGAGCAGGCCTCGGCGATGCCGCGGACGATGTCGGCGATGCGCTGCGGGAAGACCTTGCCGCAGGCGATGTAGTCGGTCATGAACAGCGGCTTGGCGCCCACCACGACGATGTCGTCGACGACCATGCCGACCAGGTCCTGCCCGATCGTGTCGTGCTTGTCGATCGCCTGCGCGATCGCGACCTTCGTGCCGACGCCGTCGGTGCTCGAGGCGAGCAGTGGACGGCGGTAGCCGAGCAGGGCGCTCGCGTCGAACAGTCCGGCGAACCCGCCGACGCCGCCGAGGACTTCGGGGCCGTGGGTCGCGCGCACGGAGGACTTCATCAGCTCGACGGCGAGATCACCTGCAGCGGTGTCGACGCCGGCTTCGGAATAGGGATTGGTGGGGGAGGCTGCCACCCCACGATCCTACCGTCCGCGACTGAGCACGATCTCCGAGAAGACGGAGAGCGGATGCCGGGGCCGGCGCCGTCCGGATGCGTGCGGCGCCACCTCTGCCTTCCCGTCGCGATCCGTGCCGCCCGCGGCATCCGGCCCGTTGTTCCCGTCGCGATCCGTGCCGCCCGCGAGCGGGCGCGGCGGCACGAGGCGCGACCGGAGTCATGCATCAGAAGCGACCGGCCCCTGCCCTCCCGGCGTGTTTCCCCTCTCGGCGCCGCGAGCGCTCGGCAGAGGACCACCCAGCCAAATACGATGGGCACATGTCCGAGAAGCCGCAGTGGCTGATCCGCGAAGACGCGGGTGTTCCGGTGCTGGTCGCGCTCACGCTGCGGCAGGCCCTCGGCATCCGCGTCCCCGCCGACCTGCCCAGCCTGCGCGATCTGCCGGTCAGGGCGCCCGACGCCGCCGAGGCGACTCCGGCGATCGAGAGCCAGTGGCGCGACTACTGGGACATGACGGTCGAACCCCGCGCCCACCGTTCCGGGGTGCCTCTCGAGCTCGTCGACGGCTTCGACACCCTCGTCGCCCTGCCCGCGTCCGGCGCCGAGGAGCTGACCACCGCGATCGCACCGCATGCGGCATCCGCTCTGCACTTCGCCCGAGCAGCCCACGATCGCTACCTCTCGTCGATCAAGAGCCACACCGGCGGCGACTCCTATCGCGCCTACGCGAGCGCGATCGCCGAGTTCGAGCGCGAGGTCGGCCGTCGCGCGCACTCCTTCGAGCTGAACGTGCAGGTGCTGCCGTTCTCGCAGCGCGGCATCTGGTGGATCGGCGCGCTCACGGTCGCCGTGACCGACGGCCTGCGCCGCGACGTGGTCGCCTTCGACGCGGCGATCCGTCCGGTCATCGCCGAGCTGGCGTGAGCGTCAGTCGCTCTCGATGATCGTCTCGCGCTGCACCCGCACGACGCGATCCTTGCGGCGGGCGATGCGCTCCGCGATGAGGCCGGCGACGCCGCCCAGGGCGAGGCCGATCGGGGCCGTCCACAGCAGCAGGAAGCCGAAGACCTGGCCGGCGGGGTAGACGATGTCGAGAGCCTCCGACGGCTCGAAGCTGCCGGCGTAGGTGAGGATCCCGGCGACGATCACGCCGACCACCACGCCGATGCCCATGAAGACGCCGTAGCGCGGCACCTTGCGCACTGTCGCGGAGGCGATCTGGGGGGCTTCGGATGACGGCATGCCTCCATTCTCCCACCGTTGCCTGTGGGAGGGAGCCGGTCTGCGTTCAGCGGATGCCGGCGTAGAAGGTGGCCGCGTCGGCGACCCTGTTGTTGTAGTCGGTGTGGGCGTTGTAGGCCGCCACGGCCGCGATCCAGTCGTCGGGCCGTGTGAGGTCGCCCCCGATCTCGCACAGGTAGTCGGCCGCGGAGAGCACCGCGTCGTCGATCTGCTGCGGATCGGCCTGACCGTCGCCGTTCCCGTCACGGGCGTACAGCGCCCAGGTCTCGGGGATGAACTGCATGGGGCCGACCGCACGATCCCACACGGCGTCGCCGTCGAGCACGCCGCCGTCGGTGTCGCGGATCGCGTCGCTGGCGGAGCCGTCGAGCGCGATGCCGACGATCCCGGGCCGGGCGCGCCCCTCGTCGTCCAGCACGTTGCCGTCTATCGTGCCGTGCTCGCTCTCGACGAAGCCGATGGCCGCGAGGGTGTTCCAGCCGATGCCGCAGCCCGGTCGCTCCTCGGCCATCGCGAGCGCTCCCCCGGCGTAGGCCGCCATCGCCCGCGGCGGGATGCCGGCCGCCGCGGCGATTCGCGCGACCCAGGCGCTGTCGGCCCGTGTCGCCAGCGGTCGCGGATCGTCGATCGCCGGGGTCTCGGCGGAGCTTTCGGGCTGTGGACGGGGAACGGCGGATGCCGTCGGCTCCGGCGTCGCGGCGGCGGCGCAGCCGGTCAGCGCGCAGACGCCCGCGATCAGACCGGCGGCCAGGCTCACCGCCCGCTGCGACAGGCCCGGTCGCCGCATCCCCGACATCCAGCCGCCCGACTGCACCTCAGCAGGCGAACTGCACGTGCGAAGGACGAATCCGCGGATTCCCTCCTTCGCTGGTGCCGTCGTCCTCGTCTGGGGCAGTCGCTCCCGTCGCACGGCGCTGCCCGCGGCCACGACGGAGACCCCTCGCCCGGAAGGGCGAGGGGTCTCCTGATGGGGTGTCGTCACCGGCGGCTGACCTGGCGGCGGCGTACGACGAACGCGCCGGCGCCGCCGAGGAGCAGCAGCGCCGCGAGCGTCACCGCGCCGAGGTCGAGCTGTCCTCCGGTGGTCGCGAGGCCGGTGCCGGACGCCGCACCCGTCCCGGTGCCCGAACCCGTTCCCGCACCCGAGCCGAGGTCGACGGCGGCGTATCCGATGACCGAGCCGTCGGCGGCGTAGACCACGAGGTGGTGCACGCCGGTCGCGCCGGCCGGCAGCTCGACGCTCACGGCGCCCTCGGCGACGCGGTTCCAGCCGAGCCAGACCGGGTCGGAGTGGAAGGACACGCCGACCCACTCGCCCTCGTGCCCCGGCACGGTGATCGTCGCGACGCCGTTCGACACGGTCACCGAGATGCCACCGGCGGAGTCCTCGGTGAAGAGGTCGTCGGTCGCGAGAGTCGGCGAGCCGTCCGGCTTCGGGCCGGCGATCTTCACCGCGGGAGAGGCCTCGGAGACCTCGGAGGCACCGACCGCGTTGACCGCGACGACGGATGCCGAGTACGACCCGGCAGCCAGCCCGTCGAAGCTCGCCGTGGTCGCGTCGGCGGCCACCTCGAGCGTGGTGACGCCGTCGGGGCCGATGAGCGACACGGTGTACCCGGTGACGGGCGAGCCGCCGTCGAACGCCGGTGCGACCCAGCGCACGAGCACCGAGGTGTCGCCCGAGCCGGCGATGCTCGGGGTCGCCACGGCATCCGGGGCGACTGCGGGGATCGCGACGACCTCCGATGCGCCTGCGGCGGAGTCGCCGACGGCGTTGCGGGCGACGACGGATGCCGTCACCTGCGCGCCGGGGGCGAGGCCGTCGACCGTCACCGTCTCGGTGCCGGTCGGCACGACGCGCGTCTCGACGACGGCGTCGCCGTCGCGGAACGTCACGAGGTACTCGGTCACGGGCGAGCCGCCGTCTGCCGGCGCGGTCCAGGAGGCGGTCACTCCGGTGGCGCCGGAGCGCTCCGCCGTGACGACCGGAGCCGCGGGGACGTCGAGCGTGCGGACCACGTCCGACGCCTCGGAGGTCGTCGTCCCGGTGCCGTTGTCGGCCGTGACGGTGACCGTGTAGCCGGTGCCGCGGTCGAGACCGGCTACCGTCGCCGACGACACGTCGCCCTCGGCCTGGACCGTCTGCACGACCGTGTCGCCGTCGAAGACGTCGACACGGTAGCCGACGATCTCGACGCCGCCGTCGTCGGCGGGTGCCACCCACGCCACGTGCAGCTCGGTGCCGGAGACCGCAGTGACGGTCGGCGCCGCGAGACCGGACGGAGCCTCGGCGAGCGTCGTGGCCGACGTGGCCGCGGAGGCCGCGGACGAGCCGGCCTCGTTGCGGGCCGTGACGGTGACGTCGTAGACGGTGCCGCGGCCGAGCGACGGGAGGGTCGCCGACAGTGCGGGCACCGTCGCGGTGACGGGGGCGCCGCCGGCGGCCGGGGTCGCGGTGACGGTGTAGTCCAGGATCGCGCTGCCGTTCGCGGCCGGAGCCGTCCAGGCGACCTCGAGCGAGCCGACACCCGGTGTGACGACCGGCGCCGCGGGCGCGTCGGGGGCGATCGCACCGATGGTCACGGGGTCGGATGCCGCCGATGCCGCAGAGGTGCCGAGCGCGTTCTGCGCGGCGACGTCGACCGTGTAGGCGGCGCCGCGGGCGAGGCCCTCGAACGTCGCCGTGGGCTCGGCCGCCGACCGCGTCGCGACGACCTCGTCGCCCGAGCGGAGGGTCGCCAGGTACCCCGTGATCGCGGAACCGCCGTCCGACTCCGGCGCGGTCCAGGTCGCGACGACGGACGTGCCGTCGCCGGCCGCGAGCGTCGGCTGCGCCGGAGCGTCCGGTGCACCGTGCGTGCGCGCGGTCGTCGCGGCGGAGGGGTCGGACGCCCCTGCGGCGTTCTTCGCCGTCACCGTCACCGCGTACTCGGTGCCGAGCGCGAGCCCGGTGAGGCGCGTCGACAGCGTCGATCCGTCGACCTCGGCGGTGGTCGACTGGTCGCCGTGCGTCGCGGTCACGACGTACCCCGTCGCGGCCGTGCCCTCGGGGGCCGACCACGACACGTCGAGCTCGGTGCCCGATGCGGCGGTCACGGTCGGCGCCGCCGGGGCCTCAGGCACCGCGGGCGTGATCGTGAAGCCGGTCAGCCCGGACACCGTGAGGGGCGAGGGGGCCTTCCACGCGTCCGCCGCACCGCCCGAGGAGTACCAGTACGAGGACAGGCCCGTCTTGAACTGGAAGTCCACGAACGACTGCGGCCACGAGCCCCAGCCGTCGCCGGTGCGCAGCTGCGGGCTCGCGTCATCCGTCGTCGTCACCTCGACCCCGGCGTAGTCGGGCGTCGCCGAGAAGGTGCCGCTCTGATCGATCGTGGCGTTCGAGAACGTCGCGATCGTCGCGCCGAGCGCGGGCTCCAGCGGGAACTTCACGTCGGGGTTGTCCATCGACGACCCCCACCCGGACAGGTCGCCCGTGAGGGTGCCCGTCCCGTGGGCGTCCCAGGTCAGCACCGGGTTCGTGATCGTGAAGGGCACGAGGCCGCCGTAGAAGTTGATGCTCCACGTCGCGTTCCAGCGGATCGTGCCGCCGCCGTCGGCGTCGCGATCGACGAGCCCGTTGTTGAGGCGCACCAGCTGCAGGTCACCTGTCGGCGGATCGGACGGCTTGATCGGCAGGTGCGCCCACGTCGTCTCGTAGGTCGTGGCGTGCTCGGCGCTGCCGTCCTTCGGGCGGAACACGATGACGACGTTGCCCTCGGTGTTCTTGTAGGTGGCCTTGTTGCCCTCGGAGACACCGGCCGAGTAGTAGCTCGGCGTGTACGCCGGGGTGCGGCGCTGCAGCTCGGGACTGCCGATCCAGTCGAGCGAGATGCCCTTCCTCGTGATGTCCGCGAGCGGGTTGTTGCCGTCGTTGATGTTCGGCGTCACGGCGAGCGTCGCGGCCTCGGAGTAGACCGTGCCGACCTCGTTGGTCGCGCGGACTCGGTAGCGGTAGCCGTCGAGATCCTCAGTCGTGGTGATCCGGATGCTGGCGAGGGTCTCACCGCGGACGGTCTGCCAGCTCTCGCCGCCGTCGACCGAGCGCTGCCACTGGTAGGTCGGCGCCGGGTCTCCGGTGACGGCCGCCTGGAACTGCGCCGCGTAACCGGCCATGACGGTGGCGTCCGCCGGCTGCGTCGTGAAGGCCGGCAGGTTGCGCACCGGCTCAGCCGGCGGGACGAGCTCTGTGCCCTCGAAGAAGATCGGGATCCATTTGGCAGCAGCGTTGTCATAAGAGACGTTGTTGGCCGGCCAGTAGACGGCGGCTGGAGCCTGGGCCGGGTCGGTGATGAATCCGCTCCAGTCCGGCTGCAGCAGCATCCCGCCGACCGTCAGGTAGCACTGTGTCACCACGCAGTCGGTGATCGTGCCGTCTTCGGCCGTCACGTATCGATGCACCGTCACACTGCCGCCCGCGGAATACCCGCCCGGCACCGCGGATCCCAGGAACAGCGTCGCATTCGCGTTGTTGATCGGATCCTCCGCGGTGGACGTCGTCTGTGCAGCGGGCAGGTGGGGATAGGGCTGTCCGTTCCAGTCGTCCTGAATGGCGGAGTATCGGGCCTCGACGGCGACCTCCTGTCCCTCGACCAGGTCGACGATGGGCGTCGCGCGGGCCCAGGACCCGTCGGTGACGAACGTGATCCTGCCCGGGTCATAGGGCACTGGCTCCTCCTCCGGCACGTCGACGCTGAGGATCGCCGGGGCGGAGTACGCCGTGCTGATCCGGTTGCTCGCGCGCAGCCGGTACTGCAGGCCGTCGTCGGCGATCGAGACCGTCTTCGTCAGTGTCGGCGAGGTCTCGCCCGGGATCGCCTCCCAAGCCTCGCCGTTGCTCTCGCTGACCTCCCACTGGAGCTCCGGGGAAGGGTCGCCGGACACGGCGCTCTCGAAGGTGACGGTCGCCCCGAGGTCGACGACCGTCGAGGCCGGATCCGCGTCGACCGACACCGGCGTGTCGACAGTGAGCACGTCAGCGCCGCCCTCGAACGTCAGAGGGACGAAGTGGCTGGAATAGAGGGGGTTGTTCTCCTGCTGCATGACGGCGGATGCGGGATAGGTGCTGCCGTCGGGCGCGGTCAGCGTGCCGTAGCCGCCTCCGAGCACGAGGTAGCCCTGATGAGAGAGGCCGTCGAACACGGTGCCGTCGAGCCTGCTCGTGAGGGACGCGTGCACTTGGTACTCAACGGAGAATTCCCGGTACCCGTCCGTCTCTCCGTCGGAGACGACATCCGCTCGTACGGGAGCGCCCTCGTGCGGTCGGATGGCGTTCTCCCCGCCGGGCGCCGGGCTGTAGTTCGTGCCAACCTGGTCGATGACGTACCACTCCACCGCGGTCGCTGCGATGAAGCGACCGGACACCGTGATGGTCTCACCGTCGGCGAGGTTCTTCGTCTTGCTGATCGTGACCTCACCGAGGCCGGTGATCGGGACGACGACGCTCGAGTCCTCTTCAGCAGCGGAAGCGGCGGTCGCGGCGGCGAACGACAGCGAGCCCGCTGCGAGGAGCGCGGACAGGCCGAGGGCGAGGGCGCGCGTCACGCTGCGCCGGGCGGGTCTGGAGGACATCGAGTCTGTGCTTTCGGGTAGGTGGGCCGATCTCAACGAACAGGGTGGCCTGCGGGGCACGAGTCATCGCGCCCCGCAGGCCGGGTCGAGCTAGCGGTCGATCACGGGATCGTGGTCTCCCACTCGGACAGCGCGCGAGTGATGCCGTGCGCGCCGATGGAGTAGACCGCACGGTGCTTGCCGGCGGCGGGCGGGTTGGGCACCGACGCCTTGCTCAGCACGACGCTGAACGTGCCGTCGGAGTTGAGCTTCTTCGTGCCGCTGGTCTGGGTCGCGGGGCCTGCCGCATACACCCAGACGGTGTCGGATGCCGCGCGCGTGCTGCTGGCGTACCCTGCTGACGGCTTCCAGCCGGCGTCGTCGAGCACGCCGGTCGACACGTAGATGCCGGTCGCGGGGACGCCGGTGAAGCCGCTGCCCGTCACCTGCACCTGGTTCGAGCCGAGGTCGAAGGCCGTGAACTGTCCCTGGGAGGTCCCGCCGGTCGGCGGCGTGGCCTTCGTGCCGGGGAAGGACACCTCACGCGCCTGCTCGTTGCTCGCGTTCGCGACACCATGGCCGTTGACGGAGAACACGTAGAACGTGTTCGTTCCACTCGGGTTCGCGTAGGGCGCCTGCGGCGTGAACGTGAACGAGAAGGTCGCCGTCGAGGAGCCCGTGGTCGACCAGTTGACCTGATCGGTCGCACCGGACGGGATCGTGCCGCCGTGCACCCACACGGTCTGCTTCGTGACACGGTTGTTCGACGATGCGCCCGCGGACGGCCGCCAGCTGCTGGAATCCACCCAGCCGAAGCTGACGTAGACGCCCTCGGCCGTGGTCGAGTTGTAGCCCGATCCCGAGATCGTGATGGAGCTGCCTGCGACAAGGGTGTTGCTCGACGTGGTGAGCGTCGGCCCGCCGGAGACGAGCAGGTCGCCCGGTGCGGCGTTGGCGGCGGTGACGCCGCCGAACGTGAGCGCCACGGTGGCGACTGCGGCGGCCAGCATGCGCGCTGCGACACCGGCCCGGTTCCTTCTGTCGATTGTCGTACTCATCATTTCCTTTCCCGAAGGGAGATGGAGATACGCCCCGGAATCCGAGGTGGGGCGGGCTGGGGGCCGCCCGCCTTAAGAATGTAGGTAAGCCTTACCTAAATCAAGAGGCAATGTCGGATCCGTCATCCGCCGTCATCTCCGCTCCCGACACGCCGCCGGACACGCCGATGCGGCGGCCAGACCCCGCACGCCGAAGCGCGGGGGCCTGACCGCCTCACAGAGGACCTTCCGTCACTCGCCGGCGGGAATCGCCTTCCGACGCGCGATCAGCACGACCGTGCCGCCGACGACCAGGAGCAGCACCGCCAGCGCGGCCCAGCCGAGCGGCACGTCAGCGCCGGTCGTGGCGAGCGCGGAGCCCGTCGTCCCGGTACCCGGCGTCGTGGCGCCGCCGGAGGCGGAGACGCTGAACGCCTGGTAGCCGAGCACCGTGCCGTCGGTCGCCTGGACGACGACATAGTGCGCGCCCACAGGAAGGTCGGCGGGCAGAGTGGTCGTCACGACGCCCGAGGCGTCGGTGAGGAACCAGCCGAGGAACACCGGATCGGAGTGGACGGTGACGCCCACCCAGGTGTTCGCGTGCTCCGCGCCCAGGTCGATCGTGACCGTCGAGCCCGTGATGGTGATCTCGGCGTCGCCGCCCGACTCGCCCGTGAGCTCGCTCTCCGCGACCTCGGCAGGGGCCTCGGTCGGAGCCGGACCCGCGAGCGACACGGCTGCCGAGGCGGCCGAGTCCGTGGCGCCCGCCGCCGTGACGGCGGTCACCGTCACGCGGTAGTCGCCCTTGGCGAGCCCTGTGAACACGACGCTGCGAGCATCCGCCGCGACGTCCTTCTCGGCGACGACACCGCCCGCATCGCTCAGCGACACCGTGTAGCCGGTGATCGCCGAGCCGCCGTCGGAGACAGGGGCCGTCCAGGCCGCCGACACCGAGGCGCCGTCCGCCCCGGCCGTCAGCACCGGGGTGCCGGGCGCGGCAGGAGCGACGGCCGGGACCGTGACGGCGCCCGACACACCCGCCGAGGACACGCCGACCGCGTTGGCCGCCGTGACCGACACCGTGTAGACGCCACCGGGGACGAGTCCGTCGAAGGCGACCGACGTGCCTGCGGCCGTCTTCGCCTGCACGACCGCTCCGTCCTTGAGGAGCTCGGCGGTGTAGCCGGTGATCGCGGAGCCGCCGTCGGCCGGAGCCGTCCACGACGCCGACACTCCGGTCGCACCCTCGAGGGCGGCCGTGACCGCGGGCGCCTCCGGCGCCGACCAGGTGCGCACGACCGCGGAGGCGGGGGACGCGGAGCCGGTGCCCTGAGCGTTCTTCGCCGCGACGGTCACCGTGTAGCCCGTGCCGGGCTGCAGGCCGTCCACGGTCGTGGTGGTCACGACGTCGACGTCCTTCGTCGCCGCGACATCCGTGCCGTTCAGCACGGTCACGACGTAGCCGGTCACCGCGGAGCCGCCGTCGTCCGACGGAGCGACCCACGACACGTTCAGCGAGGTGCCGGATGCCGCGACCGCCGTCGGCGCCGCGAGGGAACCAGGAGCCTCGGCCAGCGTCGTGACGGAGGCGGCCGGGGACTCGTCGGAGGTGCCGACGGCGTTCGTCGCCGAGACCGTCACGGTGTAGTCGGTGGCGGCCGTCAGGCCCTCGATCGTCGCCGTCAGGCCGGTCGCCGGCGTGGTCGAGACGAGGCTGCCGCCCTTCGAGACGGTCACCATGTAGCCGGTGATCGGGCTGCCGCCGTCAGCGGGAGCCGTCCACGAGACGTTCACCGAGGTGGTGCCGGCCGCGGAGGCGGTCGGAGCGGCCGGAGCCTCCGGCGCGACGGCCGGAACGGTCACGGCAGCGGATGCCTCAGACGACGCCGAGGATCCGCCCGCGTTCTTCGCCACCACGGTCGCGGTGTACGAGACGCCGCGGGTGAGGCCGGAGAAGCTCGTAGACAGGGCGGAAGACGGCACCGACACGGTGCTCGCCGCACCCGTGCTCGGGGTGAGGGTCACGTCGTAGCCGCTGATCGGCTCGCCGTTGTCGTCGGGTGCGGTCCACGCCACGTCGACGGAGGTGCCGTCGGCGCCGAGCGTCGCGGTCGGGGCGGCCGGAGCATCCGGGGCCAGGACGGCGAAGGTGACCGGGGTGAACGTCGAGAACGCCGCGTAGGAGGCTCCACCGGCCGCGTAGGTGCGGATGCCCCAGACGCCGCCTTCGGAGGTCGCGAACTTCTCGGCCTTGATCTGCACCGAGAAGGTGCCGTCGGCGTTGATCACCGCGCCGGACCCGCCGATCGCGGCGATGTCCTCGGCGTGCACGCCCCACGTCGTGTAGTCGGAGAGCGAGTTCGTGTGGTTCGTGAGGGTGCCGCCGACCGACTGGGCGAGGGCGATGTACGCACCGGTGAACTTGCCGCTCAGCGGCGGGCGGGTGCCCGAGGTGGCCGGCGGGTTGGGCAGGAAGCCCGAGCCCGTGACCGTGACGAACTCGCCGTCAGGGTCGAGGTCGGAGGTCTTCGAGACCGTCACCGTGGGAGTCGGGACCGAGACGGTGAGGGCGGCGGCGTCAGAGGTGACCGGTCCGCCCGAGCCCGAGACGACGACGCGGTACTGCTTCGCCGAGGCCGTCGTGCCGACGACCGTGTACTCGGCGCTCGTCGCGTTCGCGACGTCGGTCCAGGCGTCGGAGCCGGTCGCCGCCGACTGCCACTGGTAGCCGGTCGCGCCGGAGGCCGCGACGGAGAAGGTCGCCGACTCGCCGAGCGAGACGCTCTGCGCGGTCGGCTGCGTCGTGATCGCGACCGCCTCAGGGGTGGTGTACGAGACGGTCAGCGGGGTCGTGGGCTTCTTCGGGTCGGTCGTGCCGCCCGAGGAGTACCAGTACGAACTCTGACCGGTGAGCACCTGGAAGTCGACGAAGTCCTGCGGGAACGAGCCCCAGTCCGCGCCGGTGCGCGTCTGCGCCGCGACCGCGTCGCTGGTGTTCACCTCGACGCCGCGGTAGCTGGGGGTGGTGGTGATGCCGGACGCGGTGACCTCCACGTCGCTCAAGGTCGCGAGCGTGATCTGTCGGGGGGCGATCGGCAGCCAGAGGCTCATGTCTTCCATGTCGGTGCCGTAGCCCGATGCCGTCGCCGTCACCGTTCCGGTGCCATCGGCGTTCACGACCAGTTTCGGATCGCTGGCCGACCAGTACGTGTAGCCGCTGTAGTAGACGACGGTGAACGAGCCGTCCCACTGGATCTCGGCGGTGCCCGCCGCCACGTCGACGGTGCCGGTGCCGTTCGCGATCTGCACCCGGTTAGCCGACGTGCTGCCCGCAGTGGTGGCGACCCTCGCGCCGGTCGGCGTCGTGCACTTGTTGTCCCACGTGACCTCGGCCACGACGCCGTCGGCATCGGGCTTCACGATGGTCGTGTTGCCGCTCGAGGTCGCGTAGAGGGACCCCTGATCCGCCGTGCCCCAGATACGGGACGAGCCCGCGTCGCCGGCGACGCCCGCGGAGAGGAAGTTGCAGGTACCGGGGGCGAAGCCGCCACCACCGGACTCGTTGTTGATGCCCCAGTCGAAGGTCACGCCCGTGACCTCCACCTCGGCGGCGTTCGCGGCGAGCGGGGCCGCGACGACTCCGCCGAGGGAGACGGCCCCCACGGCGAGTGCTGCGAGCCCGGGCTTCCACCCGCGTCTGACTGACGTTGTTCTCACGATGATCTCCAGATGTGATGTGCGATGACCCCAGGGGCGCGCTCAGCGCCCGAATTCGCTTAGGGTAGGCTTAACTTAATAAGGCCAGCCTTAGTGAGCATAGCCTTATCTCTCCTCGACACAAATCCCCGACGAGTACGGCACGGCCCTGCCGCAGGCTCGAAGAAGGACTCAAGGACTCCCATGAAGATCTCGCTCAAGATCGTCGCGCTGCTCGCGACCGCAGGTCTCCTCCTCGTCGGCTGCGCCCCGGCGGGCGCCTCGGGCCACGCATCGACCCAGGACGCCTCGTGCAAGGGTGCGGACATCCCGCTCACCGAGCTCGACACCCTCGCCGACCCGAAGGACTACGTCGGAGAGTCGACGGCGTGCATGCCCTACTCCGGGGTGCTCCCCGTGGCCGAGGACGTCACCCCCGACCTGCCCGCGACGGTGATCGACAATCAGGACACCGAGGTCACGGTCACCGACACCAGCCGCATCCTCGCACTCGACATCTACGGCTCTCTCGCCGCCACCGTGTTCGGCCTCGGACTCGGAGACAGCGTCGTCGGGCGCGACACCTCGACCGGGTTCCCCGAGGCCGCCGACCTCCCGCTGGTCACGCAGAACGGCCACGAGCTGAACGGCGAGGCGATCCTCGATCTTCAGCCGACCGTCATCATCACCGACAGCTCGATCGGCCCGTGGGACGTCATCCTGCAGATGCGGGAGTCCGGCATCCCCGTCGTGGTGGTGACCCCGGAGCGCACGGTCGACAACAGCGAAGAGGTCATCATGGCCGTCGCCAACGCCCTCGGCGTGCCGGAAGAGGGACGCGCCCTCGTGGAGCGCACCACGACGGAGATCGAGAAGGTGGTCGCCGAGGTCCAGCAGATCATCCCGGCGGACGTCGCCGACCGACCCCGGATCATGTTCTTCTACGTCCGCGGCAACGCCGGCATCTACTACATCTTCGGCGAGGGCTCCGGAGCGGACTCGCTCATCACCGCCCTCGGAGGCGTCGACGTCGCCACGGAGATCGGCTGGAAGGGCATGCGCCCGATGACGGCGGAGGCGATCGTCGACGCGGCCCCCGACGTGCTGCTCATGATGACGAAGGGGCTGGAGTCCGCCGACGGCGTCGACGGACTGCTCGAGCGGGTTCCCGCGATCGCCGAGACGCCCGCCGGCCAGCACCGCCGCATCGTCGACATGAGCGACTACGAGATCATGAGCTTCGGCCCGCGCACGGCCGCCGTGGCGGAGGCGCTGGCCCGCGCGATCTACGCCCCCGAGCAGAGCGGCCCCCAGCAGTGACCGCGACGGCGACCAGGACCGCGCTCGACGGCGCCGTGCCGACGGCGCCGCGGAGCATGGCCGCCCGGCGGGTGCTGCTGACCGTCGGCCTCGCCACAGCTCTCGTGGTGCTCGTGCTCGTCTCCGCCGGCACCGGACAGCTCTACGTGAGCCCGCTCGAGGTGGTCGGTGCGATCGGCCACGCCGTCGGGCTCGACATCGCCCCGATGCCCTCGCATCCCAACGGCTACAACGCGCTGTGGACCATCCGCTTCCCCCGCGTGGCGATGGCCGTCGTCATCGGCGCGGCGCTCGCGGCATCCGGCCTGCTCATGCAGGCGATCTTCGGCAATCCGCTCGCCGAGCCCGGCGTCGTCGGGGTCTCCTCGGGCGCCGCCCTCGGCGCCTCGGCGACCATCGTGTTCGGCTGGACGTTCCTCGGCGAGTGGACGATCGCGGCCACCGCGTTCGCCGCTGGCCTGAGCGCGACCCTGCTCGTCTATCTGATGAGCAGGGCGAACGGCAAGACCGAGATCGTCACGCTCGTGCTCACGGGCATCGCCGTCAACGCCTTCACGGGGGCGGGACTCGCCTTCCTCACCTTCCTCGGCGATCAGCAGGCGCGCGAGCAGATCGTGTTCTGGCAGCTGGGCAGCCTCAACGGCTCGCGCTGGCAGCAGTTCTGGATCGTGCTGCCCCTCGTCGCCGTCGGCCTCATCGTCGCCACGTCGATGTCGAGGCGGCTCGACCTGCTCTCGCTCGGCGAGCGCAGCGCCCGCCATCTCGGCGTCAACGTCGAGCTGCTGAGGATCGTCGCCATCGTCGTCACCGCCCTGCTCGTGGGAGCGGCGGTCGCATTCGCGGGCATCATCGCCTTCGTGGGCCTCGTCATCCCCCACCTGCTGCGGATGATCATCGGCCCCTCGCATCTGCCGCTCATGGTGACGAGCATCCTGGGCGGCGCCGTGCTGCTGCTCGGCGCCGACCTCGTCGCCCGCACCGCCGTGCCGATGGCCGACCTCCCGATCGGCATGCTCACCTCGATCGTCGGCGGCCCCTTCTTCTTCTGGCTCCTCCGCCGGACGCGTCGTCGCGCAGGAGGATGGGGATGAGCGTCGCACTGACCGCACGCGCCGCCGCTCTGCCGCGCGCCCTCGAGCGCGGCGAGGCCGCGATCGAGGCGGAGGACATCGTCGTCGAGATCGACGGCAAGACCATCCTCGACCACGCGTCGCTCACCGTCCGGGCGGGCGAGCTCGTCGCCCTGATCGGCCCCAACGGCGCAGGCAAGTCCACCCTGCTCGCCGCGGTCACCGGAGACCAGGCGCTCACCGGCGGCACGGTGTCCCTCGCGGGAGTGCCCAGCGAGGAATGGAGCCTGCGCGAGCTGGCCAGGCGCCGGGCCGTGCTGCTCCAGGACAACGGGGTGTCGTTCCCGTTCACCGTCGAGCAGGTCGTCGAGATGGGCAGGGCCCCCTGGCGCCGGACGCCGCGAGAGGACGACGACGAGGCGGCCGTGCTGGACGCGCTCCTCGAGACCGACATCGAGCATCTGCGGGAGCGGCGGGTCCCGTCGCTGTCCGGCGGCGAGCGCGCGCGGGCCGGGCTCGCGCGCGTGCTCGCGCAGCGCACCGGCATCCTGCTGCTGGACGAGCCGACCGCCGCCCTCGACCTGCGGCATCAGGAAGACGTCCTCCGGCTCGCACGCGAACGCGCCCAGGCCGGAGACGCCGTCGCCGTGGTGCTGCACGACCTCAATCTCGCGGGCGCCTATGCCGACCGCATCGTCCTGCTCTCCGCCGGGAGGGTCGTCGCCGACGGCCCCTCCGCCGAGGTGCTCACCCCTGCGCTCATCGAGGCGGTGTACGGGCAGGCCGTCGAGATCCTCACGCACCCGACATCCGGCGCGACCGTCGTCGTGCCCGTGAGACCCGCGCCGTACACAGGAAAGGCCCACTCATGAAGCTCCGCTCGCACCTGGCGGCCGCACTCGCCGCACTCGCCGTCGTCGGGGCCGTCGCCATCGCCCCGGCCACCCCCGCCTACGCCGCGGCGAACGTCACGGTCACCGTCGAGGGAGACTCCACCAAGGTGGGCGTGGCGGACCCGACCTACGTGACCGAGCTGCGGGTGACGGGCTCGGGCTTCCAGTCCATCAAGAACGGCTTCGGCGGCATCTACGTGATGTTCGGGTGGGTCGACGGCGACGGCTGGCAGCCCAGCAAGGGCGGCGTCACCGGCGTCGACTACCGCTACGTGCCCGACGACGAGAGCGCGCCGACCGGCTACATCAACTTCGTGACGTTCCCCGGCAGCTCCACCGCCTACGCGGCCAACGGCGGCGAGATCGCCGCCGACGGCACCTGGTCGGCCGTGATGACGGTGCCGGGGGCGACCTTCCAGTCGCTGGACCGCGACGGCAACCCCAGCGAGGTGAACTGCCTGCAGGTGCAGTGCGGCATCATCACGATCGGCGCGCACGGGGTGAAGAACCCCAGCAACGAGTCGTTCACCCCGGTGCGATTCGAGAACCTGTACGAAGAGGGCGCCGCCCCCGTCGCCCCGGACCCCGCGTCTCAGGCGCAGGTCGCCGCGACCCCGGCCCCCACGCAGACCGTGATCGTCGAGGAGCCGGCCCAGGCTGCGGCCGCCGACCCCGACAGCGGGAACGGCCAGCTCATCACCATCCTGCTCTGGATCGCCGGCGGCGTCGGAGTGCTCGCGGTGGGCGCGATCGCGTTCATGGTCTGGGCCGTGCTGTCCGCGCGCCGGCGTCAGCGCGCGGCGGCGGCAGCGGCGACCGCTCAGCCGGCTGCGGCCCCGGCCGAGGCGGCTGCGGTCCCCGGCGACGGAGCGGGGTCATGATCGGAAGGCGACCGCGGCTCGCGGCGAGCGCCGTGGTCCTCCTCGGGCTCGCCGTCCCGCTGATGACCGGTCCCGCCGCGATGGCGGACGAGGCGACGGATGCGGCGCCGACATCGTCCCCCGAGACGACGGATGCCGCCGGATCGGATGCCGAGGCTCCCGCGCCGGCTCCGGACGAGACCTCCGCCGCGGCGACGGAGGCGGCCACGTCGTCCGAGGCTCCGGCATCCGTTCCCGAGACCGACGCCGAGGCGCCTGCGCCCGACCCGGGTGCTCAGCCCGCCGAGGCCGGCACGTCGATCGAGGTCTCGGGCGTGAGCTTCGAATGGGGCATCAACAACGAGTCCAGCGGCGGCTCCTACTTCGGCGGCTGCAACTTCCTCTCCGCCGGGGTCGCCGGAGACGCAGGATCGTCGCGCGTGTGGACCCAGGCCGACGGCTTCTACAGCGCCAGCGAGGGCAACACCACGATCGTGAAGCCCACCGCGAACGACGGCTCCGGCGAGCAGTCGCCCACCTGGGCATCGCGCTGCCTGCTGCCCGACGGAGGGAGGCTGGTGCAGCCGACCTCGAGCGGCTCGCTGTCGTACACCCAGTCGAAGGTGCGGATCGTGGACGGCTCCGGCACCCTCGACCCCGAGGCCGACGACGCCGAGATCCAGTGGCGGGGTTCGTTCACCGTCGCGTACTACGGCGGCATGACGTACTGGTCGGTCACCGACCCCAAGCTCACCGTCGACGATGGAGTCGGCACCCTCACCGCACTGGTCACCGGCTACGGCGCCGACATGGACGACCCGACCGTGTGGTCGAAGCTGCCCGACCAGCCGGGGCTGACGCTCGCGACGCTGTCCGGCGTCGACGTCCGCGAGGACGGCATCACGGTGACCCCCGACTACCTCGGCGTGGGGATCCCCGACGAGGTGAAGGGCCGCAACCCGCAGGCGACCAAGACCGCCGAGAACGCCGGCTACTGGGGCGCGTTCCCCGCGGACTTCCTGACGTACCAGCTGCTCACCGGCCAGTCCTCGTACTGGTACACGACCGACGGCGGCCCGAACACGCTGCAGCCCCGCAAGGCGACCCTCCCGCTGCGCATCGGATTCGACAGCGGCACCGGCCCGCAGCCTCAGCGGCCCCTCGAGATCACGGCGCAGCCTGCCGACGCGTCGGTCTCGTCCCGGCAGTCGGCCTCGTTCGAGGTGACAGCCGCCGGAGGCGCCGGAGAGACCGTCGTCGTCTGGCAGCGAGACACCGGCGACGGGTCGTGGGCCGACCTCGACGACGCGGGCGACGGCGTCAGCGGCTCCGCCACGTCGACGCTCACGATCCCCGAGGTCACGACCGCGCTCAGCGGGAGCTCGTACCGCGCGATCGTGCGCTCAGGGTCCGGCGACGACGCGGAAGAGGTCGTGTCGGCATCCGCCGTCCTCACCGTCACCCCGAAGGTCGCCGGCAGCCGCGCTCCGTTCGCCGACACGCCGGCCCTCGACGCCGCGCTCACCGCGGGAGAGGCCCTCGACCGCACGTCCGCGGCCGGCCTGCCCTCGACGATCAGGACCGGCGACGACCTGACCGTACGGCTGCCCTGGACCTCGCCGGTGCACACCGGAGCGGACGTCACGGCCGAGGTGTGGCTGTACCCGCAGCGCGAGTTCCTCGGCGAGTTCACGGTCGTGGACGGCGCCGTGCGGTTCGGACACACGGTGGGCGACGGCGAGACAGGTGCGAACGCCCTGGTGTTCGCCGTCGACGGCCAGCGGGCGACGGTCGTGCGCTACCAGGTCGCGCAGCCGAAGGTGGAGCTCACCGACGCGCAGTTCGACTGGGGCATCAACAACGAGTCCAACGGCGGCTCCTACTTCGGCGGCTGCAACTTCCTCTCCGCCGGGGTCGCCGGAGACGCCGGCTCCTCGCGCGTGTGGACCCAGGCCGACGGCCTGTACCGCACGCAGGACGGCAACACGAGCATCGTGCGGCCGACCGCCGACGGCAGCGCCCTCACGGCTCCGAGCTGGTCCACGAAGTGCCAGACGCCGTCGGGGACGAGCATCAACGGCAAGGCGACGAACGCGGCGGACAGCTACAGCCAGACCCGGGTGCGCATCAGCGGAGGCCGGGGCACTCTCGACCCCGCGACGGGCACCGCCGAGATCCAGTGGCAGGGGTCGTTCACCGTGGCCTACTACGGCGGGATGACGTACTGGTCGGCCTCGGACCCGAAGCTCGTGGTGCGCCCCGACGGCACCGGCACCGTGACCGCCACGGTCGGCGGCTACGGCGCCGACATGGACGACGCGAGCAAGTGGAACACGCTGCGAACGCGCACCGTGACGCTCGCGAACCTGTCCGGTGTGACGGTCACGGCTGCGGGGATCACGGCGACGCCGGACTACCTCGGCGTCTCGATCCCCGCCGACATCGCCGGCCGCAACGCGCAGGCCGCGCAGAGCGCGGAGAACCAGGCGTGGTGGGGCGCGTTCCCCGCCGACTTCCTGCGCTTCCAGCTGGACACCGGGCAGTCGTCGTACTGGTACACGACCCCTGGCGGATCGGGAACCATCCAGCCGCGGAAGGTCCCGCTGCCGCTCACCGTGTGCACGACGGCCGACTGCACGGTCTCCGCCCAGGGCGGAACGGGCACGACCACGGCGGCCTCGGTGACGCAGAACAACCGCAAGCCTCCGGTCAAGGCGCCGCGACCCGCGGCGCAGGCGTTCGCCGTCGCGGCGTCGGACGCCGCAACCGTCGTGATAGTGAAGCGCCCGGCCGCGGCCATCGCGCTCCCCGTGGACGACGAGCTCGTCCTCGTCGCCGCCGCAGCGCTCATCGCCGCCCTCGGGCTGCTAGCCCTCGTCGGCGCCGCGGGCGGAGTCCTGTTCGCCACAGGGGCGATCAGACCCGATCTGCTCTCCGCTGCTCCCCCGACGTGAGCGGCTGAGCCGGCCGGTGGCTGCACCTCCTCCCCCGTTCCGGTGGCTGCACCTCCTCCCCCGTTCCGGTCGCGAACCTGGCTCGATTTCTCGCGGAAATAGAGCCAGGTTCGCGACCGGAAGGAGTGGCTCAGGGCCGCAGGGGCAGAACCGCGGCGAGGTCGGCCCGGGTACCGGAGGCCTGGACACGACCGGATGCCGCAGCATCCACCCAGTCCTCCGCGCCGGTCGCGACGGCGATCCAGGTCGCCGCATCCATCTCGACGACGTTCGGCGGGGTGCCGCGGGTGTGCCGCGGCCCCTGGACGACCTGCACCGCACCGAACGGCGGCACCCGCACCTCGACGCTGTTGCCGGGAGCCTTCTCGTCGAGCAGCTGCAGCAGGTAGCGCACGGCGGTGGCGAGCGCGGGTCGCGGCGGCTTCTCTCCCGCGGCATCCGCCGCCCGCACCGCGTCCAGTGCCGCCCGCCCGTCGACGATGTCGATCTTCTTCGGAGGCATGCCCCCAGGTTACGCACCCTCCCCCTCTCGCTCCCGTATGAGTTGTGGTCGCGAGAACCGCGACCACAACTCATACGGGAGCGCGGGAGATGGACGGGCTTAGGCTCGGAGGGATGACTTCGGACTCCGAGACCCTGCACGGCGCACGCGCGGAGCTGATCGCCGCGGCGCACCGGAGCACGACGTGGTCGGGACCGTTCCCTCCCGCCGACGACGGCGCGCACGCGGCATCCGTCCTGGTGCTGTTCGGCCGGCTCGACAGCATCCCGGCACGCACCGACGAGCTCACCGTCGCGGCCGACCTCGACGTGCTGCTGCAGCGCCGTGCGGCCACCCTGTCGTCGCACCCCGGGCAGGTGTCGTTCCCGGGCGGGCGGCGCGAGGAGCAGGATGCGGATGCCGTCGCCACGGCGCTGCGTGAGGCCCAGGAGGAGACCGGGCTCGATCCCGCGGGAGTCGAGATCCTCGCGACACTGTCGGAGCTGCCCCTCGCGGCCAGCAACCATCTGGTCACGCCGGTGCTCGCGTGGTGGCGTTCGCCCTCGCGCGTGGTCGCGGTGGATCACGCCGAGACCGTCGAGGTGTTCCGCGTGCCGGTCGCGCAGCTGCTCGATCCGCGCATCCGCTTCACGTCGACGATCACGCGGATGGGCCGCACCTGGAAGGGGCCCGCCTTCGACGTCGACGGCACGATCGTGTGGGGGTTCACCGCCATGGTCCTCGACGGCCTGTTCGACCAGGCCGGCTGGACCCGGCCGTGGGACCGTTCGGTCGAGCGCCCGGTCACCGTCTGAGACGGTGACGCACGCGGCCCCGCCGAAACCACGCCGGCCGATCTCGGTAGTCTGGACGGGTGAAGATCCTCGTCCTCGGTTCCGGTGCCCGTGAGCACGCGATCATCCTCGCCCTGCGCGCTGAGCAGACGGAGCACGAGATCTTCGTGGCCCCGGGCAACGCCGGCATCGCGCAGGATGCGACCCCCGTCGCGGTCGACCCGCTCGACGGCGCGGCGGTCACGGCCTTCGCGAACGAGCACGCGGTCGACCTCGTGGTCGTCGGCCCCGAGGCGCCGCTCGTTGCGGGCGTCGCCGACGTGCTGCGCGGGCACGGCGTGCCCGTCTTCGGTCCGGGGAAGGCCGCCGCACAGCTCGAGGGATCGAAGTCTTTCGCGAAGCGGATCATGGATGCCGCGGGCGTGCCGACCGGACGCGCAGTGCGCGCGGCGACCCTCGCCGAGGTCGAGACCGCCTTCGACGAGCTGGGCGCGCCGTACGTCGTCAAGGCCGACGGGCTCGCGGCGGGCAAGGGCGTCATCGTGACCTCCGACCGCACCGAGGCGCTCGCCCACGCGGCGCACTACCTGCCGGCCGGCCCCGTGCTGGTCGAGGAGTTCCTCTCGGGCCCCGAGGTGTCGCTGTTCTTCCTCAGCGACGGCGACACGGTGCGCGCGCTGAGCCCGGCGCAGGACTTCAAGCGCGCCCTGAACGGCGACGAGGGACCCAACACGGGCGGCATGGGCGCGTACTCGCCGCTGCCGTGGCTCGACGAGCAGTTCGGCAGCGAGCGGACCTTCGTCGACGAGGTCACCCGCGACATCGCCCTCCCCGTGATCCGGCAGCTCGACTCCGAGGGCACCCCGTTCATCGGCCTGCTCTACGCCGGCCTCATCCTCACCCCCGCCGGGGTCCGCGTCATCGAGTTCAACGCGCGTTTCGGCGACCCCGAGACGCAGATCGTGCTGCCGCGACTGGTGACCCCGCTGTCGGAGCTGCTGCTCGCCGCGGCGTCGGGGACCCTCGAGGACCAGCCGGACCCCGTCTTCAGCGACGACGTGGCGATCACGGTGGTGCTCGCCAGCGAGGGATATCCGGATGCTCCGCAGACCGGCCGTCCGATCGAAGGGCTCGCCGAGGCCGCTGCGGTCGAGGGCGTGCGGATCGTGCACGCCGCCACGGCCGGCCCCGACGCCCCTGGGGGCTCGCTCATCGCGACCGGCGGCCGGGTGCTGAACGTCGTCGCCGTCGCACCGGACTTCGGCACGGCGCGCGCCCGGGCGTACGAGGCGATCGCGAAGATCTCCCTCGACGGCTCGCACTACCGCACCGACATCGCCGCCCGCGTCGCCGAGTAGCCGCCTCGCTGATCCGCCGGCCGCGCACCATGCGGCGGCCATGAACCTGGGCACCGGCGTGCACGCATTCGGATGACGCCTGCGACGCGGCGCGCCTGGACCGTCCCCCACCGGCGTGTCCTGCATCCGCTCCGAAGCCGTGCCCGCCGAGACGCCACACCGCCGAACAGGTGGGCGAACGGCGGAGTCGGCCGCGAGCGGACGCGGTACGGATGCAGGACCAACGCACGAATGCAGGAGGATCCGCCGGCATCCGCTCCTACAAACGTGCGGACGCGGTACGGATGCAGGACCGACGCACGAATGCAGGAGGACCCGCCGGCATCGCTCCTGCAAACGAGCGAACGCGGTACGGATGCAGGACCGACGCACGAATGCAGGAGGATCCGCCGGCATCGCTCCTGCAAACGTGCCCTGCTCCTGCAAACGTTCCGATGCAAACGTTCCGACGCAGACGTTCCGACGCACACGTTCCGACGCAGACGTTCCGAGGCAGACGTTCCGAACCGAACCCGCGACTTCCGGGGCGGCTCGCCCGAGGCCGGACCGACCCGGGACCGGGACGGGCCGTCCTACTCCGCGATGCCGACCGGGTCGACGGCGACGGGGCGACCGGTGGCCTTCGGCTTGCGCAGGAACAGCACCGCGACGACGCCGACCAGGATGAAGCCCGCGGGCAGCAGCATGCTCTGCGCCATGGCGTCGGAGAACGGCGCCGCCAGGAAGTCGGGGATCTGCCCGCCGCCGAAGCTGCCCCCGGCATCCGATCCGCCCGGCAGGTTCGCCTCGAGCCGGCTCTGCATGAAGGCGGCGATCGCCGCCGAGCCGAGCACCGAGCCGATCGTGCGGGTCGTGTTGTAGATGCCGGCTCCGGCGCCCGCCTGCCGCGGCGGCAGGTTGCGGGTCGCGGTGGTCGCCAGCGGACCCCACATGCCGGCGTTGCCGATGCCGATGATCGCGGAGGGGATGAGCAGCCAGATCGTGTCGGTCTCGGTGTTCATCATCGAGGCGTAGAGGAACAGGCCGATCGAGACCAGCGTCAGCCCCGGCACGAGCATGAGACGCGGGTCGACCCGGTCGAGGATCTTGCCGGCCACGGGCGACAACACGCCCGCGGCGATCGCCATCGGGATCAGCAGCAGCGCCGACTCGGTGGGCGTGAGTCCCCGGCCCGTCTGCAGGAAGAACATGAGCGGCAGCGACTGCGCGGTGACCGTGAACCCGACGGTCGCGATGGCCGCGTTCGACCACGAGAAGTTGCGGTCGCGGAACAGCTCCATCGGCACCAGCGGCTCGTTCTTGGTGCGCGCCTGGTACCAGAGGAACAGCACCAGCACGACGACGCCCGCGATGATCATGCCCCACACCGAGATCGGCCCCCAGATGACGCCCCAGTCGTACTTCTCGCCCTCCTGCAGGCCGAAGACGATCAGGAAGAGCGCGATCGCGCTGAGGAACACCCCGGGGATGTCGAAGCGGTGCGGATGGGTCTGCAGACGCGGCACCAGCATCCAGGCCAGCACGAACCCGATCACGCCCACCGGCACGTTGATGAAGAAGATCCACTCCCACCCGGCGCCGTCGACGAGGAAGCCGCCGGCCAGCGGGCCGACGAGCATCGCGACGCCCGAGGTGCCGCCCCACAGCCCCATGGCGGCGCCTCGCCGCTCGGGCGGGAAGGTGCGCGTGATGACGGCCATGGTCTGCGGCGTCATGAACGCGGCGCCGAGACCCTGCACGGCACGCGCGACGATCAGCATCTCCAGGGTGGACGACAGTCCGCACCACAGCGAGGCGAGCGTGAACAGCGCGAGGCCGATCAGGTAGATGTTCTTCGGGCCGAAGCGGTCGCCGAGCCGGCCGGTGATCAGCAGCGGCACCGCGTAGGCGAGCAGATAGGCGCTGGTGACCCACACCACGTTGTCGAGGTTGTTCGTGTCGGGGTCGAGGGCGACCTTGATGGCCGGGTTCGCGACGGACACGATCGTGGTGTCGACGAGGAGCATGAAGAAGCCGATGACCATCGCCCACAGGGCGGGCCATGGGCTCTTCGGATGCAGGAACGAGCCGGTGTCGGTGCTGTCGGCACCGCGCGCGGAGTCAGTCATTCTGACGCGCCTTTCGCTTGGCGGAGATGTGGTCCGGATCGGGGCCCCAGGAGAAGTCCGGGGCGGCGATCCGCGGGATCAGGGTGTCGAGCCAGGCGATCTCCGCCTGCAGCAGCGCGCGGTCGCGCCCCAGCTCGATCAGGTACTGCTCGGGCACCCGCCGCGACTCGGCTCCGGCCAGGCCCTCGTCGAGCTCGCCGAGCTGCTGCCTGAGCAGCTCGCGACGTGTGGCGAGCAGTTCGACGGCCTCGTCGCGGTCGAGGTTGTGCGCCTCGGCGAGGGCCACCCGGAACGGCGTGCGGCGCCCGGCCGAGCCGAGCTCGCGGCGCACCCAGCCGTCGACGGCCTTGGAGCCGCTCGGGGTCAGCGTGTAGGTCGTGCGCTCCGGGCGGTTGCCGTCACGATCGACGCCGACCTCTTCGAGCAGGCCCTGCCCGTGCAGGCGCGCGACCGTGTGGTACAGCGTGCCGTTCGTGATCGTGACGATCCGGTCGTCCCGGCGCTGCCGCAGCAGCCGGGCCATCTCATAAGGGTGCATGTCGCCCTCGCGCAGCAGCGCGAGCACCAGCACGCCCAAGGGCGTGAGCGCAGCATCCGTCATCATCACTCCACGTCAACTAGTCCATGTGGACTATACGGATTGGACTATACACGACGACGGATGCCGCCGGCAGCCCGCTCACGCTACGAGCACCCTCAGACATCGGGATAATGGTCAGGTGAGCGACGCATCGAACATCCCCGGCTGGCGGCACGTCTACTCGGGCAAGGTCCGCGACCTGTACGCCTCCGAGGATGCGGAGGACACCCGCATCCTCGTCGTGGCATCCGACCGGGTGAGCGCCTTCGACTTCGTGCTCTCCCCCGGCATCCCCGAGAAGGGCGCCCTGCTCACCAGGCTCAGCCACTGGTGGTTCACCCAGTTGGAGGACGTGCCGAACCACCTCGCCGACGGCGGGATCCCGGCATCCGTCGCCGACCGCGCCATGCTCGCGCAGTCGCTCGAGATGCTGCCGATCGAGTGCGTCGTGCGCGGCTACATCACCGGTTCCGGCTGGGCGGAGTACCAGGAGAGCGGCACCGTCTGCGGCATCCCGCTGCCGGCCGGCCTGCAGAACGGGGACCGCCTGCCCGAACCGCTGTTCACCCCGGCGTACAAGGCGCCGATGGGCGAGCACGACGAGAACATCACCTTCGAGCGGACGGTCGAGCTGGTCGGCGCCGAGCGCGCGGCCGAGCTGCGCGACCTCTCGCTCGCCATCTACGCCCGCGCCGCGGCGATCGCCGAGGAGAAGGGGCTGATCCTCGCCGATACGAAGTTCGAGTTCGGGACGGGTGCCGACGGCGCCCTGCGACTGGCCGACGAGGTGCTCACGAGCGACTCCTCGCGCTACTGGGATGCCGAGGCCTGGCGCACCGGCACGACCCCGGGCGAGCGGATGGCGAGCTTCGACAAGCAGATCGTGCGCGACTGGCTCGCCGCCCACTGGGACAAGCAGGGCGAGCCGCCGGCGCTGCCGAAGGACGTCGTCGAGCGCACCGCCGCACGCTACCGCGAGCTCATCGAGCGCCTCGGGGCCTGAGCGCGATTCAGTCCTGCGGGATGCAACGGGTCGCGAAGCGTGGCACGGAGATCATCCAGGTGCGAGGGTCGTCGTCTGTGGCGTCTGCGCCGAGCGCGACGATCGACCACGTGCGGGACTCGGCCCGCGGGACGGATGACTGGACCAGCGCCGCCGTGATCTCGCACGGCGAGCACGGGGTTCCCGATGGCCTGATCTCGTCGTTCCCGGTGCAGACCACGGGCGGCGAGTGGCAGATCGTCGAGGGACTGGAGATCAGCGACTGGGCGCGGCAGCGCATCGAGGCCTCAGTGGCGGAGCTCGTCGAGGCTCGCGAGGCCGTACGATCGCTGGGGCTTCTGTAAGGGCGATCCACATGGGGAGTTGTCCCCATCGCCGAGCGCCGTGACCGTTGCGTAGGCTCGATCTCGGCAGGGGGGGGCGACATGGCCAACTGGACGGAGCAGGACCCAGGCGCCGGCGACGCGAGCACCGGTACGACGGCGGCGGCGAAGGGGGCCGCGCCGAACACATCGGTGTCGCCGCTGAGCGATGCATTTGTGACGGCCCTCGCGGGCGCCGGCACGGATGTCCGGGCTTCGGATGCCGCTGATGCGAGCTCGTGATGGGCGACTACGAAGAGAGCCGCGACGCCGGGAAGGGACGCACGCACGGATGACCAGGAAGACCATCGCGCCGCGAAAGGCCGTGCTCGCCGTGTGCCTGCCGCTCGGCATCCTGCTCGCGGGCTGCACCCCCGCGACCCCTGTCCCCGCCCCGACCGTCGAGTGGTCCCCGTCCGCCCCGACCGGGCCCTATGAAGACACCGACTGGGTGCAGGCGATCCGGGCGTACAACCTCGAATCGGCTCTGGCATCCAACAGCCACGACCTGACCTCGCCCGCGCTGGCCGAAGTCACCTCGTCGCTGGACATCTCCCTGATGGCGGATCGCCTGCGACAGTCCGCGGAGGACGGCGAGTTCCGCTTCTACCCCGGTCCGGTCCCGCTCGAGGTCGTCGACCTGACGGAGGACGGCGATTCGGCACGCGTCACGGGCTGCCGGGCGTCGACCGCCTGGCTCATCTCGAAGGACCACCCGGAGCCGTCGACCGACGACGCGACCGAGGCCGTCTACAACCTCGTCCGCGCCGAATCCGGAGAGATCCGCGTCGAATCGATCGGCGGCTCCGACATTCCCTGCGACCTGTCCGATGCCGCTGTCGGTCTATTCGATCCGCAGCCGGACCTCACCGCGACATACTCCCCCGACGACGTGAAGGAGCCCTGATGGCACTGAGCGCGAAGATCAAGGGAGCACGGGCCGCCGCGCTCGCCGTGTGTCTGCCACTCGGCATCCTGCTCGCGGGCTGCACCCCCGCGACCCCTGTCCCCGCCCCGACCGTCGAGTGGTCCCCGTCCGCCCCGACCGGGCCCTATGAAGACACCGACTGGGTGCAGGCGATC
>Ga0222419_100494_pt1 | contig 35608 bp, 28 predicted proteins | sample 1B20Ametagenome_FD_182474 | JGI IMG/M metagenome (GOLD analysis project Ga0222419, IMG submission 182474) | Enriched microbial communities from leaf-cutter ant dump, University of Wisconsin, Madison, United States - 1B20A (version 2) | ecosystem: Environmental > Terrestrial > Nest > Insects nest...
GGCCTTGATGCCGGCGATCTTCGCGCTGTAGACGCGGCTCATCTGGCCGGCGCCGATGCCGATGGTCTGGCGGTCGCGGGCGTAGACGATGGCGTTGGACTTGACGAACTTGGCCACCTTCCAGGCGAAGATCAGGTCGTGGATCTGCGCCTCGGTGGGCGCCACGCGGGTGACCACCTTCAGGTCGGCCGCGCTGATCATGCCGGTATCGGCGCTCTGGATCAGCAGGCCCGAGCCGACCCGCTTGACGTGGTTGCCCGGATGCGCGGCCAGCAGGTCGCCGTCGGCCGGCAGCGGGATCTCCAGCACGCGCACGTTGCCTTTCTTCGTGAATGCCTTGAGCGCGTCATCGGCGTAGCCCGGGGCCAGCACCACCTCGACGAACTGGCGTGACACGATCGCCTGCGCGGTGGCGCCGTCGACTTCACGGTTGAACGCGATGATGCCGCCGAAGGCCGAGGTGGGATCGGTCTGGAAGGCCAGGTCGTAGGCCTTGCCGATGCCGTCCAGGCTCACCGCCACGCCGCACGGATTGGCGTGCTTGACGATCACGCAGGCCGGCTTGGTGAAGCTGCGCACGCATTCCCACGCCGCGTCGGCGTCGGCGATGTTGTTGAACGACAGCTCCTTGCCCTGCAGCTGGCGGAACGTCGCCAGCGTGCCCGGCGCCGGATGCAGGTCGCGGTAGAACGCAGCCTGCTGGTGCGGGTTCTCGCCGTAGCGCAGATCCATCAGCTTGACGAAATGGCTGTTGACCTGGCCCGGGAAAGCATCGTGGCCGGTGACCGCTTCCTGCGTCTGGTCGAGCTGCAGGCCGGACAGGTAGTCGCTGATCGCGCCGTCGTAGTCCGACACGCGGTTGAACGCGGCAACCGACAGCCTGAAGCGGGTGGCACGGCTGAGGCCGCCTTCGTTCTCGATCTCGGTCAGTGCCTGCTCGTACTGGTCGGGCGAGGTCAGCACGCCGACGTCGTTCCAGTTCTTCGCCGCCGAACGCAACATTGCCGGGCCGCCGATGTCGATGTTCTCGATCGCCTCTTCCAGCGTGCAGCCGGGCTTGGCCACGGTGGCCTCGAACGGATACAGGTTCAGCACCAGCAGGTCGATCGGCGGGATGCCCAGCTCGCTCATCACCGCGTCGTCGGTGCCGCGCCGGCCGAGCAGGCCGCCGTGCACGCGCGGGTGCAGGGTCTTCACGCGGCCGTCCATGATTTCGGGAAACCCGGTGACGTCGCTGACGTAGGTGACGGTGACGCCAGCCTCGCGCAGCGCCTTGGCACTGCCGCCGGTGGACAGCAGTTCGATGCCTTGCGCACTGAGGCGCCGGCCCAGTTCGATCAGGCCGGTCTTGTCGGAGACGCTGAGCAGGGCGCGACGGACCGGGACGAGCTGGGGCGTGGACATGAGCGGATTTCCGAGGGTAGAAAGCCGATCATTATAGCCGTCTGAATGCGGGCGCGGTTCCCCGTGGGTTACAGCAGGCCGTGCGCGGCCAGCTTCTTGCGCAGAGTGGCGCGGTTGATGCCGAGTGCATCGGCAGCACGGCTCTGGTTGCCACCGTGGAAAGTCAGTACTTCGCGCAGCAGCGGCCGTTCGACTTCACGCAGTACCAGGGCGTGCAGGCCTTCGGCACATTGGGTGTCGCCGATGTCGGCGAGATAGCGGCGAACCGTACGGCTGACGCATTCGCCCAGTGCGCTCTGGGAGCCGGTGCCCGGCGATCCTGCGGTTTGCGGCGCGGTCGGTTTTGCAGCCCCGGCAGCAGGCAGTCTTGCGGCATTCACGGACATCTTTCCTCACGTACGAAGCGGCGGCCGCGTGGCCACTGCCTCCCTCTGGTTATGACGGGTCTTGCGGGTCGCGGCGTGTGCTGGATGCCGATGGGCATGCGTGCGCGAATGGTCGAGTCTACCTGCGCGCGCCGATAATTTTAAGTGCTGGGCAAGAGCTGGTCACTCGAACTCGAACTCGAATGCCACCGCTTTGTCGCCGGGATCCTCGACTTCCAGCAGCAGCACGGCGTTGGCACCGGGGGCCAGTCCATGGCGAAGGATCGCATCGTCGTCGAGGTATTCGCGCGGTTGCAGCCGGCGCATCGCCACGTGCTGGCCGTGCTCGTTCGACAAGGTGATGGTCACGACCGGATACGGTTGGGTGAAGTCCGCTTCGTTGCGCACGCTGGCGCTGATCATCAGTGCGCCGGCCACACTGGGATGCGCCTGCACGTTGCTGGCCAGCAGGCGCAGCGATGACGGTTCGGCGACCAGCGGGAGTTCGCAGCCGAGCATGGCGCAACCGTCGCGCAGCCAGCCGCCGACGACGGGGTCGCGGATCAGCTGGTCGCGCTTGGCCCAGCCCAGTTGGGCGCCGAGCAGCAGCAACAGCAGGATGCAGGCGGCGACCCATGGCCAGCGCGGCTCGCCGGATGCCTGACGCGGGTGTTGCCACTCCGGCTCGCGTGAGCGCGCGCTGCGGCGCGGGCGTGGCTCGCGGGCGAAGCGCGGGGCGAACACGAGTTGCGAGAAGTCTTCCCCGGCTTCGGGTACCGCCGCCGGTACGTCGTCATCAGCTGTCACGTCGGGGACGGGCTGTGGCCGGTAGATCACCAGGTCGAGGGAGGGTGGCTCGAGTGCCGGTTCGTTTTCCGGCAGCTCGGTGAAAGGTTCGGGCGGCAGCTGGTCAGCAAGTGTGGCCAGGCTGTCGAAACCGGCGCCGCAATGCCCGCACACGACATGGCCGTGCGCACGGGAGAGCGTCTGCGCGTCCAGTGAAAACACGGACAGGCATTCGGGGCATTGTGTGTACATGCGGGCCGCTTGGGATCGGTGTCGCGGGCAAGCTTAGCAGGCTGCCCGCGGCCTGCTTCAGTCGCGGCGGCGACCGCTGATGCGAACCCAGTCCTCGCGCGTGTCCACGCGCAGATCCTCGAACCATTCGGCGTAACGCTGCAGCAATTCGTCCTGCTGGCCGTCGAGGATGCCGGAGATCGCGAACGGCGCACCCGGCTTCGCGGCGGTGGCGAAGCTGGGAGCCAGCTCGCCCAGTGGACCGGCCAGGATATTGGCGACGAACACGTCGGCCAGCGGCGCGTCGTTGCTGCCGGGGTGGAAGTCTTCGGGCAGGAACACGGTCAGTCGGTCGGCCACGTCGTTGCGTTCGGCGTTGTCGACCGAGGCGGTCAGTGCCTGCGGATCGTTGTCCACGCCGAGCGCACTGGAGGCGCCCAGTTTCAGTGCGGCGATCGCCAGGATGCCGGAGCCGCAGCCGAAGTCGGTGACCTTGCAGCCGGCAAGCTCCAGCCCGTCCAGCCACTCCAGGCACAGCGCAGTGGTCGGATGGGTGCCGCTGCCGAAGGCCAGGCCCGGATCAAGCCGCACCACCACCTGCTCGTCATCGGCCGGTGGCTCGATGTTCCACGGGTAGATCCACAGCCGGCGTCCGAATGGCATCGGCTTGAACTGGTCCATCCAGGCCCGTTCCCAGTCCTGGTCCTCGACCTCCGTGAAGGTCAGCTGGTCGGGTTCCAGCCACGGCAGCAATTCGGCCAGCGCGGCGGTCAGGCCGCGCCGGTCGGCGTGTTCGTCGAACAGTGCGTTCAGCGTGATCGTCGGCCACAGCGGCAGCTCGCCCACGCCGGGCTCGAAGATCGCCTGCTCGTCCGGCGTCTCCGCGTCGGCATCGCGCAGGGTGATCGACAGGGCGCCGAGATCCTCCAGCGCTTCTTCCGCGCGGGGCTGCTGTTCGATGCGAACGATGAGGGACAGTTCGAGAAAAGCCATGAGCGAGGAGTGAGTGGAGAGGAGTGAGAAGAGAGAGAAAAGCAAAAGCAGGAAGAGCAAGGGCGGGGAGTGAGGGCGGCGGGAGGCCGCTTTCACTCACTCCTCACTCCTCTTCACTCACTTCTCGCCTTTGGCCTGCCGTTCTTTCTGCTCGGCCATGCGCTTCTCGAGGTAGTGAATGTTCTGGCCGCCGTGCTGGAAGCCGACGTCGGCCATGATCCGCTGCTGCAGCGGGATGTTGCACTTCACGCCCTCGATCACCGTTTCGGCCAGTGCCAGCTGCATGCGGGAGATGGCGGTGGCGCGGTCGGGGCCGTGCACGATCAGCTTGCCGATCATCGAGTCGTAGTTCGGCGGGATGCGGTAGCCGTCGTACAGGTGGGTGTCCACGCGCACGCCGGGGCCACCCGGGGCTTCGAAACGCTTCACCGTGCCGGGGCTGGGCATGAAGTTGTCCGGATCCTCGGCGTTGACGCGGCATTCGATCGCGTGGCCGCGGATGACGATGTCCTCCTGGCGGATCGACAGCTTCTCGCCACCGGCGATCAGCAACTGCTCGCGAACCAGGTCGACGCCGGTGATCAGCTCGGTCACCGGGTGCTCGACCTGGATGCGGGTGTTCATCTCGATGAAGTAGAAGCGGCCGTTCTCGAACAGGAACTCGAAGGTGCCGGCGCCGCGGTAGCCGATGCGGATGCAGGCGTCGACGCAGACCTTGCCGATCTCCTCGCGCAGCTCCGGCGTGATGCCGGGAGCCGGTGCTTCCTCGACCACCTTCTGGTGGCGGCGCTGCATCGAGCAGTCACGCTCGCCCAGATGGATCGCACTGCCCTGGCCGTCGGCCAGAACCTGGACCTCCACGTGGCGCGGGTTCTCCAGGAATTTCTCCATGTAGACCATGTCGTTGCCGAAGGCCGCCTTGGCCTCCTGCTTGGTCATCACGATGGAGTTGGCCAGGTGTGCCTCGGTGCGCACCACGCGCATGCCGCGGCCACCACCGCCGCCGGCGGCCTTGACGATCACCGGGTAGCCGATCTCGCGGGCGATGCGCAGGTTCTCATCGACATCGTCACCCAGCGGGCCGCCGGAGCCGGGCACGCACGGTACGCCGGCTTCCTTCATGGCGCGGATCGCCTCGACTTTGTCGCCCATCAGGCGGATCACGTCGGCGGTCGGCCCGATGAAGACGAAGCCGGACTGCTCCACCTGCTCGGCGAAATCGGCGCGTTCGGACAGGAAGCCGTAGCCCGGGTGGATCGCCTGGGCGTCGGTGATCTCCGCCGCCGCGATGATCCGTGGGATGTTGAGATAACTGTCGACCGACGGCCCCGGGCCGATGCAGATCGACTCGTCAGCCAGGCCGACGTGCTTGAGATTGCGGTCCGCCGTGGAATGCACCGCCACGGTCTTGATGCCGAGGCTGTGGCAGGCACGCAGTACGCGCAGAGCGATTTCGCCGCGGTTGGCGATGACGACTTTTTCTAGCATGGGATTGTTCGAGGGAATGGAGAGAAGGGAATAGGGAATAGGAAGTTCACGGCGCCTCCCGGTTCTTCAGCGAGTTCATCAGCCCGGTAAGCATGGCGAACACCTCGTTGATACTGGCCCTGGTATCGGGAGCGATGGCTCCGTAGCCGAGTCTCTCGGAAATCTGCAACTGGGTATCCAGTTCCGACAGTGATCCGCGGGCAATGGACAGGAAGTGCACGTACTCCTGGGTCGATCGGCGCGCGGCACCTTCGGCAATGTTCGAGGGAACGCTGACCGCGGCGCGCCTTGACTGAGCGGTGAGTCCGTAGCGCTCGTCATCGGGATAGCGTGCGGAGCAGGCATAGACCTGCTCCACGAGGGACATGGCCTGCCGCCAGACCGTCAGGTCTTCATGCGGCCGCTTTGCCGATTCCCTGTTCACTATTCCCTATTCCCGACGCAGTCAGGCAATCACGAACATCGGTTCGTCGAATTCCACCGGCTGGCCGTTTTCGACCAGGATGGCCTGGACGGTACCGGCGACGTCGGCTTCGATCTGGTTGAACATCTTCATCGCCTCGATGATGCCGAGGGTGTCGCCGGCCTTGACCTGCTGGCCGACCTTGGCGAAGGGCGGGGTGCCGGGCGTGGACGAGGCGTAGAAGGTGCCGACCATCGGAGCCTTCACCACGTGGCCGGCCGGCAGGGCGTCGGCGGGAGCTTCGGCAGCGGGGGCGGCGACGGGTGCTGGCGCGGCCACCGGTGCGGGCACCGGAACCGTGCTGGCGACCATCGGAGCGGCCGCTGCGGTGGGCAGGGCGTTCTTCGGCACGCGGGACAGGCGGACGACTTCCTCGCCCTCCTTGATTTCCAGTTCGGCGAGGTTGGATTCCTCGAGCAAGTCGATCAGTTTCTTGATTTTGCGCAAATCCATCGGATCAGCCTTTGGTCAGTCATGCCACCGGAGTGGCTGGAAGTGGATGTGGATGGGTGGCCGCAGTGGCCGGATTCAATCAATGGGCGTGCCCGGCGCGTCTGCCGGCAGTTGCCGGATCGCCGCTTCCAGCGCCAGCCGATAGCTGTCGCTGCCGAAGCCGCAGATCACGCCGACCGCGATGTCGGCCAGGCAGGAGTGGTGGCGAAACGGCTCGCGGGCGAACACGTTGGACAGGTGGACTTCGATGAACGGAATCGCCACCGAGGCGAAGGCGTCACGCAGGGCGATGCTGGTGTGGGTGAAGGCGCCGGCGTTGCACAGGATCATCGCGGTGCCGTCGTCGCGGCCCTGATGGACGCGGCCGATCAGTTCGTGTTCGGCGTTGGACTGGAACCAGACCAGTTCGTGACCGGCAGCCTGCGCGCGCTCGGCCAACTGCTGGTTGATGTCGGCCAGCGTTTCGCGGCCGTAGATATCCGGCTCACGTACGCCGAGGAGATTGAGATTGGGTCCGTGCAGGACGAGGATTTTCGCCACGAGGCCATTCCGCTTGCTCCGGGAGTTCCGGAATCCGGCGCAGTGTGCGCGCAGCAGGGGGATGTTGTCCAGTTCGCCGCAGATGGGCGATGTTGGGCGCAGAAGTAGGGGGATTCCCGTGCGGAAGCGTATGTCAGTGGTCGGTCAGGGCTGTCGAGGGCTGACCGGCCAGCCACTGTTCCAGCTGCGGCGGGGACAGGATTCCGGCATGGGCGGTGATCATGCGCCCATCTTCGCCGATAAGTACGCTGTAGGGCAGGATCTGGTTCGCATCGCCGAATTGCACGGAGGTGTTCGGCTCCTCGATACGACCCATCAAGATCGGATAATTCACCGGATGTGCGGCCAAAAAGGCGCGAACGCGATCAGGCTCATCCATCGCAATACCGATCACGATCGCGTCATGTTCGCCGAACTTTTCCTGGGCCTGGCTGAGCGCCGGCATCTCTTTCAGGCACGGCACGCACCAGGTTGCCCAGAAATTCAGCAGGATCCGTCGGCCACGGTAGTCGCTCAGCCGGTGCAGCCTGCCGTCCAGATCGGGCAGCTCGATGGCGGGAGGAAGGCGGCCGGCCAGGTCGGCTGGCACGATGCCGGGTGCGGCGTGCCGGTTGTGATAGCCGACATAACCGCCAATCGTGGCGACCAGTACCGCCAGCACGAGCACCAGCCAGATGCCGCGGTGCGGCATCAGCGCGCCGCTTCCGTCAGTGCCTGCTCGACGAGCGAGGCGGTAAGCACGGTGGACAGTTGCCGGCCAGGGCCGCCGTCTTTCGGAAACACCACGTACAGCGGCACGCCGGGCGAGTTGTACTGTTCGAGGAAGGCGCTGATGGTCGGGTTGACGTCGGTCCAGTCGCCCTTCATGTAGACCGCGCCGGTGCGCTCCAGCAGGTCACGGAACGCCTGCGTGTCCAGCACGGTGTGTTCATTCGCCTTGCAGGTGACGCACCAGTCGGCGGTCATGTCGACGAATACGGGGGTGCCGGCGGCGCGCAGTTCGGCGAGTTTTTCGGGGCTGTAGGCGACAACGCCTTCTTCCGTGGTCGTGGCGCCGGCCGACGGTGGCGGCACGTGGGCCAGCAGATAGACCGGCGCCAGCGTGGCGAGCGCCAGTGCCGCCACCACGATCTTGCCGGCCATGCCGCCGTTGCGGCTGCGTTCGAACCACCACAACGTCATTGCCAGCAGCACCATGGCCACCAGTACCAGGCCCACCGCGTCGGCGCCGCGCTGGTTGGCCAGCACCCACACCAGCCATACGGCGGTGAGATACATCGGGAATGCCAGTACCTGTTTCAGCGTTTCCATCCAGCGCCCCGGCTTCGGCAGCAGGCGCGCCAGTGCGGGAATGAAGCCGATCGCCAGAAACGGCAATGCCAGGCCCACGCCCAGTACAAGGAACACCAGCAGCGCGGACAGCATGGGGGCGGTGAACGCATAGGCCAGCGCACTGCCCATGAAGGGCGCGGTGCACGGGCTGGCCACCACCACGGCCAGCACGCCGGTGAAGAAGTCGCCGGCTGGTCCGGAGCGGCCGGCCAGACGGGAACCTGTATTGCCCAGCGAGGCGCCGAACTGCACTACGCCGGACATCGAAAGACCCACCGCCAGCATCACGCAGGCCAGCACGCCGACCAGCCACGGCTGCTGCAACTGCGAGCCCCAGCCCATGGCATGTCCGGCTGCGCGCAGGGCGAGGATGCCCAGTCCCAGTGCGGCGAAGCTGCACAGCACGCCAGCGGTGTAGAACAGCGCATGGCGTCGTGCGGTGGCGCGGTTTTCCCCGCTTTCCAGCACGCTGACTGCCTTGATCGACAGCACTGGCAATACACATGGCATCAGGTTCAGTACCAGACCGCCGCCCAATGCCAGCAGCAGTGCCGCCGCCAGGCCGACCTGCAGTGGAGCCGGGCCGGCGTCGGCCGGTGGCGGTTCTGCCGGGGTGTCGACAGCCAGGCCGGTGGCGATGCCTCCGGCCAGGTCGAGACTGGCGCGGCGGGTCATCAGCGGATAGCACATGCCGCCGTCCTGGCAGCCCTGGAAGCTGGCCAGCAAGGTCAGTTGCGTGGCGTCATCAAGGTCGCCCTTGACCGTCACCGGGAGTTCGAGCTGGTCGAAGTACACGGTGACGTCGCCGTAATGCTCGTCGTGGTGCTGCGTGCCTTCCGGCCAGATCGGCTCCAGTTCGAGGCCGGCGGCATCCTCGAGTTTCAGCGAGGTCTGGTCGCGGTACAGGTAATAGCCCTGCGGCATCGTCCAGCGCAGCAGCAGTTCGTGCGGGTTCTGCGCCAGTGCCTCGAAACGGAAGGCCTGCTCGGGTGGCAACGGAGCGCCGGTGGTGCCGGGCATGGTGGCGCGGTTGCCGCTGCCGAGCTGGTCGAGTGCGGCTCCGAGCGAGCCGGCGGCCGGTGCTGAGGCCTGCGCGTTGCCGGTTGGCAGCGGCAGGTCGAGATGTTCGGTATGCGGCGGATAGCAGATCTTCGGGTCGACTTCATGGCAACCCTGGTATTGCACGCTCAGGGTGAGTCGGGTGGTGCCCTCGGCCACGGCGTAGGGAATGGTGGCGTCGACACCGTGATGGTAGGTTTCCACGTCGCCGAGGTATTCGTCGTGGAATTTCTCGCCGTCGGGCAGCTGCGCCGTGCCCAGGGTCACGCCCTCGCCACCCTTGAACTTCATGCGGCCGCGGTAGAGGTAATAGTCCGGCGCGATCTCCCAGTGCAGCTTCAGCACGCCTGGCGTACCGGCATCGGCGCTCAGCCGGTATGCCTCGGTGACTGGCAGCAAGTCGTCGGTGTCCTGCGCGAGTGCGGGCAGCGCACCGGCCAGCAGGCTCAGTCCGATGAGCAGGAAAACGGCCATGCGGCCGGCAGACAAGGATCGCATCACGACTCCGGGGACAGTACGCCCCGCGCACAGCGCGGGCAGACGGCCATTATGACCCAGTCGCCGGCGTTCCCCCTGCGACGTTGGCCCGCACCCAGTCCAGATAGGCGCCGTGGCCGTGGGTCACGGGTATCGCGACCAGTTCAGGCAGTTCGTAGGGGTGCAGTTGCAGCAGCCGGGCCTTCAGTGCGTCAAGGCCGGCGACGGTGGTCTTGATCAGCAGCAGTTCTTCGCTGTCGGTGGTCACTTGGCCCTGCCAGCGGTAGGTGGAGCGGATGCCGGGCAGGTGGTTGACGCAGGCGGCCAGCCGTTCCGCCACCAGAGTGTCGGCGATCATCCGGGCACAGGCGGCGTCGGGACAGCTGCAACAGCAGAGCAGGACGGTATCAGGCATGCGCGCAGCCTAGCGTGCACGGCAAAGCGGTGCACCTGTTGTCTGTCCGGAGAGGTTCCGCGGATATCGCCGGTGCGATACCCGCGGAACATGAGGTGTCGTCAGCGCGTACCCAGTACCACGATGGTCTTGCCGGAAACGTCGATCATCCGCTGCTCTTCCAGTTGCTTGAGCACGCGGCCGACCATTTCGCGCGAGCAACCGACGATGCGGCTCACTTCCTGGCGCGAGATGCGGATCTGCGTGCCGTCGGGGTGGGTCATCGCGTCGGGTTCCTGGCACAGGTCGAGCAGGGTGCGCGAGATGCGGTTGGTGACGTCCATGAAGGCCATCCGGCTCACCTGGCGCGAGGTGCGCAGCAACCGGTTGGTGAGCTGCGAGCCGATCGCGAACAGGATCTTCGGGCATTCCTCGCGCAGCGGTCCTTCCATCAGCTGGAACAGGCGCTCGTAGCTGATCTCGGCCATTTCGCACGGGGTGCGGGTGCGTACCATCGATTCGCGCTGGGCCTGTTCCACGAACAGTCCCATTTCGCCAATGAACTGGCTGCGGTTGATGTAGGCGAGGATCAGCTCGCGCCCCTGTTCGTCCTCGGTGCAGACCGCCAGCGAGCCCTCGATGACGTAATACAGGGTGTTGGCCGGATCGCCGGGGCGGATGATGGCGGTCTTGCCCGGATAGCGCCGGCGATGGCACAGCGCCAGGAATCGTTCCATCGAGGCTGGGTCGGGGGCGAAGCCGATCGGGGCCTGGGAACGTTCGAAAGCCTGTTGGAGTTGGTACTTGAGTTGCGCCACTGAGTGGTCCCCCTGCCGCTGTTGGGCATCCGGTGGCGTTCGCCTCGCCGTCGGATGCATGAATGCAATCATCCCTGTTGGCTGGTCATTATGACAAGCTTGCGCATGTTGGCGCAGGTTCAAATTCTTTTTTGTTTGCCTCATACTCCGCGGTTTTCGGGGTGCGGCAGAATTGTCGCGCCCCGGTCACAAGGGTCGCGCAGGCTTTTCGTCCTGTGCTTCACACCATATTGCGGGGACCCTTGTCGCTAACCCGCCTCTGTCGCTGGCCGAGCCCCCGGTCATGGAGAGCCGCCCGTGGTCAAACCACTTCCCCGTCTGCGCCTGCAGGGTTTCAACAACCTGACCAAGGCGCTGAGCTTCAACATCTACGACATCTGCTACGCCGTGTCCGAGGACCAGCGCCGCCGCTACATCGAGTACATCGATGAGCAGTACGACGCCGATCGGCTGACCCAGATCCTCACCGATGTGGCCGAGATCATCGGTGCCAACATCCTCAACGTGGCCCGCCAGGACTACGACCCGCAGGGTGCCTCGGTGACCATCCTCATTTCCGAGGAGCCGGTGGTGGAGAAGCTGGGCCGCGACACCATTTCCGGTGCCGTGGTGGCGCACATGGACAAGAGTCACATCACCGTCCACACCTACCCGGAAACGCATCCGCACAACGGCATCGCCACTTTCCGCGCCGACATCGACGTGGCTACCTGTGGCGTGATCTCGCCGCTGAAGGCGCTGAACTACCTGATCGACAGCTTCGAGTCGGACATCGTGGTATGCGACTACCGCGTGCGCGGCTTCACCCGCGACGTGAAGGGCAAGAAGCACTTCATCGATCACAAGATCAACTCGGTGCAGGACTACCTGGCGCGCCACATCCGCCAGAAGTACGAGATGTTCGACGTCAACGTGTACCAGGAAAACATGTTCCACACGAAGATGCACATCAAGGACTTCGACCTGGACACCTACCTGTTCGAGTCGCACGCCGACGACCTGTCGTTCAAGGAACGCCAGAAGATCGAGACCCTGCTGCGCCGCGAGATCGAAGAACTGTTCCACGGCCGTAATCTGATGTAGGCCGGGAGTCGGGGTCTGGATTGCGCAGGGCGGGCACCGCCCGCGCCGTGGAATGGCGGTTGGCGGAAGAGCCGCGGGCAGTGCCCGCCCTACCGCGCGGAGTCACCCTTGCTCGACCATCAGCAAGACGGTATCTACGCAGACGCGGTCAAGGCACGCGGCAATCGCGTCGTGATCGCCCCGACTCCGTAGGGCGGGCACCGCCCGCGCCGCGGAATGGCGATTGGCGGAAGAGCCGCGGGCAGTGCCCGCCCTACCGCACGGAAATCATTCTTGCTCGATCATCAGCAAGGCGGTGTCTACGCAAAAGCAGTCAAGGTACGCGGCAATCGCGTCGTGATCGCCCCGACGCCGTAGGGCGGGCACCGCCCGCGCCGCGGAATGGCAGTTGGCGGAAGAGCCGCGGGCAGTGCCCGCCCTACCGCACGGAAATCACTCTTGCTCGACCATCAGCAAAGCGGTGTCTACGCAGACGCGGCCCAGGTACGCGGCAAGCGCATCGTGATCGCCCCGACTCCGTAGGGCGGGCACCGCCCGCGTCGCGGAGTGGCGGTTGGCGGAAGAGCCGCGGGCAGTGCCCGCCCTACCGCGCGGAAATCACTCTTGCTCGACCATCAGCAAAGCGGTGTCTACGCAGACGCGGTCAAGGTACGCGGCAAGCACGTCGTGATCGTCCCGACTCCGTAGGGCGGGCACCGCCCGCGCCGCGGAGTGGCGGTTGGCGGAAGAGCCGCGGGCAGTGCCCGCCCTACCGCGCGGAGTCACCCTTGCTCGACCATCAGCAAAGCGGTGTCTACGCAGACGCGGCCGAGGTACGCGGCAATCGCGTCGTGATCGATCCGGCTCCGTAGGGCGGGCACCGCCCGCGCCGTGGAATGGCGGTTGGCGGAAGAGCCGCGGGCAGTGCCCGCCCTATCGCACGGAGTCACCCTTGCCCGGTCATCAGCAAAGCGGTGTCTACGCAAACGCGGCCCAGGTACGCGGCAATCACATCGTGATCGCTCCGATTCCGTAGGGCGGGCACCGCCCGCGCCGCGGGATGGCGGTTGGCGGAAAAGCCGCGGGCAGTGCCCGCCCTACGAGTCCCGCCGGGTGTGATTTTCAGGTCACACCCGATACGCCACTGTCTTCATCACCATCGAGCTGGCGTGCATCAGCTGCGGCAGCGGGAACGGCAGTTCGATGCCGCCGCGGGCCTGCGCGTTCTGCGCGTGGCGGACTTCGTCGGCCTGCATCTGCGTCAGCACCGCGTGCGAGCGTTCGTCCTGCGGCGGCAGTTTTTCCAGATGTTCGGCCAGATGGGCCTCCACCTGCCGTTCGGTTTCCACCACGAAGCCCAGGCTGACCGGGTCACCGGCCAGCGCGGCCAGCGCGCCGATCGCGTAGCTGCCGGCATACCACAGCGGGTTGAGCAGGCTGGGGCGGCTGTCCAGTTGCTGCAGACGCTCGGCGCACCAGGCCAGGTGATCGGTTTCCTCGTCGGCCGCATGCAGCAGGTGGGCGCGGTTGTCTTCGTCGCGGGCCAGCGCGGCCTGGCCGTAATACAACGCCTGCGCGCAGACCTCGCCGGTGTGGTTGATGCGCATAAGGCCGGCGGCGTGGCGACGCTCGGCTTCGTCGAACTCGGCCTCGTTCATGCCCTTTGCGGGCGAGGGGCGTTGTGCCGCGGGTGCGCCGGCGATCGCTTCCAGTGCGCGTTCACAACCAGCCAGCAGGCGGTCGAGCGGGGTCAGCGTGCGGACATTCATGGGTGATCCTGCGATGACGGGGGAGGTTCGAGCTGGTCGGCCAGCAGGGTCAGCGGGTGCTGGCTGGGCCAGCGTGTCCCCTGCGGGTCGTCGTCGGCGGCGGCGAGGTGCAGCCGGCAGCCGATATTGGACGACAACAACTGTTGTGGCGCCAGCGTGGCGACTTGCCGCAGCGTGGCGTCGCGCAGTCGTGCGGCGCGTTCGGGGAATTCCAGCATGTGGCTGCCGGCCGCGCCGCAGCAGTGGGGTGGCCGGGGCAGGGGTTGCACGTCGAGTCCGGGAATCCGGCGCAGCAGTTGCAGCAGGGCGGCTTCGGTGCGCGCGGTGTTGATCTGGCTGCATGGCAGATGCACGGCCACTCGCTGTGTCAGCGGCCGGAAGCGCAGCGAGTCGATGCGCTCGGCCAACAGTGACAGTGGACCCACCACCTCGACGCCGGGCAGGGCAAGGCGCAGAGCGCCGAGGCAGCCCGGAGTCACGCTGATCAGGCGTGAGGCACCACTGTCCCGCCAGGCTGCCTGCACACGCCGGGCCGCCTGTGCAGCTGGGGTCGTGGCGCCACCGTGGAGATCCATGGCCCCGCAACAGAAGGCGGGCAATACGCTGACGTGGTAGCCGACGGCTTCCAGCAAGGTGATGGCAGCCTGCTGGGCCCCGGCGTCCTCGATGCTTGCCACGCAGCCCGGGAACAGTGCCAGCGATGGTTTGCCGTGGGTTGTTCGCGCGCGAACGACTGGTGCGGGCGCTTCATCGGGGAGTGTCGAGATGGCGGCACGCCAGGGCGATGCCGCTGGCAGCCGGCGTGCCAGCCACGCTTTCCAGCGTGGCATGGCCAACCATCCGCTGATCCGGCGCAGTGTCCGCAGCCACGCCGGCCTCTGCAGCAGGGCCAGCAGTCGCCGCGGGCGATGGGGCGCGGGACCGAGCAGGGCGCGAGTCCTGATCAGCAGTTCGCCGTAGCGAACCTTGGCCGGGCATGCCGTTTCGCAATTGAGGCAGCCCAGGCAGTGATCCAGCGGCTGGCGCAGCTCGCCGAATGGATCGGCTTGTCCACGTACCAGTGCCGCGGCGATCGCGATGCGCCCGCGTGGCGATTCCGCCTCGTCGCGATCCAGTGCATAGGTGGGGCAGACCGGCAGGCACAGCCCGCACTGCACGCACTGATCAGCCAGCGCGGTGATGTGTTCCGCTGGCGTGAGTGCGGGGGTCTTTTCAAGCGGCATGTTGCTCATGCTATCATTGCCTGCTCACAGCCCGCCGGTCGGCAGGGCTTGCGCCGCAGGTGACAGCTCCGCTATCATCTCGCGCCTTTGATTCACCGATCATGCGTACCGCCCGAGTCGGCGGCAGACAGGTATTCTGAAATGAAAACGTTTAGCGCCAATGCAGACAACGTCAAGCGCGACTGGTTCGTGGTCGACGCCACGGACAAGACGCTTGGTCGCCTGTCGACCGAGATCGCCCGTCGTCTGCGCGGCAAGCACAAGCCGGAATACACCCCGCACTGCGATACCGGCGATTACATCGTCGTGGTCAACGCGCAGAAGGTGGCGGTCACCGGTGCCAAGCTGGACGACAAGATGTACCACCGCTTCACCGGTTACATCGGCAACCTGAAGACCATGAGCCTAAAGGACATGCTGGCGACCCATCCGGAGCGCGTGATCGAAATCGCCGTCAAGGGCATGCTGCCGAAGAACCCGCTGGGCCGCGAGATGTATCGCAAGCTCAAGGTCTATGGTGGCGCCGAACATCCGCATACCGCACAGCAGCCGCAGGCGCTGGAAATCTAAGGAACCATCATGAGCATCCAGCAGAATTACGGCACTGGCCGTCGCAAGACCTCCGCCGCCCGCGTGTTCCTGCGCAAGGGCAGTGGCGCCATCGAAGTGAACGGCAAGTCGCTCGAGCAGTTCTTCGGTCGCGAGACCTCTCGCATGATCGTGCGCCAGCCGCTCGAGCTGACCGAGAACACCGAGAAGTTCGACATCAAGGTCACCGTTTCCGGTGGTGGCATCACCGGCCAGGCCGGTGCGATCCGTCTGGGCATCGCCCGCGCGCTGATCGAGTATGATGAATCCCTGAAGTCGCCGCTGCGCAAGGCCGGCTTCGTGACCCGCGATGCCCGCGAGGTCGAGCGCAAGAAGGTCGGTCTGCACAAGGCACGTCGTGCCACGCAGTTCTCGAAGCGCTAAACTCAGCTTCACAGCCCCGTCGCCAAGCGGTAAGGCACCTGACTCTGACTCAGGCATTCGGAGGTTCGAATCCTTCCGGGGCTGCCAACATCGACAGACCGGCCAGAACAGTGGCCAGTCCATCAGCAAAAGCCCGCCATTCGGCGGGCTTTTGCTTTTTCGCGGGCAGCAGGACGGCGGGGCATGGGCGATGGGAACCACCCGGGTTGCCGGGTTTGGCGGCGAGGTGCCGTGCGGCGGTTCGTGTCCGGCCATCAGCTGTTGTCGTTTTATCCATCGCGGCAGCGGCGTAGAATTTGTCCCTTCGCCCCGAAGAAAAGCCCTATGACGCCAACCAACGATGCCCCAGCCGGATCCGCCAACGTGCGTACGGATGGCAGCACCGATGCACTGCCGTTGGCGCCGGCACTCGGTGCGGCGCTGGACGCCACGCGCATGCCGCGCCGATCCACCCTGGTCGACCGGCGGGTATTGCGGATCACGCTGGTCTCGATCGTGCTGGGAGTGCTGGCGGCGCTGATCGCCAGCGTGCTCACGGCCCTGATCGGCCTGGTCACCAATCTGGCGTTCTACGGCCGCTGGTCCACGGCATTTTCCTCACCCGCCGGCGCGGTGGCGCATCTGGGAGGATGGGTGGTGCTGGTGCCGGTGGTCGGCGGCTTGATCGTTGGGCTGATGGCGCGCTGGGGGTCGCGTGCGATCCGTGGCCACGGCATTCCCGAAGCGATGGAGCAGGTGCTGCTCAACGAATCGAAGATCCCGCCGCGAATTACCTTCCTCAAGCCGGTTTCCTCGGCGGTCGCGATCGGCACCGGCGGGCCGTTCGGTGCCGAGGGACCGATCATCGCCACCGGTGGCGCGCTGGGTTCGTTCGTGGGCCAGGTGCTGAAGGTCACCGGCAGCGAGCGCAAGGTGCTGCTGGCGGCAGGCGCGGCGGCGGGCATGTCGGCGGTATTCGCCGCGCCGATCGCGGCGGTGGTGCTGGCAGTGGAACTGTTGTTGTTCGAATTGCGCCCGCGCTCGCTGATCCCGGTCGCGATGGCCTGCGTCGTCGCCACCGGCGTGCGTTATCTGCTGCAGGGTTCGGTGCCGGTATTCGCGATGCCGGCACTGGCCGCGCCCGGCATGGTGGCGTTGTGCCTGTACGTGGTGCTGGGTGCGTTGATCGGCGTGGTCAGCGTATGGACCACGCGCATCGTGTACGGGATCGAGGATGCGTTCGAGAAATTGCCGGTGCACTGGATGTGGTGGCCGGCGATCGGCGGCGTGGCGGTGGGCGTGATCGGCTGGTTCGCGCCGCTGACCCTCGGCGTGGGCTACACCAATATCGAGGACATTCTCAACGGCCGGCTGACCTTCGGTGCGCTGGCGTTCCTGTGCGTGATGAAGTTCCTGTCATGGTCGATCGCGCTGGGCAGCGGTACCTCTGGCGGCACATTGGCGCCCTTGTTCACCGTGGGCGGCGCGCTGGGTGCACTGGCTGGCATCGGCATCGCCACAGTGGCGCCGCAGTTCGGCGTGGATCCGCGCATCGCGGCGCTGGTCGGCATGGCGGCAATCTTCGCCGGTGCCTCGCGGGCACTGTTGACCGCGGTGGTGTTTGCCTTCGAGACGACCGGCCAGCCAGCCGGCCTGTTGCCGCTGCTGGGTGGTTGCACTGCGGCTTATCTGATCTCGGCATTGATGATGCGCAACACCATCATGACCGAGAAGATCGTGCGCCGCGGTGTGCGCGTGCCGTCCGAATACGAAGCCGATTACCTCGACCGGGTCGGCGTGGCGCAGGCCTGCACGCGCGAGGTGATCATGCTGAAGTCCGGCCAGACCCTGGCCGAGGTCCGGCGCTGGGTCACGGAAGGCGGTGCCGAGGCACAACACCATGGTTATCCGGTGCAGGATGATCACGGACGGGTGCTGGGTGTGCTGACCCGACGCGCGTTGCTGGATCCGCAATGGCATTACACCCTGACCCTGGGCGAACTGGTGCTGCGCCCGGCGGTGGTGATCAGCGAATCCCACTCCCTGCGCGAGGCCGCGGATCACATGGTGGCCGAAGGCGTGGGCCGGCTGCTGGTGGTCAGCGACGGGCAGCCGGACAAGCCGGTCGGCATTCTCACCCGCGGCGATATCCTCGCCGCCCACGGCCGTCGTCTGCGTGAAGCGCGCCATGCCTCACGCCATCTGCGATTTCGCGATGGCTTCAAGCCCCGCCACGAGGCGTAGGGCGGGCACTGCCCGCGGCTTCTGGCGTCGGCGTGCCTCGAAGGCGGAAGCACCGGGACCCGCACGCGTTGTCGGGCGATGCCCGACCTACGCCGGCTCCCCGCGCAGACCGTAGGGCGGGCACTGCCCGCAGCTTCCGGCGTCGGCGTGCCTCGAAGGCGGAAGCACCGGGACCCGCACGCGTTGTCGGGCAGTGCCCGACCTACGCCGGCTCCCCGCGCAGATCGTAGGGCGGGCACTGCCCGCGGCTTCCGGCGTTGGCGTGCCTCGAAGGAGGAAGCACCGGGGCCCGCACGCGTTGTCGGGCGATGCCCGACCTACGCCGGCTCCCCGCGCAGACCGTAGGGCGGGCACTGCCCGCAGCTTCTGGTCGGGTTTGCGCCGAGGGTGGCGGTGCATTGTCGGGCGGTGCCTGACCTGCGGGACTGCGTTGTCGGGCGGTGCCTGACCTGCGGGACTGCGTTTCGCGACGGTCTGAACCCGGTCCCATGAGTGACAAGCCGGGAACAGGAGGTGGGACGGGTGCGACGCTCCTGCTTTCCCCATTCCCTGCTCCAGTCACATTTCCTGATCGCCGATCAAGACCACGTCCGCCGGGCGGCGGGCGAACAGGCCGACGGTGACGATGCCGGGCAGCTGGTTCAGTTCGCTTTCCAGCGCGGCGGGGTCGGCGATCTGCCAGCCGTGCACGTCGATGATCCAGTTACCGTTGTCGGTGACCACGCCGTCGCGCCATACCGGATGGCCGCCGAGTTTGACGATCTCGCGGCCGATCAGGCTGCGGGCCATCGGGATCACCTCGATCGGTACCGGGAACTTGCCGAGCAGGTCGACGCGCTTGCTGGAGTCGATGATGCAGACGAACTTCTCGCTGGCTGCGGCAACGATCTTCTCGCGGGTCAGCGCGGCGCCGCCGCCCTTGATCAGGCGCTTGTACGGATCGCACTCGTCGGCGCCGTCGATGTAGATCGACAGCGGGCCGGCGCTGTTGAGGTCGAGCACCGGGATGCCCAGCCGCTTCATGTGTTCGGTGGATTGCTCCGAGCTGGACACGCCGCCCTGGATGCGGTCCTTCATGCCGGCCAGTGCCTCGATGAAGAACGCCACGGTGGAGCCGGTACCGACACCGACGATGGCGCCGTCCTCGACATAACGGATCGCGGTTTCGCCGGCCAGGCGTTTCTCGTTGGCGTTGCTCATGCTTGTGGATTCCCGGGGAGTGAAAGGAGGGACACTTATTCCAGCGTCAGGATGTGTTCCCAGTGCGCGGCTTCGACCGGCATCACCGACAGTCGATTGCCCTTGCGCAGCAGTGGCATGCCGTCGAGCGCCGGGTCGTTCTTCATCTCGTCCAGGCTGATGGTGCGCTTGAGCTTCTTCACGAACTTCACGTCGACCAGCATCCAGCGCGGTTTGTCGCGCGAGCTGGCCGGGTCGAAGTACCTGCTCTTCGGGTCGAACTGGCTGGGGTCGGGGTAGGCGTCGGTGGCCACTTCGGCGATGCCGACGATGCCGGGCACGGCGCAGTTGGAGTGATAGAAGAACACCTTGTCGCCGGGGCGCATGCCGTCGCGCATGAAGTTGCGCGCCTGGTAATTGCGCACGCCGTCCCAGGGTTCCTGTTTCCGGCGCTTCAGGTCGTCGATCGAGAACGCGTCGGGTTCGGATTTCATCAGCCAGTGGTTCATGCGGCGGGGTGCTCCGGCTTGGGGTCGGGCGGGGTGCAGTCGATCAGCTCGCGTTCGGTGGCGATGAAGTCGAGCGGGACATCCCAGTCTTCCTCATCGACTTCGGGCAGTTCCTGGAACGCGTAGGCCACGCCGACCAGCAGGGGTTCGGTCGGGCGGACCTGTTCATTGAGAAAGGCGAAGCCGCGGTCGTAATAGCCGCCGCCGTAGCCGAGCCGGTTGCCGCGGCGGTCGAAGCCGAGCAGCGGCACCAGCACCAGATCGAGCTGGAAGGGTTCGAGCAGTTCCTCCGGCTCGGCCGGTTCGGGAATGCCGTAGCGGTTCGGTCGCACCTCGTCACCGGATTGCCAGGGGGCGAAGCGCAGCGACTTGTTCGGGCCGACCACCGGCAACAGGAACTGTTGTCCGCGCGCGGCCAGCGGCGGGATCACCAGGTTCAGCGGCAGCTCGCCCTGGCTGGCCCAGTAGCCGGCCACGCGCGCATCGGTGAAGTATTCGGGGAGTTGCTCAAGGCTGCGGCGCAGGCCCTGTGCCGCAGCGATGCGTTCGGCTGGGGGCAGCGCGCGGCGCTGGTCGGCGAGGCGCTGGCGAAGTTCGCGTCGTCGGGCGATGGCGTCCACGTCTCGCGTAGCTCCGTCCAAGGTTCGCTCCGTCCGCCGTGAGGCGAACGGAGTGGGGGAATGAAGTGGCGCCAACCGCGATGCCGCTGCCCACCGAACGACCTTGATCCACGAGGATCAGGTGGGAGGGCTACATGGCCTAGAGGCTTTCCGCGCGTGGCGGACATGCGCAACAGCCGATGTGAAGCCGACCCGGGGCCGTATTTAGGAACAAGGCAAATGTAAAGTGTGCTGGCGAACATCGCAGAAAAACGCCGGGGCCGATTTTAGGCGTTCGGCTCCGGATGCGCTACTGCCGGGGATGATTCCGCGTGATGCCGCGTGGCTTCGGCTCAACGCTTCGACGACTCGGCCTCGAGGACGGCATCGAGTTTGTCGCGCAGTGCGGCGAGGCCGTCGCTGAGGCGCTGCTCCTGGCTTTCGTGCTGCTTGCGCAGAACCATCAGTTCGTGCGCCACGCTGATCGCGGCGAGTACCGCCAGTCGTTCGAAGCTTGGTGCCTTGGCGTTGGCTTTCAGCTCGCGCATCTTGCGGTCGAGGAAGCCGGCGGCATCCATCAGGCCGTCGCGCTCTTCCGGTGCGCAGGCGATCAGGAATTCTCGGTCGATCAGTCGCAGCGCGACCGGTTCACTGCTGCTGGACATGGTTTGCGTCAGCCGTTGTTTTCAAGCGATTTGAGCCGCTGGATCATCGCCTCGACGCGGCTGCGTGCCTGATCGTTGCGGGCCATCAACCCGGCGCGCTCGCCGGCCAGTTGTTCCTGGCTCTGGCGCAGGCTGCGGTTTTCCTCGGTGAGCCGGTGCACGGTATCAATCAGGCGGTCAAGCTGTGCGGTCAACGCGGCCAGCTCCTGGCGGACGGGATCGGACGAGGCGTGATCGGGCGGGTTCATGCTCGAAACTATAGCAGGACGCCAACGAAAAACAGCCGGTCGCCAGAGGCCTGCGTGGCGCGTGCGGAGGCTGCATTAAACTGTCGCCCATTCCTTTGCGGAGCAATGCCATGACGGCTGCCGAACTTGTGGGTCATGACGACGTCGATGCGCTGATCGTGCGCCTTCGACTGGGTACCGATGCCAGTGAATTGCATGGCTCGCTGTGCGGGTTTCTGGCCGGCGGCGGTTCGTTGAGCGGCAGTACCGTGCTGGCCGCGCTGCAGCTCGATGGCGAGGCGACCGATCCCGGCGCCAACGATCTGGAATTGCTGCAGCGGCTGGCGACCCAGAGCGAGGCGGAGCTGGTTGACCCGGAGCTGGGTTTCGAGCCGCTGCTGCCCGAGGATGACCGCCCGCTGGCCGAGCGTGCCGAAGCCCTGGTCGACTGGTGCCGCGGTTTTCTCGGCGGCTTCGGCCTTGCCGGTGCCGCGGCGCACGAAAAGCTGTCGGACGAGGCGCAGGAAGTCCTGCGTGACCTCGGCACGGTGGCGGCGTCCTCGTTTGATTTCGACAATGAGGAAGAGGACGAGGACGCGCTGATCGAAGTGCAGGAGTTCGTGCGCGTGGCGGCAATGCTGCTGCATGCCGAATGCGCCGCCGGCCGTGCGGCTGGCAGTACCGTGCATTGATATCCGGCGGCGATGTTGTCGATCGGAGCCGATGAGTTCGCGCGCCGCCGCCGGCAGTTGATGCGGATGGCTGGCGAGGACGCGGTGCTGCTGGTGGCGGCTGCACCCGAACGCATGCGCAATGCCGATGCGGCGTGGCCGTACCGGCAGGATTCGGACTTCCATTACCTCAGCGGCTTCCCCGAAGCCGGCGCGGTGCTGGCGCTGTTGCCGGGTCGTCGTCATGGCGAGGTGGTGTTGTTCTGCCGCGAGAGCGATCCGCAGCACGACCGCTGGCACGGCCCGTCGGTCGGCACCGGGCGGGCGGTGGACGACTACGGCATGGACGACGCGTTTCCGATCGAGGACATCGACGACATCCTGCCCGGCATGATCGAGGGCCGCGCCCGTGTCTATTGCCATTTCGGTCGCGAGCCGGAGTTCGACGCGAAGCTGCTGGGCTGGATGCGCCGCCTGCGCCAGCTGCGTGGCGGTGGCGTGGTGCCGAAGGAATTCGTCGCGCTTGGCCATCTGCTGCACGACCTGCGGCTGTTCAAGTCACGCGGCGAGCTGAAGTTGATGCGGGCCTCCGCCGCGATCGCGGTCGAGGCGCATCTTGCCGCGATGCAGGTCGCCTTGCCCGGGCGGCATGAATACGAGGTTGATGCCGAACTGCTGCGCGTCATGCGCAGCCGCGGCGTGGTGCCGGCCTTCCCGCCGACGGTCGCCAGTGGCGCGAACGCCTGCGTGATGCATTACCAGAGCAACCGCTCGCCGTTGCGCGATGGTGATCTGCTGCTGGTCGATGCCGGTGCCGAACTCGACTGCTACGCCTCGGACGTCTGCCGCACGTATCCGGTCAACGGCCGTTACAGCCGCGAACAGCGGGCACTGTACGAGGTGGTGCTGACCGCGCAGCTGGCGGCGATCGATGAAGTGCGTCCCGGCCGCCCGTTCGATGCCGCGCACACGGTGGCGGTGGAAGTGCTGACCGCCGGGCTGTGCGAACTCGGCCTGCTGCACGGAGATGTCGGTGAGGCGCTTGCCACCGGTGCCTACCGACGCTTCTTTCCCGCCAAGACCGGCCACTGGCTGGGACTGGATGTGCACGATGTCGGTGATTACCGGCTCGATGGCGATTCGCGCCTGCTCGAACCGGGCATGGTGCTGACGGTGGAGCCGGGTCTCTACGTGGCGCCGGATGACGACAGCGTGGACGCGTGCTGGCGCGGCATCGGCATCCGCATCGAGGATGACGTGGCGGTCACCCGCGAGGGCAACGAGGTGCTCACCGCCGGCGTGCCCAAAGAGCTCGCGGCGGTCGAGGCACTGCTGGCACGACGGTGAACCGGGGGCGGTGATGCCGGCCTGCACGGGCATGTCGTCGCTGTCATCGACAGCCGCTATGATGCGCCCTCCGGTTTTCGCCGGGGTTGGGGGTGGCGAATCGTGGTGTGGTACGCGGCAGCCGGCATGTGACCGGCGTGGGGAGTGCAATGGGGATTCTTCTGGAAGTATTGGGTGGATTGCTGCTGGTGGCTCTGGTCATCCGCGGCATGTTCGGTTTTGTGGATGATTTGAAGCGACGTAGGAACAGGGAGCAGTAAGACATGGCAAAGATCGACCCCATCAACAGTCGTTCCGCGAAATCACTGGCTGTGCTGGTTTTCGCGGGGTTGCTGGCGATTTTTCTGCTGCTGATCGTGTTCGGCAGCTTCTACACGGTGGACCAGGGCACCCGCGGCGTGCAGCTGCGCTACGGCGCGGTCACCGGCATCGCCAAGCCGGGACTGCACCTGAAACTGCCGTTCATCGACAAGGTGAAGTTCATCTCGGTGCAGAACCAGACCCAGGTCTACGCCAACGTGGAGGCCTACAGCCGCGACCAGCAGCCGGCGACCATGCTGGTGTCGGTGAGCTTCCACGTTCCCGACAGCGAGGTCGAGAGCCTGTATGCGCAGTACGGCAGCATCGAGGCGATGGTCGAGCGGCTGATCAGCCGCAAGCTGCCGGACGAGCTGAAGAACGTGTTTGGTCGCTACAACGCGATCTCGGCGATCCAGGACCGTACCCAGTTCGGCATCGACGTGAATGCCGCCGTGAAGAAGGGCACCGTCGGTCCGCTGACCATCGATGGCGTGCAGGTCGAGGAGATCGAGTTCTCGAAAGCCTACGAGGATTCGATCGAGAAACGGATGATGGCCGAGGTGGAAATCCAGACCAAGCGGCAGAACCTGGATACCGAGAGGATCAACGCTGAAATCGCGGTGACCCAGGCCAAGGCGCGCGCTGATTCAGCACTGGCCGAAGCCACCGCCCAGGCCGAAGCCACCCGCATCCGCGGCGAGGCCGAGGCGTCGGCGATCAAGGCCCGTGGCGATGCGCTGCGGCAGAATGCCGAGCTGGTGCAGCTGACCCTGGCCGAGAAGTGGAACGGCAAATTGCCGGAAACCATGGTACCGGGCGGCAGCGTGCCGCTGATCGATCTGAAGTCGGTGCGCTAGGAAGCTCAGGTTTCGTGTGCATCCTGGCGAAGGCCGGGATGCACGGTACGGACGGATTCCTGGCTTGATCCGGAGGCAACGGCTCCGGGCGCCGCTTCAGCCGGTCAGCATCTGCCACACGCGCATGGCGGCTTCGGACAGCGGGTGCGAGCGCAGGCGGTAGGCATGGGCGTGGACCATGCCCCCCATGTCCAGCGGCAGTACCGCCAGCTGGCCGTTGGCGACATCGTGTTCCACCAGTGCCTGCGGGGCCACGGTCAGTGCGCGGCCGGCGCGGCACAGGGCCAGGCAGGTGCCGATGGTGGGCATGACGAACTCCACGCCGCGGCGGGCCAGCAGCATGTCGCGGAACCAGGGCGCGGTGAGCTTGGCGTAGTGCGGGGCCACGCGCGGCATTGCCCAGGGATGCTGGCTGGCGAAGCGGCGTGCGGCATCTTCATCAAGCAGTGCCGGATCATCAGGGCCTTCCAGCCAGCTGGTTGGTGCAATGATCTTCAGCGGCAGCTCGAACAACGGCTGGTCGACCAGGTCGTCATCGTCGGGAAACACCGGTTCGTGGCGGCGATCGTAGATCAGGAAGTCGTAGCGGTAGGCGTAGAGGCCTTCGCACAGCGCCTCGATGTGGTCGGTATGCAGATCCAGCCGGATGCGCAGGTCGTCGCGCTCGATGCAACTGGAGAGATGACTGGACAACAGGTCCGGCACGAACGGGCCGCCGCCGATGCGCACCATGCCTTCACGGCCGGCGCGGAAACGTTCCAGCAGGTGATCCAGCCCGGCGGTCTTGTGCAGTACTTCACGGGTCTGCTGGTACAGCGCATGCGCGAATTCGGTGGGCTGCAGGCGCCGGGTATGCCGCTGGAACAGCATGATGTCGAGGTTCTGCTCCAGCTTCTGCAGGCCGCGACTGATCGCGGGCTGGCTGAGGCCGAGGATGCGGGCGGCATCGGACAGGCTGCCCTGTTCGTAGATCGCCCGGAACTGTTCGAGTTGCTGTATCTGCCACATACGGCCCTTTCCCCTGATCCATGCATGGAGTGCAAGAACATATTACCCAACATCATGCATGTAGCCGTCATACTGCAGGGACGGCTCGGGAAGGGATCGCGCTTCAGCAGTACCGGCCGCTGCACTGATTGAAGGGGTTCGTCTGTCGGCCGGGGAGCGGTTGGTGGCAGTCAGTCAGGGGATGAGCGTCCGGATGCAACGGACGGATTTCGAATGTATCGACAGGCATGTTTCCGGGCTCGGGGTCGAGTGCCGGCGCCAGGGTGCGGCCTGTTTCACCACAAGGGTCTGAATCATGAATCGTGTCTACCGTCTGGTATGGAACCGCGCCTTGCGCCTGCTGCAGGTGAGCTCGGAATTGACCCGTGCACCACGCAGCCAGGCCACCGGCGGAGGCGGCGGCACGGTGCGTCGCAACGGCCTGGCGCTGGCCTGCCGGCTGGCGCTGGGGACCGTGCTGATGTCGGCCTTGTGGGCTGCGCCACCGCTGGCGGCGCAGAGCCTCGACCACGCCACGGGCGGCACGGGGGGAGGCACGGCTATCAGTTACGCAGATGGTGGCAAGGGTGGCGATGCCGGGCAGCGAGGGGAGGATGGGGCCGATGGCATCGGCGGGCTTCCCGGCAGTACTCCCGGTGCTCCCGGTGAAGATGGGATAGGCGCCGGTGGTGGTGGTGGCGGTGCCCATGGCGGGGAGTTGACCGGTGATGATCCGGTTCAGGACATGATCGGCGGCAAGGGTGGCGACAACACCGATGGGTATGACGGAGTGGGGCCCGGGGCCGCAGAACAGGCATCCGGCGGCGGCGGTGCGGGAGGCGATGGTGCGCTGATCCGGCAGAGTGTGGCTGCGAGCATCAATGAGGGGATCAACCTGCGTGGCGGCAACGGCGGTTTCAGTCGTACCAATGACGAAGTAGCCAGCGGTGACGGTAGCGGTGGCGGTGGCGGTGGCGGTGCCGGGCTTTATGTGGAAGGCCATGATGTCACTGCGACGCTGCAGGTTGCAGGTCTGATTGCCGGAGGAGATGGCGGTGAAGGTCGTGAAACAAGTGGTGGCGGTGGTGCCGGAGTGGTGGCAACCGATGGCGTGACCCTGAATATCGACCTGACCGGCCGGATCGTTGGTGGCTCCGGAGGTGGCTTCAACTGGGGTGCTGCTGGTAATGGTGGAGATGGCATCGTCGCCAGCGCGGACAGCCAGGTTGATGTCGTGCTTGGACAGGATGCGGAGATTGTCGGGGGCTTCGGTCCGGGCTCTGCCCAGGGTGGTGCCGGCTTGAGGCTCGCCGGTGGCGGCACGGTCACCAATCATGGAGGCACCATTTCCGGTGGCTCTGTTGGGCACTTTTCTTCCGGGCGCCGCACCGTCCACTCGGAAGGAGGCAAGGGCAGCGGCGGTGCCGCTGGTGGAACCGGTGAGCCTCGACATAGCGAGGCCGGCGTCGGCATCATCGGGCAGGACCTGACCATCATCAACGCCGGCACCATCACCGGCGGGCTCCATCCATCCACTGGCCCAGCCAACGCGATCACCTTCACCGGTGGCAGCAACCTGCTGATGATGCATGAAGGCTCGGTCATCGAGGGCGTGGTGGATGCCACGGCCAGTGATGCCGACATGCTGGCGATCGGCGGCTCGCAGGAGGGCGGTACCTTCGAATTCGATGTCGGCCAGATCGGCCCCGACGCGCAATACCGCGGCTTCGAGCAGTACTGGGCAAGCGACAGCGGGATGGGCAGTACCGTCGTGAAGCTGACCGGCACCACCACGGAAATCACCCCGTGGACCTCCGACAACGGTGCCGTGCTGTCGGTCGCCACCGACGCCAGCCTGGGGGATGACAGCGGCGCCCTGCTGCTGCGTTACGGCGGCAACGTGCAGTTCACCGGCACGGGCGATGAGACCGTCGCGCGCCGTGTCGACATCTACCAGAGCGGCGGCATCGACGTGGCCGATGCCGGCAAGCACATCACCCTGACCGGCGGCGTGGGCGATTACGACCTGACTCCGGGTGGTCCCGGACTCACCCCGTCCGGGCTGCTCAAGCTCGGTGCGGGCACCTTGACCCTGAGCGGCACCAACACCTACAGCGGCGGCACCTTCGTGGCCAACGGCACGCTGGAAATCGCCGCCGGCTCCTCCGCAGGCAGCGTCGGCTCCAATGCCGGCGTGAGCGGCATGTCCGGCGGCATGATCCAACTCGTCGGCGGTACCACCATCAACAATGCCGGCACGGTGGGCGCTGTCCGGGTCGATGGGACAGGGCTCATGCCTCCGGAAGTTGCCTTTGCGCCGGTCACGGTCACCAATTCCGGTTCGATCATCGGAGACAATGCCGGCGTCGGTGTTTCGCTGCTCAATGGGCAGGTCAACAACAGCGGGAACATCAGCGTGACCGACACTCCGGCCATGGCTGGCGTGATGCTGGTCGGCGCAGGTGGCATCGACAATGCCGGCTCGATCCGCGCGGAGCACGGGACCGGCGCCCTGCTGGGGGCGCTGGCGAGCACCTCGGTGCCGATCACCGACCCGATCACGCTGAGCAATCACGACGGAGGCAGCGTCGAAGGTGACATCGGCATTCTGACGAGCCAGATGGTCGTCCTGGTCGAGGGTACGTCCCCGGTCTACAGCAGCCGACCGATCATCATCACCAACGATGGCGGAAGCATCCGTGGCGACGCCATGGGCATCGAACTGTTCGCCGGCGGCACCGTCGTCAACCAGGCCGGCTCGCTGATCGCGACCACCGCCGTCACCGGGGGTGATCCTTGCGGCGCCCAGCTTCCCGGCCAGAGTCCGGGCGGCAACAGCGGCTGCGCGATCTACGCGCCGGATCTTGCGGACATGGCCGGCAGCATGCCTCCGGGCGTCACGATGTCGGCCAGCTTCCTGACCAATGCCGGCAGCATCGTCGGCAACGTGCAGCTGAGCGATGAACTGGCCAACGAGGTGACCCTGGTGGCCGGCGGTTCGATCGACGGCAGCCTCGACATCGGCAGCAGCACCGATGCGAAGCTGACCCTGCAGGGCGATGCCGGTACCAGCCAGACGTATTCGGGTGCGGTGACCGGCGACACCACGTTTGCCGGCCAGCTGACCAAGTCGGGCGCAGGCACCTGGGTGCTCGACAACGCGGCACTGGCCGGTGTCACCGGTACCACCCAGTTGCAGGCCGGCAGCCTGATCGTCGGCGGCGCCGAAGGTGACGGCGGCGTGCTGGGCGGCAACGTGGCGGTGGCCGGTGGCGCCACCCTGGGTGGGCACGGCACGGTCGACGGCAACGTGGCGGTGGCGGCGGGCGGCACGATTTCGCCGGGCAACTCGATCGGCCAGCTGAGCATCGGCGGCGATTTGGACATGGCCCAGGGCAGCATGCTCGACATCGAGCTGGGTGCGCCGTCGGCGACTGCCGGGGCGTTCGGCGAGGGTGACCACATCGCGGTGGGCGGCGATCTCGCGCTCCGCGGCGTCACGCTGAATGTCAGCGATGCCGGCAACATGGGGCCCGGGCTGTACAACCTGTTCACCTGGCAGGGAGCGCTGTCGACGTCCAACGGAGGCATTGTCCAGGGCTCCGTACCGGCGGGGTCGGTGTTCACCATCCAGACACTGCTGGGAAGCAAGCAGATCAACCTGATCCAGTCCGGCGGCGTGGTGCTGAACGTCTGGAACGCCAACGGACTGGCCGACGCCACCCACATGGGCGGTGGCAGCGGCACCTGGTCCACGACGTCATCGACGTGGACTGATATCGACGCCTCGGTGCCCAACGGCCCGATGACGCCGCAGCCCGGCTTCGCCCTGTTCGGCGGTGATCCCGGCGTGGTGACGGTGAACAATGACGACGGTGATGTCAGCGCCACCGGCATGCAGTTCGCGGTTGACGGTTACACCCTTGTGGGCGACCAGCTGAGCCTGGTGCAGGATGACGACGGCAACGCGCCGATCATCCGCGTGGGTGATGGCTCCGGTGCAGGCACCGGCATGTCCGCCACCATCTACGCCGTGCTGGCGGGCACCGATGGTCTGGTCAAGACGGACTACGGCACCCTGGTGCTGACGGGTGCCAACAGCTTCAGCGGTGGCGTGACGCTCAATGGCGGCACGCTGTCGGTGTCCAGCGACTCGAACCTCGGCGTGGCCTCGAATGGCCTGCAGCTTGATGGCGGCGCACTGGAAGTGACCGGCACCGCGTTTACTTCGACCGACCGCGGCATCACGCTGGGCAGCAAGGGGGGCCGCTTCATCATCGATGATGCCAACCCCAGCTTCGGCGTGACTTCGGCGATTGATGGTGCCGGCGCCCTGATCAAATCCGGTGATGGCAGCCTGGTGCTGAGCAGCGACAACAGCTACAGCGGCGGCACCACGATCGCCGACGGCACGCTGCAACTCGGCGATGGCGGCACCAGTGGCTGGATCGTCGGCGATGTCACCAACGACGGTTCGCTGGTGTTCGATCGCAGCGACGATGTGGCTTTTGATGGCGTGATTTCCGGCAGCGGTTCGCTGGTGCAGCAGGGCAGTGGCACGACGGTGCTTGGCAGCGACAACAGCTACAGCGGTGGCACCACGATTGCCGACGGCACGCTGCAACTCGGCGATGGCGGCACCAGTGGCTGGATCGTCGGCGATGTCGTCAACGACGGTTCGCTGGTGTTCGACCGCAGCGACGACGTGGCTTTTGATGGCGTGATCTCCGGCAGCGGTTCGCTGGTGCAGCAGGGCAGTGGCACGACGCTGCTTGGCAGCGACAACAGTTACAGCGGCGGCACCACGATTGCCGCCGGCACGCTGCAACTCGGCGATGGTGGTACCGGTGGCTGGATCGTCGGCGATGTCGCCAACGACGGTTCGCTGGTGTTCGACCGCAGCGACGACGTGGCCTTTGACGGCGTGATTTCCGGCAGCGGTTCGCTGGTGCAGCAAGGCAGTGGCACGACCGTGCTTGGCAGCGACAACAGCTACAGCGGTGGCACCACGATTGCCGACGGCGCTCTGCAGCTCGGCGATGGCGGCACCAGTGGCTGGATCGTCGGTGATGTCGCCAACGATGGGTCGCTGGTGTTCGATCGCAGCGACGACGTGGCCTTGGACGGCGTGATATCCGGCAGCGGCAGCTTGCTGCAGCAGGGCGGCGGCACGACGGTGCTTGGTGGCGACAACAGCTACAGCGGTGGCACCACGATTGCCGACGGCATCCTGCAGATCGGTGATGGCGGCAGCAGTGGCTGGATCGTCGGCGATGTTGCCAACGACGGTTCGCTGGTGTTCGACCGCAGCGACGACGTGGCCTTTGACGGCGTGATTTCCGGCAGCGGTTCGCTGGTTCAGCAAGGCAGCGGCATGTTGACCCTGAATGGCGCCAATGACGCGTTCACCGGCGACACCGGGGTGCGCAGCGGTGGGCTGATCGTTGGCGACACAGCCGGCAGCAGTGCCTCGCTCGGCGGTGATGTGCTGGTGGATACGGCGGCGACGCTGGCCGGTCACGGCCACATCGGTGGTGATGTCGAACTGCGTTCGGGTGCGCATCTGGCTGCAGGCAGCGCCACGGATGTCATCGGCAATCTGGAGATCGGCGGCAACCTGACCCTGGGGCAGGGCAGCATCGTCGACGTCGATCTCGGTGCACCGCTGGCGGACTTCCAGCCTTTCGGGGCCAGCGACAACGTGGCGGTCGGCGGCGATCTCACGCTGGCTGGCACCACGCTCGATGTCGGTGACGCCGGCGGCATGGGGCCGGGTCTGTACAACGTGATCCGCTGGGACGGAAACCTGACCGGCGGCGAGAGCGACGTTGCCCTTGGCAGCGTGCCGGCCGACTCGGATCTGTCGATCCAGCTGCTGTCGGCACAGAACCAGCTCAACCTGATCGATACCCGCGGCATTGTCCTGAATGTCTGGAACGCCAACGGCAAGGCCGACGCCACCCGCATGGGTGGTGGTGACGGCACCTGGTCGACCACCTCGCAGATGTGGACCGATGCCGATGGCACGACACCCAACGGCATGATGGCGCCACAACCGGGCTTTGCCTTGTTCGGCGGTGATGCCGGCACGGTGACGATCGACAACGGTGCCGGTGACGTCAGCGCCACCGGCATGCAGTTCGCCGTCGACGGTTACCGGTTGACCGGTGACACGCTGGCTCTGGTGAAGAATGCCGATGGCGATGCGCCGATCATCCGCGTTGGCGACGGCAGCGCGGCAAGCGCATCGGTGACCGCCGGCATCGACGCCGTGCTGACCGGTACCGATGGGCTGGTCAAGGCCGACCAGGGCACGCTGGTGCTGAGCGCAGACAACACGTTCAGCGGTGGCGTGACGGTCAGCGGCGGCACGCTGTCGGTGTCTGATGACGCCCATCTGGGTGACGCCTCGAACGGGCTGACGCTGGATGGCGGCATGCTGGAAGTGACCGGCACCGGCTTCACCTCGACCGCCCGCGACATCGTGCTGGGCGATCACGGCGGTGGCTTCGCCATCAGCGAGGCAGAGGCCACCTTTACCGTGGCTTCGGCGCTGGATGGCAAGGGGCGCCTGGTCAAGGACGGCGATGGTCGCCTGCTGTTGGCCGGCGACAACAGCTACGGCGGCGGCACCACGATTGCGGGTGGCACGCTGCAGCTCGGTGATGGCGGCACCACCGGCTCGATCACCGGCGACGTGGCGAACGAAGGTGCGCTGGTGTTCGACCGCAGCGACGACGTGACTTTCGCCGGCGTGGTTTCCGGCAGTGGCTCACTGGTGCAGCAGGGCGAAGGCACGACGGTACTGACTGGCAACAACACCTACGCCGGCGGCACCACGATTGCAGGCGGCGTGTTGCAGATTGGCACCGGCGGCACCACCGGCTCGATCACCAGCGATGTGGTGAACAAAGGCACGCTGGTGTTCGATCGCAGCGACGACGTGGCTTTCGCCGGGGTGGTTTCCGGCAGCGGCTCGCTGGTGCAGCAGGGCGATGGCACGTTGACGCTTGCCGGTGACAACATCTACAGCGGTGGCACCACGATTGCGGGTGGCGTGTTGCAGCTTGGCACCGGCGGCACCACCGGTTCGATCACCGGCGACGTGGTGAACGAAGGCACACTGGTGTTCGACCGCAGCGACGAGACGACTTTCGCCGGCGTGGTTTCCGGCAGCGGCTCGCTGGAGCAGCAGGGTGATGGCACGACGGTACTGATTGGCAACAACACCTACGCCGGTGGCACCACGATTGCAGGCGGCACGCTGCAGCTCGGTGATGGCGGCGCCACCGGCTCGATCACCGGTGACGTGACGAACGAAGGCACGCTGGTGTTCGACCGCAGCGACGACGTGACTTTCGCCGGCGTGGTTTCCGGCAGCGGCTCGCTGGAGCAGCAGGGCGAAGGCACGCTGACGCTGGCTGGTGACAACAGCTACGGCGGCGGTACCACGATTGCGGGCGGCGTGTTGCAGCTTGGCGCCGGTGGCACCAGTGGTTCGATCAGTGGCGACGTGGCGAACGACGGCACGCTGGTGTTCGACCGCAGCGATGACGTGGCTTTCGCTGGCGTGGTTTCCGGCAGCGGTTCGCTGGAGCAGCAGGGTGAAGGCACGCTGACGCTTGCCGGCGACAACAGCTACGGCGGTGGCACCACGATCGCGGGCGGCGTGTTGCAGCTTGGCACCGGCGGCACCACCGGCTCGATCACCGGTGACGTGACGAACGAAGGCACGCTGGTGTTCGACCGCAGCGACGACGTGGCCTTTGATGGCGTGATATCCGGAAGTGGCTCGCTGGAGCAGCAGGGCAAAGGCACGACGGTACTGACGGGCAACAACACCTACGCCGGCGGCACCACGATCGCGGGCGGCACGCTGCAGCTCGGCAATGGCGGCACCACCGGCTCGATCACCGGTGACGTGACGAACGAAGGCACGCTGGTGTTCGACCGCAGCGATGACGTGACTTTCGCCGGCGTGGTTTCCGGCAGCGGCTCGCTGGTGCAGCAGGGCGAAGGCACGCTGACGCTGACCGGTGACAACAGTTACGGCGGCGGCACCACGATCGCGGCCGGTACCCTGGTGGGAGACGCCAGCAGCCTGCAGGGCGATATCGCCAACCACGGGACACTGGTGTTCACGCAGGCAGGCGATGGCCGTTTCGACGGCCGCCTGAGTGGTGACGGACAGCTGGCCAAGCGTGGCGAAGGCGAGCTGGTCCTCAACGGTGACGGCAGCGGCTTCAGCGGAACCACCCGTGTCGAGGCGGGCGCGCTGATCGTCGGCGACGACGGCTTTGCCGATGCCTCGCTGGGCGGCGTGGTCAAGGTCGGCAAGCAGGCGCTGCTCGGTGGTTTCGGTACTGTCGGTGGCCTGGATCTGGCCGGCACGCTGGCCACCGGTCATTCCATCGGCACCCTGCATGTGTCCGGTGACGCCATCTTCCAGGCCGGTTCCATCTGGCAGATCGACGTCAACCCGGACGGTCGCAGCGACCGGCTCGACGTTGCGGGCAAGGCCATCATCAAGGGTGGCAGCGCGCTGGCGCTGGGGGCGGATGGCAACTGGAAGGCGCAGACCGACTATGTCGTGCTTGATGCGGCGGGCGGCATCGAGGGCGAGTTCGACGGGGTCAGCACCAATCTGGCCTTCCTCACGCCCACGCTGTCCTATGCGGCGGACAGCATCAGCCTGTCGCTGGCGCGCAACGAGGTCGACTTCGGTGAAGTGGCACACACGCCGAACCAGACGGGTGTGGCGCAGGGCATCGAGAGTCTCGGCCACGGCCATCCGGTGTACGACGCCATCGTGGGCATGGATGCCGGGGAGGCGCGTGGGGCTTTCGACCAGCTGTCGGGCGAATGGTATGCGGGCATGCAGAGCGCACGGCTGGACGACAGCCGCTACGTGCGCGAGGCCATGGACCTGCGCCTGAACCAGGCCGACAGCGGCGTGGCTGGGGGCAATGCGGCGGCGCTCGGTGGCACGGCCGGCACGGTCTGGTTCCACGGCTGGGGCCAGTGGGGTGACCGTGACGGCGACGGCAATGCGGCGCGGATGCAGTCCAACGGCAGTGGCATGCTGGTTGGCGTGGATGCCGATCTGGACGGTCGTGCGCGCATCGGTGGTGTGCTGGGCGCCAGCCAGTCCTCGATCCGGGTGGGCGAGCGCGTTTCCGATGGCCGCGACAAGGCCACCTGGGCCGGCATCTACGGCAGTGCGACCACCGGCCCGGTGCAATGGCGTGCCGGCCTGGCCTATGCCAGCGAGCGGCTGGAAAGCCACCGTCATCTCACCGTGCGGGATCTCGCCGGCAGCGTGGGAGCGGATATGGATGGCCGCACCGAACAGGGCTGGATCGAGGCAGCCTTGCCGCACACGTTCGATCGCGGCCGGCTCGATCCATTCCTGAACCTGACGCACGTGCGCGTGCACTCGGATCGCTGGAGCGAAGGGGGTGGTGTCAGCACGCTGCAGGGTGAGGGCAGCGACGCACGGGCCAGTCTGGCCACGCTGGGCGTGCGCGGCGCGTGGAATCTGGGCAGTGCCGAGTTGCCGATCCAGTTGCACGGCAGCCTGGGCTGGCGTCAGGCTTTCGGCGCCGATACGCCGGAAATGCGCGTGAGCCTGGATGGTTCCACGCCGTTCACCGTGTACGGCCTGCCGCTGGTCCGCCATGCCGTCACGGTGCAGGCCGGGCTGGATTTCGCGATTTCCGGCAAGGTCAGTGTCGATCTTGGCTACAGCGGCCAGTTCGCCGGCGATGCGCGTGACCAGGGCGCGCGGGTGGCGGTGAAGATCGGCTGGTGATGCGGTTGGCGGGAGCCTTGCCCTGGTGCAGGGCTTCCGCCGTCTGTTCCCGGCTCAGCCGGTCTGCGTGGTTTCAGCGACTTGCGCCCGCCGCCGTCGTGATGACGGCGGGCGGGTTTGCCGGTCAGTTGCCGAAGGCGTCGCGGGTCAGGTTTTCCGGTTCGCCATCGGTGCAGACCACGTCGTCCTCGATGCGGATGCCACCGTATTGCCGGAAGGCCGCGACCCTGTCCCAGTCGATGTCGGCGGCGACGGGTTTGTCGCGCAGTTCGGCCAGCAGCATGTCGATGAAGTACAGGCCTGGCTCGATCGTCACCACCATGCCCGGCTCGAGCACGCGGGTCATGCGCAGATAGGGATGGCCATCCGGGCGGGCGATGCTGCCGCCGCGCTCGCTCTGCTGG
>Ga0222419_100495_pt1 | contig 35538 bp, 40 predicted proteins | sample 1B20Ametagenome_FD_182474 | JGI IMG/M metagenome (GOLD analysis project Ga0222419, IMG submission 182474) | Enriched microbial communities from leaf-cutter ant dump, University of Wisconsin, Madison, United States - 1B20A (version 2) | ecosystem: Environmental > Terrestrial > Nest > Insects nest...
CCCCCGCATCCGCACCCCCGCATCCGGCCCCGGCCCCCGCGCCGCGAGCACCTCCCAGGCGTCGGATGCGAGAATCGCCAGGTGGATGAGCAGTCGCGGATGGGCGAGATCAAGCAGGTGAAGCCCCGCACCGAGGGCTGGACGCAGCAGGTGGACGCCGACGGACGCCCCAAGCTGCAGTTCGCCTCCCCCCGGCGCACCCAGCCGCCGACGCACCTCGCCGACCTCACCCCCGAGGAGCGGGTCGCGAAGATCACCGAGCTCGGACTGCCCGCATTCCGCGCCAAGCAGCTGAGCACCCACTACTTCACCCACTACACGACCGACCCGGCGCAGATGACCGACCTGCCGGCCGAGCGCCGCGAGGAGCTCGTCGCGGCGATGCTGCCCCCGCTGCTCACCGAGGTGCGGCGCCTGCGCACCGACGACGGCGAGACCATCAAGTTCCTCTGGAAGCTCTTCGATGGCGCGCTCGTCGAGTCGGTGCTCATGCGCTACCCCGGCCGCGTCACCCTGTGCGTGTCGAGCCAGGCCGGATGCGGCATGAACTGCCCGTTCTGCGCGACCGGCCAGGCGGGCCTGACCCGCAACATGTCCGCCGCCGAGATCGTCGACCAGATCGTCGCCGCCAACCGCGCGATCGCGGCGGGCGAGCTGGGCGACCCGGAGGAGGGTGCGGGCCGCGTCACCAACATCGTCTTCATGGGCATGGGTGAGCCGCTCGCCAACTACAACCGGCTCATGAAGGCCGTGCGCACCATGGTCGCTCCGGCCCCGAACGGGCTCGGGATGTCGGCCCGCCACATCACGGTGTCGTCCGTGGGTCTCGCCCCCGCCATCCGGAAGCTCGCCGACGAGGACCTCCCGCTCACCTTCGCCCTCAGCCTGCACGCCCCCGACGACACCCTGCGCGACGAGCTCATCCCGGTGAACTCGCGCTGGAAGGTCGACGAGGCGCTCGACGCCGCGCGCCACTACTTCGAGGTGACGGGCCGCCGCGTGTCGATCGAGTACGCCCTCATCAAGGACATGAACGACCACGCCTGGCGTGCAGAGCTGCTCGCCCAGAAGCTCAACGAGCGCGGCCGCGGCTGGGTGCACGTCAACCCGATCCCGCTGAACCCGACGCCCGGCTCGGTGTGGACCTCCTCGGACCCGGATGTCACGGCCGAGTTCATCGCGCGGCTCGAGGCCGCCGGCATCCCCACCACGCTGCGCGACACCCGCGGCAAGGAGATCGACGGCGCCTGCGGGCAGCTCGCGGCGGCCGACGCGTAGCCGCGGGGTCTGGCCGTCGGCGCGCTCGGGGAGTACCGTCGGGCGCCATGGGGTTCTTCGACGAGCTGAAGGATGAGATCACCGACGCGCTGCACCCGGGTGGGGCCGAGGCGGCGGATGCGGTGGCCGCGTGGAGCGCGCCCGTCGCCCCCGGTGCCGCTCCCGGGGCTCCCGGGGCGCGGATCGTGCACTCCTCGGTGACGATCAACGGCGCCCCCGCGACGCCTGCCGACCTCGCGCCGTTCGAGACGATCTCGAACATGGACCTCAACGGCGACGGTGTGATCGGCGATCCCGGCGCGACGGCTCCCGCCTCGGGCGACGGAGGTGCTCCCGCCCCCGGTGCACCGCACGTCGTCGCGGTGAACGGCGCGGATGCGGCACACCTGATCCATCAGTTCGCGGGGGCCGCGGGGGCGGCGGGGGCGGCATCCGCATCCGTCGACCCCGTCGGCCAACTGGAGCGACTCGCCGCGCTGCATGCCTCGGGCGCGCTGAGCGACGCCGAGTTCGACGCCGCGAAGCGCGCGGTGCTCGGCGACGCCGGCTGAGCAGCCCGGGCAGAGCAGACACTCCGGCCGAGTGGACCGGGCGGAGAACACACCACGCGGCGGGAGCAGTTTCTCCCGCCGCACGGCAGGATCACCGCCCGTGCGTGCGGCTTCTCCCGCCGCAGGTGCGGTTGCTCCCGCCGCACGGACCCCGCACGCGCCAGGCAGCCACCCCGAAACAGCGCGCACCCCCGCACGGCGAAATAGACTCGACGGGTGCGTCTCGTGGTTGCCCGGTGTTCCGTCGACTACGCGGGGCGCCTCTCCGCACACCTGCCGCTCGCGACGCGGCTGCTCGTGGTCAAGGCCGACGGCAGCGTGCTCGTGCACTCCGACTCGCTCAGCTACAAGCCGCTCAACTGGATGAGCCCGCCCACGACCTTCACCCTCGAGGAGGTCGACGCCGAGCGCGCCGAGGCCGGCGTCATCGAACTGTGGCGCGTCGCCAACGCGAAGACCGCCGACCTGCTCGTGATCTCGATCCACGAGATCCTGCACGACTCGAGTCACGAGCTCGGCGTCGACCCGGGGCTCCAGAAGGACGGCGTCGAGGCCGACCTGCAGCGGCTGCTGGCCGAGCAGATCGAGCTGCTGGGCGAGGGGCACACCCTCGTGCGGCGCGAGTACATGACGGCGATCGGGCCGGTCGACATCCTCGCGAAGGACCCGGATGGCGCATCCGTCGCCGTCGAGATCAAGCGCCGCGGCGACATCGACGGCGTCGAGCAGCTCACCCGCTACCTCGAGCTCATGAACCGCGACCCGCTGCTCGCCCCCGTGGCCGGGGTGTTCGCTGCGCAGGAGATCAAGCCGCAGGCGCGCACCCTCGCCGAGGACCGCGGCATCCGCTGCCTTCTGCTCGACTACGACGCGATGCGCGGTCTCGAGACGGGCCACGCCCGGCTGTTCTGACCCGGCTGCACGCCGGCGGGTCCGCGGCCGAGCCGTCGCCCGGCCCGGGCCGACGGGTCTGCCGCGCGTCGCGTGCCGACTACATGGCGGGCCGGGCTCTCGGCGGCTGAGCGGCCACCCCGATGCCCGTTGAGCATGTCGTCGGCCCGCTCAGCAGCCGCAGTCCTCCGGAACCGGCCCCACGAGGCCGTCCACCCCGCGCAGCACGGGCCCCGCGGCCCCGGTCACGTCGTAGCCCTCGCGCGCCCAGTACTCGAAGCCGCCGATCATGAGCCGCACGGCGTAGCCGAGCTTCGCGAACTCGAGCGCCGCCTTGTCGGCGCCGTTGCAGCCGGGGCTCCAGCAGTACACGACCACCGGCACGTCCAGCGGGATCTCGCCCGGCGCCCGCTCCGCCACCTCCTGCCGCGGGATGTGCACGGCGGGGGCGGCGTGCCCCTGATCCCACGACTCCCGGTTGCGGGTGTCGACCAGCGCGAGGCGCTCGCCCGCCGCGAGCGCGGCCACGACGTCCGCGGCGTCGATCTCGTAGCGCAGCTTCGCGGCGAAGTGGGCGACGGCCGCGTCGCGGTCGGCGGCGCTGAGGGGCGAGACGGATGCGGTGAGCTGCTCGGTCATGCCCCCGACGTTAGTCCCGTGGTCGCGGCCGCGAAACCGAGCTGTCTAGCTGCGGAACCCCGCCGCATCCGCCATGATGCCGCCATGGGATCAGCGTTGACCACCATCGGATTGCCCGTCGCCCTCGGCATCATCATGTTCGGACTCGGGCTCTCGCTCCGGCCGGCCGACTTCGCCCGCGTGGCGAAGCACCCGACGGCAGTCATCATCGCCCTCGTCTGCCAGCTGCTCGTGCTGCCGGCGGTGTGCCTCGGCCTCGTGGTGCTCTTCCAGCTGCCGCCCGTGCTCGCGGTGGGCATGATGCTGCTGGCCGCGTCGCCGGGCGGCACGACGGCGAACCTCTACAGCCACCTGTTCCGCGGGGATGTGGCACTCAACATCTCGCTCACGGCCGTGAACTCGGTGCTCGCGGTGTTCACGCTCCCGCTCATCACGAACCTCGCGATCGGCTGGTTCATGCCGGGCGAGGGCGAGCTGGGCGTGCAGTTCGCGAAGGCCGTCGAGGTGTTCGCGATCGTGCTGCTGCCGGTGCTGTTGGGCATGCTCGTGCGGTGGTGGAAGCCGGGCTTCGCGGACCGCATGGACAAGCCCGTGCGCATCGCCTCGATGGTGATCCTCGCGGTCGTCATCGCGGGCGCGATCGTGTCGAACTGGGCGCTGCTGGCCGAGAACTTCGGGCGTCTCGCGCTCATCACGGTGGCCTTCTGCCTGCTGTCGCTCGCGATCGGCTTCCTCGTGCCTCGCCTGTTCCGCGTCGAGCCGCGCCAGGCGGTGGCGAGCTCGTTCGAGATCGGCATCCACAACGCGACGCTCTCGATCGTCATCGCGCAGACGGTGATCGGCAGCATGGAGATGTCGCTGCCGGCGGCCGTGTACGGCGTGCTCATGTTCTTCGTCGCGCTCGCCTGGGGCTTCCTGCTGCGTCGGCTCGTGCCGGCGGCCGCGTCGCCCGCGGCCGAGAGCGTCCCGGCGTGACTGTGGGACGCCCGGCGCGCCCGCGCCCGGCGTCCCACAGGGTTGCTCAGCTGCGGCGGACCCCGATCCGTCGCAGCATGAGCGCCCCGGCGCCGAGCAGCAGGCCGGCGAACCCGATGATCGCCAGGCTCGCGTCGGCACCGGTTGCGGCGAGTCCGGATGTGTCACCCGCGGCCGCCACGACGACTCCCTGATCGCCGTCATCGTCCGGGTCGGTGCCCGGGTCGCTCGCGTCGGTGCCCGGGTCGCTCGGGTCGCCGGGGTCGGTGTCGACCACGTCGACGGGGCCGTCTCCCGGGTCGCCGACCGTGGTCGCTCCGCCCGTGGTGGCGTCGCCGAGCAGCGAGATCGCGTTGCCGCCGAGCGTCACCGGCAGGCCGAGGTCGGCGAACAGCTGGGTGCCTCCGAGCAGTCCCTCAAGACCCCCGGTCACTCCCGCCTGCCCGGCCACTCCCGCGGCGCCGGGCGCGGTGCTCGCGCCCGTGCTCGACGCCGTGCCGAGCAGCGAGATCGCGTTGCCGCCGAGCGTCACCGGAACGCCGAACCCTGCACCCACCTGGCTGCCGCCCAGGAGGCTGTGGGTGCCCGTCGTGCTGGCGGCGGCGGAGCCGGTTCCGGACCCGCCCGCCGCGGTGGACGCGCCCGAGCTCGACGCGTTGCCGAACACCGAGATCGCGTTGCCGCCCAGGGTCACCGGGATGCCCAGCTCGGGGAGCACCTGCGTGCCCGAGAGGATCCCGCCGGCGCCCGCGGTGTGCCCGCCAGCGCCCGAGGCACCCGCGCTGCTCGAGGCCGCGGAGCTCGCCCCGGAGCTCGACGCGTCGCCGAACACCGAGATCGAGTTGCCGCCGAGCGTGATCGGCAGCCCCAGGTCGGCGAGCAGCTGCGTGCCGCCGAGGATGCCCCCGCTGCCGCTGGTCGTGCCCGTGGATCCGCCGGACCCGGAGGGGGCGGTGGTGGCCGCATCCGTGCTCGAAGCGTTGCCGAAGATCGAGATCGAGTTGCCGCCGAGCGAGATGGGCAGCTGGATGCCGAGGATCCCCTGGGTGCCGGAGGCGACCCCGTCGCCCCCGGAGGTTCCCGTGTCGGCGTGGGCGACACCTGCTCCGAGGGCGAGGAAGCCCCCGGTGACGAGGACGGTCAGAAGTCCTCGCGAGACATACGTGTTCATTGATTCGGCTCCTTGCCTGATGGGTGACATCCGCGTCCGGTCGGGCGCGGCGGAACGTGTGTCCGCCGTGCGCGGTGCGCAGGGGACGGACTCGTCCCGGGTCAGTCAGGCGAGGTGTCGGTCGCGTAGACGGGCGAGGGGGGCGTGCGGAGGTTCGTGGGGCGCACGCGGCCCCGCGCGAGCATGAAGATCAGGGCGGCGCCCAGCACCGCGACGGCGATGCCGTTCGCCGAGCCCCCCGCGGTGACGGCCGCGACGGGGGTGACCCCGCCGAGGGCGCTCGCGGGCCCGGGGAGGGGGCCAACGGGGCCGGGTGCGGTGGCGACGGCGATGACGCGTTCGCCGAACTCGACGAGCGCCGCGACGGCGGCGGGGACGCCGCCCCCGGGCCGGGCCGCCACGGATGCGGGGACCGGGCCCATCGCATCCGTCTGTTCCGCGGCCGTCTCGTCGGGGGCGGCGCCTGCCGGCAGCCCGTCGACCGGGTCGGTGCCGGGGCCGACGGGGGGTTCTCCGATGACCGGGCCGACGACGTCGCCCACGAGGTCTCCGATGACGCCGTCGACGACGCCGCTCACGGGCGCGGTCACGGAGCCGACGGGGGTGTCTCCGAGGAGGCCGCCCACGACGGGCAGCGTGCCGACCGTGTCGCCGAGCACGCCGTCGACGAGGCCGCTCACGGGGCGGGTGATCGAGGTGACGGGTGCGCTGTCGACGACGCCGCCCACGACGTCGCCCACGAGGGGCAGCTCGCGCACGGTGGGGAGCGGCTCGAGGATCGGGGTGACCACCCGGTCGACGACGGGGTCGACCACGGGCTCGACCACGCGATCGACGACGGGGTCGACCACCTTCGTGACGGTCTGCGTGACGGTCGCTCCCACGCCCTGCAGCAGCGAGCCGACGAGGCCCGAGTGCGACCCGTCGTCGGCGTGGGCCGGGGCCGGTGCGAGAGCCAGCAGGAGCCCGGCACCGAGCGCTACGCCGACGCCGATGATCGCGCCGCGCAGGTGGTGTCGTCTCGTGTCGACAGCGTCGATGGCGACGCCGTCCGCCGGCTCCATGCGGTCCTCCCCACTGCTGGGTGACTGGTGGGCGGAGGGTTCTGTCTCCCCCCGGATGTGGGACACCATACGCGGATGGATGCTCGATTTCCAGGGGTTGTGCGCAGAATCTCTCACCTCCTTGACCACCGATATTCACCGATATATCGTTAAGCCGATGCGGAGGGCGCCCGCCCCCGCGAGAGGACGCGACCATGACACCCCCCGCACCCCGCCACCACGACCGCCACGCCCGGTTCCACCACGACCCCACCGCCCGCGGTCCGCACGGCGAGTGGGGCGTTCACGCGCCGCTTCACGGCGGGATGCCGCCCTTCGGCCCGGGGTTCGGCCGCCGTGGGCGGGGGCGCGCGGGCCGGGGCGACATCCGCGCGGTCCTCCTCTCGGTGCTCGCCGAGGGCCCCGCGAACGGCTACACCCTCATCAAGACGATCAGCGCGCGCAGCGGCGGCAGCTGGCGCCCCAGCCCGGGCTCGGTGTACCCGACCCTGCAGCAGCTCGTCGACGAGGAGCTCATCGAGGCGAGCGGCGAGGGCCGCCGCACCGAGTACGTGCTCACCGCATCCGGCCGGGACTACGTCGCCGAGCACGCCGACGAGCTCACCCGCGCGTGGGAGTCGGGCGTGCCCAAGCGCAGCGAGCAGGAGCTCGCCTTCCAGCAGAGCGTCGGCAAGCTCATGGGGGTCGTGGGCCAGTTCCACCACGCGGCGAGCGACGACCAGCGCACGGCCGCCGCCGAGAAGCTCGACGAGGCGCGCCGGGCCCTCTACCTCATCCTCGCCGACTGACCCGCGCCCGCGCGGGCGGGCGCGGGCACCGCATCCGCACGACTCCACCCCCGGCGGCGGGAGCAACTGCGCGTTCGGCGGGAGCAATCGCGAGCGCGGGCGGGGTAACTGGTGGGCGGCGGGAGCACGTTCTCCCGCCGCCCACCAGTTACCCCGCCCGCGCCGCCCGCGCCCACGCCCGCCTCGCGCACGGCCGGGCGGCAGCCCGCGTCACAGCGCGAGCAGCCGCTCCGTGTCGCCGAACACCTCGAGCCCCGCGCACTCCGCAGTGCCCTCGATGAGCACACGCCCGTCTGCCGCGAGGTGCCGGATGCGGATGCGCGCGTCGAGCGTCTCCTCCACGCGCTGGTGCATCGCCTCGCGCAGCGGCGCATGCAGCAGCCCGCCCCGCGTGCGCTGCGCCTCCAGCTCGAGCACCCCGTCAGGCCCCTCGACGACCCAGCGCACCGCGTCGTCGTCGATCTCGAGCAGCCGCTCGCGCGAGCGGTTCCAGGTGGCCCAGGTGTGCAGCGTGCCGCCGTGCCGGAACGCGACGATCGTGCCGCGGAACGCCCGCCGCATCCACGGGATGATCGCGACGGATACCACGAGCGAGGCGTCGGGGTCGGCGTCGAGGTGGTTGCTGGCCGCCCAGACGTAGCCGGCCGGGAACGCCTGACCCCAGTCCTTCTCGAGGTAGCCGCGGCCGCCGTCGAACGAGGCGGGCGCCCCCTCCACCTCGAGCGTGCCGGCGAGCGCGTGCCCGAGCGACACGATTCCGTGGAAGCACTCCATGCCGGGCACGTAGCCGTACCAGCCCATGATGCCCGGCGCGGGGTAGGGCGTGAGCGGCGTCGCGTAGTCGATCCGGCCGCGCAGCTGCGGCAACTCGAGCGTCACCCCCGAGGCGTCGAAGACGTTGCCGCCGACCCGCACCTCGAAGCGGCGATCGGATGCGACGAACTCCTCCGCCGGGAAGCGGTGGTACCAGCTGCGCCCGGTGAGCCCGTCGAGAACCTGCACGAACGCCTCGTCGGTGCGCCCGTCATCCGCCCGGAAGACGCCCGGGATCACCGCCCAGCGCCGGCTGCGATCCGCCGAGACGAGCTTGATGTACCAGCCCTCGAAGAAGCCGCGCCGAACGCCGCGGCCGTGGAAGGCCTCCGGATGCCGGATGCCGCGCAGGTAGGCGGCGGGGGTACGCATGCCTTCACCGTAGGCCCTCGGCATCCGGATGGGGACCTCGCCCCATTCGCGAGCAAGCCTCAGTCCGGCATACTGGTGACCCACCACCACCCGTCGAGAGGCCAGGAATGCCCGACGCCCCAGAGGCGCCAGAACCCGCGGCCGAAAAGCCGCCCACGACGCACCTGAGCCTCGATCTCCTCAACCGACGCCTCGCGACGCGCCGGCGCCGGCGCCGGATCGCGCTCATCGTCACCCCCGCGGTCGCGCTGCTGGCCGCGCTCGTCGTGGCCGTCGTGGTCGCCGTGCGGCCCTGGGCGCCGCCGACGCTGGAAGTGCAGCCGGGCAACCGGACGCCCAGTGGGGAGGAGCTGCTGACGACACCCGTCGCCACGGATCCGGTGATCACGGGCGTCTGGCACGACCCGTGGTTTTTCGCCGAGCGGGGCACGACATACGTGTTCGACGGCGACTGGATCATCACGGGCGACGGCGACTTCCCGAGCAGCATCTCGGCCGTCAGCCTCATCACGGGTGAGACGCGGTGGACGGCGGACCCCCTCACGGCCGGCATCCCGACGGAGAACGAGCTGAGCTTCGTCGACCTGACCATGACCTCCCTGGCGGGGCCCGTGATCCTCGCCTCGACGCGGGAGAGCGTCCCGGGGCGGCCGTTCGAACGCCGCGAGCGCGTGCACGCGATCGACGGGGTGACGGGGGAGTGGATCTGGTCGAGTCCCCCCGAGACCGAGCTGCTGGCGAGCCTCGGCGGGGGCGACATCCTGGTGGTCTCCCGCGAGCGCGGCGCCGCAGGAGCCACCCTGCAGCGCCTCGCGCTCCGCCGCGGCGGCGAGGTCGACTGGTCGGCCGACATCGTCGGCACGCCCCACGTGCGCGGCGAACGCGTGTTCCTGGTCGATCGGCTGATCGACATCCACGAAGTGCTCGACGTCGCCGACGGCAGCCATGTGGACTCCTGGTCGATGAGCTGCTTCGCCCACAGCTTCGACCGCCACCTGCCGGAGACTCCGGTGCGCATCGGCGAGCTCTACATCGCGGACGACAACGACACCGACGACCGACGCATCCACGTCTGCACGAACGACGGTCGAGAGATCCGCTCGATCCCGGTCGCGTCGTGGACGCCCGTGGCCGACGACTGGGGAGACCGCGCCGCGGATCCCGCGCCGACCTCCCAGCTGATCACCACCCTGCGCGACCGCGACGGTGCAACGAGCCTGCACCTTCTCGACCTCGCCGACGGCGCGGAACTCGAGCTGGCCGGCAGCGTCCCGCCTCGGTCCGAGGTGAAGGCCTACCGGGTCGGCGACCGCATCGTCGTGGCCACGGGCAGCTGGGGCGATGACCCCACCATCTCGGTCTACGACGCCCTCACCGGCGCCCGACTCTGGGGCATCACGGGATCCACGCTCATGACCCTCTCGGAGCATGGGATGACGGTCACGCGATACGACACGATCCCCGTGGACGCGGCGCCCGACTCGACGTCGGACTCCGAGGCCGTCGCAGTGCACGTCGGCCTCGCGCTCGAAGACGGCAGCGAGCTCTGGACCGCCCCCGGGGAGGATTCCGAGATCACCTACCTCGGACGCCACGCGTTCCTGTGGTCCGACGCGGGGAGGACGGCGCTCACGGCATCCGAGTGATCCGCCGGTCCACCCGATCGTCCCGCTGCGGTCCCACCGCCGACAGGTCAGGAATGGAGAAGCGCGCCCGCACACCCGCGCCCTAGCCTCGTCACATGGCTGAGACGAAGAAGAACACGAGCGCCTTCAACGCTGAGGAGCGCGCCGCGATGAAGGAGCACGCCGCCGAGGTGCGCCGCTCGAAGAAGAGCACCCCCGAGGAGGACGCGCAGGCGGTTCTCGACAAGATCGCCGCGATGCCGGATGCGGACCGCGCGCTGGCCGAGCGCATCCACCGCGTCGTCACGACGGCGGCCCCGCAGCTCGCCCCCAAGCTCTGGTACGGCATGCCCGCGTACTACCTGGACGGCAAGAACGTCGTGTTCTTCCAGGATGCGGCGAAGTTCAAGGCGCGCTACGCGACCCTCGGCTTCAACGACGCGGCGCACCTGGACGAGGGCACCTTCTGGCCGACGTCGTTCGCGCTGAGCCACGAGCTCACCGCGGCCGACGAGGCGCGGATCGCGGAGCTGGTCACGCGCGCCGTCGCCTGAGCGGGCGGCGGGCTCACGCGCCCCGGCTCAGGCGTCGCCGCGGTTCTTGCGGCGCATGGGCCGCGGCGCGCGGTCGCCGAGGAAGGAGCGGGCCGAGTCGACGACGAAGCCGCGGCTGAGCGCCTCGCGGCCGATCAGCATCCGGAACCCCATGGAGTCGCGGTTGCTGAGCGTGACCTCGGCGTCGACGCGGTGGCCGACCAGCACGAGCGGCATCGACACCACGAAGCGCTCGTCGACGTGGCCGGACGAGCTGCGCACCCGCCGCACGTCGAGCACCGGCAGCTCCACGCGCGCCTCGTCCTCCTCCGAGCGCTGCCAGGGGCGGATGCCGAAGCGCACCCAGGCGGTGCCGTCCCGGTCGAAGGCCTCGACGTCGTAGGCGTGGATGGAGGACGTCTGCGCGCCCGTGTCGAGCTTCGCCTTGATCCACGGCACGCCCACGTCCGGCAGCTGCACCCACTCACGCCAGCCCGCAAGGGTGTTTGAATGGGTTCGCTCGCTCACCGCACCATCTTGACAGGCGCACACCATGAAACTCGCGATCCTCTCGCGCGCACCCCGCGCGTACTCGACGCAGCGCCTCCGCGCGGCCGCCGAGCAGCGCGGCCACGAGGTCAAGGTGCTCAACACCCTGCGCTTCGCGATCGACCTCTCGGGCGAGGAGCCCGACCTGCAGTACCGCGGGCGACCGCTGAGCGACTACGACGCGATCCTGCCGCGCATCGGCGCGTCGATCACCTACTTCGGCACGGCCGTCGTGCGCCAGTTCGAGCAGATGGACGTCTACACGCCCAACACCGCCAACGGCATCTCGAACGCGCGCGACAAGCTGCGGGCCAACCAGATCCTCTCTCGGCACAACATCGGGATGCCGGCCACCGCCTTCGTGCGCAACCGCGCGGATGTGCGCCCCGCGATCGCGCAGGTCGGCGGCGCGCCCGTCGTCATCAAGCTGCTGGAGGGGACGCAGGGCATCGGCGTGATCCTCGCCCCCGAGGTGAAGGTGGCCGAGGCCATCATCGAGACCCTGCACTCGACCAACCAGAACGTGCTCATCCAGCGGTTCATCACCGAGAGCCGCGGCCGCGACATCCGCGCCCTCGTCGTCGGCGACCGCGTGGTCGCGGCGATGCGGCGGACGGCGGCGGGCGACGAGTTCCGCTCGAACGTGCACCGCGGCGGCAGCGTCGAGAAGGTGGAGCTGTCGCCCGACTACGTGCAGGCGGCGGTGCGGTCGGCCCAGATCATGGGCCTGCGGGTGGCGGGCGTCGACATGCTCGAGGGGGCGGACGGCCCGCTCGTCATGGAGGTCAACTCCTCGCCCGGGCTGCAGGGCATCGAGACGGCGACCCAGCTGGATGTCGCGGGCGCCATCATCGACTACATCGCGGGGCAGGTGGCCTTCCCCGAGATCGATGTGCGGCAGCGGCTGTCGGTGTCGACCGGCTACGGCGTGGCCGAGCTGCTCGTGCACGGCAACGCGGACCTCGTGGGCAAGACCCTGGGGGAGTCGGGGCTCTGGGAGCGCGACATCACGGTGCTGACGCTGCACCGCGGTGCGAGCGTCATCCCGAACCCGCGGAAGGGTGTGCTGCTCGAGGCGGGCGACCGCCTGCTGTGCTTCGGCAAGCTCGAGGAGATGCGCTCGATGATCCCCGAGCGGCGGCGGCGCCGGGCGCGCGTGCGCAAGCTGCCGGCGGAGCCGATCCCCGTGGAGGCCCCGCCGGCGGAGTAGCGTCGCGAGCGCTCAGGAGGTGCGTGCCCTGCGGTACGCCTCGAGCGCGCCCACGCCCCCGGCGATCGCGCCGAACAGCACCGCGCCGATCGGCCACACCATCCACGAGACGCCCCAGGCGTTGCCGATGAAGCTCCAGGCCAGGAAGATCGCGGTGAGCAGCGGCCAGTAGAACGCGGCGATGATGCCCACGATGCTGTGCTCCGCGTCGTCGGCGCGGCCGGCCGCGCCGGTGCGGGTGAGCTCCTCGGCGACGGTGTGCGCCCAGGTGCGCGGCAGCAGCACCCCGAGCCCCGCCGCGACCATGACGAGCACGAGCACGACGCCGAGCACCGGCAGGAAGCGGTCGTAGGGCGGCTCGTTCACGAGCAGCGCGAAGGCCAGCAGGGGAGCAGCCGACAGGATCCACAGGGTCACGGCGAGCTGCAGCGAGCGGATGCGGGCGGGCTCGTGCTTCGCCGAGAGGGCCTCGACCCACTGCGTGACCGTCGGGTTGGTCGAGAAGCGTCGCTCGCTCAGGCGCTTGTACGGTGCCGTCTCGCGCGACACCGAGAAGACGAGCAGCACCCCCACGGCGATCATCACGAGCAGCGCGAACAGCCCGATGAACGATCCGGCGTTCTCGCCGAGCGGCAGGAGGCCCGTCTCACCCGCGACCGACAGCAGGAGCAGCAGCGAGGGCGAGAGCACGAACAGCATGACGGCCGCGCTGAGCCGGTAGCGCGTGCGCTTCTTGGCCTCGGCGTAGCCCTGCGCCTCCTCGAGCGTCACGACGGGGTGCCGCTCGGCTGCCGCAGCATCCGCCCCTCCGCCCGCGGCGGGTGCGATGTCGGCGGTGATGCCGAGCACGGGCGCCACCTCCTCGAGGTTGCCGAAGTCGCGGATGACCTGGCCCACCGCCTCGTTCTCGGTGCGGCCCTCGGCGATGAGACTCGTGTAGGCGTCCTCCATCATCCCGTGCAGCTCGGCCTTCGCCTCGAGCAGGCGGGGTGTCTGCGGGTAGGTGCTGAACATCGTGTCCAGGTACGCGGCGATCACGTTCACGGGGTGACTCCTTCGATGAATCGGTCGACGACGGTCTTGGTGCTGCGCCACTCCGCGACCTTCGCGTCGAGGTAGGCGTGCCCCGCATCCGTCATGCGGTAGTAGGTGCGCGGCTTGCCGGTGGGCGAGACGCCGGCCGACGAGCTCACGAGCTCCGCGGCCTCGAGGCGCTTGACCGCCGAGTAGAGGGTGGTCTGCTTGATGGCGTAGTCCTCACCGCTCGTCGCGGTGATGCGCTGCGCGAGCTCGTAGGCGTACGAGGGCCCGGAGCGCAGCAGCGACAGCACCATGAGATCCACGTATCCACGGATCGCGTCTGCGCTGATCACCTCGTGCTCCTCTCGACAGCGGATGTTGCTGGATCGAACGTACTACGCCAGAGATAGTACGTCAAGCGAAGACGATTGGGGGCTCGCGGATGCGCGTCGCAACACCTTGCATGACCCATTACTCGGTATTGCCAGGTATAGTGGCGCCGTGCCGTCCGACGACCGCGTCACCACCAACCTCCGCAAGGGGGTGCTCGAGTTCTGCGTGCTCGCGCGCATCGCCTCCGGCGACGCCTACGGCTTCGAACTCGCCCGCGAGCTGCAAGCCGACGGGCTGATCGCGGGCGAGGGCAGCCTCTACCCGCTGCTCGCACGCCTGCGCACGGGCGGCCTCGTCGACACCCGGACCGAGGAGTCCACGTCGGGACGCCCCCGCAAGTACTACCGCCTCACCCCGGCAGGCCACGCCCAGCTCGCGGCGTTTCGCGCCGCGTGGGTGCCGCTGCGCGACGCCGTGGACCACGCGATGGGAGAACGAGATGACTGAGACCCCCGGCCGATCGGATGCGATGGCCGCATGGCTGCGCGAGGTAGAGCGGATGACGCGCGAACTGCCCTCCCCCTACCGCGACGAGGTGCTCGCCGGGCTCCAGGAACACCTCGATGACGCACGGGATGCGGGCGTCGACGAGGGTGCGGCGCTCGCCCGACTGGGCGCCGCGTCCGAGGTCGCGGCGGATGCCGTGCGCCAGTACCGACAGGGCACCGGCGAGGCGCGACCGAGTTACCTCACCGCAAAGCGCTGGGTTCAGATCATCGCCCTCGTGCTCGCGGCGGCGGGATCGCTCGCGGCGGCACTGCTGCCGAGCTACACCCGTGCGACGGTGACGAGCGAGGGCCTGGAGTCGATCACCTCCCTCACCCTGCTGGAGGTCAACGGACCGACAGCTCTCATTCCGCTCGCGATCCCGGTGCTGTTGGCCGCGCTGCCGCTGTTCACTCCTCGACGCGGCTGGCAGGCCGCCTCGGTAGTGTCCGCCGTGCTGCTCGTCCTGTTCACCGCTGTCGCGATGTTCAGCCTCGGCACCTTCTACCCGCCCGCCGCGATCGTCGCCATCGTGGGGGCCTGTCTGCCGACGGCGCGGCGCGCCTAGGAACGACGAAGGCCCCGGTCATCCGACCGGGGCCTTCCGTGGTGCGCGAGGCGGGACTTGAACCCGCACGCCCTTGCGAGCACTGGCACCTGAAGCCAGCGTGTCTGCCATTTCACCACTCGCGCGTGGAACCGCCGAAGCGGAACAGCCTAGTGAGACTATCACGCACGACCCGGGCCTCCCCTCCCACGCCCCACCCGCATCCGCACCCCCGCGAATCGTGCCGAATTGTCGCTATGGGGCGTCACAGCGACAATTCGGCACGATTCGCCGCAGCCTCGGGGCGGGAGCGGATGCGTCCGCCGCGCGGACGACACGGTCCACCCCGCAGGCTGACCCCGCATCCGGGCGAGCCGACTACCATCGGAGAGTCCGAGAGAGCCGGAAGGCGCACCCGCGCCCACCGAGAGGAGACCCTTGGGGATTCTCGACGAATTCGAGAAGGGCTTGGAGCGCGTCGTGAACGGCGCGTTCGCCAAGACCTTCAAGAGCGGGCTGCAACCTCTCGAGGTCACGGCGACCCTGCGCCGCGAACTCGACACGAAGGCCGCCGTCGTCGCGCGCGACCGCATCCTCGCGCCCAACCGCTTCACCGTGCGGCTCTCCCCCTCCGACCACGAGCGGATGACGGGGCTCGGCCCCGCCCTCCTCGACGAGTTCACCCAGCTTGTGCAGCAGCACGCCACCGCCCAGGGCTACTCCTTCGCGGGCGGCATCGACATCCGCCTCGAGCGCGACGAGCGGCTCTCGGCGGGCGTCGTGCGCATCGACTCCGAGAACGTCAAGGGCGCGGTCGTCTGGGCTCCCGTGCTCGACATCGCCGGCAAGCGCTACACCCTGAAGAAGGGCCGCACCGTGATCGGGCGCGGGTCGGATGCCGACATCACGATCGACGACACCGGCACCTCGCGCCGCCACGTCGAGATCCTGTGGGACGGCGCCCGCGGGCAGGTCACCGACCTCGGCTCCACCAACGGCTCCAAGCTCAACGGCGCACCCGTCACGAAGTCGGTGCTGCAGCCCGACTCGGTCATCGAGATCGGGCGAACGCGTATCGTGTTCCGGGTGCTGGCGCAGGCATCCGAACTGGCGAGCCCGGATGGGGGGAGCGCGCGATGAGCGAGTTGACCCTCCTGGTGCTGCGGATCGGCTTCCTGATCCTCATGTGGGCCTTCGTGTTCATGGTCGTCTACGCGTTGCGCTCCGACCTGTTCGGCAACCGCGCCCGCAAGCTGCCGCAGCAGGCGGCATCCGAGGGTCTGCCCGCCGGCCCGCTGCCCGCCGCGAGCGCCGCAGGCACCGCACCACCCGCGCCGGCCGCCGCCGCATCCGCGCTCACCGAGCCCGTGCGGGCCCAGCCGCACGCGAGCGGCGACACCCCGCGTCGGCTCGTCATCACCTCCGGCCCGAAGGAGGGCATGGAGATCGAGCTGCCGGCGGAGCAGCTCACGATCGGCCGCTCGAGCGAGTCCGGCCTCGTCATCCGCGACGACTACACCTCGACCCACCACGCCCGCCTCATGCTGTGGAACGACGCGTGGGTCGTGCAGGACCTCGACTCCACCAACGGCACCTTCCTCGACGGCACGCGGGTGACCCTGCCCACGCCCGTGCCCGTCGGCTCCACGGTGACGATCGGCACCACGAGTTTCGAGCTTCGGCGGTAGGCGGTGGCGACGATCCCCACGACCGCGGCGGTCTCCCACGTCGGGAAGGTGCGCGCGAGCAACCAGGACTCCGGCTACCTCGGCCGCAACCTGTTCGTCGTCGCCGACGGGATGGGCGGCCACGCGGGCGGGGACGTCGCGAGCCACATCGCCGCGCAGCGGATCGCCGAGGCCGACCAGCCGTACGCGTCGCCCGAGGAGGCGGTGACCGCGCTGCATGAGGCGCTCATCGCCGCGAACGGCCTGCTCGCCGAGACGGTCTTCGACCACAGCGAGCTGACCGGGATGGGCACGACCGTGTCGGCCCTCGCGCGCGTCGGCGACACCTTCGCGCTCGCCCACATCGGCGACTCGCGCGTCTACCGCTTCCGCGCGGGCGAGCTCACGCAGATCACGACCGACCACACCTTCGTGCAGCGCCTCGTCGAGTCGGGCCGCATCACGCCCGAGGAGGCGGCCGTGCACCCGCGCCGCGCCGTGCTCATGCGCGTGCTCGGCGACGTCGACGCCTCGCCCGAGATCGACACCGAGATCCTCGACGTGCGCCCCGGCGACCGGTGGATGATGTGCTCCGACGGCCTGTCGGGCTACGTCTCGGAAGAGAAGATGACGCAGGTGCTCGGCACCATCCGCACCGCGCAGGGCGCGGCGGACCGCCTCGTCAAGGAGAGCCTCGACCACGGCGCCCCCGACAACGTGACGGTGCTGCTCATCGACATCGACGACTCGGCGGGGGCCTCGGGGGCCGAGCCGGTCTTCGTGGGCTCGGCATCGCATCCGCTCACCTTCGGACGCGACGAGGAGGAGGTGCGGCGGCCGATCCGCCTGCCCACCCTGCTGCTGCATCCGCTCAAGCCGACGCCGCCCGACGACGCGCACTTCGAGCCCGAGAGCGAGGGCTACCTCGACGAGCTCATCGAGGAGGACCGCCGCCGCGCGATCCGTCGCCGCATCCTGTGGGGTGTCGGCGTGGGGCTCGCGGCCGCCGCGATCGTGATGGCCGGATGGCTCGGCTACCGGTGGACGCAGATGCACTACTTCGTCGGGGTCAGCGACGGCAACGTGGCGATCTTCCAGGGCGTGCAGCAGTCGGTCGGCCCGATCTCGCTGTCGAGCGTCTACCAGACCACGAGCATCTCGGTCGGCGAGCTGCCCGCCTACCAGCGCGACCTCGTCGAGGCGACGATCAACGCCGACAGCCTGCGCGACGCGCACCAGATCGTCGACCGGCTCTCGGCGGCGGCGGGGGAGTGACGTGACCGTCGCACCCGTCACCTCCAGCATCCGGGTGAGGCTGCGCGCCCCCGCCCGGCTGCGCAACCTCGAGCTGCTGCTGCTGCTCGTGGCGCTCGGCGTCGGCGCGGCGGCGCTCGCGCTCGTCGACCTCGGCGCCCGTGGCGAGCTGGACGGCGGCATGTTCGCCCTCGTGGGCGCGCCCGCGGCGCTCGTGCTCGTGCTGCACCTCGTGGAGCGCGTCGTGGCGCCGGAGGGCGACCCGTTCGTGGTGCCGATCGCGACGACGCTCACGGGGCTCGGCCTCGCCATGATCCACCGCCTCGACCTCGCGGAGGGCTACGAGGGCTGGTCGGCCTACGCCGTGCGGCAGGTCGCGTGGGCGTCGATCGCGATCGTGCTGACGATCGCGGGCATCTTGATCGTGCGCAACCACCGCATCCTGCAGCGCTACCGCTACATCGCGATGCTCGTCGCGTTCCTGCTGCTGCTGCTGCCCGCGCTGCCGGTCATCGGCGAGACGGATGCGAACGCCGACGTCTGGGTGCGGATCGGCATCTTCTCGTTCCAGCCGGGCGAGTTCGCGAAGCTGCTGCTCGCGGTGTTCTTCGCCGGCTACCTGGTGACCGCGCGCGACTCGCTCTCGATGGTGGGCACGCGCGTGCTCGGGATGCGGTTCCCGCGGGTGCGCGACCTGGGCCCGATCCTCGTGGTCTGGATCCTCTCGATGGGCGTCATCGTGCTGCAGAAGGACCTCGGCACGGCGCTGCTCTACTTCGGGCTGTTCCTCGTGATGCTCTACGTCGCGACGGGCCGCGCCAGCTGGATCCTCATCGGCCTCGCGCTCTTCGCGGGCGGCGGCTGGCTCGCCACCCGCCTGCTGCCGTACGTGAACTCCCGCTTCGCGAACTGGCTCGACGCCTTCAACCCCGAGGTGTACGACCGCCTCGGCGGCAGCTACCAGCTCGTGCAGGGCATCTTCGGTCTCGCCGACGGCGGCCTCATCGGCACGGGTCTCGGGCAGGGGCACCCCGACCTCGTGCCGCTCGCCGAGAGCGACTACATCATCGCGAGCCTCGGCGAGGAGCTCGGCCTGATCGGCCTCTTCGCGGTCTTCGCTCTGTACCTGATCTTCGTGGCGCGCGGCTTCCGGATCGGCGTGGCCGGCCAGGACGACTTCGGCCGGCTGCTCGCGGTGGGCGTCTCGTTCGTGGTGGGGCTTCAGGTGTTCATCGTGGTGGGCGGCGTCACCCGCATCATCCCGCTCACGGGCCTCACGACCCCCTTCCTCGCGGCCGGCGGCTCCTCGCTCGTGGCCAACTGGATCATCGTCGGCATCCTGCTGCGGCTCTCGGATGCGGTGCGCCAGCAGCCGCACGTCGTCGTCGAGGGGGTGGCCCCGTGAACAAGGAGCTGCGCCGGGTCAGCCTGCTCGTGCTCGCGATGTTCCTCGCGCTGTGCACCTCGTCGACGGTCATCCAGGTCGTGCAGCAGGAGCAGCTGCAGGCGGATGCGCGCAACAAGCGCACGCTGTACGCGAGCTTCTCGGTCGAGCGGGGGCAGATCCTCGCGGGCGACACCGTGATCGCGCAGTCGACGCCGAGCGACGACGCCTACCGCTACCAGCGGGTCTACCCGGAGGGCGAGCTGTACGCCTCCGTCACCGGCTACTTCGCCCTCAACGGCGAGAACACGGGCCTCGAGGGTCAGCTCAACGACTACCTGAGCGGCCGGGCGAACGAGCAGTTCCTCGACCGGCTCAACTCGATCCTGACGGGGCAGAACCCGCGCGGCGCGACCGTGCAGACGACGATCGACCCGGTCGTGCAGCAGGCGGCCCGGGATGCGCTCGGCGATCTGCAGGGCGCCGTCGTCGCGATCGAGCCGGGCACCGGGCGGATCCTCGCGATGGTGTCGACGCCGAGCTTCGACCCGAACCTGCTCGCGAGCCACGATCAGGATGCGGTGCTGTCGAGCTACGACGCGCTGCTCGCCGCCGACGGCCAGCCGCTCATCAACCGCGCGATCTCCGGCGGGCTGAACCCGCCCGGCTCGACCTTCAAGCTCGTCGTCGCCTCGGCCGCGCTGTCGTCGGGGCGGTACACCCCCGAGAGCGAGCTGCCGAACCCCCGCACCTTCACGCTCCCCGGCACCGAGACGACCATCACCAACTCCGAGGGCGGCTCGTGCGGCGGCGAGGAGACGGTCACGATCGCGAACGCCCTGCGCTACTCGTGCAACATCCCCTTCGCCGAGCTCGGCGGGGAGCTCGGCTACGACGCCGTGCACGACCAGGCGCGCGCGTTCGGCTTCGAGGACGCCTTCGCCGTGCCGACGCCCGTGACGCCGAGCGTGTTCCCGCTGCCCGAGAGCGAGGCGCAGCTCATGCTGCAGTCGTTCGGCCAGGGCAACAACCGCGTCACGCCGTTCCAGATGGCGATGGTGTCCGCGGCGATCGCGAACGGCGGCGAGCTGCTGCGGCCGAACCTCGTCGAGCGGGTGAGCGCATCCGACCTCTCGGTGCTGCAGCAGTTCGCGCCCGAGGTGTACGGGCACCCGATCAGCCCGTCCGTCGCCGCGAGCATGGCTCAGATGATGGTCGCGAATGTCGCCTCCGGCGCCGCCAGTGGTGCCAGAATCGATGGTGTCGAGGTGGCGGGCAAGACGGGCACAGCACAGAACGGCACAGAGGCACCCCACACCCTCTGGTTCACCGGCTTCGCCCCCGCATCCGACCCGAGGGTCGCCGTCGCGGTGGTGGTCGAGAACGGTGGCGGGCAAGGTCAATCCGGTTTCGGGAACACGATCGCGGCCCCGGTCGCGAAGAAGGTCATAGAGGCGGTGCTGAACAGATGAGACCGACGAGCGGGCTCACCTTCGGGGGGCGTTACCAGCTGTCGAGCCGGATCGCCATCGGCGGCATGGGCGAGGTGTGGCAGGCCACCGACCTCGTCATCGGCCGCACGGTCGCCATCAAGATCCTCAAGGACGAGTACCTGGGCGACCCCGGCTTCCTCGAGCGCTTCCGCGCCGAGGCGCGGCACGCCGCCCTCGTCAACCACGAGGGCATCGCCAACGTCTTCGACTACGGCGAGGAGGACGGCTCCGCCTACCTCGTGATGGAGCTCGTTCCCGGCGAGGCGCTCTCGACCGTGCTCGAGCGCGAGAAGGTGCTCTCGACGGATCGGGTGCTCGACATCGTGGCGCAGACCGCATCCGCGCTGCAGGCCGCGCACTCCGCGGGCCTCGTGCACCGCGACATCAAGCCCGGCAACCTGCTGATCACGCCCGACGGACGCGTCAAGATCACCGACTTCGGCATCGCCCGGATCGCGGACCAGGTGCCGCTGACCGCCACCGGCCAGGTGATGGGCACCGTGCAGTACCTCTCACCCGAGCAGGCGAGCGGGCATCCGGCCTCGCCCTCGACCGACATCTACTCGCTCGGCATCGTCGCCTACGAGGCGCTCGCCGGCCGCCGGCCGTTCACGGGCGAGTCGCAGGTCGCGATCGCGATGGCGCACATCAACGACACCGCGCCCGACCTGCCGGTGACGGTCTCGGAGCCCGTACGCAACCTCGTCTACTCGTGCATCGCGAAGCGCCCCGACGACCGCCCGGCCACCGCCGCGCACCTCTCGCGTGCCGCGCAGGCGCTGCGCCGCGGGGATGTCGCGGGTGCCGCCGCCGCCGTGCCCGGCGTCGCGGGGGGTACCGTCGCGCTCGACTCCGCCGGCACCGCCGCGACCCGCGTGCTGCCCTCGGCGGGGGCGACGACCGCGACCGCCGCCCTGCCTGCCGACGCGCGTCGCCGCAGCCCGTGGATGTGGCCGCTCATCGCGATCGTCTCGCTGCTCGCGGTCGCCCTCATCGCGATCATCATCGTGTTCGCCGTGCAGCCCCGCGGCGGCGGCGAGGTGCCGTCGACACCGCCCCCGTCGAGCCCGAGCGGCCCGCCGAGCGACACCCCGAGCGCGTCGCCGAGCGACACCACGATCTTCCTCGACCGCACCGGGTTCGTGGGCCTCCAGGTCGACGACGCGACAGACGCGCTGCTCGCCCTCAACCCGGACTTCCAGGTGACGGTCAAGGACGGCTCGGTCGCCACCTCGCCCGAGAAGGTCGGCACCGTGCAGACGATCGACCCGGTGGGCAATGTGCGCCGCGACGCCACGATCACCCTCACGGTGTACCTCACGCCCGGCCAGCCGCCGGCGCCGGGAACCCCGATGGCGAGTTCCGCATCCGGTGACGCGGGCGACGGCATCGTGCTCGACTTCGGCGAGTACCACGGATGCCCGGCCGGCTTCGCCTTCCGCGGCTACACCGTGAGCCTCGAGAACGCGACGCCCGTGGGCTCGCTCAACCTCGATCCGAGCGAGACGAGCATGACGATCACGCTCACCAACCCGGGGAGCGTGGCGGCCGCATCCGTGGTGGCCAGGTGCGCGGGCGGGCTGACGAGCGCGTCGTCGGAGGCGGTCGAGATCGCGGTCAACGAGCCCGCCCCGTAGTCGGATGTCCGGGGCATGCGCCCCGGTTAGACTGACCGCGTGAGTGATGCCGTGATCGAGAGCGTGTCCACGCTCGCCGGCCGCTACGAGATCGGCAAGCTGCTCGGTCGCGGCGGCATGGCCGAGGTGCATGAGGGCCTCGACACGCGGCTCAACCGACGCGTGGCAATCAAGCTGCTGCGCCCCTCGCTCGCCACCGACCCCGCCTTCCGCACCCGCTTCCGTCAGGAGGCGCAGGCGGCCGCCCGGATGGCGCACCCCACGATCGTGCGCGTCTTCGACGCCGGCGAGGAGACGGTGCGCGGCGCCGACGGCCACGACGTGCAGTTGCCGTTCATCGTGATGGAGCGGATCGAGGGGCGGCTGCTCTCGGACCTCATCCGCACGGGCCCGCTCGACCCGCAGGAGGCGGCGCGGATCACGACCGGCATCCTGACCGCCCTCGAGTACTCGCACCGCGCGGGCGTCGTGCACCGCGACATCAAGCCGGGCAACATCATGGTCACCCCGAACGGGCAGATCAAGGTCATGGACTTCGGCATCGCCCGTGCGATCTCCGAGTCGTCGGCGAACGTCGCCCAGACGAGCGCGGTGCTCGGCACCGCGAGCTACTTCTCGCCCGAGCAGGCCCGCGGCGAGAGCGTCGACGCGCGCACCGACCTCTACTCGACCGGCGTCGTGCTCTACGAGCTGCTCACGGGGCGCGCCCCGTTCGAGGGCGACAGCCCCGTCGCCGTCGCCTACCAGCACGTGAGCGAGCCGGCGACGCCGCCGAACGTCGTCAACCCGGCCGTGTCGCCCGCGATGAGCGCCGTCGTCATGCGCGCCCTCGCGAAGGACCGCTTCGAGCGCTTCCAGAGCGCGGCCGAGTTCTCGGCCGACCTCGAGGTGGCCGCCGGCGGCAAGGTGCCCGACCGCGCGCCGGTCGCCGACGACTTCACCTCCACGCTGTTCGGCGTCGACCCGAACTCGACGGCCGCGGCATCCGCCACCCTGCGCCGCCTCGCGAACGACGAGACGCGGCCGACGCGCACGCAGAGCAGGCCGCCCGTCGCCTGGATCTGGGGCGGCATCCTCGTGATGGCGGTCGTCATCGTGGCGGCCATGGTGTGGGTCTTCAACCTCTCGCCCACCAACATCGGCGAGAGCCTCGCGGTGACGGTTCCGGATGTCGTGGGCGAGCAGGCCGAGGTCGGCGTGCAGACGCTGACGGAGGCGGGCCTGCGCCCGGTCACCGTCGAGCAGGAGGACGCCGACACCCCGGCCGGGGTGATCATCTCGACGAGCATCGCCGCGGGCACCAAGGTGAGCGAGGGCGAGAGCATCGACGTCGTGGTGTCGTCCGGTCCGCCGGCCGTGACGGTGCCGACCCTCACATACCTCTCCGAGGACGACGCCCGGGCCGCGATCGCCGAGCTGGGCCTCAGCTACGGCGAGAGCCGCACCGACTACAGCCCCGGGGTGCCCGAGGGTCAGGTGATCGGCTTCACCGTCGACGACGACCCGACGCTGTTGACCGGTGCGCGCAGCGTTCCCGCCGACAGCACGATCAACCTCATGATCTCGAACGGGCTGGTGCGCCTGGAGGATCTGACCGGCCGGGCGGTGACCGACGCGCGTGCGGAGCTCGAGCGCCTGCAGCTGCGGCCCGACCTCGTGATCGACACGAGCTGCATGGGGCTCAAGGTCTCGTCGCAGTCGGCGAAGGGCGACGTGCCCCAGCGCTCGGTCGTGACCCTCTCGTACTGCGGTGGCGTCGAGGAGCCGACTCCGGATGACGCGCCCGGCTCGGGCGGCGGCGGCGGCAACGGCCACGGCCACTGAGTCGCGGGGGCTGCTCAGCCGATCGTCACGAGCGGGCTGAGCTCGGCCGCGCGGGCGACCGCCTCGGGCATCCCCGCCTCGGCGAGCCAGTTGCCGAGCATCCGGTAGCCGCCCTCGGTGAGCACCGACTCGGGGTGGAACTGCACGCCCGAGACGGGCGCGGTGCGGTGGCGCAGCGCCATGATGACGCCGCCCTCCGTGCGGGCGGTCACCTCGAGCTCGTCGGGAACCGTGCCGTCGACGACCGCGAGCGAGTGGTAGCGCGTGGCGCGGAACGGCTGGGGGACCCCGACGAACAGCGCGGAGTCGTCGTGGTGCACGAGCGAGGTCTTGCCGTGCATGAGCTCGTCGGCGTGGGTGACGGTCGCGCCCAGCGCCTCGGCGATCGCCTGGTGGCCGAGGCACACGCCCAGCAGGGGCGACCCGGCGGCGAGGGCGGCGTGCACGATGGGGATCGAGACGCCCGCGGCGGCCGGGGTTCCGGGGCCGGGCGAGAGCAGCACTGCGTCGTAGTCCGCGATCCGCTCGGCCGCCTCCTCCGCGGTGAAGGCGTCGTTGCGCAGCACCTCGGTCTCGGCGCCGAGCTGCAGCAGGTAGCCGTTGAGGGTGTAGACGAAGCTGTCGTAGTTGTCGACGACCAGGATGCGGGTCACCCGTCCACCGTCACTTCCTGGAGGCTGATGAACTGGTCCACCCAGGGGAAGACGACGTAGGCGAGCAGGGCGAGAATCCCCGCGACCGCCACGAGCAGGATGAGCACCCGCACCCACCAGGGGCCGGGCAGCACACGCCAGAGCGCCCCGTACATCAGCTGTCCACCGTTCCGGTCACGGTCCGGGCGATCTCCTCCGGCGCGCCGAACGCCGGGGCGGAGGGGTCGCGCGGGTAGAAGCGGTCGAAGATGCCGTACGCGATGATGCGCTCGAACGACCCGATGATCGGGTTGCAGCTCGTGAGCGTGATGTACCGCTCCGAGGGCGTCGCCGTGGGGTCCTGCGGCACGGGGTCGATGACGCCGACACCGGTCGGGCGCACGTACTCGAGGTTGCGGAAGCTGTACTGGTACCAGCCGTCCGCGGTCTCGACGTAGATGTGGTCGCCGAGCTTGAGCTCGTGGATGCGGTGCAGCGATCCGCCCTTGGTGGTGCGGTGCGCGGCGAGGGCGAAGTTGCCCACCTCGCCGGGCATCTGCGTGTCGGGGTAGTGGCCGAGCTTTCCGGCGTTGAGCACGAGCCCGAGGCTCACGCCCTCGGCGATCGGCACGTAGTAGTCGGGCCCCCACGCGGGCACGAGCATCGCCCCGAACTGCTTGGCGTTCGCGGGGGCGGCCTGCACGGGGACGACCTGGGGTCCGCTCGGCTCCTCGGTGGGCTCGCTGGGATCGTCGGTGGGCTCGGCGGGCGCACTCGGTGTGGGCGCCGCGGTGGCCTGCTCGTTCCATTCGCGGCTCTGCTGGGCGGCGCCGTCGGCGAGCTGGCTGCCGACGATGCTGTCGTAGAACCACAGCTGCCATCCGATGAAGAGCAGCACGACGAGGCCCGAGGTGATCAGCAGCTCACCGATCACGCCGACCACGGAGATCCGCGGACGCTTCCGCATGACGCGTCGTCCCATGAGGCGATTCTAGGGGGCCGAGGTCGGCGCCGGATCCGGGGTCCAGCCTGTCCAGGCTATGATTCTGGGCATGGCCCGCCCCAAGACCCGCACCAAGCCGGCTGCACAGGAGAACGTGAAGAGCGAGGACGCTCCGAACCCCGTGTGGTTCAAGCCGGTGATGTTCGGCTTCATGCTGCTCGGACTCGCGTGGATCATCGTCTTCTACGTGAGCGGCGGCTCGTGGCCGATCCATGAGATCGGGTCGTTCAACATCCTGGTCGGCTTCGGCATCATGTTCGTCGGCTTCCTCATGACGACCCGCTGGCGCTGAATCACACGGATGTAATTCTCCACACACTGTGGATGGACCTGTGGACAGGTCCGGGGTCGCGCCTCAGAAGCGGGCGACGTTGACGGCGATCGCCACGGCGATCAGCGCGACGATCGCGCCCGCGACGATCAGGTACGGCGTCGACGGCTTCGTCCGCGCACGCTCCTCGTAGTAGCGCAGCAGGTACGTCGTCCCCGCGCCGGCGAGGGCTCCGCCCACCAGGTAGGGCAGCGAGAGCCCGCCTCCCACGTAGATGTTGATCACGAGGTTGATCACGAGCACGCCGATGATCTGCATCCGCGCGGGCGGGTACGACCACGACAGCGTCGCGTAGGCGCCGAACACGCCGAACAGCGCGGCCCCGAAGCCCGACGCGGGCATCCCCGCGATCACCATGGCCGCGGATCCCACGGCGGCCGAGGCGAGGAACACGACGAGGAACCGGGTGCGGCCGAGCGTCCGCTCCGCCGTCGGCGCGATGAGCAGCCAGAAGAACAGGCTGATCGCGATGCCCAGGATGCCGAAGAGCGAGAACGAGGCGGGCGCGGCGAACGGCGCGGTCACATAACGCCAGATCTGCCAGGCATCCTGCGGGAACGCCGCGAGCACGAGGGCGGGGAGGTTGTTCGTGAACAGCCCGACAAGCCACACCACGACGTACACGCCCGCGAAGATCCAGCTGAGCGGCGGCGACTCACCGCCGGGCCGCAGCAGCCCCGTGATCCAGCCACCGAATCCGGTGCTCGACGACGCGGATGCTGCGCTCGCCCGCCGCTGCGCGGCCCGCTTCTTGACCGGCTTGGCGTTGGTGGGCGTCCACTGCACCGAGCCGCCCGCCTCGCGCACGCAGTCGGGGCACTGCACGCCCACGGGCGCGAGGATCTGGCATTCGGGGCAGATGGTGCGCCCGCAGCGCTGGCACAGCACCCAGCTCTGCCGATCGGAGTGGCGGTAGCAGACGGAGGGGTCCTCCTCGATCCGCTCGCCGAAGCGGGGTGCGCTCACAGGGTCTCGACGTCGACGCCCGTGATCACGACGTCGGTGAGCGGCTTGTCACGGCCGTCCGTCGGCACGGCCTCGATCGCGTCGACGACGCGCTTCGAGTCGTCGTCGGCGACCTCGCCGAAGATCGTGTGCTTGCGGTTGAGCCACGGGGTCGGAACCGTCGTGATGAAGAACTGCGAGCCGTTGGTGCCGCGGCCCATCTGGATGCCGGCGTTCGCCATGGCGAGCAGGTAGGGCGCGTCGAAGACGAGCTCGGGGTGGATCTCGTCGTCGAACTGGTAGCCGGGGCCGCCGATGCCCTGCCCGAGCGGGTCGCCGCCCTGCAGCATGAAGTCCTTGATGATGCGGTGGAAGATCACGCCGTCGTAGAGCGGCTTCGTCGACACCTCACCGGTGCCGGGGTGCTTCCACTCCTTGGTGCCCGTCGCGAGCCCGACGAAGTTGTCGACCGTGAGGGGGGCGTGGTTTCCGAACAGGTTGACCTTGATGTCGCCGAGGGTCGTGTGGATGGTCGCGACAGCGGTGGGAAGAGCCATCCGGCCATTGTTTCACACGGCTCGCATGGCAGGATGGGAGGACGCCGAGCCGCAACACGGAGGTCGTCATGGCACTGTCACGCACCCGCCAGAAGGAGCTGAAGAAGCTCAAGCGCTCGGCCGACGAGCTCTGGGACGAGCAGCGGGAGGCGCTGGACCACGCGGCCCGGGTGCTCCGCGAGGCCACCCACCAGGCGCGGGAGCTCTCGCGTGAGGAGATCGCGCCGCGGGTGGCGGGGGTCTACTCCCACCACGTGCAGCCCGCCGTGGCGACGGGCATCGCGGGGGCCCGCAGCGCGGGATCCGCGGTGCGCGAGCGCGTGGTCGGCGACGTGCTCCCCGCGCTCTCCGGCGCGGTCGGTTCGGCGATGGCCGTCATCGAGGCGGTGCGCGACCCGCGCGTGCGCGACGTGGTCCGCTCGGCGTCCCGTACGGGGGCGAAGCTCGTGCCGGCGCCCGCCGCCAAGAAGGGGCCGGGGCCCGGCGCCTTCATCCTGATCGGGCTCGGGGTCGTCGCGGTGGCCGGCGTCGCCTACGCGGCGTGGCAGACGCTGCGCGCGGATGAGAGCCTCTGGATCGAGGACCTCACGGATGTCGGAGCGCTCGACGCGGGCGGCGAGGACGAGGACGAGTTCTGAAGCCCTCGAACTACCTGCGTAACCGCGGGATCGCCCTCGCCGTCGCGATGGTGAGCACCGTGGTGTGGATCGTGCTGCTCGCGGTGATCCCCGGCTGGCTGGGGTGGTGGTGATGGTCGACGACACGACACCCGACGGCACACCGCTCGCGCCGCAGCGCTGCGTGAACTGCGGGTCGACCGAGCTCCGGCAGGACACCAACGGCCTCTGGCACTGCGAGTTCTGCCGCTCCACGTTCCGCGCCGACGACCCCGAGATGATCGTCGTCGACTCGCCGAACGTGCAGCAGGCGAACGAGCTCGTCATCGACACGGCCGACATGCTCACCTTCGACCAGCAGGAGGCGCTGACCGCGCACCTGCGCGGCATCCGGGACCGCGACGACGTCGTGGTGGTCGTCGAGACGGTGAACACGATCACCGAGAACGTCGAGTACTACGCCCGCAAGCGTGCGCAGGAGCTCGGGGTCGGCGACGAGGCGAAAGACAACGGCGTCTACATCCTGCTCGTGCGGCAGCCGCGCCGCATCCAGGTGCAGGCAGGCAACGGCATCTCCACCTACCTGAACTCCGACGACATCAACGCCGCGGTGCGCGCGGAGGCCGTTCCGCGGTTCAAGGCCGACGACATGGTGGGCGGGCTGACCGCGGTCTCCACCGCGCTCGTGGGCAGCTACCTCGACAACCGGGCCATGAACCGCACGCGCAGCGACTCGCGGGCCTCGGGCGGGCTGAGCGGCTCGAGCAGTTCGCGCCGCTCGTTCTCGTCGTCGACGCGACAGCGTTCGGGCGGCAGCTCGCCGCTGCGCTACCTTCCCGCGGTCATCATCATCGTCATCGTGATCTGGGCGCTGGCCTCCGGGGGTTTCCGGGGCGGCGGCTCGGGCGGCGGCACCGACTCCGGCTACGACTCCGGGTGGGATTCGGGCGGCTGGGACTCCGGCGGCGGCTGGGACTCGGGGGGCGGCTCCGACTTCGGCGGCGGCGGCTTCGACTCGGGATCCGGGGGCGGCTCCGACTGGTGAGCCGGTGTCCGGGGCGCGCGCGCGCCCGCATCCGCGCTACCCCGGCCTGACGACCCCCAGCTCGGCGAGCAGCGTCTCGACGCGGCGTCGGATCTCGTCGCGGATGGGGCGCACCGCCTCGATCCCCTGCCCGGCCGGGTCGGCGAGCTCCCAGTCCTCGTAGCGCGTGCCGGGGAAGATCGGGCAGCTGTCGCCGCATCCCATCGTGATCACGACATCCGACGCGCGCACGGCGTCGACGGTGAGCACCTTCGGCACGTTGCGGGCGATGTCGATGCCCTCCTCGGCCATCGCCTGGACGGCGACCGGGTTGATGGCGTCCTTCGGCTCCGAGCCGGCCGAGAGCACCTCGACGCGGTCGCCGGCGAGCGCCGTGAGGTAGCCGGCGGCCATCTGCGAGCGGCCCGCGTTGTGCACGCAGACGAAGAGCACGGTGGGAGCGGTGGGCGCGGGGCGGGTGTCGGTCACGGTCGATCCTCGGGTGCGGGGTGGATGCGGGTCACGAGCAGCAGCTCGCGGTGTCGGTGCTGCACGCCCCGGCGGTCGGCAGCACGAGGTCGACGCGCGCGGCCGCGGCGTGGTCGCCGGCCAGCGACGCCGCGATGGAGCGTACCTGCTCGTAGCCGGTGGCGAGCAGGAAGGTCGGCGCGCGTCCGTAGCTCTTCATGCCGGCGATGTAGAAGTCGGGCTCGGGGTGCGCGAGCTCGCCGACGCCGTGCGGCGACACGGTGCCGCACGTGTGCACGTTGGGGTCGATGAGCGGCGCGAGGCGACGGGGCGCCTCGACGACGGGGTCGAGGTCGAGGCGGATCTCGCGCAGCATCTCGAGGTCGGGGCGGAAGCCCGTGGCGGCGACGACGATGTCGGCGCTCACGCTGTGCGTCTCGCCGGCGCGCCGTCCCGTGACCCGCACGGCGCCCGCATCCGGGCGCAGCGACTGGATCTCGAAGCTCTCGAGCCGGGCGATGACCCCGCTCGCGACGTGGGCCTCGACGGCGCTGCCGAGCGAGGCGCGCGCCGGCAGCTCGTCGGCATCCGGGGTGCCGAGCTGCACCGCGGCCGCGCCGCGGGTGGCCCAGGTGATGCGCGTGCCGGGTGCATCGGCGGCGAGGCGGGCGAGGGCGATGAGGGTGTTGGCGGCCGAGTGCCCCGCCCCGACGACGAGCGTGTGCCGACCGGCGAAGCGGGCGCGTTCGCGGCCGAGCACGTCGGGCAGGGCGGTGCTGAGGTGCGCGCGCACCTGGTCGATGCCCAGCGGGTCGAGACCGGATGCGGCGAGACGGTTCGGGTGCGTGAGGGTGCCGGAGGCGTCGATAACGGCGCGCGCCACGAGCTCGTCGGTGCCGGATGCGGTGCGCACGCGCAGCGCGAACGGCGTCGCGGCGCGCCCGGACGTGCGGGTGCGGTCCATGCCCTCGCGGCTGACGGCGAGCACCTCGGCGCCGTACCGGATGTGCGGCGCGAGCTGGGGCAGGGCGGCGAGCGGCGCGAGGTACTCGGCCACGAGCTCGGCTCCCGTGGGCAGTGCGTCGGCGGCGGGGGTGCGCCATCCGGCGGCGGTGAGGAGGCGCTCGGCCGCGGGGGCGACGAGCAGCGACCACGGCGAGAACAGCCGGATGTGGCCCCACGCGGAGACGGATGCGGCGGCCCGCTCGCCCTTCTCGAGCACGACGACGTCGATGCCGTGCTCGATCAGCTGCGCGGCCACGGCGAGCCCGATCGGCCCGGCGCCGATGATCGCGACGGGCAGGCCGTCGCGGCGCGCGGCGAGGTGCTCGCCCGCCTCGAGCGCGGTGAGCGTCATGGTTGCCTCTCGTTCATCGACGTTCTTCGATGCCCCAGTATGTCAATTCATCGATGGATGTCAATGCAAGGGTATGCTGGGGGCGTGTCGACCATCGAGCTGTTGCCCGTCCGCGACCTCGCGGCGTGCTGCGCGCCGCTGACGCGCGAGACCCTGCCGGCCGAGCAGGCCGCATCCCTCGCCCACAGCCTCAAGGCGCTCGCCGACCCGACCCGCCTGCGGCTCCTCTCGATCGTCGCCGCATCCGAGGACCAGGAGGCGTGCGTGTGCGACCTGACGGAGCCCGTCGGCCTCAGCCAGCCGACGGTGTCGCACCACCTCAAGCAGCTCGTCGACGCCGGCTTCCTCACCCGCAGCAAGCGCGGCACGTGGTCGTACTACCGGCTCGTCCCCGGCTCGCTCGACGCGGTCGCCGGGCTGCTGGTCACGGCGTAGACGCGGGCGCTCATCCGCCGCACCGCCGACCTCGCGCAGCTGCTCGAGCGTCGGGTCGATGATCGCGCGCGGGCACCGAGAGCCTGATTGACATCCTCCTGGTGGATGCGACCCAGCGGTGCGTCTGGCGCTCGGTCATACCGTTCGATCACGAGGGCGTGCGCACCGGCGAAGGTCGCCGTGCGCGTCTCGAACTCAGCCAGGCCGAGAGCGCGAGCGATGCGCGCGCCGTACTCCTCGTCGAAGATCAGCTGCGGATGCTCCGCAGGAGCGGGCTTCAGGATGGGACTGTCGAGGCCCACCGGCTGACGCCGGCCTGATCGACGGCGAAGTCGAATGTGCGCCAGTCCCCGGGGATCGAGCCGATGCGCTGCCTGTAGAGCTCGACCTCGAGATCACCCATCGCTCGACTCCGGAATCTCGGCCCAGAGCTTCACGCCGGTCGCGCGCAGCGTCTCGAACAGTCGCTCGGTGTGCTTCGTCGGCTTGCCGCTCTCGATCTCGTTGACTACGTATTTGTAGTCAACCGAGGTGACTACGCCAACGTAGTCGTGCGCGCCGGGCGCTGGTGCCGCTGGGGCCCCTGGTCGTTACCCCAGGTGAGCAGACGCCCATGCCGACCGAAGCCTTCGCCGGCCTCATCGAGGTGGGAAAGGGTTCTCACAAGAACACCAGAGTGGGCTCCTTGGAAACTTCCTGGATCCCAGTGACTAAGGGGGGTCAGGCCCTAGTCGGCGAGGGCGGAATCCTCTTTCGAGGCGGGCGGCCTGCGTTAGAGCAGTGCTCGTAGCTGGGGCCGAGGATCCGTTGTTCCGACGAGGCGCTCGACTGCCGCCTCGTTCCAGCCCAAGTCGTACGCGAGCGAGCCAATGGTGACACCTTGGGTCTGTGCATACTCGAACGCGCGCCGGAGCAGCACAGGGCTCTCCCCCTCGTACCTTGCAGTAGGCGAAGGGCCAAACAGGCCCGCATTGCGAAATGCTTGTAGACGCTGATACGCGCGGCGCGCTGCCGAATCAGACAGCATCCCCAGTTCGCGTGCGCGGTAGATGAGCGCCTTCACTTCGACGCCCCAAACGGCGCTCAGCTCGGCGAGTACATTCCAGTCCACCCGAGTAGGCAAGGTGTTGCGCATCGTCTTCTCCGGTAGGAGCAGTTCCCCTGCAAAGGCGTTGGCCTGTCGCTCAATCTCGACTTCGCCGTGGACATCCTCGCGGTGGAGGATCAAGTGCCCGATCTCATGGGCGAGGTTGAATCTGTGCGTGTAGACGTCGTCGACCCGATCTGGCGGAGTGACGACGATCGGCCGGGACAGCTTGCTCGTGGAGAAGGCGCTGACGCGGGCAACTTCATCTGCGCCAGCGAAGTCAGCGAAGACAACCAAGATCCCCTGTGTTTCCGCCGTGCGTGTGAGGTGGGGGAAGGGCTGACCCTGTGGAATGCCCCAGTGGTCGCGAATCGCGTCCGCTGCGATGCGCGCCTGCACTCTGGCCGGCTTGTCGGCGGCTTCGGGAGGTTCCGGGAGCGAAAGCGGAGGGAACTGGACCCACCGCTCCAGCGCATGCATCAACTCCCACACCTGCTCAGTGAACGCGAGCGCCTTTTGTCTCTCACCCACCGTGGTGGAGCGGAGCGTCTTGAAGTGAGTGTCGGACGCTTCCAACGGCGCGAACGGCCGCCCGCTTGCGAAAAAGCGGATCGGCTGCCCCAGTTCCCTGGCGAGACGCTCCAGCACCTCGGGTCGCGGCGAGTTGATCCCCGATTCGTACTGCCCGATGGCCGCGGCTGAGACCGCGACCCTTTCGGAGAGCTTCTGCTTCGTGATCCGCGCGAGATGGCGGGCCTGCCGCAAGCGGCGGGGCTCGAAGGCCGCAGCGACTTCAGCCGCCGACGAACTTGCGTCCTGCTGCCCAGAGCTACTCATCCGAACCATTCTGCGCCACTGTCGAGAGGTCGGTGACATTTCGCGCGGACTCGTCCACTTCCTCTGGATTCTCAACCTTCGCCACCCGGGGAGCGAGCGACGGCTCAGGCGCCTGGCCGCTGTCGAATCTCCGCAGCTCCGAACCCGTGACAACTGCCTGAGGTCCGGCTTTGTAGGTCCCGAGGTCGATGACGTCGAGGTGAGCCCAGGCGATGGTGCCATCAGTAAGGAAAGCACCGTCCCCAAGAGCCAGAGCCAAGAGGCCGGCCTCGGGGTTGCTCACATAGAGCACGAGCAGTACTCGCTCGGCCCTCGCGGTAGCAGGCGTGATGGCAGGCTCCGACCAAATGTCGTCGTCGGATATCGAAGCAAAGTCGAAGGCCTGTTGGCTCGCGGAGTGATGCGGAAGGTTCAACAGATCCCGGCGCAGTGGGGTCACCTTGAAGCGTGCGGCCTCGAATGGCACCGAGAGGTCTGAACCGTGACGGAGAGGATAGATGAGGGTGCGGTTGACACTCGTGAGCGAATAAGGTGCTCGCCTTGGGCGGTATGTGGAGGCGCCAGCTACGCGCCCAACTCGCTGAAACAACTCGTCGTGCACGGCGAGCCAAAGCGTGTTCCCGTAGGGGTTTCGTTGGCGAAGACCGCTCACCTCCTGGGCATCACTTGCCCGCTCGTGCGCTCCCGAGATGCTCTCTCCGAACAATCCCACAATCTCTGAGGCGGATTCGCCGAGGTATTCGTACAGCCACTTCGGAAGCGAGTTCACTTGGAACCTCATCTCTTAGGTCTCGTTACCGAAGGATACACGCAGGGTTTACCGGTATACGGCATTCGGCACTTTCGCTTCAGTTTCTCGCGGAATGTGCGCACGCTGCACTAGGCTGTTCCCGTCTCGACCGAGACGACAAAACAAGAACCCCGCCGACGGCGGTGGCCGCTTGCGGGGTCGTGTGTTCTGGCGAACCAGGCGATCGTATCAAGCCGCGCCGCAGGGTTGGGTTCGCGACCGAAGGGAGGGCCTCGTGCCCACTCCGAGAAACCAGGGCAAGCCCTGGACCCCCGCAGCCGACGCTCAGCTCCGCAAGGAGGCGGGCGGCAACACGCCTACGCGTGTCATCGGCATCCACATGGGACGTAGCGAGCAGTCGATCCGCTCGCGTGCGTCCGACCTCGGCGTCTCGCTGAAGCCGACGAACCAAAGCCCCTACGGCACGAAGTAGGGACGACGGCGGGCGGCCCGAAAGGTCGCCCGCCGTCAACCGTCGGCCGAGGCAGGGACTGTCTGATTAGCCGTGGGTCTGGTCGGGCCTGACCGTAAGGAAGGGCGATGACTGATGTCATCGAGATGATCGATGCTGTGACGGGAGAGATCTTGGATGAGCAGTAGCTCGTGGAGCAGCTGCTGAAGCAGGCGAAGGAACAGGGCGTCGACCTGATCGGCCCGGACGGGCTGCTGAACGGGCTCACGAAACGAGTGCTGGAGATGGCGCTCAAGGCGGAGATGTCCGAGCGCCTCGGCTATGAGTAGCACGCGGTCGCGGCGAGTCAGAACGCGCGTAACGGGACGAGGGCGAAGACGGTGCTCACCGAGGTTGGCCCCGTCGAGATCGACGTTCCTCGCGACCGTGCGGGGTCGCTCGAGCCGAAGATCGTCAAGAAACGGCAACGACGGTTGACCGGTGTCGACGAGATCGTGCTCTCGCTCACCAGTGGAGTCCCGCATAGTGGTGTAACTGCACGGTGGTCGCTGGCGTCGTTGGTGACGTGAACGCGGTCACCGTGTGATCCTTCGAGAAAGCTCTCTACTTCTCACTCGAATGGAGTCATCACGATGACCGCTCCCCATATTGTCGACCCCGCGACCGTGCTCGGTGAAGTGCTGTCCGATGCGTCTCCGGATTTGATGCGGCGTCTGCTGCAGACGATGATCAATGCCTTGCTGTCCGCTGATGCGGATGCTGTCGTTGGCGCCGAGTGGGGCCAACAGTCCCCGGACCGGCGAACTCACCGCAACGGCTACCGGCATCGGGAGCTGGATACTCGGGCTGGGACGATCGATGTCGCGATCCCGAAACTGC
>Ga0222419_100496_pt1 | contig 35478 bp, 23 predicted proteins | sample 1B20Ametagenome_FD_182474 | JGI IMG/M metagenome (GOLD analysis project Ga0222419, IMG submission 182474) | Enriched microbial communities from leaf-cutter ant dump, University of Wisconsin, Madison, United States - 1B20A (version 2) | ecosystem: Environmental > Terrestrial > Nest > Insects nest...
GTTACTGTTGATATAACTGCGGAAAGGATTAAGCAGGCTGAAGTTCGGCCGGTTGATCCGCCTGCCATAGCTTACCAGCAAGCGATTGGAAAGATTGTGCTGGTAATCCAGGTATAGGCTAGGGAACAAACGCAGGTAATTGTTGGTATTGACCTGATCCAGCGTGACAGTGTAGCCTCGCATAGCCGTATGTTCCATGCGCAGGCCTGCCTGCAGATTAACTTTATTACCCAGTTTTTTGCTGCCGCTGACATAAGCTGCCTCGCTGGTCTCGCGATAATCGAAATCGTCGCTGCGGCGGGCGTCAAGGATAGGAATACCGGTCATGGTATTAAAGAAGCGGATCGTTGCCCTGCTTATGATCCTGCTCCGGCGCAGTCCGTAGGAAAGGCTGATAAACTTTAGCGGATGCTCCATATCTGCCTTGAGGCTATAGTTGTAGATATGCTGACCGGCATCGTTGAGCGCTGACTGCTGTACGCCGTTGCTGCCTGTTGCCGTGAACACGTTGCTGGTGCGCGAACGGTAGTTAAATATATCCGCATCTAAAGACAACTTGCGGCCACTAGTGTCCAGTGCCGTCAGCAAGTGGCCGTTGAAGGCCTGGCTCTGCTGTAATAGCTGGCGTTCACCAGTATTCACCAAAAGCGAGTCCCCGGCGCTGATATTGGTCAGGTCATCACTGCCAGGTTCGTTGAAGTTCCACTGGTACTGAAAGCCTGCGTTACTCCGCTTGCTCATTTTATAGTCTGCCGAGAGAAGGGCGGAAGCATTGTTCGTACGCTCCCTGCCCGTGTAGCGGAGTTGCCATGGGCCGTCTGGGTAATAGGTGTCCAGATTCTGTTTAACCTGCGTAAATCCCAACTGACCGCCGCCGCTTGCAGCAAGACGGAGTGGCCCTTTGTTGTATAAAAAATTATCCCGCATACCGAATGAGCTGTAAAGGTTCTGGTCATAGGCGGTCAGTAGGGTATTCTTCCAACTGTTCGCCCGGGCCTGTTTTAAGTTAATATTAATGATGCCGCTGCCACCGGCGTCATATTTTGCAGGAGGGGTACGTATTACCTCGATGTTGCTGATGTCTGCTGCCGGCAGCGCGCGCAGGTAGCCGGCGAGTTCATCACCGGTCAGTTCTACCGGTCGTCCATCAATATAGACCCTCGCCGGACCCCTCCCTGCCAGTGTGATGTTGCCGTTCTCCAGCATTACACCAGGTGCGGCGCCCAACGCCTGCAAGGCATTGCCGTTGCTGGCATTGATACTGCGCTCAACATCAAAGACAATCCGGTCTGCTTTGTACTCCACAAGCTCCTTTCTGGCGATAATGACGACTTCTCCAAGCTGCGCCGTAGTCGCCTTCAGCGATATCCGTTCTAAAAGAGTATCCCGGTTGAGTGCCAAACGAGTTTCATAAGACTCATATCCGACAGCGGTGATCTTGATAACATACTGCCCTCGGACCGCATTCAACTTGAAACCTCCGTTTATATCAGCAGTCGTTCTGGTAAAGGGACTTCCATCCATCGTTCTTAAGGTCACACTTGCAGTCGGTTCGGTGGTACCGCTCAATTGTACCGTTTGTGCGTCCAGGATCAAGGGCAGCAACAAAATAGCTAATATTAAAAATCTCTTCATCCCGCAAAACTGGTGTGCGGGACACGAAAAAATGTCCGATTACTTAAAGTCGGACTATTTTTCTGCCTTGACCAAGCTCCTGTAAGCGCTTGGCGTCAGGTCGGATAATTTCTTGAAAGCTGTATGAAAAGAGGACTTGGAATTAAATCCTACCGCAAACAGTATCTGTTGAATGGTCATTTCCGCGTTGGTATGCCGCCGAAGCAGGTCCATAGCCTTCCGGATTCGGTACTCATTAACAAAGTCAAAAAAATGCTGTCCGATCTGCTGGTTAATTAATATGGACAGTTCCCGGACTGGTATCTGCAGTTGTCCGGCCAATTGCTGTATGTTCAGCTGAGGATCAAGAAAGGGCTCCTGCGTTGTCATGTATTGGCGAAGCTGCTGTATCTTGTCCGTTTGTTCAGCGGAGGGCGGCTGCGGATCCGGTTCCTTCAGCGGCACTATATGGGAGTCCATCTGGCGAAACAATTCCGGATGAAACATTGTCTTAAGAATGAACCAGCTGTTAATGAACAAAGCATTTAAAGAAACGAGTACCAACGCTGCCTCATGCACAAAGGCGAAACGGGTAAATGGCAAAAGATCCTTGATGATGATCACGGAATGTACAACTACGATCCACGTTGTCAGTTGTAATGCCCAGTTATAGGTCTGCATGCCCGCCTCTGCGAAGTTTTCCTGGTATACCTTTCTGAAGCGGATAATCTTCCAGAATCCCGCAATAATATATACCCAGAACTGTAAGTGACTGACAACCTCAAAAAATTGTACCGGCCAGTGTTGGCTGTAATGTTGGAGATACAGTGCCTGTGATACCCTATCAGTCAGGTAAAAATCGGGCAGTAACAGCAAGTTGGTTAATGCAAACGGCAAGGCATGCCATATATGCTGAGGCCGAACACGGAAATCATTGTAAAGTAAGGCAAGCAGATACAGATAAAATAGGGGATTTATGAGCGCCGAGCATGTAACCCGTAACATCAGCAGCCAGGGTATGTCCTGAAGATATTGGTTGGTAAGCCAGGAGCTGAGTTCCAGTGCATTCAGGAGGATGAAAAAACCGAAAAAAAGGTTGCTCAGCCGATTCTTGGTTTTGACAGTGAGCAGAAACAAGACCAGCAGTATGGAAACCGCAACTGCAAGCAGGCTCAGTATCTGTATCAAAAGCTGATTTTTCATGTAGGATGCTACAAAGATAAGTATCGAACATTAATCAGTACTTAGTGAATTTATGTGCTGTTTTCACCTCGTCAAATTTATATGAGTCTCGCTTCGAGATGGCCGGTAGGCACATCAGTGTGGTTAAGGCTTTAACAACGAGGCCTTCGGAACTAACAAGATCACCACATTGGTGCTAAGAACATTCAACATAAAATAGGGTTCGTAAAAAATGAAGTTGTTAGGGCAGCTTTTTTTCAAAAGGTCTAAGTTCGCTGTTTACATACGGATTCTAAGATCTCTGGCAATCCGCCTGTAAGTTGTTTGTGAAATGTTTTGTTCTGTCAAAATCGACTTTTTGTCCTTAAAGTTAATTCATCTTTTTGAATTTTAGAGATCAACTATCTTGCATTATAAACTGTAAGCACACACTATAACGATTCCGTATTATAGCACTCTTCTGATTTTTGAATTTCCTTTCCTCTTACTCAAGCTCAGCATCCACAACCTGGATCATTGGCTCAATCAGAACGGCCTCAAAATCCGTTCCTTCCACTTTCAGGTCTTTTTGCGTTCCGCTTACCTTCCAGTTTTGGACGGTTTTAATGCCAACAGGGTAGATGTCAACACCCTTGTCATGTATTCTCATCCTGGTAAAATTCTTAAAATGTGGATTAGCCAAAGCGGACGATGATTCATCTTCATGCATACCCAGTAAGCGGTTGGAAAGGTATAAATAGATCCCCATTAAAAACGAAGAAACTGCCCCGCCGGAAATGCTGAAAATCAAAACAATCAGTGCCTCGGCCTGCCACTTTCCCCAATAAGACATCAGCTGGCTCTGGGCCAAAATGTACATTGTGCCAAATAGCATAATGGTCTGCCCAAGTGCGTGCATAAATCCGATGACAAAAGTTCCTCTTTTCTTTGCGATCCGGTCTGCAAATAGCCAGAAACCGCTGAAAAGCGCAGCGATGCTGAGTGCTATCGACGGGGCGCGAAGAAAATAAACACCTATGGTTTCAAAAAATCCTGCGATAGAGATGCCAGTGAACCTGTCCAGAAAAAAACCACCGTCCATGGTAGCCTGGTGGCTCTGCAGCAGCCAGAACAGGTAGATATACACCAAACAGGCGAGCCCGGCAAATGCAGGGTTTTTAAAAGGAAAAAGCAGATTGCCCAGCAGGAGCCTTTTAGAGACTGATACACTGGGAAATACTTTTCTGCGGACGATTTTTTCTTTTGCGGGATCCTGGCCTATCGCTTCAAGAACAGGCGGCAGATTGTGCGTGAGGTGCAGAAAGGCGCCACCGCCGCCGGAGGTGATATACTGGTGTCCATTTTCGGTTCTTGAGTATCGGGAGTAATGGTGCAGATCACCGGTGATATTGACCGCCAGCTTGAATTTTTTGCCGATAATCTCATATTCATCCCGGATATGTCTGGATATAAAGAACTCCAGCCTGTCAAACGACTGGTCGTTTTTTCGGATCTGCTTATATACCCATGCAGGCTCGGCTGTCAATAGAATGATTTTATCACCTTCCCGCATATCCTCCCGGGCAATGCGGCTAAAGTAGTCCAGCTGAGGTTGATCGATGTTGGAATTTAACTGAATGTCGGTAGCCCAAATCCAATAGTTATGAGGCAGCGGAATTGCAAAATAACTCCGCTTTTGCACCGTTTGCCAGATGCCGATCCGGCGTTGCTGGCAAAACAATTTCATAAAATTACCCAGCCCGTCATACCAGTCATGATTGCCGGGAATAGCAAACAGAAGGGGACGGTTCCCTTCGGTGAAGGGTTCATTTTTGTCGCCCGCAGCTTCATAAGGTATCTTAAATTTGTTGGTATAGGTATCAAGTGTAGGAAAGGGGTAGACTTCATCTCCGCCGAGTACCAGGATATCTCCGCGCTTTGTATCAACCCGGTCCGTCTGAAGGTCTTCAGTTTCCAGGGTGAGCTTTTTTTGCACCGCCTTTTTAATAACTGAATACGTCGAATCAAACCCGTCGCCGGTGTCGCAGATAAAATCGATCCAGATGTCATTTTTTCCACTGATCAGGCGTTCACTGAGCCGGCGCAGGTCCTCCTCACCATCTTTACTCAATGCCGCCTGAAGCTCCCTCCGGTCTGCATAGTTGCCAAAGGTGCCGGAAATCACGGATTTCAAGGCGACATTCAATAACATGGCCGGCTGGAACCAGTTGGTCATCCGGGCTTTTTTGTAATGGGGCTCATTCATCAACGGCTAAATTAACCGTTTAATAGTATTTGTCGGCAAAATTTACATGATGACCTGGGCATTTTGTTTTTAAAAATATTGTGCTGTAAATTCATTAATGAATCACGTAGCTTGTGATTGTAGGTTTTTCAGACAAGGCGGGGACTTAAAGACGGAATTATATTCAGCCATAGCACCATAAAATATAGCCGGTTATGGATTTACTGCTACCTGTGCATCTTCAATAAAAACGGATTAAAAATGAAAAGAATATTTATGGTACCGGCCTTGGCTATATTGATGCTTTCAGCATGCTCTGAACAGTTTGACAGCCGCAGAAAAATTTATGTATCAGGTTATGCCGAAACGGAGGTTACTCCTGATATTATTTATTTTGCCGTATCACTTAAGGAGTACTTTAGGGCACCTGGAAATAAGATAGCTATTGAAAGCCTTGAAAAGCAACTGTACAATGCTGTATTGAAAGCCGGAATCCCAAAGCAGAATTTTACCATCAACGATGTGTCCAGCTACAATATGGCCTCTCAAAGGCAGAAGAATCCGGATTTTGCCGTCCGCAAACAATACCGGATAAAAATGAGCGATCTGAATAAGATCAACACAATCATTAAGGGGGTTGACCCCAAAGCTATCGAATATACCCAGATAGAAGGTTATGATTATTCCAAACTCGAAACGCTGAAGAAGGAAATCAAGATCAAGGCACTGAAAGACGCCAGAACCAAGGCATCCTATTTGGCTGAAGCGGGTGAATCGAAGCTGGGTAAGTTGCTGGAAGTACGGGAGAGTGGTGCTCAGAATAATGTCCAGACATCCAATATGATGGAGGCAGCGGCGGTTGTTCCGCAATCTTTGGATCAAAGCTTGGTCGTAGACTTCAAAAAGATGAAACTTAGCTATGCGATGAGTGCAGTATTCGAATTAATGCCTCTTTGAGCACTGCCATTGTGCTGTCGACGTTTTCCTGTCCAATCTGTATATCATCCGGTTATTATTAAAAGTTAAAATTACAATAATCGTATAGCTTACTTTGCCCGGCGGCGATTTTTGCCGGGATATGTCCCTGATGGATGCCTAATTATGATTGTGGCTAAATATAAAAAACCGCCAGTCCTAAAAACAAACGGGGAGAGGGATGGGTTATGAAACAAAGCAATAATTAATGGAGATAAATATACCAAAAGATCTTGCGGCGGTGTGGTCAGATATCCGCGCATATTTCAAAATAAGGCTCGAAATGCTTAAACTGGCCGCAGTTGAGACAGGATCAAAACTTATTGCAGATCTGGTTACCAACACCATTGTTGTACTTTGCTTGCTGATGGCCTTTCTGGTTGCCGCAGTTACCCTTGCATTTTATCTCTCATACCTGCTGAAAAGCTATACTTCCGGATTTGGATGCGCCACCATTTTTTTTACGATGCTGGCCCTGCTGATCGGCTGGAAGAAAGCAGCGGTGGAAAGGTTCATCACAGGAATTGCGATCCGGAGATATTTTGAAAAACACTATAAGGCAGAATTGGAGGAAGAGGAGTGGAATGCAACAAAGCCGTCTGATACTTTTCAGCCTGTCATGCCCGGGATGCAAGACCAGGCTGGCCCTGAACATAAAGATAAGATCAATATGAAAAACAAAAAAGTCACATTAAAAGGAATTTGGGAAGTGTTGAAAAATTCCTTTACCGGTTTCAGTGATCACAAGGTCACTAAGCTTAGCGGATCATTGGCGTATTATACCGTTTTCTCTATGGCTCCGCTGCTAGTGGTGATTATTTCTTTATGTGGAATATTTTTGGGGCAGGAAGCTGCCCAAGGACAGATCTATGGGCAACTCGCGGGGTTTATGGGCAAAGAGACGGCGCTTCAGCTACAAGAAATTGTACAGAAAGCAGCGATCGGTGATAAGGGGACCATTGCGTTCATTATCGGAGCGGTCACCTTACTGGTTGGTGCCACTACGGTGTTTTCAGATATACAGGACTCTATCAACTCGATTTGGGGATTGAAACCAAAACCCAAAAGAGGTTGGTTGAAAATGTTGCAGAACCGTTTCTTGTCTTTTTCAGTGATCATTAGCCTGGGTTTTCTGCTGTTGGTCTCCCTGGGTGTTACTGCAGTACTTGACGGCTTCAGCGCCCGCCTCCAGGCGCGGTTCTCTGATGTGTCAGTGGTATTGTTCTATATCCTCAACCAGGTGGTTACCCTGGCCGTAGTTTCGCTGATCTTTGGAGTGATTTTCAAGGTTTTGCCAGATGCCATTATTAAATGGCGGGACGTGACCTACGGCTCGGTGGTTACCGCCCTGCTGTTCATGCTAGGGAAATTCGGCATCTCCATTTACATTGGACAAAGTGATGTAGGCAGTACTTATGGCGCGGCAGGATCATTGGTGATCTTACTGTTATGGACGTATTATTCATCCATTATCCTGTATTTTGGTGCTGAGTTCACGAAAGCTTATGCAGTGGCATACGGATCGGAGATCCACCCTTCGCACTACGCAGTCACAACTAAAGAGGTAGAAGTGGAGACCGGCGGTCAGTCTGTTCAGGAGAATGAAAAATCAGCCGGGAGAAAGAGACTTTGAAACAATTTTCTCCGGATCAGGTTATCAGTAGAAATTTACTTAAAAAGACATCATGGCTGAATTAGAAGTACAACCCAAAAAAAAGAGTCCGGTTATTTGGATACTGGTGATCATTGCCATTCTGGTATTGCTGTTCCTGTTGATGAGAGGTTGCGGCAACAGTTCAACAACGTTTACTGGCGGAGCAGACACCAGCAACGTCATTGCAACAACAGTGGCTGACTGGGATGAAGTTGATTTTGATGCTCCTGTAGCAACTTATGAAGAGGTGACTGATACTGGCATCGAAGTTCGGGGCAATGAAAAATACAGCATTTACGGGCTTGGAGAAAATATTCTTTTTGCAACTGACCAGAGTAATATCCAGGGCGGCGCAACGCAGCAGCTCAATCAAATCGCAGCATCGCTGAAGAAGCGTTTTGATGGGGCCTCTATTGCGGTATATGGTAATACAGACGCTGCTGGCTCGGCTGGACATAACCAGGAACTGGGTGCAGCACGTGCTGAATCCGTTAAAAACTGGCTGGTAGAGAAAGCCGGAATCGCAGCGGATAAAATTTCAGTGCGGTCACATGGCGAGTCTGCTGCCGTGGCAAGCAATGCAACTGCTGAAGGCAGGCAATTGAACCGTAACGTGCAGATTGTGGCACTGGCAAATAAATAGATTTTTATCAAATAGAACCGATATTATGGAAACTCATGATAACCACAGGACAACTTACCTGCAAAACTTAAAGGGAAGCGATTTTGAGATCGCTGATGACCAGCCGGATATTACCGGATGGGAAATCACAGACAGCCTGGGCAATGAACTCGGCGAAGTGGAAGATCTCATTTTTGACAGTAATGCAAGGAAAGTCCGCTACATTGTGGCCAGCCTGGAGATTGATGGGGGTTTGATCACAGATACTCAGGAGGATTCCAGACTGGTACTGATCCCCATCGGGATCGTTGATCTGGATGAAGAAGATGATGAGGTGATTGTGCCGGAGGCATCTGCGGCATTCCTGGCTACCCTTCCAAGATATGAACCTGGCAAAATCATTTCTCCGGCAGAAGAGCTGGCAGTTCGCTACGCTTTTCTGGGGCAGGATTCCCTTCCGAATGCTGATGCTGTGGTTTACGAACAGCACCCGGATGATTTTTATAATCACGGTCATTTCGACGAAGGCAGGTTCCGTAAACGCATTAAAGGACCAGAAGATGAAAACTGACTACAAGATGTCCTCAGGGCGTCTGTTTTAGCTTACAGAAAAAGCGAAATAAACTTAAGATGGACAGAATCGGGAAATATAAAGATCTGGACGAGCTGAAATCCAGACAGGCCGCCTTGAATGCCGAGCAATCGATGCTGGGCAAAGAAATTGTAGCGGAAGTTAAGGCTGCATTGGTCACCTTACCGGTTGTTTCTTTACTGAAACCCGCGGATCCGTTAAGAATAATCAAGGTCGACGGAAAAATCAATGTACCTGGAAAGATTTTCTCGTATCTTCTGCCTATTGTGGTCAATCAAACGCTGTTTCGCAAGTCAGGCTTTGTAACCCGGATCATCACTGCGATGATTGCAAGGCGGGTCGGCAAGCGTATCGGGCCGAAAGTTGCTATGTGGTTGATCAGGATGGCAGAACGGTATCTGCGGCAGCCAAAACGTTTAAGATGATTAGTTAATTGGAATCAAGCTCAGCTATAGGACTGCAGCTGGAGTATCCGCTGCGTTTTCAAATCTCTTTCTCCGGCGAAAAACTGATCGATTACTTACTGGAAGACCGGAAAGGTATTTGGAACAGCGGCAAACAATGTCATGCAGGAACGTAGTTTCAGGTCGTCTGGACTGCCAAAAATCTCATAGGCACTGTGCTGCATCTTCGTTGTTTTCCATAACGGTTAATGTAGGGTAGTGTGATTATTAACCGCTGCGGACGCAAATGGTTTTAAGAATATCAGAATGAATTTTCATTGACCAGTGGAATACTATAACACCAGCTGTACTTATAGCGCACATCGTCAGTAAAAAAAGACAACAGGTTGTGTTAAGTTTCATTTATTTTTTCTGGTTACTTCAAAGCTAGTAATTTTATCCTTGGGTGATTTAAGGAATCGCTACTATTGCAGAAAAGTAGGGTGGGCCTGAAACTTAATAGCCGGAGTCTGGGATGGGTTCGGTCATGATGTCATTTCCGGCTGAGTCATAATAAATGCAAAGCATTGCCTGTGTATCTACTACCCATTTTTCAACACCTGCATCTGCTACCAGCGCGCAAAGTGTTAAAAAGTCGGATTTGCCTAGTTGATGCTCAGTGATAATTTGCTTTAGTGTTGCCGGAGATGAAATTTCTGAGATTGCTTTTTCTGGATATACCGGTTCGCTGCTGACCTGAAAATTGTTTGCTCCATGATAAACGGTTTTTCCGTTTTTAACATGGTATTCATACCGGGATAATCCTAATTGTTTGATTTCTTGAACATACGCTGGAAAGTCTGCTCCGGTTTTTACTTTGGCGTGTGCCGATTTCATTTGTTTTGCTGTAAACATCTTTTTAAAATTTGATGTTTCAAAAATACTTTTGGCTTGCAGCTCGTGATTGTAAAAATCCGTTTATTTCAAATTCTTTAAGTATTGTTCGGGGGTTATTGAGGCAAATTTTTTAAAATCCTTGATGAAATGAGCCTGGTCATAATAGTTCGAAAGGTATTCTGCATAATGTTGTCTCCCATTCTCCATAGCGGCTAAGACATTTTGTACACGGACGATCATTGAAAATTTTTTCGGCGATGCACCAACTTCTTGCCGAAAGCGTTTTTCCAGCGGACTTGCGCTGGTATTGAGCAAGATTGCTAATTCCTTCATCCGGATAGTGCCCTTTGATGCGTGAATATGTTCCAGGGCACGGTTGACCAAGATATCGGGATGTTGTGCGTTTAGCTGATCCACCAAAAAATTTTCCACTGATCTGATCCTTGCCTGATCATTAGTTGCCAAAGCCAATCGTTCTTCTACTTCGGACAAGATCGAACGGTCAAAAAAATGGTCTAGCGAAAGACTTTTACCGAATAATTCGTGTAAAGGGTTGTGAAGGAAGCGGGCAGCTCCGTTCTCACGAAAGAAAACCAGGACAGAGCCAATACCAGCCGTATTTTTAAATATGCGGCAGCTTTCTCTTAAACCAGTTATTCCTGCTGTGGCAAGTGGCGTTTCCTGACCGTTGTCGGTGTAGCTCAATTTTCCACGGTACTGGAAACCGATAACCAGTGCTGTGCCGGGCAATACTTTGTAAGCAGCTGAATTTTCATTCTCTGAAATAGCTAAATGCTTAACGTATGGCAACAATTGATCACAGGGCAAATGGACTTCAAACTTCATATATTAAAGTTAAAATTTAATTCCAGTATATGCTGTGCTTCTGGTTGGATACGGCCGCTCTCTTGTTATATTGTAATCAATTGTGTTAAAGAGTGTTAATATTTAAAATTTATAGCTTGCCACAGCTATTTTTGATTGATGACAATAAACATGAAAAGGCCGGTGTTGTTGCTGTTAATTACAGGGATACTGCTGATTGCTGCGCTGCCCGTGGCTGCACAGATCCGAAAAGAAACCGATACCCTGGGCATCGATACGGGCTTGAAAGCACCTGTTAAACTTAGGGAGGTGAATATTAAAGGATTTCGGGATACCAGATTGGACAGTTTGTTCAACAGAAAGCAATTTGCCGGTGTTTTTAGCCATAAAGGTCCCGGTCTTGCTGATCTGTTCAGCCAGAAAGTGAGTTACAATAACCAGTATAGTCCTTTTCAAAACTCAACCTCTTCCATTGCGGGTATCAATCTATTGTCTATACCTGGCCTGCTTGGAAAGAAAAGCAGCCAGGCCGGTAAGCTGAAGGCCAGACTGCTCAGGGATGAGGAGACGGGTTATGTAGAGCGGGCGTTTTCAAAAACTCTGGTCAGTTCGGTTACCAATCTTCAGGGCGACTCTTTACAATTGTTCAGGGACCGCTACCGGCCCAGCTACACGTTTGCAAAGCAGACTACCGCTTATGACATGATCCTGTACATTAAGAAAAGTATGCAGGAGTTTAAGCAATCAAAATCCGAATAACGGGTTAAATGATAGATTTTTACGCCGGCTTGAAAAAAAGATAAACTAAAGGATGGGGAAAATGTTAAGCAAGCAGACCCTACTGAAAAATTATCTTATGAAAGCAGCAGTATTTCACAAACCGGGCGACATTAGTTATACTACTGTTGAAGACCCGCGCATAGAACTGGCAACAGACATCATCTTAAAAGTAACCTCAACAGCAATTTGCGGTTCAGATCTGCACATCTTAAGCGGAGCGGTTCCCCAGACCTCTGATATGGTCATGGGGCACGAGTTCATGGGTATTGTAGAGGAAGTTGGCGCAGAGGTGAAGAACCTGAAAAAGGGCGACCGCGTAATTGTTCCTTTTCCGATTGCCTGCGGCCATTGCTTTTTCTGCAACCATGGTGCATCACCTGCTTGCGAAAATTCGAACTACAAGCATTATGGGCCCAACGGGGATATGCTGGATCAGAAGGGCGCGGCTTTGTTCGGGTACACCGATCTGTACGGCGGGTACTCTGGTGGGCAGGCAGAGTATGTCAGGGTGCCGTATGCCGATGTAAGTCCCAGGATCATACCTGATCAGCTTGCTGATGAGCAAGCGCTTTTCCTGACGGATATTTTTCCTACAGGATGGTCTGGTATAGACTGGGCGCAAATGAAGGGTGGAGAAGTGGTCGCTATCTTCGGATCGGGCCCTGTGGGCCTGATGGCCCAGAAAGCTGCATGGCTTAATGGGGCAAGCAGGGTAATTGTCATTGACCCGCTGGATTACCGGCTGGAAAAAGCAAAGGAAGTGAATAAGGTGGATACCCTGAACCCGCACAAAGTAGATGTAATTGAGGCAATCCGCGAAATGACAGCGGGCAGGGGTGCGGATGTTTGCATTGATGCTGTCGGATTTGAACCTGAGCGGTCCTTTATGGATAAGGTCAAAGCCACGATCAATTTCGAGAAAGGCAGCATTAAAGTGTTGGAAATGTGTTTTGAAGCCGTGCGGCGCAGCGGTACCGTATCTATCCTGGGGGTGTATGGCAGTCCCTACGATAATTTTCCGCTGTTTAGGATCTTTGATAAGGGCCTGACGATCAAACAGGGGCAGGCACCGGTGCTGAACTATATTGATACCCTGATCGGACTGGTAAAAGAGGATAAGGTGGTGCTGGACGATATCATTACCCACACCATGCCGCTCAGCGAGGTTTCTCATGCTTATAAAATCTTTGATGAGAAACAGGATGATTGTGTGAAAGTGGTGCTCAAACCTTAATCTAAACCCTATTACATAATTTAATAATGACAGTTATGAAAAGTACAAATCCATATGTGCTGATCACCGGTGCAACAAGCGGGATCGGTTATGAGCTGGCGAAACTCTTTGCCGCAGATCAATATAACCTGGTAATTACCGCCCGCGACCAACAGGCTTTGGACGCCCGTGCCGCCGAGTTCAGGCAAAACGGGGTTTTCGTTGTTCCTATTGCAAAGAACCTTTTCGATCCTGAAGAAGCTTTTGCACTCTATTCAGATTTGCGTGTACAGGATATCCGTATTGATGTGCTGGTGAATAATGCCGGACAGGGTGTATACGGAGAATTTGAGGAAACGGACATAGACCGGGAGCTGGACATCATTAACCTGAACATTGCCTCCCTGGTGGTGCTCACTAAGCTGTTCCTGAAAGACATGACCTCAAGGAATTCCGGGAAAATCCTTAACCTGGCCTCGGTCGCCAGTAAACTGCCGGGGCCATGGCAGGCGGTTTACCACGGAACGAAGGCCTTTGTGCTTTCGTTTAGTGAGGCAATACGTGAGGAACTCCGTGATACCGGCGTTACGGTTACTGCGCTGATGCCTGGGGTAACGGATACGGACTTTTTTAACAAGGCAGATATGCAGGATAGCAAAGCTGTTCAGGATAAGGATGCAATGGCAGATCCTGCTGTGGTAGCCAAGGATGGTTATGAAGCCTTAATGGCCGGAAAAGACAAGGTGATTTCGGGGTTTAAAAATAAGCTTCAGGTGGGCATGAGCAATGTACTGCCCGATAGTACGGTTGCCCATCAGACTTATGAGCAGCAGAAGCCAATAGATGACTAACCCGGACCAACATTCTTTAGTGGGGGCTGACTGTGCGAGGCAGTTGCAGTTGTACCAGCAAAAGATTGCCAGTATCCTGGAAAGTTTTACGGATGCTTTTTTTGAAGTGGACAAGAACTGGACGGTAACCTACTGGAACAGGGAGGCTGAGCGGTTGCTGGCAATGCCCAGGCAAGAGATTGTAGGCCGGGACTTATGGCATGTCTATGAGGATGCCACTGCGCTTAAGTTCTACTCTGAATTTCAGCAGGCGATGGAGGGTAATGTTGCGGTAAGGTTTACAGAATATTTCGAGCCCAGGGGTATCTGGGTGGATGTGGCTGCTTTTCCTTCGGGTGAGGGTTTGTCGGTTTATTTTAAAGATATTACGGAAGGTAAGCAAGCCCGGAATCTGCTGGAATTGGAAAAACAAAAGTATCATGACCTGTTTAACCTCAGTCCGCTCCCGCAATGGGTCTATGATGTTCAGACCCTTGCTTTTCTGCAGGTCAATGAAGCTGCGATCACTCAGTACGGATATTCCAGGGCGGAGTTCATGACAATGACCATCCGGGATATCAGGCCTGAAGAAGAGCTGGATGTACTGGACAATATTATTGCACATTCGATAAGAACCGGTGAGTACAATCAGTTTGCCGTCAAGCACCGTAAGAAAAACGGGGAAGTGATATTTGTTCAGGTTGAGGGGAATACGGTCACTTTTGAAGGCAGAAATGCACGGTTGGTCCTGGCAATTGATCAAACAGAAAAGATAATGGCCAGGCGGGAACTGGAATTGTCTTTAAACCGGTATGATATTGTTTCCCAGGCAACTAGTGATGCCATCTGGGATTGGGATCTGCAGAGTGGTTTGATGACCTGGAATAAGGGAATATGCGGTATATTCGGACACGAGGATGTCGATTTTAATTTTAACTGGTGGGAGTCAAATGTGCATCCTGAAGATCTGGCGCGTGTTCGCCGGCAATTTGATGGCCTCGTTGCCAATAGGAATTCCAGGTTGCAGATTGAATACAGGTTCCGCTGCTCTGACGGGGTGTACAAGACAGTCCTGGACCGGTCTTTTATTCTTTTTGACGCAGGTGGCAGGGCTGTCCGGATCATTGGCTCGATGCAGGACATTAGCGGAAGGATCAAGGACATGCAGGCGATTGAGGCGCAGAATAACCGGCTGCGTGAGATATCCTGGCTGCAGTCGCATAAAGTCAGGGCTCCGCTTGCCCGGATAATGGGCCTGGTGGAATTAATGAATATTGAGGATACAGAAAGTGTTGCAGCTATTAAAGAACTGGCAGGACTGATCCGGGATTCTGCCAGTGATCTGGATGATGTGATCAAAGAGATATCTGATAAAAGTAAGATGCTGTAAGACCGGTAATAGTAGTCGACTCCTTTTATCAAAAAAGCCAAATATTTGCAGCTTTTCAGCAAATTCATTTTAGACTGAACGGTGTATTTTTGTGTTTGAACCAGATGATGATATAACTTGTTTAAACCTTTTTTTGTGAACTATTTGGCTAATAGATTTGTCTCGCATGCACCTATAAATACAGTTTTAAGCAGGATTTGCCCTGTAATTGTTCTTTTGGTATCCTGGTCTGTTTGTACGCAGCCAGTGAGGGCTCAAACAGACAGGTATCCGCCAATATCTGCACAAAAAAAGGGAACAGCCAATCCTTTGTCTCCTGATCCTATTTTCAATTTTACCTGGCCTGATCCAAAGGCCGATGATGGCCTGGAAAGCTACCGGCTGGAGCCAGTGAGCTGGACGGTTTCAGATCATGGCAGTTTTGATATGGATGGTTTCAGGATGAAAAAAATGATCGTTGTGAACGGACAGGGATATATTCGTTTTGATTTCGGGCAAACCAATGCCGGCTGGCTGGAGTTTGACAGTCCTGACCTGAACGGAGAAGTAGAGATGAGCATCAGCGAGTTTGACCAGCCTCCTGTTCATACATCCAGCTATCCGGTAAAAACACTGGCCCCGAAAAAATATGGCAATACCTACCGCCTTGAACTGAATCCGGAACTATATGAGGGTGTCCGGTATGGATGGATCCATGTGCGGTCGTTTTCCAGAGCCTGGCACATCACTGCTGTACGGCTGGTTTGCCAGATCAAACCTGTTAATTACAACGGAAGTTTTGCCTGCAGTGATACCTTGCTTACCCGCATCTGGTATACGGGTGCGTATACGGTAAAGCTGAACCTGCTTAAAGATTACCTGGGTGCGATCCTCATGAACCGGGGCGACAGGTTCTCCTGGACGGGTGATGCCTATCCTGCACAGGCGGCCGCGATGGCGGCTTTCGGGAATTATGATTTCATTAAGAAAAACATTGCGAATACCTCAAGTCAGAGTAATGGCATCAGGAGCTATGCGCTGTATTGGGTATTGAGCCTGATCGATTATTATAGGTACACTGGTGACGGTCCAACCCTTAAAAGTTATATTGACAATGTTTGTGCAAAATTGGATGATGCTTATCAGGTTTACGGGACCGATCCTAATCTGGAGTTCTATGGCTGGGACGAACGGCTCGGGGCCGGATTTGAACATCCAAACGTTCCGGAGTCACAGAACGCTTACAAAATGCTTTCCATCCGTGCCTGGCAGGAATTTTCTGCGGCGATGGGTATTTATGGCCGAAAGGACCTGCAGGATAAATACGGAAAATATGCTTTGGAAAAGTTCACTCAGTTGAGAGGGGTTCCTGCCTGGTACCGGGGTTTTGGCCTTCATGCCGGTGCTGATGCCGTAACAACCGGGCAGCTGAACGATAAAGAACAGGGGGCCATTTACAGAGAGTGCTTTGCTGACAGGATAAACCGCATTTCTTATTCTCCTTTCAACCAGTACTTTGTAATACAGGCCTTTGCTGCGATCAACAAATATGACGATGCATTGAGTACGATCAGAGATCTTTGGGGCGGGCAGATAAAATATGGTGGTACTACTTTTTTTGAAGATTACCGTCCTTCCTGGAATGCTGTTACAGGTAAGAACGGGCCGGTTCCTAACAATCAGTGCGGCTTTACCAGCTTGTGTCATCCCTGGGGTTCTGGTGTTACCAAATGGCTGAGCGAAGAGGTATTGGGTATAAAGCCTGCTTCACCGGGCTTTGCTACTTATGAAGTGATTCCGCATCTTGGCAGGACACTGACAAGTGTTTCGGGAAAGGTGCCCGCTCCATTGGGCAATATCAGTGCAAGTTTTAACGTTTCTACCGGTGTTTGCATGTTATCTTCTCCTAAGGGTACTGTTGGCAGAATTGGCATTCCAAAGGTCGAAAGAAAAATTACCCGGATCAAGGTAAACGGGGTTATGGCCTGGAACGGAAGTTTTCACCGGGTAACCGGTTTTGGCGCGGCCAATGAGGATGATGACTTTGTTTATTTTACAGGTGTGCTTCCCGGCACTTATCGGATCGAGGTTACTTATAGCGGACATACACCGGCTTATACGGAGGCGGTTGAGTCTTATCCTGCTCAATACATTCAAATGGATTCTGTGACCGGTGGCGATTGGGGCAAAACTTATGGAAAGGACGGTTATGTCCTCTGCAATTATAATGGTAAAGGAGTGGACAGGACTGTTCTGCCGGTTTATGTCGATTCTGTGAGTTATTATAAAAAAAATGGCGATAAACGTCCTCTTAATGTGGTCTGGGAACAGGAAACGAAAGACCGGAGGGCACTGGCTGCAGATGCGGCGAATGGTTTTCCCAGGTCTGCCGCTTGTTTGTATGCAATGGACAGTGATCAGGTTGGATATACTTTTACTTCTACTGTTGCTGTAAAAGGAACGCATGAGTATCAGATCTCGCTCTATTTCCTGGACTGGGATCGCAGGGGGAGAGAGATTGCCGTGGAAATGTTTGATGCTTCCACCTCAAAACTAATTGCTCCGGTAAAAATCGTGAAGAACTGTGCCGGCGGTACCTATCTTACTTATTCGTATAACAGATCTGCTAAATTCCGCATCAACCTGGTCCGCGGCGACAATGCCGTACTGAGCGGGATGTTTTTTGATCCGGCGCCGTGATCAGGGGTTGGATAGAATGGAAATATTTCCCATCTTAAAGGGATGAAAATAAGATCGAAAATCCTGTTTGCCGCTGCTGTTGCGGGAATCGCTTTATGGATTAAGTTGCTGCCCTTATCTTCAGCTGCGTCTGTGCCGGCGGATACCCGGCCAAACATTATCTATATCCTGACAGATGATATGGGGTATGGTGATGTGGGCTGTTTTGGCGGAAAGTTTGTCCCAACTCCAAATATCGACAGGATCGCGGCGAACGGCAGAAAGTTTACCCGCTTTTATAGTGCTGCGGCGATCTGTTCGCCTTCGAGGGCTGGCTTTATCACCGGCCAGTATCCCGGTAGGTGGAACTTCAGCACTTACCTGGATAACCGAAAGCATAACCGCAATGCACAGCAGGCCGATTTTCTTGATCCTGGCGCACCAACAATTGCTAAATTCTTTAAAAATGCGGGATATGCTACAGGGCATTTTGGCAAATGGCACATGGGTGGAGGACGTGATGTGACCAACGCCCCCGGATTTGAAGCGTATGGATTTGATGAACATGTGAGTACCTACGAAAGCCCTGATCCGGACCCACTGATCACAGCTACCAATTGGATATGGTCGGATAGGGACAGTATTAAGCGGTGGGACCGGACTAAATATTTTGTGGATAAGACGCTGGAATTTTTGCAGAAACACAAAGGGCAGCAGCCTTGCTATATCAACTTGTGGCCTGATGATGTGCACACGCCCTGGGTACCCCGGAAGGAGACGGAATATACAGGGAATTATCCGATGAATCCGGAGGAAGAGGCTGCATTTAAATTGGTCTTAAAGGAATATGATGTTCAGATCGGAAGGCTTCTGGATGGTCTGAAAAGCTTGGGGATCGACAGGAACACTATCGTGATCTTTACCAGCGATAACGGGCCTTTGCCGAGCTTCAGGGGTAGCCGTTCGGGAGGTTTGCGGGGCTCCAAGCTTTCCTTGTTCGAGGGCGGGACCCGGATGCCTTTTGTTGTCAGCTGGCCGGGACACATTATACCGGCTACTGTTGATGAGACCTCTGTACTAAGTGCGCTTGACTTATTACCTTCACTGGCTAAGATCGCAGGTGTTAAATTACCGGGGCATTATCGTGGGGATGGCCTGGACCGCAGCAAGGTTTTACTGGGCAGGCCTTCTGTCAGAAAAAAAGAGCTGTATTGGGAATATGGCCGTAACCAGGTAGCTTTCAACTATCCGGGTGGGCGGGACAGAAGCCCTGGCCTGGCGGTGAGGTCTGGTGAATGGAAGTTCCTGATGAACAGCGATGGCAGTGCTGCACAGCTTTACAATATGAATACTGACCCCCGGGAGGCCAAAGATGTTGCAGCTGATTTTCCTGAAATTGCCGGGAAGCTGAAAGATAAATTGATTGTATGGTGGGATGCGCTTCCTAAAATCCCGGGGAAATGAGTCGTTTTATATCTTCAGGCAAATGAAATTTGATGTTTTTTCGATAGTTGTATTGCTGGGTGCCCTGCAGGCGCTCTTTTTCAGTATTTACCTGTTTTTTTTGCCTTCCCGCAATAAAATCCAAAACCGTGCACTTGCTTTTTTTATCTTCATACTGAGTTACAATGGGTTTGAAACATTAAACTGGAGCTCTGGTCTTTTTAAACATTTTCCTTTCTTTGAATTTTGTTCATTTATACTCGTTTTCGGATTGGGGCCGTGTATTTATTTATACGTCCGCTCTTTTCGCGCTATTTCTGAGACAAAAAAAGCCTGGCCGCATTTTTTAATTATCTGGCCGATGTTGTTCTGCCGTCTCTGGATATTGGTAACCTGGTTATTGCAGGTGAACGGAAGAGAGGTTCTTATAGATGCCGGGATGATAAATGATTGGTTTTGTGCGATTGCTGAGCCCTTAAGTGTTATTGTTTTTACCATCTACCTGATATTCGCTGTTCGTGAATACCGTTGTATGGTCCGTGATCATGTACAAAACGGGGGATGGACACCTGAGGAAAAAGAAAGCATCGCCCGCTGGCTAAAAAAGTTACTGATCGTAATGGGAATGTTCAGTGTGCTTTGGACTGCTACGGTTGGGCTTCCTTTCATCTACGATACCGGCAACCAGAATTACTATGTGATAGAGGTTGCTCTGGTTGTTTTTATCTATTGGATCGGATACGCGGGATATTACCGGAGCAGGATCATATACGTCAGCGAGCAAAGAAAGACCTCACCCTATATTGATCATCTGAAGAGAGATGAAATTGAACGTTCACTCAGTGCACTCAGCCAGGCTATGGAGAAGGACAAATTATACCTGGATCCTGAATTAAATCTGAACAGCCTGGCGGCATATATAGGTGTGCAGCCAAAAACGCTTTCTGCAGTGTTAAACCAGGTGCTTCAAAAAGGGTTCTCAGAATATGTGAATACCTGGCGTGTCGAAGCAGTGAAGGAAATGATCCTGGATCCGGATAAACGGCACCTGACCCTTACCGGGATCGCTTATGATTGCGGATTCAGTTCTCAGCCTACTTTTCAGCGTGCTTTTAAGAGTATAACAGGCCTGACTCCACGGGATTATTTGCAAAACAGCATTCAAATCCAGAATTGAATAGGTGCCGGCACTGATTTTTTATTGGTTTGCGGTATAAAACACAAATCAAATGAAACTTCGTATCATCATTATCTTCTTTTTTATTGCCTGTTGTGCAAAGGCACAACAGCGCAGCTTTGCCGGCACTTATCAATTTGACCAGAGCCCGCTCCGGATCTTCACGGTCAAAGCAGAAAAGGATTCTATTTATTTTTCTGAGAATGGGATTAATTATTTTGGCTTGACTCCGCTGGGTGATAACAGGTATCAGATAGCAGTAGTTAAGCCTGTGGCGGTCCTGAAGTTTTTCCCGGATAAAATGATCATTAACCAGGGAGGGGCAGATTATGTTTGCCAGAAATTGTTTAATGAACCGGACTTTCCTAAAGCTAAAAGAGTTCCCAACCGGCAAAATGGATTTACCAGGGCGGATACTTTGCGGGGGAAACTTTCGCCACTGAGAGATTGTTACGATGTGACTTATTACCATCTCACGGTTGCCCTCGACCCGGGTCATCACGGTCTGGAGGGTAATACGCTGATCCGTTTTAATGCCGTGAGGCCTTTCCGGGAATTGCAGATAGACCTTTATGGGAATATGCCGGTCGACAGTATCGTTTATGATGGTAAGCTATTGAGTTATAAGCGCGAATATGATGCTGTATTTGTGCAGTTTCCGAAAGTTATTGCAGCAGGTAAAACTGCGGAGATCAGGGTATATTATCATGGTCAGCCACAGGAACCTGATCAATCGGTTTCTATGAATGGCGGTATTCTTTGGCGCAAGGATGCAAATGGGAGATTTTTTGCGCAAGCGGTATGCCAGGGCTCGGGTGCAAGTCTCTGGTGGCCCAATAAAGATCATCTTTCAGATGAACCGGATAGTGTATTGATCAGTGTGATCGCGCCTGATGGGGTTCAGAACGTTTCAAATGGGAGGCTGAGGAAAAAAATAAACCTGCCCGGCAGCAGGATACTGACGGAATGGTTTGTGAGTTACCCGGTCAACAACTACAACATTACCTTCAATATCGGGGATTATATGCATTTTTCTGATACCTATGGTTCACTGACCCTGGACTATTATTGTTTGCCCGGCCATGTCGAACAAGCGCGAAGGCTTGCCGCTAAAGTGAAGCCGATGCTCCGGCAGTTCGAAAAATGGTTTGGCCCTTATCCATTTCCCAGGGATGGTTTTAAGCTCATAGAAACATTATATCCTATGGAACACCAGAGTGCTGTGGCATTAGGTAGTTTTGCTACCGACAGTACTGAGCTGGAAAGACTGATGTGGCATGAGGTTGCTCATGAGTGGTGGGGCAATAATGTTTCTATGAAAGATTTTGCAGATTTCTGGCTGCATGAAGGTTTTGCAAACTATACTGAGAAATTAATGACCGAGTTTAAATCGGGCCGTGCAGCTGCGCTGAAAGCTATAGCCGGGGAAAAGCCTAATAATCGCGAGCCTATGATCGGCGAATATGATGTTAACCATGTTTTTTATGACATGGATGATGTATATGCAAAAGGATGCCGCATGATACATACGCTTCGGAGTGTATTGGACAATGATACTTTGTTCTTTGAAGTCTTGCGTGGCATTCAAAAGAATTTTGCTTATCAGACAGTTACCACAAAAGATATAGAGACTTATATCAGCAAAAAATCGGGGATTGATTTCTCTGCTTTTTTTGAGCAGTATCTGAGAACAACAAAAGTACCTGAACTTGCTTTCTTTTTACAGGACGGCCGGTTGCATTACAGATGGAACAATACTGTTCCAGGGTTTAATATGCCTGTAAAGGTGATGTTGAAGACCGGAAAATATGAATTTATCAAACCTTCGGCTACCTGGCAGGACATTGCACTGAGCGGGGTAAAACCTGGGGCCTTTAAAGTGGATACAGAGGATTTTTACATTAACGTCAAAAAGGAAACGGGCCCATAACAATTGTCAGACAAGGGCCGCCCTATTTTTTTGCTGGTGTTTTTTTGCCAAATTGTCTGGGGTAATAGGAAATGGTGGTCATGAAATATTGTTTTAACACATTTTGTGTCCCAATGGTAAAACTGTTGGAGTTGCCATAATTGATCACACTGCTGTTCTGGTGCAGCAGGTCAAGGGCAGAAAATTTGATCTCTGCGTTGTTGCCTTTTAAGAAGCGGTAGATCGCGCTGGCATTCCAGATCGTAAAATTAATGTCTGAGGCACTGGAGGATGAGCTGTTGTTGAAGTTGACGTTGCTGTTTATTGTGAGCTTCTTGGTGATGTTGTAGCTTGTGCTCAGGCTAGTGCCCAGGTTCTTGCCACTGTATTCGGTATTGAAGGCTTCTTGTTTGGAATGATAAGTCGAGTAGGATTGTCCGAGTACGACTGCCAGATAGCTTTTGTAAGTATAATTGAGCTCTGCATTGGTATACGTATTGAAGTTGCTTGAAAATGTAAATATGCTGTTGGTATAGCCGGGGTTTTTGTTGATATCGCCATTGCCGTTCAGACTAATCTGTAATTCTCCTGATTTCAGTTTATAGGCTTTTCTGATATTGCCATAATACCTCAGGTATTTGTTCCCGTCTGTGTTTACCAGATACACGGTCCTTCTGTTCTGGTCATCGATGAAAATGCTGTCTACGACGTTGTCCTTGATCAGTCCGGCAGCGAGGTTTATGTTGAAATTTAGTGTGTTCTTGCTCCGCTGGTCATAGTGGTTAATGCTAAAGGAGATCTCCTGCTGGATCGCTTCTTTCAGATTGATGTTGCCTCTTTGCAGGTAATATAAGTTGGTGCTGTCTGTCAGCGGGGCGAGCTGTTGTATATTTGGTATGTTGATCCGGGTGTAGTAATTCAAGTCGAAGTACCGGGAGTATTCTCCGTATTGATTGTCACTGTAGCTGAGCCCTGCATCGGGAACGATATGACTGTATTTTCTTTTGATGTTCTGGAATGAACGATCTGATCTGTTGTCCTGTGACATGAAGATCTGCTTGGGATGAAACCTCAGCGTCAGATTCTTATAGTATCTGTTGGACAGACTTTTATAAAATGATTTTTGGATCCTCAGGCCGGGGATTTCTTCAATGAAGTCGGTTTCTATGTGGTTGCTCAGATAAGTGTTGGTATTGTATTCACTGGTCAGTGTATCCAGATCCCGCACCCGGTTGTCATTCTTATCTGTCTTTAGGCTAAGATTGTTGGTGAAATCAAAACTGATCCCTGCGAAGCGCTTTTTGCCGAAGATGAGGTTCTGCAGACCGGGGAGCTCTAATCCGATTTTTTGGCTGTTGCCATCGGCTTTGGTGTCATACCTGCGGTTAAAGTCCTGGTTGGCCGCTGCGTCGGTAAACGAGCGAAACGTCGTCGTATTCATCCGCTGGTTTTCGTTGTTGTAAACATAAAGTTCGTAATTGGCGTTTAGGTCTATGAAATGCTGGCCCTGCATCCGGAAACTGGGCGAATACCGGTATCCGCCGCGAAACCGGAAGTCTGAGTTTTTGAAGGTGCCGGTATTGAATGAATTGTTGGTGCTGGTTGTGTCGCCGGTCTGATTTCCTGAAGTCCTGAAAGTCTGGTCAGCATTGGTCCCTTGATTCTTATTCAGGGATTGCGAAAAGTTTAGCTGATGTCCTTTTTTAGTCAGTTCATAATTGGTGTTGAAGCGCTGATCGGTAGTTGATGATGAATTTTGGGTGTTGCTGCGCTCAAAGATCTTATCGCTGCCGTTTACGGTTGTGGTCGTTTGTGTCTCTGAAAGGTAGTCGCTGTTTTTGTCCCTTATAAAGTAATTGGATTTTAACGTGCTTTTTTTCTCCCAGGTGGGATTCTCCATAAAATTGTAGGTAAAGTCTACTCCTGCTGCGCCTGGGCGGTTGATCCCTGCCTGTCTGAAATCAGGCTGGTATTCGACATTGGTCCCTACGCCTTTGAAGGTACTGCTGGACATCAGGGCGTTGACGTCGTTTGGTGTTTTATTGATGTTGTTCATCGCTCCTACCAAAGCCAGTTGCATTTTTGGGCTGAACATATTAATGCTGGCATCGGTTTCATACCTGTTATCGGTACCATAACCAAACCCGATCTTACCGAAAAAACCGATGTCTTTTCCTTTTTTAAGTTTTAAGTTCATTTCAAGCGTAGAGTCCTGCGGCTTGCTTTCATCTCTTGCTGTATTGTAAACCTGTATCTTCTGTAGGGCGTTTTTTGCGATATTCTGAGTGGCGATCTTTGGATCTCCTCCAAAAAAGGATTTGCCATTGACCAGTACACTTTTCACTTCCCGTCCATTGACGGTGATCTTTCCATCACCCCATAGTACGATATTGGGGATTTTTCTGAGCAGGTCTTCTACTACAGCATTGCTGTCCAGTTTAAAGGCAGCAGCGTTAAATTCCAGCGTATCCCCGTTCATGGAGATCGGGGGAACGGAAATGACTACGTCCTTGAGTGTAATGTCCCGCCTGGTCACAGGAAGGGTTTGCAGGTCTATACTGTTTTTTCCCGCGGGAACCGTAAAGGTCTTCCGTACGGTCGCGTAAGCTACATGGCTTATTTCGAGTCTCAGGGGTAGGTTGACAGGCAGATTTTTAAAATTGAATTCGCCATAGTTATTGGTGATCTGGTAGCTGATCAGGGTACTGTCCGCGACTTTATATACCGATACTGTCGCTGATTTGAGGATATAGTTTTGTGCAGTATCTCTTACTATGCCTTTTGCTGTACCGGGATTGACTGGAGCGGTGTTTTGTGCAATAGCAGCAAAACTAAGGGTCCCAAGCAGGAATGCCAGGATGAGATGTGTTATTTTGGACATGGAGCGTTAGTTTTTCTTTGGTCTTAACTGGATGATTACCGGATTGCTTTTTTTGTTCTGAGTTTTAAAATAGGTACTGAGGAGCGGATCATATTTTCTGTCCTTTCCCTCGTTTTGTTCTTTGAATGTGAACATGGCCAGCGAGGAATAACTGGTGTAAAAGTAACCTTCCTGGTATAAATGAAATCCACGGTTCATAAAGTCGTAATATGCGCTGGCATCGGTGATAGGTAAAAATTGTGATAAAGAATCGGGTTCAATGTCTGAAATAGAGGTGAGCTCGGCAGTTCTCAGGTTGTAAATGAGCGATTTCTTGTCATCACGGCTCCATTCAAAGCTCCTGAGGTTGAAATAAAGATTGTCGCCGAGTTGATAAGTATTATCTATGGAGTAGAATACTTTCCTGTTGTCCCTGAAGAAATCTGAACGTTTGCCTTTGTATTTTGGATTGTCTGCATAGTCCATTGGCAGGGAATTGATGGCGGGAAAAATGAGCTGGTACGCAAGAGAGAGTTTTTTTGGGGTGACCTTGTACAGATTGTATTCGTAGCTTTTCAGATAGAACAGCTCATCGGGGACGCCATAGTCATAAAGACCGCCCCCGCCCCAGTTCTCGTCGTTCCTGATACTTTCCAGGGTATAGGGAAAATATCCCTCTATTTTCTTCTTGTCTTTGACCAGGCTGAGCTTATAGTAAATGCTGTCTTTGTCTTTTTTTTCAAGATATCCCTGGTCTATTGCTGTACCATCACTGAATTTTTTGTAACCGGCGTATTCTTCTTCGCTATAAGGTGCCTTTCTGACGAGCACACCGTTTAGATCAAAATAGAGAAAGGACTTGCCCGCAGGAATCTGGATCAATGTGCTGTTATTTTCTGCCTTAAGTTCAAACCCGTAAAAATTACGGCCGTTTTTGTCATCTGGATCTTCTTTAATTTTGCTGGCATTGATCTTTGCTAGAAATTTACCGGTCTTACTGAAAATAAGTATTGCTTTTGTTTCATAGTCGAACACGATATACTTGTCTTCAGTGACGCGCAACTGGCTAATGGATCCAAAAAGACTTTCTTTTGTTGTTTCCAGAGGGATAAAATGTACTTCGTCGAAGACTCTGGAGACGGTTGTTCCCCGGGCACTTGCCGGATCGATCCGGAGCGTTTGCATCCCCGAGCTATCGACTTTACTGCCCTGGGCCAGGACGTGGCTACACAATAACGTGCAGCTGATCAAGCTGCGGAGAGCGGATTTTATCATACATGCGTTGAAATGGTTGCCTAAATATAGTAATTCTTAAGAATATATAAACTAAATATTTAGGTTTCCAGGTTTGCCAGGGATTGCAAACGTTTGTGCGGTTGTTTGTCTTCTCCGGATCATAATTACAATGGTATATTTTTTAACTTTCCATCGCATTTATCTAGTTAACTACAACTTATTTGATCAACTACTGTCCAGATGAAAATATCCAACAGATCTTTATTACAGATTACAGTGTTTCTTGTGCTTGTTTTGTCTGCCTGGCCTCACCTGGCTCCGGCGCAAATTGTTGGAAGCACAACAGCGTTGCCTGCGGATCAGAAGGTCATCAGTGCAAAAAAGACTGAACCAAGCGTAGTGCGGGTATTGTTAAAGGACAACCGGGAGCGGATCTTTGATTTTTACAGTGACCGCATATTCAGGCTTTTTCAGGACAATTCAGGTGGAAGCATGAAAGACCCGGAAGCCAGGCCGGAGGCCAAGATCTTAGCTTCCGGCTCCAGAAGGTCTGTTGCAAAGCTGGAATTACAGGATGAGAAAGATCTGGTTACCATTATTACGGATAAGATCAAAGTACAGATCGATAAGCGGACAGGTTTGTTAAAAGTGACGGACCAGATCAAAAAAGCTGTTGTATTGGAAGAGGCTGTGCCACCGGATTTTGGGAAAACGGCGGTTACATTGACCTTAAAGGAAGGTTCGGGTGAATATTTTTACGGTGGTGGTGTACAGAATGGCCGTTTTTCTCATAAGGGGAAGGTAATCGCGGTCGAGAACCAGAATAGCTGGACGGATGGGGGGGTAGCATCACCCACTCCTTTTTATTGGTCTACGAATGGTTACGGCATGCTATGGCATACCTTTAAAAAGGGCAGATATGATTTTGGAGCAAAGGAAAAAGGATTGGTAAGGCTGTCACATGAAGCGAGCTATCTGGATGTTTTCCTGATGATAGATGACGGCGCCGCTGCGCTTTTGAATGATTTTTATCAATTAACAGGGAATCCTGTGCTGCTTCCGAAATTTGGTTTTTATGAGGGGCATCTGAATGCTTATAACCGGGATTTCTGGAAAGCGGATGAAAAAGGAATTTTATTTGAAGATGGCAAGCGTTATAAAGAGAGCCAGCAGGATAATGGGGGTGCAAAAGAATCACTGAATGGGGAGAAAAATAATTATCAGTTTTCCGCGCGCGCTGTTATTGACAGGTATAAACAGCATGATATGCCGCTTGGCTGGCTGCTTCCGAATGATGGTTATGGGGCTGGTTATGGTCAGTCCGGGACGCTGGACGGGAATGTTCGGAACCTGAAGAGCCTGGGAGACTATGCCCGTAAAAATGGTGTCGAAATCGGCTTGTGGACCCAGTCTGACCTTCACCCAAAGGCAGGTATCGCTCCGCTGCTCCAGAGAGATATCTTAAAGGAAGTCAAAGATGCAGGTGTGCGTGTCTTGAAAACAGATGTGGCGTGGGTGGGCGCGGGATACTCATTTGGACTGAACGGAGTAAGTGATGTGGCACGTATCATGTCTGATTACGGAAATAACAGCCGTCCGTTCATCATATCTTTGGATGGCTGGGCCGGTACGCAGCGATATGCCGGTGTGTGGTCGGGAGATCAGACTGGCGGGGCCTGGGAATACATCCGGTTTCATATCCCGACATACCTGGGTGCCGGTCTGTCTGGACAGCCCAACATTACTTCGGATATGGACGGGATCTTTGGTGGTAAGGATGCAGTGGTCAACATCAGGGATTTCCAGTGGAAGACTTTTACGCCCATGCAGCTGAATATGGACGGATGGGGTTCAAATGAGAAGTATCCGCACGCGCTGGGGGAGCCTGCAGCTTCTGTCAACCGCAATTATTTAAAGCTTAAATCGCAATTGATGCCTTATGCTTACAGCATTGCCAGGGAAGCTGTATCCGGGTTGCCAATGATCCGTGCGATGTTCCTGGAATATCCGAATGCTTATACCATGGGCATGGCCACACAATATCAGTTTATGTATGGCCCTGATTTCCTTGTGGCGCCAATTTACCAGGAGACCAAACCTGATGGCCGGGGAAATGATATCCGCAATGGGATCTATCTTCCTGAAGGGACCTGGATCGATTATTTTACCGGAGAACAATACCAGGGCAATTGCATCCTGAACAGTTTTGATGCGCCGCTCTGGAAACTTCCGCTGTTTATCAGGAAAGGAGCGGTCATCCCGCTGACAAATCCAAACAACAATGTATCGGAAATCGACCAGGGAACGCGTATTTACGAAGTTTATCCCGGAGTTAAAAACGCTTTTACTGAATATGATGATGATGGCAGGACTGAACAATACAAATCAGGAAAAGGTGCGTTTACGCTGGTTGAGTCTGAAGTGGATAAAAATAACCGGGCGGTGGTTACAGTTCATCCTGCAACGGGTGGTTTTGAAGGTTTTCTGAAAGAAAAGAGGACGGAATTCAGGATCAATGTGACCGGGAAGCCCCAAAAAGTATCGGCGGAAATTGGCGGAAAACGTGTCAGGTTGTCGGAAGTTGCTTCAATGAATGATTTTTCCGGTAAGGACAATGTGTATTTTTATGATGCGGCTCCAAATTTAAACCGTTTCCCGACAAAAGGAAGTGAATTTGAAAATGTGACCATCATTAAGAATCCGGTATTGATGGTAAAGACAGGTATCACCAATATTGCGGCCAATACTGTAAAGCTTATCGTGGAGGGTTTTAAATATGAACCTGCGGACAGGCAGCGCACTTCAGCAGGTAAGCTGGCTGCTCCGGCAAATGCAGGAATCAGGCAATCCAATACAGAGGCCTATATGCTGAAGCCGACATGGGAGAAGGTCGACAATGCTGATTTTTATGAGCTGGATTTTATGGGAATGCGTTATACGACCATCAGAGATACGGCTTTGGTCTTTGAGGGGCTTGAAGCAGAAACGGAGTACTCGTTTAAGCTGCGGGCTGTAAATAAAGATGGGGCCTCGGATTGGACAGAATTCAGGGCAACTACCAGATCGAATCCGCTGGAGTTTGCCATTCATGGAATTGTTGCGGAAACAACTGCGGAAGATCAGGATGGGTCGGAAATCGGGCAGCTGTTTGATTTTGATGAAGGAAATATGTGGCATACGAAATGGGGTGTCAGGTCAGTTCCTTTTGATATGGTCATCGATCTGAAATCGATCAATCAGCTGGATAAATTGCAATACCTGCCCCGCAGTGGACGTGGAAACGGGATATTACTGAAGGGCAAAGTGTATTATTCCAATAATAAGGAACAGTGGACAGCAGCCGGTTCTTTTGACTGGAAGGTCAATGATGAGCTGAAGGTGTTCAGTTTTAAAGAGCATCCTTCTGCGCGCTACCTCAAAATTGCTGTTGAAGAGGGTATCGGCGGTTTTGGCTCCGGTAGGGAAATGTATGTGTTCAAGATTCCGGGAACAGAAGGAAATCTTCCGGGTGATATCAATAATGACCGCTTGATCGATCAGAATGACCTGACCTCTTATGCTAACTATACCGGATTAAGAAAGGGTGATGCTGATTTTGAAGGCTATATCAGTAATGGAGACGTCAATAAGAACAACCTGATCGATGCTTATGATATTTCTGTTGTGGCGACGCAGCTTGAGGGAGGCATTGATGACAGTAAAATTGATCAGCTGGCAGGTAAGCTCCAGCTGGTTACGGTAAAGCAGAATTACAATGAAGGTGAGATCGTAGAGGTCAGGGTGAAGGGAAGGAGTCTTAAATCGGTCAATGCGCTGAGCTTTGCGCTGCCTTATGATGAGCGGGACTATGAGTTTATTGGTGTACAGACAACAGGTATGCAGCAAATGGAAAACCTGACCTATGACAGGCTTCACACGGACGGGGCCAAAGTGCTGTATCCTACTTTTGTTAATCTGGGAACCAAGGAGGCTTTATCGGGTAGCACCGATTTGTTTGTGATCAGAATGAAGGCCAGGCATAAGCTAAAGTTTCAGCTGAAAATAGCCGATGGGTTGCTGGTAGACAAGAAGCTGAATTCCCTTGTACTCTGATCTATCTGAAGGCATCCTGCAGGGCTTTTGCTTCGGTCGCGGTCAGTCTGGAAACACTGCCGTGCCTGGCATCCGGCGGGAGTGAAATATCTTCTTCGATCTTCCAGTGGTTTAGATCTGAGGACCAGGAAATCCCGTATTTGTCTGCCATTGGAAAATCATACAGCAACAGCCAGCCCGGTTTAACCGGGTCTTTCATCACACTGGGACCTTCGGTAATTGTAGGGGCGATCTGGCCTTTGTTTAAAGGGCCTTCATAGATGGTATAGGGCCCCTCGATCTTTTTGGCTGTGGCAAGCCTGATCGCCCTGCGCTCCCCGGTTTTTGTTCCGAACTCTTCTTCTTTATGAAACAGGTAATAAGTGCCGTTTTCATGGATCAGTGTTCCGTCTATTACGGAGTATGGTGGTGCAAACAGGACTTTTGCCGGGCTGAATGTCTTCCAGTCGGTCGTCTTGCAATACCAAAGCCTGCTTTCTTTCCATCCTGCATCTTTGAAGGATGAAGACCAGAAAAGTGTATATTCTTTTGAGGCTTCATCATAGAAATATTCCGGAGCCCAGATATTTCTTACCAGATTGCCTGATTCATCACGTACATCTTTCATCAGGTGCAGGTTCTGCTCGAATTGCCAGTGAATGAGGTCTTTTGATGTAGCGTAAAGACAGGCCGGACCTAAGGATCTGCGGGCTTCTGCACTCGCCTTCCCTCCTGTTGCGATCAGGCGCCAGAGGCCATCGGGACCTTTATGGATAAACTGGTCGCGCATGAACTGGTCCCATATTGGTTTATTGTCATTTAGTGGGGTCCAGTGACGGCCGTCAGCAGACAGGGCGATATGCAATTGTGCGATCAGCATTGGATCAGGCAGGGGTACCTCGACCGTTTCCCCCTTTTCATTGATCTCTATCCGGGTAGGGTAGCGCTGACGGAAGTAGGTAAGCATCCAGGGGCCTTCAACTGCTGTTGTTTGCCCCGTGCTTGTTTGCAGGGCCGAGAGCAACAGGAGCACAAAGGCAAGCATGTTTTTCAGGTATCTTTTCATATCATTTGGTCTTGCCCATAAATATATAGATTTCCTGCTTTTATCCCAGACCCGCCTTGATCGCAAACTTGACAAGGCCGACGGTACTTTTACTGTTGGTCTTATCCAGCAGATGCTGCCGGTGGTTGTCTACAGTTTTCTTGCTGATGAACAGTTTTTCTGCGATTTCTTCACTGGTCAGCTCTTTGACGATCAGGCCGAGCACTTCTTTTTCGCGGAGACTAAGCCGGGCAAGTTGCTCGTCCTGGATCTTTTGTTGATTGTACTGATTGTAAATGATAGGAAGAATATCTTGTGAGAAGTAGGTGCCGCCGTCGCTTATGCGATGAAGGGCCCGCAACAGTTCGTCCCTTCCTGAGTTCTTAAGGATATAACCATCTGCTTCTGCCATGACAGCTTCCTTGACCGCAGGTGCATTATTGTACATTGACAGGATGAGCACCTGGATATGTGAAAATTCATTCTTGACCATTTTACAGAGCTGGGTCCCGCTGAGCAGGGGCATGCTGATGTCTGTGAGCAATAAATCGTATTTTAACGGATTGGCAGCGATCATTTCATAAGCTGTCTGGCCGTTGTTGGCTTCTGCTGTTACTTTATAGGCCGGGTCTGTGGCCAGGATGCTTTTTAAACCGTCTAGAACCATCTGGTGATCGTCTGCAAGGATCACATTGATTTGTGCTGTCATGATATGGGAATTGTAATTTCAGTTTGACTGCCTTTCTCTATTTCAGAACTGACCTTCAATGTTCCCTGAAGAAGGTTGATCCTGGCGGCAATGTTTTTCCATCCAAGTCCTCCGGATGTATGGACAATATCCGGATCAAAGCCTTTTCCATTGTCTGTGATACAAAGGGTGTATTGTTGTGCTGTCTTTCTGATGCTTATGGTGATCTTTGTCGCATCTGCGTGTTTGACCATGTTGTTCAAGATCTCCTGGACAATACGGTATATGGATAATTCGATGGCTTTATCTATAGGCGGCAAGTTGCTGGATTGCTCTTTTGTTTCCAGAACTATACTGATGCCGGAAGCCTTGCTGATCTTTTCACAACACTCTTCAAGGGCGGCGGGCAATCCGAAATGAAGTTCTTCGGGGATCAGATTGTGTGAAATATTGCGCACTTCCGAAATAGTATCATCCACAAGTTTCAGTGTATGGTCTCCGATCTTATTTTCAATGTTGCTGTGCCGGATACCAGAGAGGTTCATCTTGATCACGGACAGCATTTGCCCGATGCTGTCATGCAGGTCTCTGGCAATGCGGATGCGTTCCTTTTGTTCGCCTTCGAACAAGGCACGGTTGGCCATTTCCTGCTGGCTGTAAAGTGCTGCCTGAAGACGTTGCTCCTGCTGATATTTGTTGTTTCTGAAGATCAGGTAGCCGATGAATCCCCCTAAAACCAGAATAGCCAACGTGCCAAAAATCCAGTAGTTCCTTTTGGCGATCTCAAATTGCTGCTGCTGGATGATCTTTTGCTTGCGTTCCGTTTCGTATTTTATGCTGAGCTCAGAAAGTTGCCGGGTGCTCTCTATATTGATGAACTGGTCTTTTGAACTGGAGAAAAGTTTGTGATAGCCGAAAGCACTTTTATAATCTCCGGCTTTTGCGGCGGCTTCTGCCATGCTGTCATAAGCAGATTCGATGATCTCTATGGCATTGATCTTTTCTGCAATGGCAATGCTTCTCCTGCAATATGCAATGGCTTTTGGGTAATCGCCCATTTCTCCATAAAGATTACCGATATTATTGTAGGTTGCGGAAACCATCCATTTATCGTTGGTCTTTTCGGAGATCTTTATTGCTTTTAGGTTGTATTCAATGCATGCCGGGTAATCTTTCAGGTATTTATAAACGATGGCAATGTTACTTAGCGCCATGGCGATCTTGGCCGGTAGGTGCTTTTGTGTATAAAGATCAAGAGCTTTTTTATAGACTTCTAGGGCTTTTCCGTATTTCTGCTGCTGCTCATACACTGTACCTTTATTGTTGTGACAATCGGCTACCAATTCGTCGTCGTTGAGTTCGAGAGCCATTTTTTGTGCTTTCTCATAGTAGCTGAGTGCGTCATCAAATTTTTTCCAGCTGATATAGAGCGCGCCGATATTTTTATAGACATGTGCCTTAAGATTGTCTTCTCCCTCGTCTTCGGCCCGGGCCAAAGCCAGCTGGTATTGATGAAGGGCTTTAACATTTTCCCCCTTATCTGCGTATTCGCGTCCGGTGGCGATCTGCTGTCTGATCTGCTTTTTCACATCATCTGCTGTGCTGTGCTGGCTTTTGACGGAGAGCCAGTTACAGCACAGCAGAAGGTATAGTATGAGCGTTTTGTTCATACAGCAATATAGCTAAATAACAATCCCTCGTTCAGGTCTTATAGGGTAATTTTTATAATGTCCTTGGTATTTGCTTTAAAATACAGGTTTCCGGAAGCATCTGCAACAAATTCAACTGTTGAGTTGTAATCGTTAAGATCGACGGCAGGGAACTTGAGGACAAAAGAACCAAGAGATGATGAACTTCCGCTTCCGTTTTTGGTTTTACGGAGCATCCAGGTCTTTGCGGTCGATCCTGCAATATAAGAATGATTAAACATTACATAGAGGTTGTCGTTGTTGTCTGCGGCATACTTTAACCATTCAATCTTGTTGTTTGTGCTAAACCTTTCCGGATCTTCCGTATTGAAAAGTGACTGGAGGGTAAAATCTGCGTTGCCATAGGTGTCTGTTTCGAGGTTCCAGCGCAGGAATTCAAGCTTATTGGCCTGGTCTGAGTTGGTAGTAGTTCTGGTAATATAGGCGATGCCATCTTTGTATATCGCGCCTCCGTCCTTCATCTGCAGGCCACTGAGGGAAGAGGCACCTAAGATCCTTTCTCCCTTATCTGTGTACTTCAGGTCTGGTCTCAGGCAGACCTCATTCCTGGAGTTTACAAAGAAATAATACGCTGATGTACTGTTTGCTGTTGTCGTCAGGTTTTTAACTACTTCGGTTACTGTGGTACCGTCCGGGCTGATCTTGAAAACATTATAAGTCAGGTCTCCATTGTATTTCAATGCATATATATTACCGGCAGCATCGGTGGTCAGTTTCAGGATAGCTGTTATACGGGCATCGGTTGTCAGAACCGCCGGAGCCGATGTTTTGGAAGGATCAAACTTATAGACGGTGCTGTTCGTCTGTTTGAGTATGGTATAATCGGAGTAATAGATCATATTTCGGCCCTTGTCCAGGTACATTGCACCAATTTCACTGGAGGCGGTGGTAACCTTGCTGAATTTGAGTCCCCCGGTAATTACCTTGATGTAATCAACAGAACTGCTTCCGGTGGCATCATCTGGGTTGATCGTGAAAGTTGTGCTGAAGCCCGTAGCGGGTACAGCGTGTACACCGTTGACATCGATCATTACTGTTCCGGTTATGGCATTGGCGGGGACTTCTACAGTTAATGTTGTGGCAGTCGCAGTTTTTATCGTCGCCAGAACTACAGTGCCGCCGGTTTTTGTCGCAAAAAAGACCTTATTATCGCTGATCCTGGAACTGAAATTTGTTCCCGTCAATGTCACAATATCTCCGGTTTTTCCGCTGCCAGGTGACATAGCAGTAAAGGTTGGTTGTGCTGAATTGTTAGTTTTTGGCGAAATCCTGATTCCCTCGGGATCCTTATTGATCACCAGTTCGCCTTTAATCAGAAGTGAGAGGTCCCCTGAAGGGATAGATTCCGGAAGTGTCAGCGATATTTTTGTTGGAGATACGGAGAGATCGAAAAGTTCTGTATCACCTATTCTTACTTTTATGTCATCGGCCTTGCTTCCAAAGCCCGAGCCGGTGATGGTGATGACATCTCCGGGTGCCGGATTCTTGGGTTGTACACTGG
>Ga0222419_100498_pt1 | contig 35408 bp, 32 predicted proteins | sample 1B20Ametagenome_FD_182474 | JGI IMG/M metagenome (GOLD analysis project Ga0222419, IMG submission 182474) | Enriched microbial communities from leaf-cutter ant dump, University of Wisconsin, Madison, United States - 1B20A (version 2) | ecosystem: Environmental > Terrestrial > Nest > Insects nest...
CCGGAATTATGATTAATTGTTTTGAAACCATAGAGAAAAAAATAACAACCTAACCAGTATTTTGATTTTTAAGGCGGGAATGCTCAATTATATTGAAGTTTGTGTACTCCTTAACCCGAACTCAGGTTGGTAGATCACCCAAAGACAAATTTCACTTCTTTTTAGAAAATAGATGGGGACCAAGTCCCGAAAGAACATAGTCAATACGAAGTCAGAGACATTCGTATAGCGGATGGAAAAATAATATGCGTCCGATCATCTGGTAGATACTTAAAAACAATTTCACTTCTTTTTAGAAAAGTGGGATGGAACAAAGTCTCGAAAATATAAGGGATAACGAAGTCGGAGACATTCGTATAGCAGCAGACTACCTGTAATATCCTGTGTTTTCAATTTCCTGCTGAACAATATCCGACACCAGGTACCGGATAGATTTTCCTTCCCGGATCATGTTGCGGATCTCCGTTGCAGATATCTGCAACAACGGTGCATTCAATTGTATAACGGAATCTCCCGGATCTTTAATTTCAAATCCCGGACGCCTGTACACGAACAGGGGATAATTTCTCATGATCACATCCGCATTCTTCCAGCGCGGCAGGTTCTGATAGCTGTCGCTTCCCATGATCACGGAGAACCGGTGCTGCGGATATTTTTCACCTAAGTAGGCCAATGTATCTACGGTATAAGAGGGACGGGGCAGGTGAAACTCAATATCCGAAGCTTTCAGGTCATCTTCTCCGTCTATTGCTAACCGGACCAGGTGAAGCCGTTGGTATTCATTCAGTAAAGCGGCTGATTCCTTAAAGGGGTTCTGAGGAGATACGATAAACCATACCTGGTCAAGATTGGTGTGCTGGGATATATACTTTGCTATGATAAGATGCCCGATATGGACAGGATTAAAGGAACCAAAATAAAGACCAATATTCATTAAAACCTTTTGTAGTGTTTATCTCATTCTACCCAGATATGCTCTGCTTCATTCAATCGCAAACTTAACTGATATCCGGCTACAGACACAGCTATAGGATCACCCATTGGTGCTTTTTTCTCGACGGTCACCAATTCGCCGGGAATAAATCCCATTTCCATCAATTTTAATAAATAATCGCTTTCTGCTACTTCCTTTACAAGTACAGTGGTTCCGGTAGATATTTCAGAGAGTTTTTTCATATTTATGTTGTTTTCCTGCCGTTTGTATTCACAAATCTATAGCTAGTTTTACAGCTTCTTATTCGAATTTCGGAAAACTTATCAAATGGCTATTAAATTCTTTACGCAAGACATTACCATAAAGCTGGACCAAAAAAAGAAGCTGAAAGACTTTATTGCGAAAGTTGTAACAGAAAGAAACAGAACCCTGGGCAGTCTGAATTATATTTTCTGTTCGGATGAATACCTGCTGGAGATCAACAGGGCTTATCTCCAACATGATTATTATACTGATATCATCACCTTCGAATTTCCCGTTCACCAAAATGAAGTAGCAGGTGAAATATATATCAGTGTGGAACGGGTGGCGGAAAATGCCCTTTCTTATGATGTTTCTTTCAGGCAGGAATTACACCGGGTAATATTTCATGGTGTATTACACCTTTTAGGATTCAAGGATAAGTTAAAAGCTGAAAAATTAGCAATGACAAACGAAGAAGATCGTTTATTGAAACTATATTTCGATAAAAATTGATGTTCCACGTGAAACGTTCCACATGCCTGGTTATTGTTTTCCTTACCTTTTTTTCACTTACCACAACCGCACAGGGACATATTAGTCTACAGGATAAAGAATTCATTCACGATCATGTAATGAAAACTGAAATACAGGAGGCCCTGGACACACTGAAAGCCTACCAATCACTTTCTGAAATAGAAAAAGAAGCGGTATACTGGATCAATTTTGTTCGCCTGTATCCAAAGCAATACAATACAGAAATCGTAAAACCCTTTTTGGAACAGTTTCCCGAAGTAAAGAGCAGTTATGCCCAATCCCTGACAGAGCAACTGAATAATATTTCACCAGCTTCTCTTGTATTACCGGTAATAAAGCTCAACAACATAGCCCGGAAACATGCCGGGGATCTGGGGAATACAGGGCATCATATCAGCCATAACTCTTCATCCGGCACCAGCTTTCAAAAACGAATGAACGACGGAGGTATCTTTTCCTGCATATCAGAAAACATTTACGAAGGAAAACCAAGACCGCTTCAAACGATCCTGTTTCTTCTTATAGACCACGGGGTTCCTAACCTGGGGCACCGGAAAAATATACTGGATAAAAACATGCATTCCATTGGAGTGGCATATCATCCTATAAAGGGTAAAAAAGAAATGTATTATGCTGTGCAGAACTTCTACTGCGGAGATCCTCTTTAACAGTATCTCTCCGCATTTTTATATTAAAATGGAATGTTCCACGTGAAACGAGTTCGTTTTCCTCCCGTCCCTTAATTTTGCAGCATGTTTTCAACGTACGATGTTATAGTAGTAGGAGCCGGGCATGCAGGATGTGAAGCGGCGGCGGCAGCAGCAAACATGGGAAGCAGGACACTACTGATCACCATGAACATGCAGACCATTGCACAAATGAGCTGCAACCCGGCAATGGGTGGAATAGCCAAGGGACAGATAGTAAGGGAGATAGACGCCATGGGCGGTTATTCCGGTATTGTTACCGACCTGTCCATGATACAATTCCGGATGCTGAATAAATCCAAGGGACCGGCCATGTGGAGCCCGAGAGCACAAAACGACCGGGTATTATTCTCCCTCAAATGGAGAGAGATGTTGGAAAACACACCTAACCTGGATTTCTACCAGGATATGGTAAAAGGTTTACTAGTGGAAGGCGGGACATGTGTAGGTGTCATCACCGGCATGGGTCACGAAATAAGATCAAAATCAGTTGTGCTCACCAATGGTACCTTTCTGAACGGTATCATCCATATCGGTGAAAAAAGATTCGGTGGTGGACGGGTAGCGGAGAAAGCCGCTACCGGGATCACAGAACAGCTGGTGGAATTAGGTTTCGAAAGCGACCGCCTGAAGACAGGGACCCCCCCACGCATTGATGGCAGAAGCCTGGATTATTCCAAAATGGAAGAACAGAAAGGAGATAATGAAATAACCGGCTTCAGCTTTACCGATACCAGGAAAATAACATCCGCAGCACAAAGAAGCTGCTGGATCACCTATACCAGCCAGGAAGTGCATGATATACTCAAAACAGGATTCGACAGAAGTCCGATGTATGCCGGGCGGATAGAAGGCGTAGGTCCCAGGTACTGTCCCAGCATAGAAGACAAAATAAACCGCTTTGCGGAAAAGGAAAGGCACCAGCTTTTTGTAGAACCGGAAGGATGGAACACCGTGGAAATATATGTGAACGGGTTCTCTACTTCCCTGCCGGAAGAAGTACAGTACGAAGCCCTGAAAAAAGTACCGGGCTTTGAAAACTGCAAGATGTTCCGTCCCGGGTATGCTATTGAATACGATTATTTCCCGCCCACCCAACTGACTTATACCCTTGAGACAAAACTTATTTCCAACCTCTTCTTTGCAGGACAGATCAATGGAACGACAGGATATGAAGAAGCCGCCTGCCAGGGACTGATCGCGGGTATCAACGCGCATCTGAAATCGTATGCAAAAGAGCCCTTCACCCTGAAAAGAAGCGATGCGTATATCGGGGTCCTGATCGACGATCTCATCAACAAGGGAACCGAAGAACCTTACCGCATGTTTACCAGCCGTGCAGAATTCCGGACCTTATTACGGCAGGATAATGCAGACCTGCGGCTTACCCGGAAAGCATATGAGATCGGACTCGCTTCAGAAGACAGGTTTGAAGCAGTAAAAAAGAAAGAAGGATCTATAGAACATATTAATAATATTCTTAATAATTTAGTGCTTGAACCGGCTGAGGTAAACGACTATTTGGTTTCCCTTGATTCGGCTGCATTGACACAAAAGCAAAAAGCCTCCCAGCTTTTGCTCCGTCCGTCCGTATACATTGATCAGTTCATTGAAGCTGTACCCCGGCTTTCCGATCTGCGTGTCAATGCACGGGAAGACCTGGAGCAGGCAGAGATACAGATCAAGTACAATGTATACATCGAAAAGGAAAAGGAACTGGTAGAAAAAATGTCCAGGCTGGAAAACCTGGTAATACCGGAAAACTTCGATTATAACAAGATACCGGCTATTTCTGCAGAAGCCAGGCAGAAATTCAACAAGATAAAACCATCCACGCTCGGGCAGGCTTCCAGGATCTCCGGGGTCAATCCCAGCGATGTGCAGATATTAATGGTCTACATGGGGCGGTAAGCCCCTTTTTACCGCGTTTACAGGCCGAGTTGAGCGCTGATATCCAACATCCGGCGAATGGGCTTAAAAGCCGCCTTTCTGAGCTCCTCATCCATTGTCAGTTCGGGGGACTCATACTCCATGCATAAATACAGCTTTTCCAGTGTATTCAATTTCATGTGGGGGCAGTCGTTGCAGGCACAACTGTTGTCCGGGGGAGCCGGAATAAAAGTTTTTTCCGGAGAATCTTTCTGCATCTGGTGCAGGATACCCGTTTCCGTAGCTACTATAAATTCTTTGGAAGGATCCGTTTTGGTGAATTTCAGCAATTGCGTGGTAGAGCCGATGTAATCTGCCAGCTCCAGCACGGGATCCTCACATTCGGGATGAGCGATCACTTTTGCATTGGGATGCCGCAGCCGCAGCTTAGTGATCTTCTCCCGGCTGAATATCTCATGCACCATACAGGCGCCGTCCCACAATACCATATTCCTGCCGGTCTTCTTATTGATGAATGCGCCCAGGTTTTTGTCCGGCGCAAATATGATCTTCTGATCCTCCGGTAAGCTATCCACGATCTGCTTTGCATTGGATGAAGTGCAGATGATATCGCTCAGGGCTTTTATGCCTGCAGAACAATTGATATACGAGATAACGATATGATCAGGATATTGGTCCTTAAATTTCTTAAATAAATGCGGGGGTGCGGAATCTGACAGGGAGCAGCCTGCTTTCAGATCGGGCAGTAATACTTTTTTATCCGGATTCAGGATCTTAGCCGTCTCCGCCATAAAATGCACACCAGCAAAAACAATAATATCAGCCGTTGTCTTTTCCGCCTGCTGTGCCAGTCCTAAACTGTCTCCGATATAATCCGCCACATCCTGTATATCGCCATCCTGGTAATAGTGCGCCAGCACAACCGCATTCTTTTCTTTTTTCAATCTTTCTATCTCTTTGAAAAGATCCAGCTCCACATTAACATCAATATCGAGGAAGCCAACCTGCTCAACATTTTTTCTTGCTTCATCAATGTTAATTACTGCCATAGTATTTAATATTATTTATTATTTATTTAAAGGCCCTATTACTATTACCCCTGTGAATTTGGGGATATGTTCTTTTTCCGATCTCTTGGCAAAGTTAAAACTATTGTGTTATCAACGTTATTACACAGGAAATTCACATCTTCGGAACCAGTATAATTAAGCAAAAGTCATCTTATTTCACATTCGTTGATAAATTATTGTCGGGGACAACAAGAGACGGAAAAAATAGAAAAAAGCTGTGGGTAAAACGGGACTAACCGGTACAATAAATTTAAAAGGTCAGCAAGGGGAAATGGTTGCTGATAAAAAAATAAATCTTCGGGCTAATTACCAACAGGAAAAAATGAAGAAATAGCCGGTTTTTAACATTTATCAATGACTATGCACACAGGAATGTGAACTGTAATAAAACGAAAAATGGCAGGCTTAAATTGCGGTGTTTCCATATTTAAAATCCACAAAAGTAAAGCAATAGGGAAGCCGCTTTCGCATGCTTTTCCACAATTTGTTGATAAACATTTATTACCCTATTTTTGCCGTCCATTAAAAATATATTAGAAATTCTATGTCTATTATTCAGACGATCCGCGACAAAGCCGCGATTTTTGTTTTTACCATAATCGGTCTCAGCCTTATCGGATTTCTTGTACAGGATGCTTTTGTGGGGAGAACAACCAGTTTGTTCAGCTCAACCGAAACAACTGTAGGAAAAATCAATGGTGTAACTATTGAGCGGGAGGAATATGATGCGAGGGTAAGAAGCCGTGAAGCCCAATATCAGTCTGCCGGCTATAAACTGGATGAAACCACCCGGCAGCAGGTATATGATGAAATGTGGAATGCCCTGGTTGGAAAACAACTGGTGGAAGGGGAAGCTGCTAAACTGGGTCTTTCTTTTACATCAAAAGAGTTTGCAAATCTCCTTTTCAGCGATAATGCACCACCGGAATTCAAACAACAGTTTACAGATCCGAATACCGGCACCTATAATATAGAGGCTGCCAGAAATGCCTTCAGGACCATTCAGCGTTCCAAAGATGCAGAGCAGGTTCGCCAGGTGCAGGAGCAACTGATTGATCCTATCATTTTTTCGCAGCTGCAGAATAAGCTGCTTGAATTGTATGCCGGAAGCGTGTACCTGCCGAAATGGTTGCTGGAAAAGCAGCAATCCGATAATAAGGATATGGCCGGTATTTCCTATGTAAACCTGTCATATGCCAGCATACCGGATTCTTCTGTGAAGGTATCGGAGGCAGCCATCAATGAATATATCCAGAACCATAAAGATCAATTTAAGCAGGAAAGAAGCAAAAGCATTGCATTTGTAACTTTCAATGCAGCCGCCAACGCTAAAGACAGCAGTGATCTGTGGAATAAAATGGAAGAGCTGAAGCCACAGTTTGAACAGGCGGCAGATCCCGGCATATTCGTAACCCGGAATGGTACCAAATCTGCTTTTTTTGACGGCTATATTAATAAGAGCAGGATCCAGGTTCCGTATAAGGATTCTATTTTGAATGCTCCGAAAGGAAGTGTTTTTGGTCCTTATTATGATGCAGCTTCCATTGCTTTGGCCCGGGTAATAGATAGTAAAGTATTACCGGATTCTGTGAGAGCAAGACATATACTGATCGCTACTGTTGATCCCCAGACCGGTCAGCCTACCCTGGCTGATTCTACCGCAAAAAGCCGGATAGACAGCATTCAAAAAGCGGTTGCCGGTGGAACAGCTTCTTTTGAAACCATGGTAATCCAGTATTCTGATGACCTGGGTTCCAAGCAGCAGTTTGGTGATCTCGGCTATTTTGCCAATGGCCAGATGGTGAAAGAATTCAATGATTTTTGTTTTGAAGGAAAGAGAGGAGATAAAGGGGTGGTAAAAACACAATTCGGATACCATTATATAGAAGTGGAAGACCAGAAAAACTTTGAGCAGGCCTATAAAATAGCCTACCTGAGCAAGGCCATCGAACCGAGCAGGGAAACAGATGAAACTGCAGAGGCAGCTGCTACCCAGTTCGCTTCATCCGCCAGAACAGCCAAGGCATTTGATGAAACGATCGCTACCCAAAAACTGGATAGAAAAGTAGCTGAAAATCTAAAGGAAATGGATTACCAGATCCCCGGTCTTGGTGTTTCCCGTTCCTTTATAAAATGGGTATACGAAAACAAACCCGGTACAGTATCTGATCCTTTGTCGGTAGGCGACCAGTACGTGGTAGCTTTGGTAACCGGCGAAAAACAGGAAGGACTGCAGTCTGCTGCAGATATGACCACCCGCATCCTCGTGGAACCGATATTGAGAGAAAGGGAAAAAGCAAAACAACTGACTGAAAAACTCGGCACATACGCTACGCTGCAGGAAGCGGCGCAAAAAGCAAACCAGGAGGTTCAGCATATCGACAGCCTTAAATTTTCCGATAGCTTTAAGCCGGGTATAGGTAATGAGCCGAAAGTAATAGGTGCTGCTTTTTTTAAAGGATACGAATCAAAACCCTCTTTGCCGCTGGCCGGCAATGGTGGTGTATACGTGATAGAATCCAGGATATCAGCCCAGGAAGCTGCACCGGCAGATATAGAAACGCAAAGAAAAACGAGCGTAATGCAGATGCGGCAGATGCAGGGATATAATATGCTGGATGCTTTAAGACAAAGCGCCGATATTAAAGATAACAGGTTAAAAGCCGGTTACTAGAAACCGGTTACATAAGCGATAAAAAAATGGATTGGTAATTGCCAATCCATTTTTTATTACCTGAATGATCCTTTTTATGGTTATGTCATAACTCAGTGTGTTGCGAATGTTGCGCGGGGACACACAACCGGGCGTCTATTGCTTCTGCACGTGTTCTCACATATGGCTTTAATGCAGTTGAATCCATCAGTGAAACTCACCCTTGAACTGCGGAACAGCAGTTCGGCAGGCAGACGATGTTCAGTCGGATGGGGTTCTATAGGTCATGGCTCCATCATTGGAAGTCACGATTAATTGAGTACCTGAGATGATGAATAAAAGATTATGTTATGCTTCATTTATGTGGTGGCTAACAACAAGAGAAGATGCATGTTTATGAGAGAGACCCCGTGAAATATATATTAGATTGAAGTAGTTCCTTTACGAAAGAGAACCTGTCTGCATGTTCTGCTATGATAATACGCTATTAAATAAAGAATTCCGAACCCTGAGTGCCGGCGTGTGTAAAAGCAACCGGTTTTGTGGGGTTCGGAATCCTTTTATTAATAATCAATTCATCATCCCGGTGGAAGAGAAATACTTCTCCCGAATATCCGGAAACATAACCTGTACAGGAGCTGGCTCATTAATAACTTACCTGCGAGATTATTATTCACCGTTTATCTGTGGGAGCGTGATCCAGGAAAACCCATCTTTTGCGATCAGGGCTTCCGAATCTTCCGGTCCCCAGGAATTAGGCGCATAGTTAGGAAAATCTTCTGCTTTTCTGGCCTGCCATGCCTCCTGTATGGGCATAATGATCTTCCATGCCGCCTCCACCTGGTCAACGCGCATGAACAGCGTGGCATTTCCTTCCATTACGTCCAGCAGCAGCGTTTCGTATGCTTCCGGCTCGTGTTCGTCGTACGCTTCATCATACTTGAACACCATGTCCACGGGGCTCAGCACCAGGTTTTGGCCCGGGCGTTTTGCCTGGAACCGCAGGCGGATGTCCATTTCAGGCTGTATGCTGATGGTCAGCCTGTTGGGCCTCCAGCTTTCGGCAGCTTCCGGCGGAAAAGCATAGTTGGGCGCCTGCCGGAACTGGATATTGATGATGGTACTTTTTGCATGCATACGTTTACCCGTACGGATATAAAAAGGAACGTCCTGCCAGCGCCAGTTATCAATATAAAATTTCACGGCGGCAAAAGTTTCAACGCCGGAGTCGGGATCTATATTTTTTTCCTGGCGATACCCCGGAACTTTTTCACCCTGCATCCAGCCTTCGCTGTATTGACCCCTTACCGCAAAATCGTTTACCTCGGAAGGTTTTATTTTACGGATGGCATTTAATACATCTACCTTTTTGTTCCGTATTTCGTTTGCATCAAAAGAAACCGGGGCTTCCATACCTATCATACAGATAAGCTGCAGTATATGGTTCTGCACCATATCCCTGAGCGCTCCAGACTTTTCGTAAAAAGCGCCCCTGTTTTCCGATCCTACAGTTTCGGAAGCGGTGATCTGCACATGCTCTATATAGTTCCTGTTCCAGATAGGTTCAAACAAAGCATTCGCAAACCGCAAAGCCAGGATGTTCTGCACCGTTTCCTTTCCGAGATAATGGTCTATGCGGAATATCTGGTTTTCATCGAACATGCTGCTTAGCAATGCATTCAGTTCCCTGGCGCTTTCCAGGTCATGCCCAAAGGGTTTTTCCACAACAATGCGGGTACACTTTGTATCCGCACAGATATTTAACGGTCCAAGCTTGCTGGCAATATCCGGCACGAGCTGCGGTGCAACGGCCAGGTAAAAAATAACATTCGGGTGCTCGCCATACTCTTTTTCCTTTTCCTTCACCAAATCTGAAATAGCAGAATATGCTTCTGCATTTTCTGCATCCATCTGCAAATAGCTGACGTGTTTGGAAAAAGCCTCCCACTGTCCGTTGGTCTCATCCTTGCGACGGGAAAATTTTTTGATCCCGTCCAGCAGCCTTTCCCGGTAATTATTATTGTCGTATGGAGATCTTCCTATACCTACAATATCAAATTTCTCCGGCATCCAGTCGTCCAGAAACAAGTTGTACAAGGCAGGACTTAGCTTTCGTAAATTTAAGTCTCCGCTTCCACCAAAAATAAATATCAGGGAGGCAGGAGGACGTTTGTGAACTTGCATATGTATAAATGCTGGTCTTTAAAAATTTATTTATTGCCAGTTAGCGTGAAACGTTCCCTCTTCGTCGATGCGTTGAAAAGTATGTGCACCAAAGAAATCACGTTGTGCCTGTATCATGTTGGTAGGCATGGTCTCGCTTCTGTAGGCATCAAAATAGCCCAGGGAAACACTGACACCTGAAACGGGAATACCTGCAGTAATAGCTGTAGACAGGAATTTCCGGGTGTTGGCTTCACAGGACTTTACCAGGCCGGCAATACCTTTGTCCAGTAATATGTTGGGCAAAGAAGGATTGGCGGTATAGGCCTGGTAGTAGTTTTCCAGCAAGGTAGAGCGGATGATACAACCGCCTCTCCAGATCTTTACAACCTGTGGCAGTGGTATTTCCATATTGTATTCTTTAGAAGCTTCGTGCAGCAGGGCAAGTCCCTGTGCATAGCTGATGAGGGTACCGAACAGCAGGGCATCTTTTGCTTGGGCGATCAGATCCTCTTTGGCAGCGCCGCTGATCTTTGTGCTGCTGTTGTATATCCTGGAAGCTTCTACCCTTTCGTTTTTAATGGCAGAAAGGCTCCGCATGCTTACCGCAATGTCAATTGTCGGGATGGAGATACCGAGGTCCATAGCGTCCTGGGAGGTCCATTTACCGGTACCTTTGGAGCCGGCTTTATCCAGGATAACGTCTACCAGCTCTTTACCGGATTTGTCATCCTTTTTAGTAAGGATATCCCTGGTGATCTCTACCAGGAAGGACTGGAGCTCTCCTTCATTCCATTCTTTGAAAATTTCATGCAGCTCGGCATTGCTGATACCGTATCCCCTGTGCAGCACATCGTACACTTCGCTTATCAGTTGCATGATGCCGTATTCGATGCCATTATGCACCATCTTTACATAATGACCTGCAGCGCCGTTCCCCAGGTAAGCCACGCAGGGCTCGCCGTTTACTTTTGCAGAAACTGCCTCCAGCATGGGTTTTACATGCGGATAGGCCTCGCGGTCGCCGCCCGGCATGATGCTGGGCCCGCGTCTTGCGCCTTCTTCACCCCCGGAAACACCCACACCCATAAAATGTAAGCCTTTTTCCTGCATTGCTTTTGTGCGCCTGTTGGTATCTGTGTAGTGAGAGTTTCCGCCGTCAATGATGATATCGCCTTTGTCCAGCAGTGGCACCAGCTCGTCCAGCACCGCATCTACCGCTTTACCAGCCTGTACCAGCATCATGATCCGGCGGGGCGTTTTAAGCTCTTTCACCATTTGTGCCAGGTCGGAAGTGCCTTTGATAGTAGTACCCGGAACCATTTCGGCTTCCAGGTCTGTAACTTTCGACGGGCTTCTGTTGTAGCCTATTACTGCAAAGCCGTGATCGGCCATATTTAATAAGAGGTTGCGTCCCATAACGCCTAACCCTATCAGTCCAAAGTCGAATAATTGATCAGCCATATATTAATTTAATAAAAGGTGAAAAAGGACTGCGAATTTACACTATTTCACCTCTTCAAAATCAATGTATTCTCCTGTGGACGAAGATTTATTGCCGGATTTGGAAAAATTTTGCCCCGGATCCGGCTCAAAAGGCGAAGAATTTTGTTGCATTTGCTCCTCCATACGCTGTTGCATCTCATTCACCTGTTTTTTAAATTGCCGTCCCATTCTTACGACCGGTATCAAAAAACGGATAAACTGGTAGAGGATATAAAAAAGAAGTATGTAAAAAATATATTTCATTGGCTTCCAAAGTTAACGTTTTTCGGAGCCTACACGCCATATAAGATGTTAAAAGGCTTACAAACGGATGTAGATCCGTTTTTTATCCAGCCACCAGGCTATGGCAAAGAAAACCAGCACATGAAAAACAGCGTATAACAGCGAACCGTTCATATTTCCGAATGCAGGAGCGAAAAAGTGATCGTAACTCCATTTGCCTAATCCTTTGTATACTGCCACCCCATTTTCCATATCCTTGATCCTGAACAATCCGTACAGTCGTGCCACTACCCCGCTAAGTACAAAAATGAACAATGGGTTCTTACCGAAAACATCGAAAAATTTGCCCCACCCCTTTGTATGTTTTATTTCGGTTATATAGGTGATCACTACCAGCAATGCAATAGCTAATCCGCTGGAAAACAGAACGTAGGAGCTGGTCCAGATCTTTTTGTTGATCGGGAAAAACTGTCCCCAGACCCACCCGGCAAGGATGCAGGCGCCCGCCGCCAGCAACAGCCTGCGAAGACCGGAAGGAATTCCTGTAGCGGAGGTCATGTGTTGAATAATGTAATTTCCTGTCAGGTAGCCGGCTACCACCTGTGCTATGGCAGGGATCGTGCTGGCTATGCCTTCGGGATCAAAAGCCACACCTTCCCCCTTATACATATGCTGCTCGCCCAGGAGCCATTTATCAATACCAGTCCCGAACCAGCCTTGCAGGCTGAACGGATCGGGCCACCCCAGGGCCAGGCAAAGCAGCCAGTAACCGGCTAACAATACCAGGGAGCACCAGAAAGCCCCTTTTGCTTTCAGGTAGTAGATCATAACTGAAGCAAAAAAATAACATAAGGCAATCCTTTGAAGCACACCCATGATCCGAAGGCTTGACCAGGGTTTTGCTTCCAGGAGGCCATCAGCGCTGTATCTTATAAAAGGAAACCAGTTCAGCAGCAGTCCGACCAGGAAAATGAGCAGGGTTCTTCTGGTCGTTTTTTGCCAGAAAACACCGGATCCCTGCGCCTGCAGCCGGGGTATAACAAATGAAAGGGAATTTCCCACGGCAAATAAGAAAAACGGAAAAACCAGGTCGGTAGGCGTACAGCCGTGCCAGGTAGCATGTCCCAGCGGAGCATAAATATAACTCCAGCTTCCCGGGTTATTTACCAGGATCATAAAAGCTACTGTAATGCCCCTGAAAATATCCAGCGGGTAAAACCGATTTTTCAAGAAAAACAATTTAAAGTGCGCTCAAAAGGGTAACAAAATGATCAAAATCCGTATCTGAAGTCAGACTTTTGCAAAATATTAAGACAACAAGATAGGAAATAGCCGGAAATTTGTACTCTAATATAATAGCAGTTCTTTAGGATGTATGTCAAGTTTTGTTCTCAAAATCCGGTCGGTGAGGCACCAACCGGTAGTGGACTCCAGGCTGGTGGTAACGCCTGCCTGTACAGATTTGAAATACATCCGGTCTTTGGTTGAAAAAACAATTTTTTTTATTAAATTACGTTTAATAGAAAATAGTTTTTTGAAAATATTAACACAAAGAATTTACTCTTTTTACGCTTAAATGCGTCTTATATATAAAGACATTTAGAATAGTCAATTTTCTCATAAGCAGTTAGTTTTGGTTGCGGCCCCCATTTCTATGGGGGCCAATTTTTTTGTGACTATCCTTTAATGTGCCATTTTGCTACCATCCAGCCAATAGCTGCACCGATAAAGTCTGCCAGCATATCTTTATATTCAAAATCCCGGTTCGGAACAAAATATTTCTGGTAATATTCCATCAGCACACCATATATACATGTGATCAGAAAAACCAGGAAAAACAAGCGATTGCGTTTGACTTTATCCTTTAACCTGGCATTCAGGTATACACACCACAACCAGACATGTACACCACATAATATAATATGAACATATTTGTCCTGGTAAGGAATAGATTCTTTTTCCGGAACATCATTGCCGGGCAAGCTTAACAGGATAAAAATGACCAATGTGAAGGACAAGGCGGGCCACCTTGTATAAAACAGCTTATAAATCTGGTTCATTATCAAAAACTATCCTACCAATGCTGCGTATGCTTCGGCTGTCAGCAGGTTATCTGCATCAGCGGGATTGTCAGCTTTTATTTTTATCATCCACCCGGCACCATAGGGATCACTGTTGATCAGTTCCGGTACGTTATTCAGCTCGGGATTAACTTCAATAATGGTTCCTGAAACCGGCAGGAACAGATCGCTTACTGTTTTCACGGCTTCTACTGTTCCAAAAACAACATCTGCATCCAGGTGCTCGTCCCTGGTCTCAATTTCCACGTATACAATATCTCCCAGCTCACTTTGGGCAAAATCGGTGATCCCAACTACCAGAGTACCGTCCTCTTCTTTTCTGACCCACTCATGCTCTTTAGTATAACGAAGGTTTTCAGGAAAATTCATTGCATAAAATTTTATGCTGCAAAGATTACGAAATCCACCCGAAAAACAACCTTTTCTTTCTACTAGTTTTCCGGGGGTATCAGTATGCGTATGGTTTCCCTGTTGCCGGGCGTCTCTTCATCTACATAAATGAGTTCTGTACCGTTGGCTGTTTGTTTTTGCAGGGTTCGTTTAATAGAAGTGGAAAGAGGAAATTTATTAGGCGTGGCCGCCGGCTCTTCTGTTTTCCGGCCTTTTTTAATATTTTTTACCACCTCCCGTAACACTGAGGGACGTTCTTCTTCCTTTATCGTTGATTCGCTTATGGAGGATTTTTCCGTTCCTGAAACGATATCCGGAGTAGTAATCTCTTTTTTAGTATCTACCCGGGCAACGGAAGTTTCGGTAGCTTCTCCGCTGTCCTTTGCGGATATTTCAGGAGGTACAGGCTTTGCTGCAGCTGTTTCTTTGATCGTCGTTTTATTTTCTGCCTGTGTTGTTTTGGCTTGTTCCGGTGTGGTTTCTATCATCTTTTTCTCTCCGGCAGCCTTTACAACAGGTTGTTTGTTATCATTGGTAGTGGCAACAGGAACTTTAGTGTCTGCTTTAGCAATTGACCGGGCTGAATCTTTTTTCTCAGCAGGTATCTTATTTTCTTCCGCCGGCTTTGTTGTTACCGGCGGGGAGGTTTCTTTTTTCTTTGTTTCTGCCAATGTTTCCTTTACTGAAGGCGGAAGCGTTTCCGGGGGAGTGCTTTTGTTGGCAGCAGCACTTTCAGGAGATACCGGCTTTTCAGTTTTTACAACAGACAAGGTAGTATCTTTTTTCTCCGTCTTTCTTTCTTCCGCCGGTTTGGTGGTCCCTGCTACGGAAGCATCTTTTTTCCTGCTGTCTTCCAATGTTTGTTTGACAGAAAGGGGAAGCGTTTCCGCTTTAGAAGCAGTATTTTCATAAGCCATGGCAGTGCCGGTTTTTTCCGGGGCGGCATCGGATGTTGCCAGCACCGGCTCTTCCTTTTTTATGATTACCGGCTGCAGCCGTATGGTAGGATCATCTACTACATCTGCCAGCAGCAGGGAAAAGCGATCGCTGCTGAGTGTGCCTGGCAGTTTTTCCTGTTTTACCGTATGTATTTCAGCAGGCTTTACCTTCGATCCGGCAATTTCCCTGTTTTCTCCAAGCATTGCCAGTAATGCTGTTTCTCCTTTGGTTTTCAGCGTAAAAGCCAGGTCCTTTTTATCTACCGAAACAGGAAAGGACCATTCCGGGACCGGGTTGTTCTTAAGGCTGATGGTTATATTATAATCCGAAGGAACCAGCCCATCTATTACGAGATAGCCGTTTCCTGAAGACTCGTATGTTTTCAAGCCTGTTTTAACATAGAAAGGAATTTGCTTTTCTGCCTTGATATATATGAAATGCAGATCCTGGCCGTAGATGAACGGGCAGCAAAGCACCGCAAGGAATACGGAAACCAGCTTGCTGACTGATATGGATCTTTTTCTGACTGCCACTTTCTCTGTTATGGTTACAAAGCTAGGTAAAACCTTAAAAACGAGTAATTCCCTGCAGGATTAAGATTCCCCTCCTTTCTGTTTACGAGATATATCGTTATACCTGTAGATATTATTGTTAAAGCCTGTTATAAATTAATAAGTATTACGATAAAATATATAACTTTTCGCATTTTTATCGTTAGAGAAATAACTGATTGTTTTTCAATATTATTAAAACAACCTATACAACATGCTTCTTCGATCGATTTTTAAAGCTGCTGCTACCGGCATGCTCTCGTTTTTAGCCTTTCATGTATCGGCCCAGCACATTCATCAGCAACATGCCCGGGATACCAGTTCCAATGTTTACAGGGCCGAAGCGGAAAAAGTGAACGCGCTGGTACATACCAAGCTGGAAGCGAGGTTCGACTACGAAAAAGCACAGATGCCGGCAAAAGCATGGCTGACCCTGGAGCCTTATTTCTATCCTGTGGATAGTGTAGTGCTGGATGCCAGGGGAATGGAAATAAAGGCTGTGGGTATAGTGAATGCTAAGGCAACGGCCCCTGCAAAGTATACCTACGACGGAAAGAAGCTTATTGTAAAGCTGAATAAGACCTATAAAAAAGGAGAACAGTACAAGATATTTATTGAGTACATCGCAAAGCCCGAAGAGCAGGAGGAAGGCGGCAGCCAGGCAATAAAGGATAATAAAGGACTTTATTTTATAAATCCCAGGGGTGAAGATAAAAACAAACCCACCCAGATATGGACACAGGGAGAAACACAAAATACATCTGTATGGTGTCCCACCATTGACAGGCCCAATCAAAAAACCACCCAGGAATTTTTCCTGATCGTTCCCGCAAAATATGTGACGCTGAGTAACGGTAAGCTGATGCAGCAGCAAAAAAATGCGGATGGTACCCGCACCGATTACTGGAAAATGGATCAGCCGCATGCGCCTTACCTGTTCTTTATTGGGGTAGGCGATTTTGCGGTAGTGAAGGAGTTATATAAAGGAAAGGAAGTTAGTTATTATGTAGAAAAGGAATATGCGGATGTGGCTAAAAAGATCTTTGGCAACACCATAGAGATGATGGCTTTTTTTGAGAAGATCACCGGCATCAGCTATCCGTGGGTTAAGTATTCCCAGATGGTAGGAAGGGATTTTGTAAGCGGGGCTATGGAAAATACAACCGCTACCCTGCATAAGGAAGACGCCCAGCAGGATTCCAGGGAATTGCTGGATGGAAATATTTGGGAAGGAACAATTGCACATGAGCTGTTCCATCACTGGTTCGGAGATTATGTAACGGCGGAAAGCTGGAGTAACCTGACGGTGAACGAATCTTTTGCCAACTACAGCCAGACCCTTTGGTTTGAAAACAAGTATGGAAAAGATGCCGGCGATGCGGAGAACTACAAGGATATGCAGGCATACCTGGGCAGCGCGGAAGATGCGCAGAAGGACCTGGTCCGTTTTTATTATAAGGACCAGGAAGACATGTTTGACCTGGTGAGCTACAACAAAGGCGGACGTATCCTGAATATGCTGCGCAACTACCTGGGTGATGAAGCCTTCTACAAAAGTCTTAACCTTTACCTCAATACCAATAAGTTTAAAACGGGAGAAGCGCACCAATTGCGGCTTGCTTTTGAAGAAGTATCCGGAAAAGACCTGAACTGGTTCTTCAATCAATGGTTTTTTGGCAGCGGCCACCCCAAGCTGAATGTAATCTACTCCTATGACGAAGCGGCAAAAAAAGTATCGGTAGCGGTGAAGCAGGCACAGGCAAAAACCTTTGTATTGCCCGTTGCCATCGATATTTACCAGGGAGGTAAAAAGAAAAGGCACCAGGTATGGGTGAACAGGAAAGAACAAACCTTTGAATTTGAGGTTTCCGCAAAGCCCGAACTGGTGAACTTTGATGGAGACAAAGTGCTGTTGTGTGAGAAAAAGGAAGAAGGAAAATCACTGCAGGAATATATATACCAGTATAAGCATGCCGGCAGCTATGTGGACAGGCGGGAAGCAATCGTATTTTGTGCGCAATTACAGGATAGCCTGGCCGCAGCAGAATTGCTGAAAACAGCGCTCCGGGATGTGTATCATGATCTGCGGATCCTGACCATTCAATCCATTGATTATAAAAAGCCGGCGGTGAAAACCCTGGTGGAGCCTGCCATTTTTGAGCTGGCAAAAGGAGATCAGAAGCCTGCGGTAAAAGCGGAAGCTTTATCTGCCCTGGCATTGTATGAGAAGGAGATTTATAAGGACCTGATCAAAAGAAGCGTCAACGATTCCTCTTACAGCGTTGCGGGCGCAGCGCTGATGTCGTTGAATGAATTTGATAAAGAAGCCGCATACAAAGAGGCAAAAAGATTATCGGGCTTAAGAGCAAAACAAAAGCTCGCGGAATCGATCAGTAATACCTTTGCCGTTAATGGACATAAAGAAGACCTGCCGTATGTATTGGACTGGTACAACAATATGCCTTTCGGGCAATCGAAGCTGGACAACGCAAACGCTATCGCTTATTATGCCATCCAGCTGCAGGAAACAGATGCGGTAAAAAAAGCCGTGGATGCATTGGTTGCGATGAGGGAACAGATACCTTCTGCTTATTATGAAAGCCTGGTGCCCTACCTGAATAACGGGATATTAAAAACCATTGCCACCCAGAAAATGGCAGCAAAAAATGTCGCGTCCAATCCGGAGGCATTACAGGAGCAGATAGACTATATACAGAGCAAGATACCATAAGGAGCCTGACAAGAAGGCTACCGGAAGAAAAGATCCGACCACAGTCCGCAAATTTGCATGTAGTAACTGATCAGCACATACTGACCACTTACTACTAAGTACTAGCCATCTATATTGGCAGGAATCTTGTTGTATCAATTCAGCATACTGTTTATGATAAATTAGTTGTAAGAAATCTTCCCTGCCTTTTAAATCGATATGACTATGGTCTCAAAAGTTGTATTCACCTGGCAGTTGCTTATGATCTGCCTGATCTGCACCATTACCCATGCGGTGGCTCAGCCGGGAAAGGCAGATGTCAATGGGATCACCATTGCATATGAAGCATTTGGCGACAAAAGCCGGGAAGCAATTATACTGATACAGGGAACAGGCGCTACCCTGCTGCATTACCCGGAGACTCTCTGTGAAAGGCTGGCGTCTGAGGGGTTTTACGTGATCCGTTTCGACAACCGCGATGCCGGCTTGTCCACTCATCTCGATTCATTAGGGCAGCCCGATTGGGGGAAAATAGGTCCTTTTATCGGCACCTGTAAACAGGCGCCGCTACCCTATACCTTAGCCGATATGGCAGCGGATGTAACCGGATTGATGGATGCCCTGCATATTGCTAAAGCACATATCGCGGGCGCTTCTATGGGTGGCGCCATTGCGCAACTGGTTGCTATTCATTTTCCGGAGCGGGTGTTAAGTCTTGCCAGCATATCGGCCACTTCGGGCAACCCTGCCCGGGTACAGGGCGATGAAAAGGCGATGGCAGCTATGGCAACACCACCTCCCGCCACCTCCAACCAGGACTCTTTGGCAAATTACCTGGTCAATATTTATACAACGCTTGGTGCCGTTGACGACACCTCAGTGCTGCGGGCAAGGGCATTACAGCACATACAACAAAGGAACTGGGACCCCGCTGCGGTGAACAGGCAGATCGCTGCCGTACTGGTAGGCGATAATTGTGACAGGCGGGCGCAACTGGCAAAGATAAAAGTGCCTGTCGTGGTCATTCACGGTGATGCAGACCCTCTTGTCAAAGCAGATGCCGGCAAAGAAGTAGCTGCCGCTATCCCGGGCGCTACACTTTGCATGATCCCGGGTATGGGGCATGATATTTCGCTGCAGTTTGTGGACGCGATCGCCGATTGCATGATCACCGTTGCAAAAAAAGCCAGTCATCTACAGTAGAACGCAATGACGGTATACCCGGCCTTCCGCGGGTTCAGGAGATGTAGAATGAATAAAGGTTAAAACAACCATGGTTGAAGCCCGGGATGGTAGAACCTGTAAGCATTGCCGTTCAACTTTTCTTTTCTGCAAGCTCTATACGGCTTTACATAATTATCAAAAGGTAATTTCCGTTGAGAAACTATGTCTATCCTGATCTTACTTCAACATAACTTTTTACTTTTACTTACATCTATCTGAATATTCTTCTGATCTACCCTGGAGCCCTTACCTTCAAAATCACCCCGAGTAATTATTGTTGAACCAACGGGAATAAACAAAGCTGTTTTGATGCCCGGGAAAAATTGTATTCACTCATGTTGTCTAAAAAAATTTCACAAGCCATAAATAGTATTTCCATGGACACAAATAAAGCCGCCCAGTCATTTGAACTCGAAATTCAGAAAGAATTAAAAAAACGGGTAAAGTCTATATTCTGGGATTCTACCTTAGCCCACTCCATACTGTGGTTATCCATCATTGCAAGTTTTGCCTCGGCCATTATGGTCGCTTCCGGACAGCAGATCTTTGCCAATCCTATCTGGCTGGCCATCATCGCGGGCATTCCCGGACTGGTGGTGCTGGTAGAAAAGACCTTCGATTTTTCCAGGCGGTCGGCCTCCGGTACCCTGTATAAAATAGAATTGCAGGAGCTGAAAAACGATTATGATTTCGGGAAGATAGATGCTTACAGGGCTGCCCAAAGGCTCCAGGCCATCATCCGCAGGCATGAATCCTCCATTGTAAAAGCGGGACTTTCAGTTGAAAGAAATTCTTTTCCCCAGGAGTCTTACTTTGTTGATTACAGGAAAGAGCAACCGGATGTAACTAACGTGGCAGAAAAGACCCATTCCGGTAACGGCACCCTGAGCAATGGGAATGGTGTGAGATAACCCTAGGACACCTGAAGAGATATTAAAAAACCTATGAGGTTTATGGCTCCTGGCCTCCAAAGGAAGGGATGCTATAAGAACCTCATAGGTTTTATTGTTATAGCGGCGTTGTGTCTGTTACAAACGAAAATGGAAAGTTAAAGTCCGCATTTTGTTCTGTTGGTTTAGCGGCAGCAATAGTGCCCACACTTTTACAACCACTACAAGGAGAGCGATCAAGGTTCGGTAGGCGGATACTTTTTCCGCAAAAAAGTAGCAAAAAACAGCAAAGAGTTTGGCATTAAAAGGAGCCCGCGTTTACGGAAATAATATTTCGCCGCGCTGCACCTTTTTGCAACTTATGGGTTGAACTGGCAAATAACGCAGGGTCCACGGCCTGCACACTAAGCACGGGTGAGACCCTGCTAAGAATAACTGGTGAAAAAACTAATAATTTTAGTAATTTTGTGGCATGTTATATATCGCCGATCTCCATACACATTCTCACTATGCCGCGGCTACGAGTAAATTTCTTTGCCTCGAGACCATGCACCAGTGGGCGTTAATAAAAGGGATTGATGTGGTGAGCACGGGTGACTTCACCCATCCCGCATGGATACGGGAGCTGGAGGAAAAGCTGCAACCCGCCGGGAATGGATTTTATACATTAAAACATACTCCTGAATTGAAGGAATTGCCGGGAGCCACTCCGGCCGGCAGAACGGTTTATTTTTGTTTATCTACGGAGGTGAGCTGCGAATACATTATTAAAGGCAAACAATATAAAAATCACCACCTCATCTATGCACCCGACTTTGAAACTGCGCGTCTTGTTAACAAAGCGTTGAGCCCGTATGGCGATCTGTCGCTGGACGGCAGGCCCACATTGCAGCTGCAGGCACATGAATTACTGAAGATCGTACTGACGGTGTCACCCCATGTGCGTTTTATCCCGGCACATATCTGGACCCCGTGGTATTCGGCGCTGGGCGGTATGAACGGGCACAACTCCCTGCAGGATTGCTTTAAGGATGTTACGGGTGAATTGTTTGCGGTAGAAACCAGCCTGTCTGCTGATCCGCGTATGTGCCGCAGGTACACAGAGCTCGACCATCTTACACTGGTCTCTAATTCGGACGCCCATTCCGCATGGAAGCTCGGGCGCGAGGTAAACCTCTTTAATGCCGAACTGGGTTACGATGCCATGTTCCACGCCATTAAAACAAAACAGGGCTTTTCCGGCACCTGGGAGTATTACCCGCAGCGTGGTAAATATTATAACGACGGGCACAGGAACTGTAAAATTTCAGTAAGCGCAAAAGAAGCAAATGCCGGCATTTGTCCCGTGTGTGGCAGACCCCTGACCATTGGCGTGGCGCACAGGGTAGAGCAGCTTTCCAACCGCACGGAGCCGGAAACAGAAGGCAATTTTCAATCTTTCCAATATGTATTGCCGTTACCGGAAATACTGGGCGAGATCATGGGCTTTAGTGAAACCAGCAAAGCGGTTGAAAAGAAATACGCACAGGCAATTTCTTATTTCGGAAATGAATTCGATTTGTTAATGCATACACCTGTTGAAGATATCCGCCGGTTTCATCCCACGCTCGCCATTGCTATAGAGCGGCTTCGTAAAGATGAAAAACATTTCACCCCGGGATATGACGGCGAGCATGGCCGGATCTGGTTCTTTAACGAGGGTGAGCTGAAAAGAAAACCGGAGCAGGCAACATTGTTTTAGACGTTGCAGTGCAGAAGTGATTACATTGTAAGGGACAAACACATTACATCAGCGTCACATAACCTTTAACTTCTATAATATTGCCCAGGATATCCGACGATGCCGGGGAAACCTGGACAGTTTTTACATTACTTCCGTAAGCTGAATAATGTTGTACCTTTTCAATTGTTGCGTATTGCATCCTGGCCTTACCATTATTCCTGCTATTACTTGAAAATGGTTCCAACTATGATAAGAAAGTCAAAAACAGATGCCTCGTGCTCCGGCATACAAACAGTGGTGCGGTGTCCGGCTTTTGGTATGAAAAACCTGTGAGGTTTAATTGCTGGTTAAAACGGCTTTAATATTGAAACACACCCACCACCCGCTTATGATAGCCCGGCATACGCGGCACGGTAATGCCGTTGGTGATCTGAGCTATATGCTTGTCCGTTATCACCACGGTATTCTCTTCTATGATATCAATATAGGGCTCATCATCTCCTGTTTGCACCATTCGTATGATCTTTGCGGGCAGCTTTTTCATGCTGCCCAGCACGGGAATATTGAATACGGGGTAGTTCTCCGGCAAGGCCGTCCCAATAAAGAGCAGCGGATCGAACCAGGCGGTATCGGCGTATGCTTCAATAATATGGGTGTACACATTGTCCGCATCTTTTGTTACCACCCTTTCCAGCGCACCGTTGGTATAGCTGTAGGTGCTAGTTGCCTGTAACACTTCGCCGGTAGTATAATATTTTAATCCGCTCACCCACCCCTGGTCGTCGTAGCTGTATTCCATGGTATAGGAGGAGGGAAACTCCGTACTGTTATTGGTATGCACATAACGGGTTATGCCCGCACCGTTATAATAAAAAATATTTTTGAACGACAGCTCCTCCTCAAACATTTCTTTCAGTCGGCGATCTTCCCAGTTGAAAATGGTGGAGCTTACTACATCCCCGTAGCGATATGTTATTTCTTTCAATGTACTGTCTTCATTATAATACATTGTTTTGGTGGCTCCGTTATCGAACCCAATGCTCCGCACCAGCTTAGCCTTCCGGTCATTATTGCTGCCCGGCCCCGGCTGTTCCGTACTTTCTTTTTTGCAGGCGCCCAGACTCACCAGCACCTATACCAAAAAAGCAGGCCGGACGCCACAGCATTGTATAAGCACTTTCGCAATTCCATTTGGTATATGTTTAAAAAAGAATTGTTGATCGTTTCCTGCAGGATGAGCAGAAACCGGGAAATATCGTTGCATAAGGAACCTGCCGCCGGTGGAAAACCATTCAAAACGTATCATGATCAGCGTCTGCAATCATAAAGGTGCATAGAGCCTTACGGGGAAGGGATCTGCCGGAGGCGAAGAAACAATCTCATGGATTGATAAAGAGCTGAATATTTCAGGTTGCTTTTCCCACCTGCGGTCGGGATGGCAATGGCGGATTTTTTAGCCGGCTCCGGAGTACCGGGTTTTACATTATTTGCGGGATGTGTTCTGTCAGGAATGAAATCGTTTCATCGAAAAGTAAAACGATATTATAGTTTCCCGCCATAAATAGAATTACTTTGTTGTATAAACCCTTATTATGAAAACAAGCTTACCTGTTGTGCTGCTCGCGATCTTATATACAGGTTGTATTAAAAGCGAAGAAAAATTAACCGAACGTAATTGTGAGCTTATTCAGAATGTTGTCATTACCGGCGCTAAAGACCAGTATGTGGAAGGAGAAACCATAGCCTTGGGTATAAACGAGCAACCGGATATTGCACTATACCAATGGTGGCGCGAAAACGGGAATGATCTGTCCGGCACCACCAAATTAACCATTCCATTTTGTGAGAAGAAAGATGAGGGCTGGTATTACCTGGTCGTAAGCTACTCCGATTGTACCACAAAAGTAGATAGTGTATATATCTCGGTAAAGCGCCATCCATCCGAACCGCCGTGTACACTTACAGATAACAAAATTGATTTCTCAGATCTTCCGGCAATTACGACCTCCTCTGTTACCTGGGAGCCTGACAGGACATATAACCGGAAAAAGCTAAGGGCATACTATCAATCCGGTTACCCCGACTTTACTATATATTTTAACAGCTTCTGGAACGATAAAGAGCCTGAGGATGGAGAATACAGTGTGGGGTATGTGTTTTCCTCAGACGTATCCGATCCTTATACTGTGCTGCCCACTTCATTATATTCCGGTATTTTATTTCAGGGTACCAGCGGCGTTGTGTACGTTACACATGAGAACGGAAGGCTGAAGGTTACCTTTTGTTCGGTTACCTTGAAAGGAAGCAATGGCGGTTCTTCTTTTACAACTACTGCACAGGGGGTCATCAAGGCACCATAGCCAATATGTGTTATTCTCCGAAGCAGAACAGGTTATGCCTGATACGTTGCTAACGCTTCAAAATTCAGAAACCCTTTGAAAGAACGCGGGGGCCCGGTCTTCGGGGAAACCTCATGGAAAACCGGTAGGAAAAAAAGCATTGTTTTACGGTATTGACCCGGATCGTCATAATGCGGTACTTGCAAAAAAAAACACATGATCCGGCTGTATATATCTTTATTGTTGGTAACTGCAATTGCCATACATACTTCCTGCAAAAAAGACAGGAACAATAATAACGGCAGTGCGTCCAATAAGCACCTGCCGGGAACACTCTACTGGAACTTTGCCGGCGATGTCGGTTACCAGCAATTCAACTCAGGAAAATATGTAAAGCGGAAAATGGGGATGGGCGTAGGTTCGTCCTTATTCGATTCATTCGATATTTCCTGGGATGATCAAAACATATTGCTGACGGTTAATTTGGGTAGCTGGACGCACGATGAATGCCGGTTTGTATTCCGGAAAAACACCGACGGGTTGCTGCGTGAAAATATGGATGACGGCGCCAATATATTCGATTTCCGGTACATATGGGACGACCTTTCGTATACCGACGCCTATATTTCGCCCGATACAAAGTACCTGGCAATAGCCGCCCAACATTTTTCTGACCACCCCATCGCTATTGTGGATACGGAAACCGGGGAAACGGTGAGTAGCTGGACGGTGCCGGGGGTGAACTTCCTGTCGTATGGCAAGCCCGTATGGGCAGCCGATAATACCCTTTACTTCCGGATTGGCGGCAACCTGTATAAGTGTGCCCCTTCCAACGGCTATCAATCTGCGCCGCGCGTGCTTACGCTGCCGGAGGGCGCTTCATCCGTTACCGTCAATCCGCAGGGAACAAAAATGGTTTTCCGGAGGAACAAACATTTATGGATGTGCAATATGGATGGTGGCAGTCTTACCCAGCTCACCACCTGCGAAACAATGGACTTCATCAGCTACGACGGAGAAAATGCGCCTGTCTTTTCCCCCGACGGAAAGTATATCGCTTTTACCGGCGCCACCAGGCGGGGCTTGCCTTGGAGCGATCACGATTACCCCGACGGGTCGTGGGCGGCGGCTGTAGGTGGCAGCTATGGTTATATTGTCGTCATTCCCGCAGACGGAAAACTGTATGACCTGGATAATGCAAACAGCGGCGCGATCTGGCTGCAGGAACCGGATTCAGATGCCGGCATCCCCTCCAGTCATTCGCTGTTGTGGAGATGATCTGCGGGGCCACAACCTGCATACAGGGTTTGTGTGAGGTCCGGCTGAGAAGGAAGAGCGAACGGAATAGCTGTAACTTTCTATCAATACCTAGTGCTGGCAAATCAGTAATTTGTTTTTGACTTACCTTCTTTTCTATATTTTATTGTTCGGTCATTTTTGAATCTTGTTAGAACAACGTTTACCATACGTTGTCTGTTATTTATCCGCTGTATATAAAACAGCCTCAAAAATTCCAATCACCTTTAAGCTGTTCAGCTTTGACCCCGTTAAATGAATATCTTCATATTTATCAGAAGTACTCAAGGGCTTTAAGGTGATTGACTCGTGTATCCATCCTTCTTCCGTAATATGTTTTGTGCTCTGGTATTCTTTAACCGTGAACCGAGAGCCGGAATCCTGATCCTGTACATAATCTGACTCAACCAATACGATCTTTCCGTCTCTTGATCCTCCTGTGTATTTCCTGAAAAGACATACAGAGCCATCGGGTATCACCTTGTTCATTGATTCTCCTACAACTGTACAGGCAAAATAGTCTTTGGGAGATTTATATCTTGCCGGAAGGGGAATAGCTGCATGCTCGTCCACTTTTTGTTCTTCGCTGAAACCACCGGCAGCAGCTTTCAGGTCGTATAGAGGGATAAACACTGTGTTTTCGTCAGCTTCAGTCGATTCCGAAGCTTTAGAAACCCTGTCCCGGCTTTCCATGTGCATCGCAAAGTAATTACGCAGCTTTTCATCACAAACATATACATAAGTCCCCCTTATTGCACGAAGCATCAGGGTTCCATAAATATGAATGATGTATTCTTTTAGCTCGTCTTCATTTTTAATTCCTGTTTTTCCATTGCGATCATGATAATTCTTACTGTTAATTATGATTTCTCCCTTTGTTTCGTCATAAGATATTTCTTCACCAAAAATCACTCCCGCATAGTTCAGGTCGTATCCCTGTGAAGTATGTATGCAGCCTACTTCATTAATGGCATTTTTAGAATGGATCCAATCTTCTTTTATGCTATTCCATTGTAAAGAAGTGTTTTCTATGTGAATATCCTTTTTTGTTTTGTCGTTTTTTGATGCCCATGGCCAGGCATAGCCTGCCAGCATGCGACACAATCCCAGCTTTTCATTTCGCCATTTTATTTGCTCCATCATTTCATTTATAGAGTGAAATAATGCCAGCTCGTATTTAGCTGAACCGAACACTTTTCTGCTCCGTTTTAACTTGCCATTAAGTAGCCTGTTTAAATACAACTCGTAATCTTTACCTCCTTTCACCCGTAGTTGCGAGGTCAGGAGTTGTTTTACTGTCCCTGGCTGGGCCTTCAGCTTCATGAAATCATCTTTGCGTACATCTGACGGCTTGATGGATTGCTTTTCATCATAAAAAAGGATCGTTTTCTCTGATTGCTGTTGTACCCAGTCCAGTTCTGTATGTATGTATTTATTTAAGCCTAACTTTACAGAGGCTCTATCAAAGGCGCCGAAGTATGTACCCAGTGATTCTCTCCTTCGCAGGCGGTGTGCCTCATCCACCACGACAATATCAAACTTTTGATTGGCTAAAGCAGCCGGGGGCACTACCATGCCCGGTTTTAAGCCTTTGATATTTTTAAAAACATTTTTGATGGTTTTCCTGAAGGGGGACATGGGAATCACCAAGGCCATTTTAGGATCGGGGTATTTACTTTTTACTGCTTTGGTCAATGCGAGTATACGTTCTTCTTCCTCGCCAAATGTAGTGAAGTTGAACTCCTCCAGAGCAGTGTGCAGCAGCTTGAATAAGAATGTGGCAAGTACGGTTTTGCCGGTACCCGCTCCACCTTCCAATATAATATTCTTTGTGCCGGGACGTATTATTGCTTCCAGCAGGTTAATGATATGCTTCTTCTGTTCCCTTGTTAAGCTTTTATAGGGAGAGTATTTAAAAAGGTCAGAATTGTCGATGTATTCTAAGGAATGCCGGGCAATTCCTTCTGCCCTTAGCTTGCTCCAGATATCTTTAAAGAGGTCCCAATACCAGGCTTTCTGGTAATAATTATGATTTGCTAAACCGATATTGGCGTTCTGCAGTTTATATTGCTCGTCGCCTGATAAATATTTGATAAGATTGGATTCAATATCAAGCGTAGCAGATTTGTTAAAGCGATCACTTATAATAAAATGTGCTTCTTTGAGCTTTTTTTTGGCATCGGCATTTAAATGGGTTACCATCCTGGAAAAAAGATCAGTAGTTTCTCCTACATAAGCTTCCGGAGTGCGGCCATCGCTGAGTATATACACTACCGGCCACAGGTCTTTTGCATAAGACATGATTGCCGGCTCATTTAATAAGCTCTTTTTAAAGGCAAGACCCTTAATTATCTGTAGCTCGCCGTTCATAGTTCATTATACTTTTTGGCGTTTCCTTTAGCTTTTTCTACAGGATATTTTTTACCGTTTGCTTCGATTTTTTCAAGCAAAATCGTTTTAACATCAAAATTATACTGGTGTGCGAGCAGCAATGCATAAGCTAATATATCCGCCAGCTCTTCTTTTACCCTATCCCGGATGGCTTCTGCCGGTTGTTTCCAAAGAAACTGTTCCAGCAATTCTCCTGCTTCCACATTAATGGCAAGCGCCAGGTCTTTTGGGTTATGAAACTGTTCCCAATCCCGTTCATCACGAAAACGTACCAGGGCATCTATTAAGATTTCTATATCATTCATGTATGTATAAACTTTTTGAAGCCAGTTTCTGAAGTGGAGTATTTCATCCGACTCCGTATAAATATAAATTTTATCTCCTGTTTTCTCTGGAAATTCTTGTCAAACGTTAAGCTGCTTTTGAATGCATTGCTATATTACAATACCTGTTCAAAACTCCATTCAGCCTTTTGATTGCTTTGAGCTATAAAGTTTACAGGGTTGGCATCTGTGCGGCAAATCTCATAAGCTCAATTGCTGGCTAAGACGGTAGACTCTTCAGAGAACAATGATTGACGACTAAGATGAGACACTTTAGCAGGATAAGTAACCAGTACATTCAGCATTTCATTCACCTCTCCCATACTTTCAATCGCTTCTCCATTTCTGTTACTAGTTCCCTATTATTTTGAAAAACGATATTAGTCTTAATCAGTTGTTGCAATTTAGTAGAAGCCTCTTTTAAACTTAGCAAGTTTCTTTCTACCAGCCTGTCAAAAACCCAAAGCATACCGTGATAATCAATAGAGCGTTTTTTAGCAGTATTGCGCACTACCTTATCGCTGCTTAAAAGGATCGCGTTATACTTTTCTGCAAAGTAGAGTACCGAACAATCACTTTCTGAAAGTGAGCGGGGGTAGTTGTTGGAAAGAATATTTTTTTTATCCGCCTCTTCCGCAATATGGATAATAAGTTTATTTACGGAACGATATACCTGTAAGTGCTGCCGTTGTTCTATAATCAGCTCGTTCATTACATCAATAGTGGTATGTACCTCCAACTCCAGTTCAAAAAAATGGGTGATCAGTTGTAGCTCGTACAGGTCAATAAATATGCAGGCATCCGTTATAGCCACTTTTTTCATAACGGCAGTACATTGGTATACCCAAAGCTAACATTAAAAAGCCATCAAGAAATCCTTTTTAAAATCTGCCAGTTTTTGATTTTTTAGTGCCGCTGCTTTGCTCATCGAAATTTGTTCTTCTGCTAAAGCGCGTAGTAATAGTTGATCAAACCGGTTCGATTTTTCTTCACCGGTATAATCTACCGGTTCGTCCACCTTCCAGCCGTTATTACTCATTATAAAAAAGAACTGTTTTGCATAATGTTCATTAATAATACCACAAACTTTAGCACGCATTACAATAGCCTGCATAGAAATGCCGTACTGGGTTTTTATATGTCCCAACTCCTGCATATACAGGCGGGTACGATGTTTTCCCAGTTCCTGTAGAATGGCTCTTTCCGGCAATAACATAGCCCCGGCAAACTGATGACAAAGGGTTTCCTCTTCCCTATCAGTAAGTTTATCATCAAAATTCAGTAACAGATGTGCCAGCTCATGCAGCAGGGTAAAGCGGATACGATCCGGTTTTACGATTTTGCGGCTGTTATATGCTACAACCGGTATAGTTTTGTTTACTGTAGTCTGCAGCCCATCAAAACCCATATCTGCATCCAGGGGAACTACTTTTATATGTTTATCTTCCAGGAGTTCTACAATATTATAAATGGGGTCATCTCCCAGGTTCCATTTTTTACGCAATTGTATAGCCGCGTCATTTACATCTTTATATTCTCTCACCGCTCTAAAACCCTGCAACGGATTTTTAAAGATCAGCGGCAGTGCCAGTATTTCTTCCAGCTCTAAGTAGCGGCCCAGATATTCCCGGGTTTGCTCAATAATACGGTCATCTTCTTTTGAAGCAAGGCTTTTTAGTTTACGGTATTCCACCTTACCAATTTCTATATGGGTGGTACGAGTAAAAAAGTCGGGACGAACGTTCAGCGCATCACTTAGCCAGCCGGTAATTTCGCTATCGGGTATTACCTCGCCTTTTTCGTAACGGTGTAAAGACTGTTTAGTAAGTGAATGACCTTGTACATTCAATACATCTGCCAGATCCTGTAAAGAAAAACCATTGAGCAGGCGGGCAGATTTAAACCGGGTGGCAAATAAGTTTTCAGTACTGCTCATCACGAATCATTTTAAAGAGTAACAAAATTGAGGTTAAGAGCTTAAGCATTATAAAGCTGACTGAAGTTATATCTGGTAGGAGAATCTCTCGTGCATTAGCTTTTTTTCATACTGCGAAGATAAAAGTTTTTTTAAAATGGACAAATTAAAGTTACGAATTTGTTTTTAATATTTATTTTGTAACTTTGTCAGGAATGAATAGAAGACATATTGTCTTAATCTTAAAGTTCAGTTTTTGGGATTTTATCGAATACTAGTAAATATTTATGCTAAGATGGCAGCATATAACACAAATAGTAGATATGGAGTGAAAGTTGTTGTGTTAATTTTTTGTAAAGATCTTTAAATAATGAGAAAGGTCCCGAGAGGGACCCTTACAAAATTGGAAAAGATTGGTTGGGGAACCCGGTATCATCAGATACCGCCCTTTTCCAAAATTAGTTTGAAATTTCTGCGAAATACGGAAAACCGTATTGAACTACCAAATTGACCTGTTACTCAATTTGCGTTACCCGCTTAATTTTTCTCCTCTTATTTATTGAATTAGTTGAATTGTATGCTGTAAAGCATAGTACCAATTTCATGCCGTTTGTATAACGAGTATGAGTTAAAGCTATTATGTAATAAAAAGAGTAAAATGATTCGGATAAGATGTTCAGAATTAGAAAATGCAAGGGAAAACCCTTCCGCCTACGGGCAACTATTAGCAGTGAATGATTTTAGTAATGGTGGAGGTCATGGCATGTTAGCTTGCGTTAGAGAAGTCGCTCTTGCAATGGGTAAAGAAAAATTTTCCGCTTCTCAGGGAATCAAGCAAATACAGCAAAAGTTTTTGGCATTTAGTCCAACTAAAGGGAATAAGGAAAGACAAGAAGATCTGATACAGGGTTTTGCTCAATATTGTAAACAGATGGAAAAATTTGCTTTTGAACTTGTAGATAACAGTAGAATGATGAAATGGGATTTTTCAAAAGATGTAATGCTTACGGGAAAAACACCGTTGGTTTTTGCTAACGATGAAGGATATTTTGCACTTACCTTAATAGAAACCAATACCAGTTGGCAACACCAGCTAAAGTTTCCTTTGTATCAACAGTACTTAACAACCCATACAATAGATTGCCCTTTAACGGAGATGTCTATAGGCGTGTTTTGCTTACAGTCCGGGAAATTTGAGTTTAAAAGCTTTGAAGAAGAAAGTATAGAAGCGTGTGTTAATGAAACAACTCAGATTTTAAATGCAGTACTCGACTCTTATACTAAATATAAAAAATAATAGCAACGATAGCATTCAGAAATTCACGCCGCGGTTCCGACTTAGGGAAAATGAAAAACTGAAATCCAACTCCAATTTTAATTCATAAATAATGAAAAGAATAAATAATCCAGCAAAGTATCTTAAGGGTATAATACCGCCAGGTACTCAATATTTTATAGGGTTTGGCATTAAAGACCTTACTGGCTTAGGGAAGAGTCATCCCGGAATACAAGAGTTATTAATGGGACGCAAGCCTTCAATTGTGTTGACAGGAAAGAAAGGTGTATTACGTGAGAATACAACTGGGAAATATGTTCGAAAAAAGCCAGAACAGAAAACCTCAATATGGAAACATATAGAGTATTATAGTACAAAGTGGGAAAAAGTAATTAGCTATGACCGCGAGTTTTCTATATGGGAGAAAGAACTCCTTTATAAATTTGACTTGGAGTTGTCTGTAGTTAAAACTCCACAAGATGAACTTATTCTGATTTTCCCAAAGTTTATCATGGAGGACAGCCCTCAGCATTACTTAAAAGCAGGAGCAGCAATGAATTTAGCTTGTGCATTAAGCAATTATCATTTAATGTATAACACAGAATTTGAACCGATCATCCCGGTGACAAAATTTAAGGACAAGTCTATTCTTCCTGCTGGATCTGCAAGCAGACCTGTAGCTGAAAAATTGGAGATTATTGAACAGCATTTAGGAACCGAAGGAGAGTATGAATCTACTGGCAATAGTTACAGATTTGCTGTATTAAAGGAACAGCAGCCAGATGATGTCACGATTGGCAAAGGAGGGTTTAATGAATACCTTATGTTTGAGTACAGAAATAAAGACCTTTTGGTATTTGAAAATCTTAAGAGCGGAAATGCTACTTATCTTTTCAAATTATCAACGTTTAATCCAAACAAGGAATTAGACAAGCAAACGGCGTCAAAAGCCCCCTCATTTTTAAAGCGCATTGTTCATGAGAACATAGACAGTTGGAGTTCAAAAGTAGAGGGATATTTTTAATTTAGATTTACTCTTATCATTTTTAAATAAACAGTAGTTTTAATGGATTATGCTGAAAAGATCAAAAGAATTCGACTTGAGGCTTTGGAATATTTTGTAGTTTGCCCATTGCGATCTCTCAACTGCCGGCGTAAAATAATTTCTGGCAACAATTTCTAATATCTGTTACGAGGTACTTTAAAATTCAAATTCTATATAGAAAACGTTGCAACAAAATAAGTTTAAATATTACATCTTCCTTTCTCTACAAATGCCCAACTTCTTAAGCTGTTTCTTTTCTATCCTGTTTCAATTTCTTTGGTCGAAAATAAAAATTCTTCAGTTCCAGGGCAAGCGTAAACACTATACTTATTTATTAAGCATATAAGCATTTGATTCTATTAAATCCCGGATATCAACTTTAAGTAACAAAGATATATCGTACAATATATCAAGCGGTGGTTGCTTGATATTTGATACCCATCTCGACACCATCCCTTCAGTATAACCGATCTGCTCAGCTAACCACCTGTTTGTTTTGTCTTTTTCGGCCAGAACCACCTTTAATCTATTTATTTTCCTTTCGGGCATTATGCAATAGAATATGTTGATATGATAATCCGAGGATTAAGAATTTATATTAAAGAGCATTTACTTCCTCTCCTTCCCCGTCCGTTTTCCTTTTTCAGCAATTATCGCCAGTTCTTTGAGCATTTTTTTCTTCTCCTCGCCCTCAATGTCTTTAGATGAAATAAAAAAATCCTTCAGATCACGATTAATAGTAAGTGCAATGCGAAAGAAGGTAGCAAGCGGGGGTTGTATGGTATTGGTTGCCCATTTTGAAATGGTTGTTTCCTCATACCCTAATTCTGCTGCCAATGCTTTATTACTTACGCCTTCTTCTTTCAGCACTGCCGCCAACCTGTTAATAATTATCTTATCAGCTTGACGTTTAGATTTCAAGTTGCTCATTAATAATAAGAATTTGGTCTTGTAGACAAACTTATTGCTTATATAAAACATTGGTTTTCACCATAAATTGGTTCAAAACAAATATTATTTGCTTCACAAGAATGATTTATATATCTTTAAAAACAGTTTTAATACTAATCAAAAAATATTGTGATGACATAATACAAGTTTATTTTGCAGCCGCTTCTTTAAAATATTTAGCGTGTTTGCTTTAATTCCTGTCTTGAAACTACGACAACTCAAATCCCAGGAAATAAGGTAAATCGCTCATGCTACGGCGTGGGCGTTCTTATTGGGATAAGGGTGTCGTAGCCCTCAAGACGGTAAGGACTAACCCACGTCTTCTTTTATGTACCCGTAGTAGCTTTAGCGAAGACGGGTAGTTACGGGTAGCCTCTTACCCTATTTCACCTCCATCGCCACAAACAAATCTTACCTCACCACAGAAAAACATCTCACCATGTCATCATCATCACCACGTAAGCACTTTCACAAGCCCTGCCACCTGCCCAACAATATTGATAAATTTTTTTTCAAAGGTCTTGAAGCGGTATTTGAGAACTTTCACCTGGACGATTTCAGGGAAGAATTAAACCAGTGGTTGCATGCTGCTCTTTCCAGCGGGCAAAGCGTTTATGAAGAAGGTGGCGAAAGAGAGGACCTGATGGATTTTGTGCACCACCTGCACCGGCTGATAGAGGCTTTTTGCATCATCCATGCACGTACCCTGGCACAGCAAAACATGCCAGCCCCCACCAGGGGATTGTTAGCCGATGCCAACCGCCCTTTTTACCTCAGCGAAGCGGAGCAGGGCAACCCGCATAAGGAGATAAGGCAGTTCCGCCGGACATTCCGGTACAGCTATGCAAAAGCCGAGCTGCTGGACCTGCTGGAAGGGGTGATCACGTACAACGGCGCGAAGGAAATATGCCGGGTAGACCTGGTGATGTTTTACCGGCACCTGCTATACCTGGTGAGGCTGGTATATAAGATGGATAACCGCATGATCTGTGAGATCATCTACCAGGGCTGAGCCGCCGCCATCCGGATGTAATCCGTAGTAGTTGAAGGACACAACTTACCCCACTTGCAGGAAGTCTGAACACCTGTACCAAAGCTGATCACCCTACTACTGCTTGTCATGCTGACGCAGGAAGCATCTGCTTTGCCTTCCTGCGAACAATAATAGTTGAAACTATTTCGCGTAACCATCAGCGTTATAATAACAACCGGATGCAGTCCATAGTAATTGAAAGGGTACAACTTGCCCCGCACTGTCCTACGAGGCTTTCGTCAACTTTGATTGTTGGTGAAGCCTATGCGCAAACCTGCTCACAACACCAACCTTTAGATTTGTCCTGAAGCTATTTCTAATATACTATTATTACTATTACCTTTCTTTTTTGTTACTTTTTTCTTTGTGAATAAATCAAATTTGTGGATAACTATAATCATAAAGGGTC
>Ga0222419_100503_pt1 | contig 34861 bp, 25 predicted proteins | sample 1B20Ametagenome_FD_182474 | JGI IMG/M metagenome (GOLD analysis project Ga0222419, IMG submission 182474) | Enriched microbial communities from leaf-cutter ant dump, University of Wisconsin, Madison, United States - 1B20A (version 2) | ecosystem: Environmental > Terrestrial > Nest > Insects nest...
CCGCCACGGCCACACCACCGGTCACGGTCGTGTACCCACCCCCGGTCGCGCGCGGCGTCCGGGTCGTGGTCGTCGAGATCGTGCCGGTCCCGGCGGGACCGGCGACACTGGTCGCCGTCGGGATGCCGCGGTCGTCGTAGGTGACGCACGACCATGCGGTGTCACCGCTGGTCTTGCTGCCGACCGTGCGCCCCCACGCGTCGTAGGCATACTCGGTCGTGATCGCGGCGCCCGCTGCCGGAGTCGGACCGGTGACCGACTTCGTCATCCCGAACTGCTTCGTCCCCGCAGGGACACCGCACACCGCCGGCGCCGTCTCGAGCTCGCCGTAGTACGCGGTGGTCGTCTTCGCCGTCGCCGGCGCCCCCGTCACGGTGCCGCCCGGAAGCGTCCTCGTCAGCCGTCGCAACCACCCGGTGCCACCGGGCTGCTCGAACGAGACCGCCGTCTTCAACGCCAGACCCGCAGGGTCGACGGTGGAGGCCGTCGCCTGCCCGAGCCAGGGATGCTGATACGTCATCACCGTCGTCGTAGTCGGAGCCGCGGCACCCGCCACCGACGTGGAGTCATCGGTCGACGTCAGCGTCACGAGCCCGTAGTCCGGGCGCAGCGCCGTCCCGGGCACGATCGCCCCGGTCGAAGGCGACGACGGGGTCTTCCATTTCAGCTGCAGGGTCGCCGTCGAGGTGTCGTCGCGGTACTCGACGCGGATCCTCCGGGTCTCGCCCGCGGCGACCGTGATCGACGCGCCGTAGCGCTCGGCGGGGCCGCCCTCCCACTTGTCGACGACCAGCGTGTCACCCACCCACACCCGGGCGCCATCATCGCTGAATGTGCCGAACGTGTAGGTCCCTGCCGCGGGGAACGTGACCAGACCGGTCAGACGCAGCGACCAGTTATCCACGGGAATGCCGGTGCCGGGTGACCCCGCCGCCCAGTTCTTGTCGACGGCGCCGGCCGTGCCGCCGATGCCGAGGTCGATCAGTGCGGGCTTGCCCGCCAGGTGCGGGTTCGCGTAGTACGTCGCCTGCAGCCCCTGCAAGCCTCCGTCGTAGGTGGTCGAGGAGTGTGCGGGCAGGATGCCGCAGGCACTCACCGACACCGGGTTCGACACCGGCCGCCCGTCCGATTGGAAGCACGCAGCCGGGGCCGGACCATAGGTATCGGTAGCGCGATCCGTCGCGGGGTCGTAGACCGTCGTCGCCTTCATCCCGAGCGAGTCCGTCGAGGACAGCACGAGATCCTTGCTCGGGTGCCACTGCTGCGCCGTCGACACGCCCAGCGGGCTGATCGCAGAGGTCTGCCGCCACGCGTCGTCGTAGGCGACCGTGCTGACGGCGCCCGCCACGCCGTCGACCGAGACGCTGGTGTTGCGCGCAGTGAGGTCGTACCCGTATGTCTTCTTCATCCGCAGGGCGACCCCGTCGGCAGACGGCACCGTGACGGCGCTCACACGCCCGTTCGCGTAGGCGAGATGCGTGCTCACCTGCGCGCCAGCCGGCGGGGTGGTCGCCGCGAGCAGATAATCGCTGGCGGTGGAGTCCTGGACGGACTGCAGGATGCCAGCCTGGTCGTACTGGAAGACCGTGCGCTCCGCGCCCGGGTCCTCGATCATCCACAGCTGCCCGCCCGCGTAGTACAGGTTCGTCACGGGCGTGCTCGTCGACGACAACGCCGGATAGGTGATCCTGCACAGCATCCCCACCGGCGCAGCCGATGCACCGGACGGCGGGGCCGGGCACGCTGTCTGCGCAGCGTCCTGATAGGTGAACGACACCTTCCGGTGATACGTGGATCCGTCCTTCGAGACCGGGTCGACGATCTCCTTCACCGTGCCGTCGCTGTTGTACACCGAGACCGGAGCGGCAGGCTTCTGCCCGTCGGCGACAGACGTCGCCGACTCGACGGTGCCGTTCGCCGCGAACTGGTACACGGTCCCGCCCTCGTCGGTGAACACCACCCGCCCCGCGTTGTCGAGCGACACGATCCCGTACTCGCCCGCCGGGGGCGTGTACCCACCGGCCGAGGTGCGCGCGTAAGTGTGCGCCGTGCCGGAGATGTCGGTGAGGACGATCGCCTGCGCCTCGATGGCCGCCTTCGCCCACGCCGCGGAGTCACCCGCGATGGGCACCGACGACCCCCACCCGGCGGGGAGCGTGGTCCGCTGCGTGGTGAACCACGACGCAGGGACGATCACCGGCCCCTCTGCGTCGGCGAGGTCGTCCGCCCACAACTCGACATACGCTCCGGTGTGCATCTCGTAGTAGTCGAGCTGGATCGGTGTCTCTGCCGTGGTCAGGTTCTGGTTGCTCGACCATTCGATCGTGGTCGCACCGCTGGACCACTTGTCGATCACGGTCGAGTTGTTCACGCGAAGTCTCACGCCGTCGTCATGCCGGATGCCGAATCGCCATTGCGAGGACGCATGGGGCACGCGGACGAACCCGTTCCACTGCGCCATGAAGTAGTCGTTCGCCAAGGCTGGTCCCGGAGACCCGGCCGCCCATTCGAAGGACAGGGCCGAATCCGTGCGCACCATCAGCGGCGTCTTCCCGGTGAACGTGTAGCCCGCGGATGACGTGGGGATGTTGCCCAGCGAGTCCTTGGCGTCGTAGTACGACCCGACAAGACCTCGAGTCGCATCGACGACGGCCTGCGAGTTGTAGCTGAACGCCATCCCGATCGGACCGCCCAGTGTCGAGATCAACGGCGACGAGAAGGAGAGATTCGCGTTCCCGTTCGCGAGGTTCACGGTCACCGGCCCCGCCGTATCGAACGGTGACGGCCCGGAAGACCCCAGCCGCAGGTCGACCTTGATGCGCTTCACCCACGCCGGAGTGCTGTTCTTCCCGATGCCGTCCGTCGGCTGAACGACCCACGAATAGATCTGCCCGTCACGCAACGTCCCCGCAGGAACCGTCCACCGAACCTTCCCATCCGGATCCGCCGTCAACAGACCGGACGTGAACACCGCACCCGTCTTCCCGTCGGCACCGGTCGCGATCTTGAACTCGTACTTGACCGTCCCACCCGCCGGGATGTTGTCCGGATCCGTGACCGCATCCACCTGCAGCGTCGGTGTCAACGTGACCACAGTCTGCGGCGCGCCCGACACGTTGCCCGGAGTCGCCGTCGCCTCCGGCGGAGTCGGCGGCACCAGCTGGGTCTTGAGGGTTCGAGGGGTGGTCCACCGCCGAGTGACCTGACCGGCCTGACCATCGTGACCGTCTTTGATCCCAGCGCGCCAGTAGTAGGTCACGCCCGGCTGGAGCTTGCCTTCAGGAACCGTCGCCTGCTTGTTCAACGTCCATCCCGATTCCCAGACCGCATTGGTCATGTCAGCGTTCTGAGACACCTGGAACAGGAACGCGGCGTTCGAGTACGGCGAGTTCGTCTTGCCCTCCGCCACCAGGGTAGGGGTGAGCGACACCCCTGTCGCCGCGCTTGCAGGAGAGATCGGCGACACCGTCGGGTACGCCCAGTACTCCGTGTAGATCGCCGTGTTGACACGCTTGAACGTGTACACCCCCGGATTCTCCGCGAGACGGAGCATGAACGTCACACCCGTATCCCCCTGGGAGAACGCCCACGCCAAGCGCTGCGCGATCGCCGTGTCACCCATCCAGTACGTATCGGTTCCGATGCCGTACGAAGCCAGCACCGGGCCGATGCAGCTATCGGAGTAGCCGATGCAACTCGCATGGCTGAGCAGGCCGCTCTGGTACGTCGTCGTGCCGTCCCCGCCATACGCGACACCGATCTGCGCGTTGCCGATGAAGTTGCCTGGCACGCTGCCGTAGTCGAATCGGGTGAACGCACGCCAGTACACGTTCTGGTTGTACTGACGGTTGTTCCCCACATACAGATAGCTGGACACGGCACCGTCGGACTTGATCGAATACGCGTAGTTCGGGCCGTAGTTGATGGTCGGGTCGATGTACACCGGGTACTTGCGGGCCGCATCCGCCAGCCACGCCCGATCGACGCTGAGCGTGTACTGCCACGTCGTCTCATCGATCGGAGTCAACGTCATCGCCGGATTGATCAGCACCCCCTCCGACTTGCCCGCGACACCCGACGAGTCCCATGCGACCGGCGCCGGGATATGCATCACCGCGACACCGCTCGCATCCACGAACTCGACCGCACCGCCATCGCCGACCACCGGGGTCAGGGCACCCGCATCCACCGTCCACGACCAGGACGACTTCCCCGGAACACCGCTCAGCACGAGCGTCTCTTTGACCCCATCGGTCTCGATCCGATATTCGAGGTCCGTCCGCCATGCCACGTCTCCGTACACCAGCCGGTCATCCGGAGAATCCTCGCTCGACGACTCCAGCTCCACCGATCCCGCATCCGCACCCGACAACGCGAAGCCCAGCTCATGGCCGTCCGCAGTGACCGTGACCGCGGACGGATCCGCCGCCACCTCCGAGAACTCCGGCGACAACGGGTGAGCATCCGCCTCCCAGCCCCCGCCTCTCGTCGGCGTCAGCTCCGTCGAGATCGCCTCCCATCCGTCCGCGGTCTCCATGTTGAGCATCTGAGTCGACTGCTCCAGAATCCGCGAGCCGTCCGGACGCGCGTACGTCGTCGAGAACGCATCCTGTGCCACCACCGGAAGGTCTTTCACCTCCTCCGCCAGAGCATCGTCGTTCTTGTCGCCCAGCACGAACCCTGACACCCGCAACGGCTCGATCGGCGCGATCCGTTCCTCATCCTGCGCCATCGTGAAATCACCAGCCGGCATCTCCGACACCAGCTCCGGAGCCGCCTCCGGCACCCCGCCCAGCCGCGCAACATCCTCCGCCGTCAGCTCACCGCTGTCCGGGATCTCACGAGCAGCCGACGACACCGCAGGCGCCACGTTGCCCGCGGTGACCAGAACATCGCCGACCGCCGCCGCCTCGGGCGTGATCACCGCCAGGACTCCGACCAGGACACACCCGAGCACAGCAGTAGAAAGACGATGCACAGCCACGTTCCCCCCGAGAAGACGCGGCATAACCACCGCACAGAGAATTCATAGTGGATATATCGATATCTCCGCAACACTCTCGTCGCCATCCCGCGGGAATCCGCACCGCCTCTTGACACACCCCCGGTTACATGGTTACTTAGTCGAGTAACTAACCAAGCAACCGGCGGAGGACTCGTGATCGAAGAAGGCAAGCCGCTCTTCCTGCAGATCGCCGAGCAGATCGAGGACTCGATCCTCGACGGCTCGCTGACCGAGGAAGCGCAGGCCCCTTCGACGAACGAGCTCGCCGCGTTCTACCGGATCAATCCGGCCACCGCAGCGAAGGGGGTCACGATGCTCACCGACAAGGGAGTGCTCTACAAGCGCCGCGGCATCGGCATGTTCGTCGCCGCCGGAGCCAAGGACATCCTGCTGGGCGAGCGCCGTGCGGCCTTCGCCGAGCGCTACATCGATCCGCTCCTCGCCGAGGCCCGCACGCTCGGCCTCGACGCCTCCGACCTCGCCGCACTGCTCTCCGAGCGGGCGGCACGCACCGAAGGGACCCCCGCATGACCGCCGTCATCGAGGTGCAGGACCTCACCAAGACCTACAAGGACAAGAACGCACTCGACCGGGTCACGCTGTCGCTCGAGCCGGGCGCGATCTACGGCCTCCTCGGCCGCAACGGCGCCGGCAAGACGACGCTCATGTCGATCCTCACCGCGCAGAACTTCGAGACCTCGGGCACCGTGAGGGTGTTCGGCGAGCATCCGTTCGAGAACGCGCGGGTCCTGAACCGCACCTGCTTCGTGCGGGAGAGCCAGAAGTACCCCGACGACGCGACGCCGCGGCACGCCTTCGCCGCCGCGCGGCTCTTCTTCCCGAACTGGGACCAGGCGCTCGCCGACGAGCTGATCGGCGAGTTCCAGGTGCCGCTGAAGCAGCGCATCAAGAAGCTCTCGCGGGGGCAGCTCTCCGCCGTCGGCGTCATCATCGGACTCGCCTCGCGCGCCGAGATCACCTTCTTCGACGAGCCGTACCTCGGACTCGACGCCGTGGCACGGCAGATCTTCTACGACCGGCTGCTCGAGGACTACGCGGAGCACCCGCGCACCGTCATCCTCTCGTCTCACCTGATCGACGAGGTCGCCAACCTCATCGAGAAGGTCATCGTGATCGACGACGGCCGCATCATCCTCAACGAGGACACGGATGCCGTGCGCGACCGCGCCGTCACCGTGATCGGCGACGCCGCCAAGGTCGACGCCTGGGCATCCGGCCGGGACGTGCTGCACCGCGACGCCCTGGGGAACGTGGCATCGGTCACGGTGCTCGGGAGGCTCTCCGCCGCGGAGCGCGCAGAGCTGGCGGATGCCGGGCTCGATCTCGCTCCGGTGTCCCTGCAGCAGCTCGTCATCCGCCTGAGCCAGAAGGCGGGCACGCCCGCCGAGACCGAGGAGGTCCGCTGATGCGACGCATCGCCAACGTCGTCCGCCTGCAGATGATCAACAGGCAGACCTTCATCTGGACGCCGCTGATCATCCTGGTCGGGGCGACCCTGCTCTCGGTGTTCGTCTACGCGATGATCCCCGTCGACACCCCGAAGTACGGTGGGGCGGCGAATGCGCCGCTCTGGTACTTCTTGGCGATCGGCATCGGCGCGATGACCTACACGTTCCCGTTCTCGCAGGCGCTGAGCATCACCCGGCGGGAGTTCTTCCTCGGCACGATGCTGACCGCCGTGCTGGCGAGCGCGTTCATGGGAGTGCTGTTCCTGCTCGGCGCCGGCATCGAGGTGGCGACGCACGGATACGGGGTGAACGGCTACGTCTTCTACCTGGACTGGCTGTGGGAAGCCGGCCCGTTCGGCGCCTTCGTCGTCTACTTCACCCTCGCGCTCGGTCTCTTCGTGCTCGGATTCACCGGAGCCACGATCTTCAAGACCTGGGGGCTGACCGTGCTCACGATCTCATGGGTCGTCGTGGCCCTCCTGCTCATCGGACTCGTGTTCCTCGCGACCAGGCTCGGCTGGTGGGGCGGCTTCTGGGAGGGCGTGATGACGCTCGGCGCCCTCGGCCTGGCCCTGTGGGGGCTCGTCGTGATCGCCGGGTTGATGGGCATCTCCTTCCTGGCATTCCGGCGCGCGACGCCGTAGGGGCCCGAGTGCCGGCTCCGGCATCCGCCCGTCCTCTGCTCGAGGAGACTTGACCCTGACACCGTGGAAGGCGGGATAACGGAGACATGTTGTCCATCGGAGCGTTCGCGCAGATCGGCCAGGTGACCCATCGGATGCTGCGGCACTGGGACACCGCCGGCCTGCTCGTGCCCGCCCACGTGGACGAGTCCAGCGGCTACCGGTCCTACGATCCCTCGCAGCTCGAACGGCTGCACCGGATCGTCGCGCTGCGCCAGCTCGGCTTCGGTCTCGACGACATCGCGCAGATCCTCGAGCAGGGGATCGACGCCGACCGCCTCGCGGCCATGCTGCGCGTTCGCCGGGCCGAGGTCGAGGAGGAGCACCGCATCGCGGCCGCCCGACTCGTCGACGTTGAGCGGCGGCTCCACCTCATAGAGAGCGAGAACCGCATGTCCACCGTCGAGATCGTCGAGAAGCCCCTGCCCGCCGTGCGCCTCGCCGCGCACACCGCCTCCGTGCCCGAGGACGAGGTCGGCGCCGCGGTCGGCCCCCTGTTCGCCGGCATCGAGGATGTGCTCGGCGACGAGTGCGGCGCACTGTCGACGCCGATCGCCCAGTACGGGCTCACCGAGGACGGGATGGAGATCACGGCCGGATACGCCTACGGCGGCGAGCCGCGCCCCGGATTCGACATCGTCGAGCTGCCCGCCGTCGCGCTCGCGATCTGCGGCGTGCACCTGGGGTCGATGGACCGGATCCGCGAGACCTGGGGCGCCGTGCATGCGGAGATCGTCGCGCGCGGCTTCGTGCCCAGCGGTCCGTGCCGAGAGCTCTACGTGCGCGCCGTCTCGGAGGACCAGTCCGACTGGGTCACCGAGCTGCAGCAGCCCGTCGCCCGGCCCTGAGTCTCGGCGTCGGCATCCGACCTTGTCCGGCCCCGAGCCGTCCCCGGGCACAGCCTCGGAGATCCCACGCCCCACCCGGGCACGGCTTCGGAGATCCCACGCCCCTCCCCCGAGCACCGCTTCGGAGACCCCACACCCCGCCCCGAGCACCGCTTCGGAGACCCCACGCCCACCCGAGCACGGCTTCGGAGACCGTGCCCGACATGCCGTCGGGAACGCTCCGGAGGCGGCGTGTCATCTCACCGCTCCGAAGCCGTGCTCGCCGAGGAGCGAAGCCGACGTCAAAGAGAACGACGACGACGCGGAGACGAACGCAGCCGCGGCGTCAGAGCGCGCCGACGAGCGCGGCGACCCCGATGATCACCGAGACCAGCGCGAGCACCAGCGCCACGGCGATCAGCACCGCATGCACCTTCAGGAAGGCCGTGGCCTTGCCGTTCTCGTCCCTCGCACGGGGGTCGTTCGACACCCTCTTGTAGAACCGGGGCCAGACGAGGACGTTGAAGGCGGCGTTGAGGAAGAGCACGACGGCGAGGGCGATCACACGTCAACGCTATCCGCACCGGCATCCGAGCCGCACGCCCGGCACCGGCCACCGCCTCTTCGCGGGACGTCTGCAGGACGGAAGCACGGATGCAGGACCAGAGAACGTCTTCCGGTCCTGCATCCGTGTCCCGGTCCTGCAGACGTTCCCAGGGGTGCCGGGAACAGACGTTCCCGGAGGTGCCCGGGGACAGACGTTCCCAGGAGTGCCAGGGACAGACGTTCCAAGAGTGCCGGAACAGACGTTCCCAGGGCGCCCGGATCGGACGTTTCCGGAGGTTCCGGAATATCGACTCCGTCCACGTATCAGGAAGCCCTTGCCGCGCTCCTTGATGGTGTGATCACAATGGGACTCATGATCGACGGCGTCCCCGACGCCGATCTCGATCCGACCGACGACGGGACGGCGCGGTGGCAGCGCGCCGCGGTGTTCTTCGGCGCGTGGAGAGACGGCGACAGCCGCGCGATGGACGACCTCGTGCGGTTGATGACCCCTGTGCTCTGGCACGTCGTCCGCGCCTACGGGCTCGAGCGCACCCTCGCGGAGGACGTCGTGCAGACCACCTGGCTGCAGCTCGTGCGCGGACACGAGCGGGTCGCCGACCCGCGTGCGGTCTCCGCCTGGCTGACGACGACGGCCCGGCGCGAAGCGTGGAAGGTCGGCAAGGCGCACGGCAGGGTGGACACGGCGGATGCCGAGGGCCTCGACGTGCTGCTCCCCGCACAGACCTCGGCCGAGGACCATGCGGCGGCCGGCGACGAGAGCCGGCGGCTGTGGGACGCGGTGCGGTCCCTCGACCAGCGCTGCCAGCGGCTGCTGCGGGTGGTCGCCTTCGACGACCGCCCCGACTACGCCGCCCTCGCCGCTGACCTGGAGATGCCGATCGGCAGCATCGGCCCGACCCGCAAGAGGTGCCTGGGCAAGCTGCGCGCCCTTCTCGAGCCGGCAGGAGGCGCATCGTGACCGACCACGAGGATGCCGAGCTGTTCGCCCGCCTCCGGTCCCTGTGGACCGGGATCGACCCGGTGCCGGCGAGCCTGATCGACCGCATGATCGCCGCGGTCGCCACGGACTCCCTCACCGAGGAGTACGCGCTGCTCACCCTCGTCGACCAGCCGCTCGGAGCGGTGAGGGGAGAGGCGGATGCTCTCACCCTGCAGTTCAGCGACGGCACCACGAGCATCCTGCTGCACGTCACCTCCACCGCCGACGGGCGTCATCGCGTGGACGGCTGGGTGGACACGGCGACCGCGCAGATCGTGCTGAGCCAGGGCGACGACATCCGCTCCACCACCCCGTCGGAGACGGGACGGTTCGTCTTCGACGAGGTGCCGTCCGGGCTCACCCGGGTGCGGCTGACCGCCCAGGTCGGCGACGAGGAGCGCACGCTGTCGACCCCGCAGTTCGAGCTGTGACGGCCCCGCCGAGGAGAGGATGACGATGGAGCAGCCCAAGGGATGGACCTGGCAGGACCGCGCGGAGGGATCGATCCGACGCGGCACGGCGCTGGATCCGAACGTCGAGCCGGTCGACGGAATCCGCGCCTTCCCCACCGCCTACCTGCCCGAGCGTCTGCTGATCACGAACGATCGCGACGCGGACAACGAGGCCTACGACCGCGAGATCAAGACGCTGACCGATGCGGCGCAGTCCTTCGGCTGGCGCATCGAACTCGAGCAGCCGGCCGGCGTGCGCGCTGACGGCGAGCTGCTGCCCGGGGTTCCCGGCTTCCTCCGCGCGCGCCTGACCACGCCCGACGAGCCGGTACGCGGAGAGTCCCCGGTGCCGCCGGACGCCTGGCGCGTGCTGCAGCGCGCGCGGCGCATCTCGCGCTCGACCATGCCGCGCACCGGGCTGGAGCACCTGCTGTCGATCGATCCGGTGGGCCTGAACCCGTTCAGCCGCACCAACCCGTTCAGCCGCACCAATCCCTTCAGCCGCACCAACCCGGCAGACGGACCCCGCGGCGCGGGCAGCGACGACTACCTCGCCCCAGGCCGCGGCGCGAGGCAGCCGGTGAGCTGGCTCGGACCTGCGCCGGCGCGCGGAGCCGACCCGAAGCGCGGACGGCGTCCGGTCGTCGCGATCCTGGACACCGGATGCGGGGTGCACCCCTGGCTGCCGGACGACATCGTCACCCGGCACGTCGACGTCGACGGGGTGCCCGTCGGGCTGACCGACGACGCCGACCCCGAGCTGTACCCCGATCTGTACGGACAGCTCGACGGGGAGATCGACGCGGTGGCGGGGCACGGCACCTTCATCGCCGGCATCGTCCGGCAGACGGCTCCGGATGCCGACATCCTGTCGGTGCGGATGTCGGGAGCCCTGGGCGTGGTCGACGAGAGCACGTTCCTCACGACCGTCAGCCAGGTCGTCGAGCTGCTCCGACGGCACCGCGAGGACCCGGCGACCGGCTTCCCGATCGACGTGCTGAACCTGTCTCTGGGCTACTACCACGAGACGCCGGAGGACGGCCTGTTCAGCCTCACCCTGCACGCCCTGCTCACCGAGGCGCGCAAGCTGGGCTGCGTCGTGGTGTGCTCGGCGGGCAACGACACGATCGACCGGCCGTCGTTCCCGGCGTCGCTGTGGGCCTGGCCGGGGGCCGACAACGGCATCCCCCGCGACCGCGGCGCCCCGCACGTCTCGGTGGGCGCCCTCAACCCGTCCGCGCAGTCGGTGGCCCTGTTCTCCAACGTCGGGCCGTGGGTGCGCGTCTACGCCCCCGGTGCGGCCGTCGTCAGCACCTCGCCGGCGTTCTTCGGAGGGGAGCAGGCGTCGACGCGCTACGACGTCGACGGTCTGCGCCGCGAGACCATCGACCCCGACGACTACCGTGGCGGCTTCGCGACCTGGAGCGGGACCTCGTTCTCGGCGCCGTTCGTCGCGGGGCGGATCGCGGCGGCGCTCGGCGCCGTCCCGCTCGGCGGCGTCTCCCCCGCGGATGCGGCGAAGGCGGTGGCCGCCGTGCTGAAGACGCTGCCCGCGCCGGCTTCGCAGGGCTGAGGCGGACGCCGCCCGAACGCGCTCTTCCGCACGGGCGGGCGCGGCGGCATCCTGGTCACATGCCCCTGTCCGCATCCGAGCTGCACCGACGCGGCATCGAGGCGGCCAACACGCGGCGCTTCGGCGCGGCGCGGCGCGCGCTCGGCCAGGCCGCCGCGCGCGCGACCGACCCGGATCTGCTCGCGCGCGTCGAGGGCACGACCGCGTACGTCCTGTCGCAGACAGGGGAACCCGCCGACGCCCTGCGGCTCGTCGGCGACGCGCTGGGCCGCCCGGGTCTGCGCGACGACACGATCGCGGTGCTGAGCGGGCAGCTGGGCACGCTCCTGATGCACTCGGGGCGTCTCGAGGAGGCCGAGCACTGGCTGACCCGCGCCGTCGACGCCATGTCGGAGCAGACGGCCGAGCTGGCGAACCTGCTCATGAACAGGTCGATGATGCGGATGCAGCGCCACGACCTGACCCGCGGCGTGGCCGACCTCGAGCGGGCCGCGGCGATCTACGAGGCCGAGGGCGAGGACGAGCCGCTGGCCGAGGCGCGTCACAACCTCGGCTACGCCGCACTGCTCGCGGGGGATCTGGTCACCGCGCTCACCCTGATGACCCGGTCGCGCGCGACCCTCGCGGCGGCGAGCGACCTCGCGGCCGCCATCAGCGACCTCGACCGCGCCGAGGTGCTGCGCGACGCCGGGCTCACCACCGAGGCCGAGCTGCTGCTCGCCGAGGTGGCGGTGCGGTTCGGCGCCCAGCGGATGCGCCAGGCGCGGGGCGAGGCCGAGTTCCACCTGGCCCGCTCGCAGCTGCGGCACGACGCGGCGGCCGCCGCGCGCACGGCGGGTACCGCGGCCCGCCGCTTCGCCGCCCTGGGCAGCGAGGGCTGGGCAGCACGTGCCTACGCCGTCCGGCTCGAGGCCCGGGTGCGGGCGGGACGCCGCGTCGATCCCGCGGACCTCGAGCGCACCGCATCCGCTCTGCGCGCAGGCGGCCTCCGCACCGAGGCGACAGCGCTGACCCTGACCTCGCGGCTGGTCGACGGCGGACGGATGCCGCGGCTCGCCGCCGACGCCCCGACCCCGCTGCGGCTGCGCGCGCACGAGGTGCGGGCCGTGCGGGCCGCCGCGTCCGGGCGCGACCGGGAGGCGCTGCGCGCGGCGGCGGCGGGGCTCGACCTGCTCACCGCCTGGCAGCGATCCTTCGGGGCGCTCGACCTGCAGGCCTCGGTCGCGATGCACGGCACCGAACTGGTGTTCGCCGGGCTGTCCGCCGCCGCGCGCATCGGCGATCCCGTGGTGCTGTTCGAGTGGTCGGAGCGCGCCCGTCACCTGAGCCAGCAGGTCGCCCCGGTGCGCCCGCCGCGGGATGCGGACCTCTCCGCCGACCTGGCGGAGCTGCGGATGCTGCGCGCCGACCTCGCCGGCTCCGACTGGACGGCGGACTCCCGCGTGCGCCGGATCCGCGACCGGGTGCGCGAGAGGCAGTGGTCGGGCACCGGCGCCTCGGGTTCCCGGGCCAGGGTGGAGCTCGCCGAAGCGCAGTCCCGGCTCGATGGGCGCACCGCGATCCTCGCCTACGTGTACACGGGGGCAGGCCTTGCCTGCGTGGTGACGACCGCATCCTCCTCGCGGATCGTCACCCTGGACTGGCCGCGCATCCGGGCCGCTCTCGACGGCCTGCGCGCCGACCTCGACGTCGCCGCCCTCACCCGGGGCGGCCCGATGTCGACGGTGGTGGAGCGCTCGCTGGACGAGCGTCTGCGGCGTCTCGACGACGAGCTGCTGGCGCCGGCCGGGATCTCCGCGGGACGCATCGTGCTGACGGCGCCCGGGGTGCTCGCCGGCATCCCGTGGTCGATGCTGCCGAGCCTGCACGGCGTGCCTCTCACGGTGGCGACGTCGGTGTCGCGCTGGCTCGAGGATCGCGCCGGCGAGCCCGGGCCCGCACGCGGGAGCGCCCAGGGACCGCGTGCAGGGTTCGCGGCGGGCCCGCGTGTGCCGCGCGCACGGGACGAGGTGCAGCGGGCGGCCGCCGCGTGGCCGTCGGCGAGCGTGCTCGCCGACGGCGATGCCCGGGTCGGGGCGGTCACCGACCTCGCGGGCCGCAGCGAGGTGCTGCACGTGGCCGCGCACGGGCGGCACGCCACCGACAACCCGCTGTTCTCGGGACTCGAGCTCGCCGACGGCACGCTCTTCGGCTACGACGTCGACCTGATCCCGCGGGCGCCCGCCACCGTGGTGCTCTCGGCCTGCGAGCTCGGACGCTCCTCGGTGCGCTGGGGCGAGGAGGCGCTGGGCATGACCAGGGTGTGGCTGCATGCGGGGACCCGGTGCGTGATCGCGGCCCCCGTCGTCGTGGCGGATGCCGTCGCGGCCGAGCTGCTCGCCGCCGTGCACACGGGTCTCGCGACGGGCGAGGACCCGGCCGAGGCGCTGGCCGGGGCATCCGCGCGGACCGGCCTGCGCGCCCCGTTCCAGTGCCACGGAAGCGGATTCTGAGGAATTCCTCCATTCGATGTATCAGAACGGGAGGACGCGCCTCCTGATCTACGGAAGGTGGCAGTGCGAAGAAGGGCTTCGAGTAGGGCGAAGCGCGTGGGAGGCGCAGTCGAACTGGGGAACCTGTGCGCTGGGGAGCGCAGGGCATACGACATGGCCACCGACCACCCAGGGGGTGCCGTGGTTGCAACCACGGCACCCCCGCAAGGGTTCAGCGCCGGAGAGCGCCCGGTGAACGGGCCGGACCCTCAGGCCGTGAGGACCTCGTAGCCGGCCTCGCGCAGCGCGGCGACGGAGTCGGCATCCGCATCCGCATCCGTGAGCACCGCCGCGAACAGCTCGGCGCCGCCGACGGCGGCGAAGGCCGCGGAGCCGAGCTTGCTCGAGTCGGTGACGACGACGGCGCGCCGGGCGCGCTCGGCCATCATGCGGTTCACGGCCGCCTCGCGCTCGTCCTGGGTGGTGGCGCCGGATGCCGCATCCATCCCGTTCACCCCGATGAAGGCGATGTCCAGTCGGACGCCGCGCAGCAGCTGCTCGACGAACGGACCCACGAGCTCGTAGCTGCGCGAGTGGATCACGCCACCGGTCACCACGACCTTGATGTCCGGTCGCGTCGCGAGCTGCGCGGCGATGTTGACCGCGTTGGTGACGACCGTGACACCGCCGGCGGCGAGGTCGTCGCGAGCCGCGAGGGCCGCGGCGATGGCGGTCGTCGTCGTGCCGCCGGAGAGGCCGACGACCATTCCGGGCACCACGAGAGCGGCCGCCGCCTGCGCGATCGCCGCCTTCTGCTGCGTCCTCAGGTGGCTCTTGTAGCGGATGGGCAGCTCGTAGGCGACGGCCTGGGCGACCGCGCCGCCGTGCGTGCGGGTCAACAGGCGCTGCTCGGCGAGGCTGTCGAGATCCCGCCGCATCGTGGCCGGTGAGGCGCCGAAGCGCTCGACGAGGTCCTCGACCGTGACCTCGCCAGCGGAGGCGAGGAGGTCGAGGATCGCGTTCAGGCGCGCGGCTCTCTTCATGTCACCATCCTGCCGGTACCGGGCCGCGTATCCGCATCCGCGGCCCGGATGTCGACCCGATTCGCGCGACTCCGCGACGTGGGACGACGCCGGAGGTCATGCCTGGCCCGCCAGTGCGAACAGCCGGAGCATCCGCGCGGCCTCCTCGGCCAGCGCCTCGCGGGCGGGAGCGAGGTACTTGCGCGAGTCGACGAGCCGCTCGTCTGCCTCCAGGGTCCGGCGGACCGCCCGGGTGAAGAAGCCGTTCAGGTGCGTGGACACGTTGATCTTCGTCATCCCGGCGCGCACGGCGTCGGCGATGACGGCGTCCGCCACGCCGGAGGATCCGTGCAGGACCAGGGGGACCCGCTGCCCGTCGCGGCCGCCGCGCCGGAGCGCCGCCCGCAGGCGCGCGATCAGCTCGATGTCGAGGGACGCCGAGCGGTCGAGCATGGCGTGCGAGGAGCCCACCGCGACGGCGAGCGCGTCGACGCCGGTGGCCTCGACGAAGGCGCGAGCCTCATCGGGGTCGGTGCGGACGCCGGGGGCGTGGGCGCCGTCCTTGCCGCCGACCTCGCCCAGCTCCCCCTCGACGTAGACCCCGGCGGCGTGGGCGCGCTCTGCGACCGCCGCGGTGAGGGCGACGTTGTCGTCGTAGGGCAGGGCGCCGCCGTCGAACATCACCGAGCCGAAGCCGAGGGCGATCGCCTCGTCGACGAGCTCCGGACGCTCGGCATGGTCGAGATGCACCGCGACGGGGGTCGACGCGCGACGCGCGACGGCGAGCGTGGCCAGCGCGATCGGCTCGAGGCCGCCGTGGTAGTCGGCGCAGTTCTGCGAGATCTGCAGGATCACCGGCAGCCGCGCCTGCTCCGAGGCGCGCACGAGCCCTTCGGCCGTCTCGAGGTGGATCACGTTGAACGCGCCGATGCCGGTGCCGCGGTCCGCGGCATCCGTCACCAGGTCGCGAGCGCTGACGAGGGTCATTCGGGGTCCTTCTGTTCGTATGTCCCGACGGTCAGGCGGGCTTCGAGTTCGGTCCAGGTGCCGGCTATCTCGCCGGCGAGCGGCATGAGCACGGCCGCCGCCGACCACGCCGTCGCGCGGCGCAGGATGCGCTCCGGATCGCGCTCGCCCTCGGCGTACAGCACGGCGCAGGCCGCGACGGCGGCGTCTCCGGCCCCCGTGGGGTTGCCCGCCAAGGGCGTGTCGAGCCGGGCGTGGATCACCTCGGACGCCGTCACCGCGAGCATCCCCTCGGCTCCGAGCGAGAGCAGCACGAGCCCCACGCCGCGTTCGAGGAGCGAGCGCGCGCCCTCGACGGGGTCGGCGATGCCGGTGGCCTCGGCGAGCTCGGCGGCGTTGGGCTTGAGGACGGATGCTCCGGCGTCAGCCGCCCGCAGCAGGGCGGGGCCCGAGGTATCGACGATCACCGGCACCCCCGCGTCGAGGCCGACCCCGATCAGCACCGGGAGCAGCTGCTCGGGGGCGCCGGGCGGCAGGCTGCCGGAGACCACGAGCACCGAGGCGCTCGGCAGCCGGTCGACGACCTCGCCGAGCAGAGCGGCCCACTCCTGGTCCGACGGGTTCACGCCCCGTTCGTTGACGATCGTGGTGTCGCCGAGCCGTTCGTCGACGACGGCGATGCTGCGGCGGGTGGCTCCGGCCACCTCGACGAGCGCGTGCGGCACCCCCGAGGAGGCCAGCTCCGCCGCGAACTCGACGCCGCTGCCGCCGCCCGCGGTCGCGAGCGCGAGCACGGAGGCGCCCTGCGCATGCGCGACCCTGGCCACGTTGAGGCCCTTGCCGCCGGCGCGGGCGACGCCGGCATCCGCCCGGTGCGAGCCGCCGAACGTCAGGTGCTCGACGTGCCAGGTGAGATCGAGCGCGGGATTCGGGGTGACGGTGAGGATCATGCGAGCTCCCTGGCGCGGAGGGCCGCGCCGATGAGGCCGGCGTTCCCGGAGAGCTCGGCGGGCACGAGGTCGGGGATGCGGTGGAAGCTCAGCCGGGCGGCGAGTCGGCTGCGCAGCTCGTCGAACAGGGCGCCGCCCGCGCGGGACAGGCCTCCCCCGATCACGACGGCCTCTGGCGCCACGACGGCGGTGAGCTGCGCGAGCGACATGGTGAGGGCGTCGAGCGCGCTGTTCCAGATGCCGGCGGCGATCTCGTCGCCCGCCGCGGCGCGGGCGATCACGTCCTTGGCCCCGTCGGGGGCGACCCCCGTGGCCTCGCGGTAGCGACGGGCGATCGCGCCCGCCGATGCCACGGCCTCGAGACAGCCGCGGGCCCCGCAGGCGCACTCCGGCCCGTCGGCGATCGGCGAGTGGCCGATCTCCCCCGCGTAGCCGCCCGCCGTGTACGGAACGCCGCCCACGAGCAGGGCGCCCGCGATGCCGGTGCCGATCACGAGGACGACCGCGTCCGCGTAGTCCCGCGCGCCGCCCAGGCGATGCTCCGCCCAGCTCGCCGCGCGCACGTCGTGGTCGAAGGCCACCGGCAGACCGAGCCTCGCCGCGGCGAGGTCGCGGATGGGAGAGTCGTGCCAGCCCAGGTTGCTCGCGAACACGCCGATGCCGGCATCCGCATCGACGATGCCGGGGACGACGAGTCCCACGGCCTGCGGCACCACGTCGGGATGGTCGGCGCAGAGCTCGGCGGCGAGCACGCCGAGGCGCTCGATGAGCACCTCGGTCCGGTCGCCGTCTGCCTCGGGCGTCGGCGTGCGCCGCAGCCCGAGCGCGGCGCCCGAGGCGTCGAACAGCGCCGATTTGATGTCGGTGCCGCCGACGTCGAAGGCGAGCACCGGCGCCCCGGCGCCGAGCGTGCGCACGGCGGCGAGTCGCTCGCCGGCGGCGTCGCGCTCGACGTCAGGGACGTCGGCGTCGTCGGGTGGGGTCATCATGCATCCAGGATGACGGAACGCGTGAGGTTGCGGGGCTGGTCGGGGTCGAGTCCGCGCTCGACCGCACGGTCGAGGGCCGTGCGGTGCAGACGCACGAGGTCGGCCATCGGGTCGATCGGATGCTGCACGAAGCGCGCGCCCGTCGCCTCGACCTGCGCGGCGAGGCCTTCCGGCGCCTCGCCGAACTGCCAGGTGACGCGCCCGGGGGCGGCGATCGCGATCGGACCGTGGCGGTAGTCCATCGAGGGGTACGACTCGGTCCACGACTGGGAGGACTCGCGCATCTTCAGGGCGGCCTCGTGCGCGAGGCCGATGGTCCAGCCGCGGCCGAGGAACGTGTACTGCTCGGCGTCGCGCAGACCGTCGTCTCCCGCGCCCGCCAGAACGGCCTCGGCGTCGGCGATCGCCCCGGCGAGGTCCTCGCCGAGCGATGCGCGGAAGAGGGCGAGAGCCGTGGTCGCGAAACGGGTCTGCACGACCGACTTCTCGTCGGCGAAGGGCAGCACCACCGCCTCGTCGACCAGCGAGACGAGCGGCGAGGCGTCGTCGCCGATGACGCCGACGGTGGGGATGCGCCCCTTGACCTTCTCGACGAGCTCGAGCACCTCGGTCGTCGTCCCCGAGCGGGTCAGGGCGACGACGGCGTCGTAGCCGCGGTCGATGAAGGCTTCGGATGCCGCGAAGGCGTCGGTCTCGCCGAGACCCGCGTTCTCACGCAGGGCCGCGTAGGACTGGGCGATGAACCAGGAGGTGCCGCAGCCGACGACGGCGATGCGCTTCCCGTGGGCGGGGAGCAGCGCCTGTCCGTCGCGCAGATCGGCGGCCCGGGCCCAGGTCTCGGGCTGCGAGGTGAGCTCTGCGCGCATGTGCGCGCCGGGCAGGGCTTCGGTCATGATCGGCTCCTCCAGAGCGGTTGTTGCATGATTGTGATTGTTTCGTCCTTAATCCAATCATAGTATTGCGAAATCAAAGAGATCGGCAAGGTTTCTCTTGATTTGTTTATCCGACTGACAAACAATCGAACAGGTTCCACCGCCGCTGCATCGCCTCACGGCGCCGCAGTCCCCCGAGCCCCCGCTCGAAACGATCGCCGCCCCGCGCGGCGTCGTCATGCACCGTCGCGTGAAGTGTTCGCGACTGTGCAGACCGCGCTCCGCCACGGAGCGCATCCACCACACAGTGAGGAATGCAACACACATGAAGAAGTCACTGCGATTCGGCGCCGCTGCCGTGGCAGCAGTCGCCACCCTCTCACTCGCCTCGTGCGGATTCGGCGGATCCGGCAGCGGAGGCGACGGCGGCGACGCGGACGGCGCGACGACGCTCGACCTCCTCGTCCCCAGCTACTCCGACGCCACCAAGGGCCTGTGGGAGGACGTCATCGAGGGGTTCGAGAAGGAGAACCCCGACATCACGGTCAACCTCGAGGTGCAGTCCTGGGACAACCTCGAGAAGGTCGTCTCCACCAAGATCCAGGCGGGCGAGGCGCCTGACATCTACAACGGCGGCCCCTTCGCCGGATTCGTGGGCGACGACCTGCTCTACCCGGTGAAGGACGTCGTCTCCGATGACACCTACTCCGACTTCCAGGACTCGTTCCTGAAGAACGCCGAGGTCGACGGCACCGCGTACGCCCTGCCGCTGATCGCCTCCGCCCGCGCCCTGTTCGTCAACAACGCGCTGCTCGAGCAGGCCGGCGTCGAGGCCCCCACCACCTGGGACGAGCTGCTGGACGCCGCGACCAAGGTGTCGGCGCTCGGCGGCGGTGTGGCCGGCTACGGCATGCCGCTGGGGTCGGAGGAGGCGCAGGCCGAGGCGGCCGTGTGGCTGTGGGGCGGCGGCGGGTCGTTCGGCGATGCCTCCGAGATCACGATCGACACCCCCGAGAACCTCGTCGGCGCCGAGCAGATCAAGAAGATGATCGACGCGGGGGCCACGCAGGCCGACCCGGGCTCGACCAACCGCTCGCCGCTCATGGACATCTTCATCCAGGGCAAGATCGGCATGCAGGTGGGCCTGCCGCCGACGGTCGGCCAGATCGCGGAGGGCAACCCCGACCTCGACTACTCGATCGTCCCGATCCCGACCAAGGACGGCTCGCCGTTCACGCTCGGCGTCATGGACCAGCTGATGGCGTTCAAGAACGACGGCGACAAGGCCGACGCCATCAAGGCCTTCTTCGACTACTACTACTCGGCCGACGTGTACGTGCCGTGGGTGCAGGCCGAGGGCTTCCTGCCGGTCACCAAGTCCGGAGCCGAGGCGCTGTCCGGTGAGGAGGCGCTGAAGCCGTTCCTCGACGTGCTGCCCGACGCGCAGTTCTACCCGTCGACGAACTCGAAGTGGTCGGCCGCGGACGGCGCGTTCAAGTCGCTGTTCGGCCAGCTCCAGACGCAGCCGGCGGCTGACGTCCTGGCGCAGATCCAGGCGCAGGTCGACGCCGGCTGAGCCGGCGGAAAGGGAGAGGTTCGGGTACGACCATGAGCCAGACGACACAGTCCTCGAACCTCGAGGGGGCGGCCACCGGCCGCCCCCGCCCTCCCCGGGCCTCCGGCGCCGCACGCGGCAGGCCGGGCATGAAGGACCTCCTCCAGGCCCTGCCCTGGATCGCACCGGCGCTGGTGCTCATCATCGGCGTGGTGCTCTTCCCCGCGGGGGTGATGTTCTTCAACTCGACCCGCGACATCTCGCTCTCTGGTCTCGACAAGGGCTCGGTCGGCTTCGACAACTTCGCCACCGTGTTCGCCTTCGCCGAGTTCTGGCCGATCTTCTTCCGCACCATCGTCTGGGTGGTCGTGGTCGTGCTGTTCACCGTGCTCATCTCGCTCGGACTCGCGCAGATCCTGAACAAGGCGTTCCCCGGCCGGCAGATCGTGCGGATGGCCGTGATCATCCCGTGGGCGGCATCCGTCGTGATGACCACCATGGTCTTCTACTACAGCCTCGAGCCCTACTTCGGCATCTTCAACAAGTTCCTCTACGACATCGGCCTGTCCGGCGACCCCGTCGGCTTCGGCTGGACCAAGAACCCGACGACCGCCTTCATCTGGTCGATCGTCATCGCGATCTTCGTCTCGCTGCCGTTCACGACCTACACGATCCTCGCGGGCCTGCAGACGGTGCCCGCCGACACGATCGAGGCGGCGAAGATGGACGGCGCAGGAGCCGCGCGCACCTACTGGACGGTCATCGTGCCGCAGCTGCGCAGCGCGCTCGCGGTCGCGATCCTCATCAACATCATCAACGTGTTCAACTCGCTGCCGATCCTCAAGGTGATGACCGGGTCGATCCCCGGCTACGGGGCCGACACCATCATGACGATGATCTTCAAGTACATCGAGCTGCAGAAGAAGGTCGACGTCGCCAGCGCCCTGTCGGTGATCGCCTTCCTCATCGTGATCGTGATCGTCGCGATCTACGTCAAGGCCGTCAAGCCCATGAAGGAGGTCTGATCGTGACCGTGACCGAGACCGCCCTCGTCACCACCGCGGGCACGGGCTCCCGCGCCCCGCGGATCGGCCGCACCCGCCGCTACACCGCCGACCAGGTGTCGCTGCCCCGCGTCATCCTGCGCACGGGCGCCGGCCTGCTGGTGCTGCTGATCTTCGTGCTCCCGTATCTGATCATGTTCTTCGGCTCCGTCAAGACGAAGTCGCAGATCCGCTCGGTGGATCCCACCTACCTTCCCCTCGAGTGGCACTGGGAGAACTACATCAAGATGTGGTCCACGCCCGAGACCCCGCTGCCGTACAACCTGATCTCGACGATCGTCATCTCCGTCTTCGCGACCCTCCTGGTGCTCGCGGTGTCGCTGCCGGCCGCGTACTACACCGCGCGGTTCAAGTTCCCGGGCCGCATGGTGTTCCTGTTCCTCGTGATCGTGACGCAGATGCTGCAGCCCGCGGTGCTCACCTCGGGCCTGTTCCGCCAGTTCACGACCCTCGGCCTCGGCGACACCTGGGCGGCGATGATCTTCATCAACGCGGCGTTCAACCTGTCGTTCGCGGTGTGGATCATGCACTCGTTCTTCGCCGGCATCCCGAAGGAGGTCGACGAGGCGGCGCAGATCGACGGCGCAGGCCGCTTCACGGTGCTGTTCAAGATCAACCTGCCGCTGGTGTGGCCCGGCATCGTCACCGCGATCGTGTTCACGTTCGTGGCCTGCTGGAACGAGTTCGCGGCGTCACTAGTGATCCTCTCGACCGACAAGAACCAGCCCCTCTCCGTCGCGCTGACCAAGTTCGTCGGCCAGTACGAGACGAGCTGGCAGTACGTGTTCGGAGTCTCGATCGTCGCGATCCTGCCGGTCGTCATCCTGTTCATGCTCATCGAGAAGCGCCTGGTCGGAGGGCTCACGGCCGGGTCCGTGAAGTAGAGGCCCGCCGGCATCCGCTTCGGGGCAGACACGCGCCTGGTCGGCATCCGCTTCGGCGGCATCCGCTTCGGTGGCAGTGTGAGCCCCGGCGACGTGAAGCAGGTCGCCGGCGGGAGAGGAGAGGGCCTCGGATGCCGGGCGGCATCCGAGGCCCTCTCGCGTCGGCCGAGGGGATCAGCGGATGCCGTAGACCTCGAAGTCGTACAGCGAGAACCCGTACGACGTCCCGCGCTCGGTGCCGTGCATCCGCACGTAGCGACCGGAGGCGCTGAGCCCGGTGAGGAGGTCGACGCCGCCGTCGCCGGTGGTCGTCGCGTAGGCGGTCGTCCACGTCGAGCCGTCATCGGAGACCTGGATCTCGTATGACTTGCCGTACGCGGCCTCCCAGCTCAGCCGCACGCCGGTGATCGTCGCGGTCGCGCCGAGGTCGACCTGGATCCACGAGGGCGCGACGTACTCGCTCCCCCAGCGGGTGGCCGGGTCCCCGTCGAACGCCTTCGCCGCCACCCGGTCGGCGTTGCCGTTCTTCACGGACGAGGCGGTGGCGGGCTTGCCCCGAGCCAGGTCGAGCGGGGCGCCGTAGACGTTGAAGTCGTACAGCGAGAACCCGTAGGACGTGCCGCGCTCGGTGCCGTACATCCGCACGTAGCGACCGGATGCGGTCAGGCCCGAGATCAGGTCCTCCCCTCCGTCGCCGGTGGTCGTCGCGTACGCCGTCGTCCACGTCGAGCCGTCGTCGGACACCTGGATCTCGTACGACCTGCCGTAGGCCGCCTCCCACAGCAGGCGCGCGCCGGTGATCGACATGGTCTGGCCGAGGTCGACCTGGATCCACGACGGGGCGACGTACTCGCTGCCCCAGCGCGTGGTCGGATCGCTGTCGAACGCCTTCGCCGCCACCCGGTCGGCGCTGCCGTTCTTCACCGACGATGCGGTGGCCGGCTTGCCCGCGGCGATGTCCGCGGGGTCGGGCGTTCCCGGATCGACCGGCTCGTACTCGCCGTACAGCTCGGCGACCTGGGTGGCGTCGAGCTGCTGCGCGAAGACCTTCAGGTCGTCGAGCACGCCGCCGAAGGCGCGTCGGCCCCCGATGCCGCCCAGCGGCAGCGGGATCGTCTGGGCGATCGTCTGCTGCAGCACGCCGTTCGCGTAGAGCGAGGTGCTGGATCCGTCGGAGGTGAGCGTGACGTACGCCCAGGCCCCCTTCGGCGCCGAGTAGTCGAAGGAGTAGTCCGCCCCGCCGACCGTGGAGATGCCGAACCTGTTCGCCGTGCCCGCCTGCTCGACCTTGATCATGTAGTCCATGTCGCGCAGGAGGCGGGTGTTCGTGGAGTCGGCGGTGCGCTTGATCCAGAAGCTCGCCGTCCACGGCCCGGTGATCCGGTACCCGCCGAGGTTGAGGCTCTGGTCCCCGGCCGCGGAGAAGCCGAGCCCCTTGCCCGTGCGTCCGGCCACGGTGTTGCTCGGGGCGAAGATCCAGCCGTTCCCGTGCAGGGTGCCGACCGTGTCCGGGATCGTCAGCTTCCAGCCGCCCGGGTAGTGCGTCGCCGCGGTCGGGACGTACGTCGAGTCGAAGTCGTAGGCGTGGATCGGGAGGCCGTCGGTCGTCGTCGGCACGGAGGCGAGGGGCGCGAGACCCGGCGCGATGCCGATCGCGGAGACGAGAGACCGGAAGGAGGCGAAGCTGCTGGTCGTGGCGCCCGTGTTCCACGTGCGCTCGGCCAGCTCCTCGCGGCGGCCGTCGAACATCTCGATGTAGTAGTCGTTCTCGCTGAAGAAGAGGTCGTCACCCCACATCGCCAGCACCTGCCCGGCGTTCTGCGGGCTGGACGGCGCCGTCCACGCGTAGATGTCCCCGCGCGGGACGACCTTGCCCTCGTAGTCGCTGGGTGAGACGTAGAAGCGGTCGTACGGTCCGGTCTTGTACGCGCTGTCGACGACCTTGTAGCCGAGGCCGCGCATGCTCGTGGCCACCGACTCCGAGCCGAAGTTCATGATGAGCACGTCGGTCGACGGCTTGATCTTGAGGTTGTTCACCCAGATCATCGACTTCTTGCCCAGCGACGTCACGATCTGCTGGAGCTCGCCGATGTAGTCGGTCTGCAGGTCGTCGACCGTCTCCCCCGGCTGCATCTTCGCCTGCAGGTACGCGCAGCTCGCGAGCGTCGAGGGCACCTCGTCGTTGCCGAGGTGGATGTAGGGGGAGTCGAACCAGGGCACGAACTCCGACAGGAGGTCTTGGAACCAGGCGACGACCACCGGGTCCGTGAAGTCGATCGTCGAGCCGTCGCCGCACTGGGTCTTCAGCGTGCGGTCGACGCCGTCGAGGTTCGCGATCGGCTGCATCTTGGTCGGGTTCTGGATCTCCGGCACCACGGTCACGTGGTACTGCGCCGCGGTCGCGAGGATCGCCTGGATGTCGCTCTCGCTGTACCGCTGCGCGGGATCGGTGGGTGCGGCATCCGCGTAGTCCGGGGAGTACAGCCGGAACGCGTTCGCCTGGTTGAACATCAGCTGCACGACGTTGAGCTTGCTCCACGAGGCGCGGCGGATCTCGTCCTGCACCTGCGGCACGGTCATGAACCGGCGCGACACGTCGAAGTGCTCCGCGCGGTACTCCAGGTCGGGCCAGTCTCGCACCGTGCCCTGCGGGAAGACCGCGCCGCTCTCCTGGCGGAACACCTGCAGCAGCGTCTGCCCGGCGTAGAAGACGCCGTCGGTGGTGGGCGCCGTGATCGCGATGCGGTCCGCGGCATCCAGCTCGTACCCCTCGGCGCCGAGCCCGGCATCCGCCCCCAGCGTCAGCGTGACGTCGCCAGGAGCGCTGGAGGCCGACTCGACGACCGGCAGGGTCAGGCCGGTCGTCGCGGCGATGTCTCCCTGCAGCCGCTGCGCGGTCTCGGCCAGGGTCTGGGCTGAGCCGAACTCCGGCACGGCGCCGGCGGCCGCGTCATCCGCGACGGCCGGGTCGACGACGATCCGCGACAGCGCGGTCAGCTCAGCCGACCCGGTGCCTCCGGTCCACTCCTGGATGCGGGGGACGGTGAGCGGTGCATCGTTGGTCGCGGCGTACGCCGGCGTCACGCCGACCGCCAGCATCGCCACCGCGCCGACAGCGGCGCAGAGCGGCGTCAGTGCTCTTCTGATTCTCATGGTGCGTCTCCTTTGACGGGGGATGGGGGACTGCGGGGAGGGAAGAAGGTACTGCGGATGCCGCGGCTCAGGCCTCCAGGGCGACCAGCTCGGAGGCGAGCACGGAGGGGAGCGAGCCGTCGCGCAGGGCGCGCGCGATCTCTGCGGCGCCCTCCGCGGCCGACGAGCGCGCCTCCGCCAGATCGACCCGCTCGGAGAGCAGACGACGGATGCCGGAGCCCGGCGAGACCAGACCGCCGACGGCCGCACGGGGGCCGTCGATGCCCGCCGCGGCGGCCTCGAGCGTGGCGGCCAGGTGCCCGGCGGCCTCCTCGACGATCGCGGCGGCCACGGCGTCGTCGGATGCCGCGTCGAGCACGGCGGGCACGAACGAGGCGAGCACGGCCGAGCGATCGCCGGCGCCGTAGAGGTCTCTCACGAGCTCCTCGACGCCGCCGAAGCGCTCTTCCAGCGCGGCGGCGAGAGCCGGCGACGACAGCGGCCGCCCGGCGCGAGGCGCCAGGGCGGCTTCGAGCGCCCTCCGGCCGATCCACGCGCCCGATCCGAGGTCGCCGAGCAGGTGGCCGAGGCCGTCGACCCGGCGCAGCCCGGTGCCCAGATCGGTCCCGAGCGCCACCGCGCCGGTGCCGGCGGCCAGCACGGCGCCAGGGCGGAGACCCAGCGCGCCGACGTAGGAGGGGATGACGTCGGCGACCAGCGCGACGCTGCGCGCTCCGGTGAGCTCGGCGATCTCGCGTCCGAACGGGCGCAGGCCGCCGTCGAAGAACCCGGCGCCGGCCAGGCCGATCACGACGGCGTCCACATCGCCGGCTCGTCCCGAGGCCCGCAGACGCGAGAGGGCCGCGGAGATGCCGGGGAGCAGCGTATCGGTGCGGATGCCGTCGCCGCCGATGACCGGACGGTCGCTTCCGCGCTCGAGCTCCTGGGCGCCGCGTCCGTCGGCGACCGCGATGCGGAAGCCGCTCGCCCCGACGTCGATGCCGAGCCAGCTCGTCCCCGGCGCGCTCGCACGGGTGGTGGCGCGCAGCGCCACGGCGGCTCGCACGTCACGGCCGGTCTCCGCGAGCCCCTCCTCCGCGGCAGGGGCGTCGATGCCGGCGAGCAGCATGAGCAGCGCCTTCTTCGTGTCTCCGTCCGAGGCGATGAGCGCGGCATCCGCCTCCGTCTCGCCGGCGCCGGAGGCCTGCTGCAGCAGCCGCACCACGCGGCGACGCAGCTTGGCGTTCGAGGGGACGACGTCGATCATGAGGTTCGAGAACGTGCGACCCAGCCGCACCATGAGCGCGGTCGAGAACGTGTGCAGCACGAGCTTCTGCGCCGTGCCGGCCTTCATCCGGGTGGAGCCGGTGATGACCTCCTCCCCCGTGTCGACGCAGAGGTGCACATCGGCGTCCGCGGCGATCGTCGCGTTCGGGTTCGAGGTGATCGCCACCGCGAAGGCGCCGATCTCGCGTGCCGCCGCGAGCGCGGCGCGCACGTAGGGCGTCCGGCCCGACGCGGCGAGGCCGACCACGATGTCATCGGGGCCGATCGCCGCGCGGGCCTCGGAGTCTCCCGCGGCCTCGCTGTCCTCGGCGTCCTCCACGGCGGCCAGCATGGCCCTGCCGCCGCCGGCGAGGTGCGCGGTGACGACGTCGGGGGACACGCCGTAGGTGGGCGGCACCTCGGCGGCGTCGAGCACGCCGAAGCGGCCGGATGAGCCGGCGCCGAAGTAGTGGATGCGCCCGCCGCGGCGGATGCGCTCCGCCGCGCGGTCGACGACGCCGGCGAGCTCGGGGAGGATCGCCCTGACGGCGTCCGGGACCCTCGAGTCCTCGTCGTTGATGAGGGTCACCAGCTCGAGCGTCTCCATGCGGTCGATCCGCAGCGAGCGCGGCGAGCGCCGTTCGGTCGGCGGGATGGTGGCCACCTGCGCCATGCTCACATCCCCTGGTGGTCGGTGATGACGTGGCCGGCCACGATGTCGTGCATCTTGTCCCCCGCCTCGATCGCCTCGTCGAATCGGCGGTGGGCGAGCAGCACGAAGATCGCGTCGACGACGGCGAGCTGTGCGGTGCGGGAGGCGATGCCCCCCGAGCGGAAGCGGGGCTCCCGCGCCGCGGTGACGAGCGCGACGCTCGCGGCCTTCGCGGCCGGCGACGAGGCGTCGGCGGTCACGGCGATCGTGAAGGCGCCGCGCAGCCGCGAGGCGTTGAGCACGTCGACGACCTCCTGCGCACGACCGGAGTGGCTGAAGGCGAGCACCACGTCGTCCTCGTCGAACAGCGACGTGGTCATCAGCGCGCCGTGCACGTCGTGCATCACCATGGCGGCGCAGTTGGAGAGGGCCAGTTTCGCAGCCGCATCGCTCGCGGCGGTGGCCGAGGCGGCGACGCCGAAGGTCATGACCCGGCGTGCGGACGCCAGCCGGTCGACGACGGTCGACAGCGCGTCCTCGTCGATCTGCGCCAGCGTCATCTCGATCGCACGGGTGTTCGCGAAGGCCACCTTGCGCAGCACCTCCTGCACGCTGTCGGCCTGGTCGATCTCCCCGAGCAGGGCCATGCCCGAGTCGGCCTGATCGCCGCGGCGGCGCTCGGCGGACACGGCGAGCTGGAGGCGCAGGTTCGAATAGCCGCGCAGGCCGATGCTGCGGCAGAAGCGCGTGACCGTCGCCTCCGAGCTGCCTGCGGCGATCGCCATCTGGCCGATCGACTTCTCTGCGGCCTCCGCCGGGTTCGCCAGGATCGCCTCGGCGACCAGCCGCTCGGCTGCGGACAGCGAGTCCAGTCGCATCGTGATGATCTCCAGGAGATCCGTGCCCATCGTCTCCGCAGCGTTCATGAGCGTCCTCTCGGGGTGTTCGTGTGGGGGACCGGCGCCTCGCCGGGGAAGAAGCAGGTGCCGGCGACACGGCCGGCGCGGGTGGCGGCGTCGAGGCCGGCGGCGAGCGCGGCTGCCTCCGACGCGGTGACGGGAGGACCCCAGTCCCATCCGTCGGAGTACTCGGCCGAGGCCGAGGTCTGCAGCATCGCGACCACGGGACGCTCGGACGCCGCGGCCGCCTCGTCGGCGAGGGCGAGGACGGCGTCGGCGGTGAGGCCGAGCATCTGCTGGTAGCTCATCAGCGCGAAGAGGTCGACGTGCGGCGCGAGAGACGCGGCGTCCTGGCCGTAGTCCCGCCGGCGGCGAAGGTCCTCGACCGGCACGAGGAACATGCCGGGGCGTGCGCCGGCCTCGCGGACGACGGCCGCGAGACGCGCGGCGCGATCCGTGATCGTCCGCGTGCGGAACGCCTCCCATTCGGCGGGATGGGCGTCGACATCGGCGACGGATGCCGTGGCCTGTCCCTGCGCGGCGGCGAAGCGCGTGAGGGTGAGCGGATCGAACGAGGCTTCCCGGGGGCTCGCGCCGTCGCGCGACTCGAGCTCCCAGTGCCCGGGCCAGCGCAGGAAGTCGAGCAGCACCCATTCCGTCTCGGCCGCGGCGGCCTCGGCGCCGAGCTGCGCCGTGAGAGCGTCGTCGTACCGGTCGGAGCCCGGCACCAGCCCGGTGTACCACTCCATCGACGCGAGCGCCCGGCCGTCCCGTCCGACGGGACGCACGCCGCCGGGCAGGGCATCCGGATGCCGGTGGTCGGAGTAGCAGGAGAACGACCCGATCACGCTCATGCCCCGGCTCCCGAGCACCTCCCGACGGCGCGGGGTGATCGCGTCGAGCTTCGTGAGGACGGCCGTCACACCGGCATCCGCCGCCGCGGACGCCCAGCCGGCCAGAGCGGCGTCGTCCCACCGCTCCAGCACTGCGGGGCGCAGGTAGGCGGAGCGCTCGGGCCAGGACACGGTCATCGCCCGACCCTCTCACGTCCGGCATCGACCTCGGGGATCGGCGACGCCGCCAGCAGCTGGCGCGTGTACTCGTGGGCCGGGTGCTCGTAGACCTGCCGGACGTCGCCGACCTCGACGATGCGGCCCTGCCGCATCACGGCGACGCGGTCGCTGAGCTGCTTGACGACGGCGAGATCGTGGGCGATGAAGAGGATGCCGACCCCCAGCTCGTCGCGCAGCCGCTCCAGCAGCGCGATGATCTGCGCCTGCACCGACACGTCGAGCGCCGACACCGGCTCGTCGCAGAGCAGGATGCGCGGGGCAGCGGCCAGCGCCCGGGCGATGCCGATGCGCTGCCGCTGCCCGCCCGAGAACGACGCGGGGCGGCGATCGAGCCACTCCGGCTTCATGCCCACCATGACCATGAGCTCCTCGGCGCTCGGCGCCGGGCGCGCGGGCGGCGCGGCGGCGCGCGCCTCCTCCAGCGACTGCCGCACCGTGCGCAGCGGGTTCAGGGCAGCGGCGGCATCCTGGAACACGTACTGCAGCAGCCGGCGCTGGGGGCTGCCGATGGCGGTGGAGGTCACGTCCTGACCGTCCAGGCGCACGCTCCCCTCAGCCGCCGGCAGGAGTCCCGCGATGGTGCGCGAGAGCGTGGACTTGCCGCATCCGGACTCGCCCACGAGACCGAGGATCTCCCCCGGCGCGATGCGCAGCGAGACGCCGTCGACCGCGTAGGTGGGACGACGGCCGCCCCAGCGACGCCCCGGCGTCACGTCGACGCGCAGGTCCTCGACCTCGAGCAGCGGAGCGCCCTTCGGCGTCTCCTGCGGGGAGACCGGGGCGTCGATGCGCGGCACGGCGTCGAGCAGCGTGCGCGTGTACGGCTCGGCCGGCTCGGTGAAGATCCGCTCGACCGGGCCCTGCTCCACGACGTCGCCGTCGCTCATCACCGTGACCTCGTCGCACAGCTCGGCGACGACGCCGAGGTCGTGCGTGATGAAGAGGGTCGACAGCTGGAACTCGTCGCGGAGCTCGCGCAGCAGGGAGAGGATCTGCGCCTGCACGGTCACGTCGAGCGCGGTCGTCGGCTCGTCGGCGATGAGCAGGGAGGGGTTCGCGGCGAGCGCGGCCGCGATCACGACGCGCTGCCGCTGCCCGCCGGAGAACTCGTGCGGATAGGAGCGGTAGCGGTCCTTCGCATGGGGGATGCCGACGCGGTCGAGGAGCTCCAGCGCACGGCGCCGGGCCGCATCGCCGGCGACCCCGTGCGCCTCGAGCGTCTCGGCGACCTGCGCCCCCACCCGCATCGACGGGTTCAGCGCCGACAGCGGGTCCTGGAAGATCATCGCGATCTGGGCCCCTCGCGTGCGCTCCCACTCCCGGGGCGTCTGCGCGAGCAGGTCGCGGCCGTCGAAGGCGATGCTGCCTCCGGTCACCCGTCCGGGCGGTCGGAGCAGGTTCAGCACGGCGCGGCTGGTCACGGTCTTGCCAGAGCCGGACTCGCCGACGAGGCCGTGCACCCGGCCGCGGGCGACATCGAGGGACACCCCGTGGACGACCTCGGTGTCGCCGAAGGCGATGCGCAGGTCGCGGATCGACAGCAGGGCGCTCATGCGCGCTTCTCCTTCGCTGTGATGGCATCGGCCAGCAGACTGAACCCGAGCACGAGCAGGAACAGCAGCAGCGCGGGCCCGAGGACGTAGAACGGCTGGTCCTGCATGTAGCGGGCGCCGCTGTTGAGCAGCACGCCGAGCGAGGGCTCCGGGGGCTGGACCCCGAGACCGACGATGCTCAGCGAGGACTCGAGGAAGATCGCCGACACCGCGGCGACCACCATCTGCGCGATCATCGTGTCGATCGTGTGCGGCAGGATGTGGCGCACCATGATGCGGGGACGGCTGACCCCCAGCATCCGCGCCGCCGACACGTAGTCGCGCATCTCCTGCGCCATCAGGGTGGCGCGGGCGAGCCGGCCGAAGGCGGGCAGGGAGTAGATGGTCATCGAGATGACCAGCGAGGTCCATCCCGGACCGATCACGAGCACCACGCAGATGCCCAGGATCAGCGACGGGAACCCCATCACGAGGTCGAGCAGACGCTGCGCGATGCTGCCCAGCGCCCGGCTGACGACGCCGAGGAGCCCGAGGAAGGTGCCGGCGACGGCGGCGATCGGCACCGCGACGAGCACGAGCGAGAGGTCGGTGCGAGTGCCGTAGATCGCGCGCACGAAGATGTTGCGGCCCACCTCGTCGGTGCCGAACGGCGCGAGCAGGGTCGGCATGGCCAGCGCACCGCGGCCCTGCTGGTCGTAGCCGCCGGGGAAGAGCAGGGGCGCGCCGACCGATGTCAGCACGAGGACGCCGAGGATGATCGCCGCCGTGAGGCCGCGCGGGGTGCGCAGCGCGCGCAGGTAGCGGGCGGCGACAAGGCGTGCGCCGTGCGCGCGGGCCAGCGGCGTCGCCGAGGTGGACGGGGCGGGTTCGATGGCGGTCATGAGGTCGCTCCCAGTCGGATGCGCGGGTCGAGCAGCGCGACCCCGAGGTCGGTGAGGATCTGCATCACCACGGCCACCGTGACCGCGGCGAGGATGAGCACCTGGACCACGAGGTAGTCGCGGGTCTGCACGCTGGCGACGGCCAGCGAGCCGAGACCGTGCCTGGCGAAGATCGCCTCGATCACGATCGCGCCGGCGAGCAGCTCGCCGAAGCGGAGTCCGATCGTGACGAGCGCCGGTCCCATGCTGTTGCGGAGGATGTGCGTGCGCACGACCACGCCGTGGGACACGCCTTTCGCGATGGCCAGGTCGACGAAGTCCTCGGCCTCGGTGGTGCGCATCGACGCGGTCACCAGCCGGGCGATGGTCGCCGCCTGCGGGAGGGCCAGCGCGAGGGCGGGGAGGAGGAGGTACTGGATGCCGATGACGGGATCGTCGACGAAGGCGACCTCGCCGGAGATCGGCAGGATCGGCACGGCGATGCCGAGCAGCAGGATCAGCAGCAGGCCCGTGAGGAACGGCGGGGCGGAGAGGAGCGCGGAGTTCAGGCCGTCGAGGAGCACCCGTGCGGCGGGGCGCCGGGCGGTCGCCGTCCACACGCCGAGGCCGATCCCGATTCCGACCATGAACACGGCCGCGATGAGCGCCAGTTCGATCGTGCTGCCCACCCGCGTGCCGATCAGCTCGGCGACGGGACGGCCGGTGGTGAACGAGCGGCCGAGATCGCCGGTGAGCACGCCGCCCACCCAGTCGAGATACTGCGTGATCAGCGGCTTGTTCAGACCCATCTGCTCGCGGATGAGCTCGAGGGTCTCCGGGGATGCATCCGGTCCGGCGACCGCGATCGCAGGGTCTCCGGGGGCGAGCCGGGGGAGGGCGAAGGCCACCACCGACGTCGCCACCAGGAGGAACGCGACGGACGGGAGCCGCCGGACCAGATACATCAGCATGCCGTCCTACTTCTCCGGGAGGAAGGCGTCGGTCGCGACGAGGCTGCCGAGGGAGACCACCCGGAGGCCCTGCAGCGCAGACGTCTGCACGTGGTACTGCGGCGCCACGGCGATGATGTTGCTGAACGCCTGGTCGAGCATGTACTCGCTCAGCGCCTTCACCGCCGCGTCGCGGGTGCTGTCGTCCGCGCCGCGCACGGCGTCCTTCAGCTCCGTGTACTCCGGGGTGTCGAAGTGCGAGGCGTTGCCCGAGCGGATCGACGGCATGGCGTCGATCAGCGTGGCGGTCGAGAAGCCGACCATGCCGTGCAGCAGCAGGAAGGACTGTCCGATCGTGCCGTCGACCTGGCGCTTGTCGTAGTCGGGGAGGTCGAGCGCCTCGCCGGTCACCTCGAGGCCCGCCTCCTGCAGGTTGTTCTGCACGATCTCGAAGAGGCTCTTCATGACGGGCAGGTTCGCGTAGGTGATGGTGATGCTCGCACCGGCGGCGCCGGCCTCGTCGAGCAGGCTCTTCGCCTTCTCCGTGTCGTACGTGTAGTGCGTCGCGAGGTCGGTCGGGTAGCCGGGGGATCCCGGCGTCCACCACAGATCGGTGATCACCCCGTCGCCTCCGAAGACCTGCTCGTTGATGCGCTCGCGGTCGATCGCGTAGGAGAGCGCCTGACGCGCCTCGGGCTTGTCGAACGGCGCCTGGGTGACGTCGACGCCGAACGGGTAGAAGACGCCGCCCGCGTCGAGCAGGCTGTAGGCCTCGTCCTTGCCGAGCCGCACGACGTCGGCCTGAGCCATGCCGAGCGCGACGTCGGCCGCACCGCTGGTGAGCGCCGTCTGCAGGGCAGTGGTGTCGGAGATGATCGAGATGTCGACCTCGTCGAGGTACGGCCCCTCGTCACCCCAGTACTCCGCGTTCTTCTCGAGGGTGATGGATGCGCCGGGCGTCCAGCTCTTCCAGGTGAAGGGACCGGTGCCGATCACCTCCTTGCCGTCGGCGATCGCGCCCCAGGTCTCGCTGTCGACGATCGGGGTGAGGTCGAGCAGGTCGAACAGGCTGTCGCTCGGAGCGGCGAGCGTGATCACGACGGTGTCGTCCCCGGATGCTGCGACCGAGGTGATGCCCTTGGCGACACCCGCGAGCTGGGATGCGTTGGCGGGCAGCTGCACCTGCTCGAGGGAGAACACGACGTCGGCCGCGGTGAACGCCCGGCCGGAGTGGAAGGCGACGTCATCGCGCAGCGTGAGCGTGAGCTCGGTGCGGTCGTCGTTGTAGCTCCAGTCGGTGGCGAGCAGCGGCTGCGGTGTGGCGTCCTTGTCGAGCTCGATGAGGGAGTCGAACACGAGGCGACGCCACGACCAGTTGCCGGCGCGGTTGGCCATCACGAACTGGGGCTGTGCATCGGCGGCGGCGGCGACGCGCAGCGTGCCGCCTTCGACCGGAGCGGCAGGGGCTGCGGATTCGGCTGCGGGCTTCTGTGCGACGGCGCAGCCCGTGAGCACGACTGCGGCCACGACCGCGGTGGCAAGGCCTCGGGCCCAGCGCGCGGTGCGAAGGCGGGACCCTCTGGATGTGGACGACATGACGATCGAGCTCCTTTGATCGGCGAACGCTCATTCGGGTGAGGGGTTCGGCTGGATCGAGTGTACGAAATCTTCTTGCAGTAGACAAGAGTGTGAATGAAATTTTCCTTCACTCTTCGACATGGAGAGTCGCTGTGGTCCTTTCATCTCCGTCTTCGAGGACCGGACGCGGCTGCCCCCGCCTGAGCCGTGCACGTGATAGACATCTCTGAACCGAGGGGGAACACGATGGCATCCGCACGTCCTGTCCGCAGCGCCGCCGTGATCGGCGGCGCGATGCTCATCCTGTGCGGCTGCGCCGCGACGCCGCCCGAGGACGAGGCGACGTCGACCCCGACGCCCACCGCGACCACGATGGCCACCGTCTCCATCGACGGCGCGCCGATCACCGGCACGGGCTCCGCCGCCGGCATACAGCAGGGCATTCCGTTCCCGATCCCGGAGGGCGACTTCCGTTCGGTCGTCCTGGTCGTCGACTGCGACGGCGACGGGACGATCCAGGTCGGGATCGACGACCCTACGGACTCGGGGCTGTCGTTCCAAAGGGGC
>Ga0222419_100504_pt1 | contig 34800 bp, 27 predicted proteins | sample 1B20Ametagenome_FD_182474 | JGI IMG/M metagenome (GOLD analysis project Ga0222419, IMG submission 182474) | Enriched microbial communities from leaf-cutter ant dump, University of Wisconsin, Madison, United States - 1B20A (version 2) | ecosystem: Environmental > Terrestrial > Nest > Insects nest...
TGGCTGTACAACGGCCCCGGCACGCCGGAGCAGCCCGGCGACCTCGGCTACTGGGTCGGCTACCGCATTGCAAAGTCGTACTACGAGCAGGCCGTCGACAAGCAACAGGCGGTCGCCGAGATCCTGTCCATCAACAACGACACTGCCGCCGGCTTTCTGACGAAAAGCGGATGGGAGCCCGCTGGCGGTTGCACGGCATTGCCCTGACCGACGGGCAGCGGACCGCACCTGCAAGACGGCTCCGACATGCGTTCTTGTCCACGCATGCCGGGGTTCTCACGCGATGGCGGGCGGGGCCCGCCCTACGACAGGTGGCCGTACACGATCGCCGCGCCCACGCCGACCAGAATCAGGCCGCCGATGATTTCCGCGCGCTTGCCGACCATCTCGCCCAGCACGCGGCCCAGCATGATGCCCAGAGTGACCATGATGAAGGTGCACAGGCCGATCACTGCCGCGACCACCCCGATGTGGACGTTGGCGAAGGCCAGGCCCACGCCCACCGCCAACGCGTCGATGCTGGTGGACAGGCCGGTCAGCGCCAGCCGGACGATGCCGTGATGCCGTTCCACGTCGGCCGGCTCGTCCTCCTCGCCTTTCAGGCCGTTCCGGATCATGTGCAGGCCCAGGCCCAGCAGCAGGGCGAAGGCGATCCAGTGACCCCAGGCGTCGACGAAGTGCGAGGCACCCTTGCCGATCAGCCAGCCGATCAAGGGGGTGATGGCCTCGACGACGCCGAAGATCAGGCCGGCACGCAGAGCCTGGCCGAAGCGCGGGCGACCCATGGCCGCGCCCTTGCCGATCGCCGCAGCGAACGCATCGGTGGACATGGCAAAGCCGATCAGCAGGATGGATACGGGGTTCATGGACGATCGCAACGGTCGGGCACAGGCGCAACGGCACGACGGCGCGCCCCACCGCGGTGGCGCCGTCAGCCGTTGGTCTCGCCAACCAGGATCGGTGTCTTCGCCACGGCGGATGGACGCCGAGCATGTTGACGAAGACGCCCCGCAGCGCGAGGCAGGCTACTCCCCAAGGGATGTTCCGCCCCGGCCAGGCCGAAGCGGGCGGCTAGGGTAGCACGGCGGCATGCCGGGCCAACCGGCGTTCCACGCTACAATTGCCGGTTCGCATCCCCATCCGACCCGCGTCCCATGTCCACGCATCTCCAGGAAACCCGCCGCCGGCGCACGTTCGCCATCGTCAGCCACCCCGACGCGGGCAAGACCACGCTGACCGAGAAGCTGCTGCTGTTCGGCGGCGCGATCCAGATGGCCGGCTCGGTGAAAAGCCGCAAGACCTCGCGCAGCGCCACCTCGGACTGGATGGCGCTGGAAAAGGAGCGCGGCATCTCGGTGACTTCGTCGGTGATGCAGTTCCCCTACGAGGGCAAGATCGTCAACCTGCTCGACACCCCGGGCCACGCCGACTTCTCCGAGGACACCTACCGCGTGCTGACCGCGGTGGATTCGGCATTGATGGTGATCGACTGCGCCAAGGGCGTGGAGGAACGCACGATCAAGCTGATGGAGGTGTGCCGCCTGCGCGACACGCCGATCATGACCTTCATCAACAAGCTCGACCGCGAGGGCCGCTCGCCAATCGAACTGCTGGACGAGGTGGAGTCGGTGCTGGGCATCGCCTGCGCCCCGCTGACCTGGCCGATCGGCATGGGCAAGCGGCTCAAGGGCGTGTACCACCTGCTGCTGGACGAAGTGCACATCTTCGAGCCGGGCAAGAACTTCACCCGCCAGGACTCGACCATCTTCAAGGGCCTGGACGCGCCCGGCCTGCTCGAGCGCGTCGGCGAGGAAGCGATGGCCGAACTGCGCGAGGAGCTGGAACTGGTGCAGGGCGCCGCCCCCGCGTTCGACCTGGACGAGTACCTGGCCGGCCGGCAGACCCCGGTGTTCTTCGGCTCGGCGGTGAACAACTTCGGCGTGCAGCTGCTGCTGGACTTCTTCGTCGAGCACGCGCCCTCGCCGCGCCCGCGCGCCACGCTGACCCGCGAGATCCAGCCGGAAGAGGAAAAGCTCAGCGGCTTCGTGTTCAAGATCCAGGCCAACATGGACCCGGCCCACCGCGACCGCGTGGCCTTCATGCGGGTTTGCTCGGGCACCTACAGCGCCGGCATGAAAATGCTGCAGACGCGCACCGGCAAGGACGTGCGCATCGCCAACGCGCTGACCTTCATGGCCAGCGACCGCGAGATCGTCGAGACCGCTTATCCGGGCGACGTGATCGGCCTGCACAATCACGGCACCATCGCCATCGGCGACACTTTCACCGAGGGTGAACCGGTCAGCTTCACCGGCATTCCCAACTTCGCACCCGAGCTGTTCCGCCGTGCCCGCCTGCGCGATCCGCTGAAGATGAAGGCATTGCAGAAAGGCCTGGCGCAGCTGTCCGAGGAAGGCGCTACCCAGTTCTTCCGCCCGCTGATGTCGAACGATCTGATCCTCGGCGCGGTCGGCGTGCTGCAGTTCGAGGTGGTCGCCTACCGGCTGAAGGACGAGTACAACGTCGATGCCAGCTTCGAGCCGGTCACCGTCGCCACCGCCCGTTGGGTGCATTGCGACGACGAGAAGAAACTGGAGGAGTTCCGCGAGAAGAACGCGATGAACCTCGCCATCGACGGCGCTGGCGAGCTGGTCTACATCGCCCCCACCCGCGTCAACCTGCAACTGGCGCAGGAGCGCTGGCCACAGGTGCGCTTCGCCAATACCCGCGAACACGCCGCGTCAGTGGATTTGTAGCAGGGAATGGGGAGTGGGGAATAGGGAACAGGAACATCAGCCGCACGCTTTCGGCTTCTCCTATTCCCTATTCCCCACTCCCTGTTCCCGGCTCCATGCTAGTGTCCCTCTCTTTGACCGGGGATCAGGCATGCTCAAGAGTGATGTCGCTTTCACCACGCCGGATGATGTGCCGGGCTGGCAGCGCTGGGTGGTGTTCTCGCCACTGGCCCGCATCGTGATTTTCGTGCTGGCGTTCGTGGTCGTGAGCTTCGCCATGCGCCTGATCGCCGGGGTACTGGGCTGGCCGGGCAAGGAGGCGTCCACGCTGGGCAACGCCATCGCGCAACTGCTGGTTCGCGTGCTGCCGGCACTGCTGGCCTACCTGTTCCTGGTGAAACTGGTGGAGCGTCGCCCGGCCAACGAAATGGCCCCGCGCCGATGGCTGCCAGAAGGTGGTCTGGGCCTGCTGGCCGGGCTGGTGCTGTTCAGCGCCGTGGTCGGCGTGCTGTGGCTGCTGGGCAGTTATCTGGTCACCGGCACCAACCCGCAGGCCGCCTGGCTGCCGGCCCTGCTGATGGTTGGACTGGGCGCAGGCATCGGCGAGGAGATCCTGTTCCGCGGCGTGCTGTTCCGGATCGTCGAGGAAGGACTCGGCACATGGTGGGCACTGCTGATCTCGGCGCTGTTCTTCGGCGCGGTGCACATCGGCAATCCCGGCGCCACCGTGTGGAGCTCGACCGCCATTGCGATCGAAGCCGGCCTGCTGTTCGGCATGCTCTACCACGTGACCCGCTCGCTGCCGTTGTGCATGGGCCTGCACGCGGCATGGAATTTCACCCAAGGCACGATCTACGGCATTCCGGTATCCGGCACCGATGCGGATGGCTGGCTGGTTTCCACACGCAGCGGCCCGGACTGGCTCAGTGGCGGCGTGTTCGGCGCGGAAGCTTCGGTGATCGCGCTGGCGCTGTGTAGCCTGTGCACGCTGGCCCTGCTGTATCTGGCCCTGCGCCGCGGCTCCATCGTGCCGCCAGCCTGGCGCCGTCGGGGCTGATCCGGAGGATTTGACGACGCAAGTCACGTAGGTCGGGCATCGCCCGACGATGCGTATGGGCCCCGGCACGTCCTGCATTCGACGCACACCGATACCAGAAGCCGCGGGCAATGCCCGCCCTACGTGTGCGGCATCCGGCGTAGGTCGGGCACTGCCCGACATCGCGGAATCCGGTACCCCCGAAAGCCGCGGGCAATGCCCGCCCTGTGTGTGCAGCATCCGGCGTAGGTCGGGCACTGCCCGACATCGCGGAATCCGGTAGCCCCCGAAAGCCGCGGGCAATGCCCGCCCTACGCCGTGCGGAAATCACCCTTGCTTGAGCATCAGCAAGACGGTATCTACCGCGCGACCGGGCTGCGGAGATTCACGGCGGTTGTCTTCGCCAAACTGATGCCCCGAACGGAACAGGCACCCTTTCGGGTGCCTGTTCCGTTCGGGACTGCGTGGCGGAATCAGCCGTCGACGCGGGTCTTGAACGCACGCATCTCGTCGGTATCGAAATCATCCACCGAGATGAACTCGAACACGCCGTCGCGCACCCGCCGCAACAGGTCGGCCTCAACCTCGGAAACCACGCCGGCCTGGCGTGCCTCTTCCAGCTGGCCCAGATAGTCGTGCGACTTGAACTGGCCGGCCTTGAGCGCCTTGGCGAACTTGCGGTCGACCGGCTCGGCGGCGATCACGTCGGGCAGCAAGGCATTCATGCGGCCCACCGTGTTGTTTGGCGTCGGCGTGCGGTAGATCCACTCGGTCAGGCGGTCACGCGCCTCGTTCGGCGCGGTCAGCAGCGCTGCCACGCGACGGCCGAGGCGGTCGGACGGCGGCACCTCACGACGACCCAGCGGGAACACCAGCACGCGCAGCAACCAGGCTACCGGACGCACCGGGAAATTGCGGATCGCGCCATCCAGCGCGTTCTGAGTCAGCCACATGCACTCGTGGAAGCCCCAGGCCAGGAAAGGCCGATCGGCCTCGGGGCGACCGGTGTCCTCGTAGCGCTTGAGCATGGCGCTGGCGATGTACAGGTAGCTCAGCACGTCGCCCAGTCGCGCGGACAGCTTTTCCTTGAACTTCAATTTGCCGCCCAGCACGCCCATGAACACGTCGGCGCACAGCGCCAGCGCGGCGGAATAGCGACCCAGCTTGCGGTAGTAGCGACGGGTGTAGTTGTCACCGGCCGTCTCGCCAATATGCGCGCCGGTCAGGCCCATCGCGAAGCTGCGCACCGCGTTGGAGATGCCGAAACCGATGTGGCTGAACAACAGGCGATCGAACGTCTTGAGCTGTTCGCTGCGATCCTCGATCGACAACGCCTGCATTTCCTTGAGCACGTACGGATGGCAGCGGATCGCGCCCTGGCCGAAGATCATCAGGCTGCGCGTCATGATGTTGGCGCCTTCCACGGTGATCGCGATCGGCACGCTGGCCCAGCCGCGCCCGGCGTAGTTCTTTGGCCCCAACTGCACCGCCTTGCCGCCGTGCACGTCCATGGTGTCGGCCGCGGTCTGGCGCGCCCATTCAGTGGCGTGGTACTTGGCGATTGACGAGGGCACTGCCGGACGCTCGCCGCGATCAACTGCCGCCGCCGTGGCACGCGACAACGCCGCGGTGGCATAGGTCAGGCCACCGATCCGCGCCAACGCTTCTTCCACGCCTTCGAAACGGGCCACGGCCAGGCCGAACTGCTTGCGCATGCGCGCGTACGCGCCGGTGGCCAGCGCCGAGGCACGCATGCCGCCGGTGGCATTGGAGGGCAGCGAGATCGCGCGACCCACCGACAGGCATTCGACCAGCATGCGCCAGCCGTGGCCGGCCATCTCCGGACCGCCGATCAGTACCGACAGCGGCGCGAACACATCCTTGCCGCGGATCGGACCGTTCTGGAACGGGATATTCAGCGGGAAGTGGCGACGACCGATCTCCAGCCCCGGCGTGGAACGCGGCAACAGTGCCAGCGTGATGCCGAGATCTTCCTTGTCACCCAGCAGATGTTCCGGGTCGTACATGCGGAAGGCCAGGCCAACCACCGTGGCGATCGGCGCCAGGGTGATGTAGCGCTTGTCGAAGGTCAGCTTCACGCCCAGCGTTTCGACGCCGTCGACCACCTGCTTGCAGACCACGCCCACGTCGGGAATCGAGGTGGCATCGGAACCGGCGTACGGGCCGGTCAGGGCGAAGCAGGGAATCTCCTCACCCACCGCCAACCGCGGCAGGTAATGGTTCTTCTGCTCATCGCTGCCGTAGTGCAGCAGCAGCTCGGCCGGGCCCAGCGAGTTCGGCACCGCCACCGTCGAGGCCACCGTGGCCGACATGCTGTTGAGCTTCTGCAGCACCGCCGAATGGCCCAGCGCCGAGAAACCGAGGCCGCCGTACTGCTTGGGAATGATCATGCCGAAGAAGCGGTTCTTCTTGATGAAGTCCCACACCTGCGGCGGCAGGTCGGCCAGCTCGTGGGTGATCTGCCAGTCGTCGATCATCGAGCACAGCTCTTCGACCGGGCCGTCCATGAAGGCCTGCTCCTCCACGCTCAGCTCGGGCTTGGGCTGCTTCAGCAGCTCGTGCCAGTCCGGCTTGCCGGAGAACAGCTCGCCCTCGAAGCCCACCGTGCCGGCCTCCAGTGCGGTCTGCTCGGTCTCGGACAGCTTCGGGGTGACCTTGGCGAACATCTTCAGGAACGGCGCGGTGATCTGCGCGCGGCGGAAGTCCACCAGCAACAGCGGCACCGCCACCAGCAACTCGATCAACAGCAGGATCGCGGTGGTCCACGGCGCATGGGCCAGCCAGCCGACCAGCACGGTCGCCACGATGGTGACGATCGCCCAGGTACGCAGGTTGCTGCGGTGGTAGGCGCAGGCGCCGGTGGCGATCAGTGCCGCCAGCAGGGTCAGGATCATGGACATCTCGAACACCTCGTCACGGTTGAACCACGTCGGCCAACGGCCGGCCCGCGGTTGATGAATCCACACTTTGCACGAAACAGGCTACTTCCCGCGTGAATGCGTCGTTGGCGTCGCCCGCCACCATGTGCGTGGCCTGCGGCAACTCCACGTGCTGCGCATGCGGCACCAGTTCCAGAAATTCGTCGACGGTGCTGCGCGAGACGACATCGCTGCGCGCGCCGGACAACAACAGCAATGGCACATCGACCTTCGCCGCGGCAGCCAGCAGGCGCGGCTGGTAACGCTCGCTTTCATGCACTACGCCGGTCAGCAGTGCGGGATCCCAGTGCCAACGCAGACGACCATCCTCACCTTCGCGGAGCAACGGGCGCAATTGCTGTTCACTCTTGCGTCCGCGCCGCTGCGGCAGATAGGCGGCGATCTGCTCGGCCGCATCGGCGTAATCCGAGAAACCCTCGGGATGCGCCTGCATGAAAGCGAGAATGCGCTCCACTCCGGCGGTTTCCCAGCGCGGCGTGATATCCACCAGCACCAGCGCCCGGAATGGCGCGGGGCGTACCTCGCCAGCCAACACCAGTCCCAGCAGGCCACCCATCGACGCACCCACGAGGATCGGCGGCCGGGGTTGCGCCACAGCCAGGCGCAGCAGGTCATCGGTGAACTGATCCATGTGATAGTCGCCACCCGCCAGCCAGTCACTCTCGCCATGTCCGCGGGTATCAAACGCGACACAACGGCAACCGGTCCCGGCCAGCGCCGCCGCCGCGCCTCGCCAGGCACCGCGGGTCTGGCCGAAGCCGTGCGCGAACAGCAGCGAAGGCCGGCCAGCCGGATGCCAAGTTTCCGTAGCCAGACTCAGGTCGGCAGTCCGGAAAGAACTGATCGTTGGGGAATGGATGGAACCCGAAACCATACGGACGAGTATGGGTCGGGCAAGCGCAGCCCGTCAACCTCTGCCAAAGCCCGCATCCGCCTCATTACAAATGCCCCGAGGTATCGCTACCATACGGCCATGAATGTCAGCACCAAACAGGAACGCACCCGTCTTTCGGCAGAAGACTGGGAACTCGCCGCACTGCAGTTGATCGCCGAGCAAGGCGTCGGCGCGCTCGCCGTGGAAGCCCTGGCCCGTCGACTGGGCGTGACCAAAGGCAGCTTCTACTGGCACTTCCGTACCCGTGAGGCCTTGCTGCACGCCGCACTGGAACGCTGGGAACAATACGGCGAACGCGAGATCATCAGCCAGATCGAACTCATCGCCGACCCGCGCGAGCGCCTGCCCGAACTGTTCCGGCGGGTGGCCCACGAACTGCAGCCACATCGCGTGTATGCGGCACTGCTGAAGGCACTGGATCATCCTCAGGTGGTACCCGTCATGGCCCGGGTGTCGCAGCGGCGCATGGAATTCCTGACCACCGCCTACCGCGAGGCCGGCCTGCCACCGCCGCAGGCGCTGAACCGGGCGCGGCTGACCTACGCCGCCTATGTCGGTTTCCTGCAGCTGAACTTCACGCTGGGCCTGCCCCGGCTCAATCACGAAGAATTCGACGCCTACGTCGAACACATGATCGCCACTCTGATCCCTGCCTGATCCCGCTCCGCCACACTGGCGGACGACATGCCCGCTGCTGCACGGCAACTTGCAATACCAGTGCACGCAAACTAGCGTTCCGGGTCACTTTTTCCAAAAACCCCCGGGGGCACGATGAGCAACAGGCTGGCAGCACTGACACAGTGGGTCGACGAAGTGGCGGTCCTCACCCGCCCCGCCCGGATCCACTGGTGCGACGGCTCCGACGCCGAATATCAGGCACTGGTGCAGCAAATGCTGGCCGATGGCACTCTGCTCGAACTGAACCAGCAGACCCACCCAGGTTGCTACCTGCATCGATCCCACCCGTCCGATGTTGCCCGTGTCGAACAGCTGACCCTGGTCTGCCATCCGGATCGGGAAGACTCCGGCCCGAACAATCACTGGATGGATCCGGCCGAAGCGCACGCGAAGATCGACGCGCTGTTCGACGGCTGCATGGAAGGCCGCACCATGTACGTGATCCCATACTGCATGGGCCCGATCGACTCGCCGCTGGCACGCTGCGGCGTCGAGATCACCGACAGCCCCTACGTAGTCGCCAACATGAAGATCATGACCCGCATGGGCGCTGCCGCGCAGGCGCGGATCGAGCGCGAGGGCACGTTCGTGAAGGGCCTGCATTCGGTCGGCGAGCTCGATCCCGAACGTCGCTGGATCATGCACTTCCCCGCCGAGCTGACGATCAAGTCCTACGGCTCCGGCTACGGCGGCAACGCGCTGCTGGGCAAGAAGTGCCACGCGCTGCGCATCGCCTCGAACCAGGCCCGCAGCGAAGGCTGGCTGGCCGAGCACATGCTGATCGTCGGCATCGAGAACCCGCAGGGCGAAACCCACTACATCGCCGCCGCGTTTCCGTCGGCCTGCGGCAAGACCAATCTGGCCATGCTGATCCCGCCGGAAGGCTACCGCCGGGATGGCTGGAAAGTCTGGACGGTGGGTGACGACATCTGCTGGATGCGTCCCGGCGCGGATGGACGGCTGTATGCAATCAACCCGGAAGCCGGCTTCTTCGGCGTGGCGCCGGGCACCAGCGACAGCACCAACCCCAACGCACTGGCCAGCATCTCGCACGACACCATCTTCACCAATGTCGCGGTCACCGCCGACAACCAGCCATGGTGGGAAAGCCTGCCCGGCACCCCGGTCACCGACTGGCAGGGTCGGCCATACGATCCGGCCAACGGCCCGGCGGCCCACCCGAACTCGCGCTTCACCGTCAGTGCGAAGCAGTGTCCGACCTGGTCGGAGATGGCCGAGGCGGCGCAGGGCGTGCCGATCAGCGCGATCGTGTTCGGCGGCCGCCGCCCCTCGCTGCTGCCACTGGTGATGGAAGCCCGCGACTGGACCCACGGCGTATTGATGGGCGCCGCGATGGGCTCGGAAACCACCGCCGCCGCTACCGGCGCGGTCGGCGTGCTGCGGCGGGACTCAATGGCGATGAAGCCGTTCTGCGGCTATCACTACGGCGATTACTTCGCGCACTGGCTGTCGTTCGACCAGCCCGGCGCGAAGCTGCCAAAGATCTTCCACGTCAACTGGTTCCGCAAGGGTGCCGACGGCAAGTTCCTGTGGCCGGGATTCGGCGACAACCTGCGCGTGCTGGAGTGGATGATCAACCGTGCCGAAGGCCGCACGGACGGCATCGACACGCCGATCGGCATCCTGCCTGCCGCGGAGGAACTGAAACTGGACGGCCTCCAGCTCGAACGCAGCCAACTCGACCAGTTGCTCGAGGTCGACAAGGCTGGCTGGCAGGCCGAACTGGCGGCGATCAGCGAATACCTCGAAAGCTTCGCCCCCCGCCTGCCCGAACGCCTGCGCCAGGAATGCCGGCGCGTGGCCGACGCACTGGACAACGCCGACGCCCAACCCCGGCGCGAAGCCGCCGCCTCCTGACCTGGCCTGCCTGCGGCAGGCATCGGCCCGCGACATCCTGCGGACATGGGCACTCACGCCCATGTCCGCAGGAGTTCAAACCCTTTCGTGCGGCACCGCATCCAAGCTGGCAAGATGATCGCCGCCTGTCCTGTCCCCGGAAACTCCATGTCGCCTGTCTCTGCGGGAGTCAACGACACCGATGACGTGCGTGCCGCTGCAGCCGGCGACCGCCAGGCATTCCAGCGGCTGTACCACCTGCATGTCGGCCGCGTGCACGGTGCGGTCTACCGGCTCGCCGGCTATGACCATGCCCGCGCCGAGGACCTTACCCAAGACGCCTTCATCCGGGCCTGGCAGAAGCTGCCCGGCTTCCGTCACGAAAGTGCTTTCGGCACCTGGCTTTACCGACTGGCCGTGAATGTGGCGCTGATGGATATCCGTGCCCGCGGGGCCGATCCGGTCAGCATGCTCGACGACGACCACCTTCCGGACGCCGGCGAGATACCGTTCTGCGCCGCCGAGCGCGAAGAACTGCAGCGTGCGATCAGCCGGCTGCCACCACGCGCCCGTGCTGTGCTCGTGCTGCACGACATCGAAGGTTGGCGACACGAGGACATCGGCAACGAACTCGGCATGGCCTTAGGTACATCAAAAGCGCAGTTGCATCGCGCACGCGGCCTGCTGCGCAGGCTGCTGGGAGACAACTCATGAGTGAATTCGAATGGCTGCGGCAAATGCGTCAACTGCGCCGGCCGCTGGTACCGCAACGCGATCTCTGGAGTGCCATCGACACGGCGCTGGATGACATCGCGCCTCCGGACACCCCCTCACGCCCCGCTCCCGGCAACACCCTGCGACGGCGCTGGCTCGCCGCTGCAGGGCTGGCCGCATCAATCATGCTGGTCGGCGGCATCGTCTGGCGCAACTTGCCACAGGCGCCAGCGAGCGTGCCGGTCGCTGATATCACCGATATGACGCCAGATCCCTGGAAACCGGCCGACCCACGCCTGTCCGGTGCCGCCATCGAACTGGATGCCGCCCGCATGGAACTGCAGCTGGCCATGCAGCTGGATCCCGGCTCAGCGGCCCTGCAGCGCCTGCTCGACCGCACCATGCTGCAACAGGATCAGCTCCGCCAACTGGCCCGGCAACCCGGCTGACATCATCACAGGGACACTCCATGAAAACCGCCCGCTATCTTCCCTTGCTGCTTTGCTTCTGCATCGGCCAGGCACTGGCCGACACGCCGATACAACTCAGCCACGAAGCCACGCCAACCGCCAGGATCGACATCAGCAACATCGCCGGCCTGGTCAACGTGACCGCCTGGGACCGCCATGCGGTGGAAGTCAGCGGCCGGCTTGGCGGTGGCGCCAAGCCCCTGGCCATCACCGGCAGCAACAACCACCTGACCATCAAGGTCGAGCCACAGGGAAGCTCCGGCTGGCTCGACTGGGGCGGCGACAGCAAGATGGATCCGACCACACTGGAACTGCATGTTCCCAAAGGCGCTTCGCTCGACATCGACGTGGTCAGCGCCCCACTGACCATCGACGGCACGGACGGCGGCAGCATCACGGTCAACACCATCAGCGGCAAGGCGCGGATCAATGCGCGTACGCCCTCGCTGAAAGTGAACAGTGTCAGCGGCGGCATCGAACAGGCCGGACACGCCGGGCAGGCCGAGCTGCAAACGGTGAGTGGAGACATCCTGGCTCCGGCACTGGGCGACGAGGCCGAACTGCAAACCATCTCGGGCCAGATCCAAGTTTCCGGCGGCCCATGGCGGAAGCTGTCCGCCAGCACGGTATCCGGCGACATCCAGCTGAAAGGCGGGCTTGCCGCCAACGGCAAGGTCCGCATCGACAGCATGAGTGGTGACGTGCAGCTCCAGTTGCCCGCCAACACCTCCGGCCATCTGCGCGCCAGCAGTTTCAGCGGCAATCTGCGCAGTGATTTCGGCAAACCGGAAGAACCCGGCTACGGCCCCGGAAGTTCACTTGATGTCCGCATCGGCGAAGGTGGCGGCAGCATCGACATCGAAACCTTCAGCGGTGACTTGCGCGTACGCCGACAGGACTGAACCGGGACATCACGCAAAAAAACGCCGTCGCATGAGCGACGGCGTTTTTTGTCGGGCCGCGTAAAGAAGCCGGCTGCCCGCTCAGAGATCCTGGTGATACTGCACGTAAGGCGTGCGCGACTGGTCGGGCTCCGGCCCCACCGGAGTATTGACCGAGCTCCCCGAGGACCACAGGTTCTGCGCACCGACACTCAGCGAGCCACGCCATGGCAAGCGCCATGTCACGCCCAGATCGATGCTGTTCCAGCGCCGGTCCGCATACAGGCCGCCGGGGACTCCTGCCTGTGGTTGCATCGTGCGGCCGGTCAGGGTTCCGCTCACGTCGCCGTGATCGACGCCGAAGCTCAACGCCTTCTGGTCCAGCGTGTTGATGCCGAGAAGATTCCCTGGCAACAGATGGATGCGACCGACACTGGCACCGAGGTCTATGCCGCTGTTGCTGCCCAGCGCCAGCCTGCCACGCGCATTCAGTTGCGCACTGCTGTCGAAACCCGACAATCCGTCCACACCCGGCGCGGCCCCTGGAAGCACTCGCGGCAGCACGGCATGGTTGTTGGGCGTGCTGTTGGCGCCGAGGCTCAGCCCAACACTGTAGCGGCCCGCGTCATACGTGGCCCCCACTTCACTGCCAAGCACCCGCCTGCCACTGCTGGTCCAGGAACGTTCGGAGATCTCGGCATGCGCTTGCAGCCGCGGCCCCAGTCCGTACTGCAGTCCGGTGCTCATGACACTGGCCGCATCAACCACCTGCAGCGACAACGGCGCATTCTTGCGCAGCGCGTCAGCACCAGTGCTGTTGTCGGCCCTGAGAGCCAGCAGGCGACCGTCATCACCCCGCCACAGCGGCACCATGACACCAGGCTCGACCTCGGTTATCTGATCCGGCGTCTGCGACAGCAGGCGCTCGGCCATGGCGTTGCCATCACCCACGGACTGCCCCGCCGCCGCAAACGGCAGCAGGAAAATCAGCAGGGCGGACAAACGACGCATGATATGGAATCGACCCCTCGACCAAGGATGGACGGCATAGTTCGAAAGTATACCCCGTTTTACGTTTTGCTAACACCCCAGAAATGCTGCGCCGAAGCACATGGACGGGACCATGCCGGTCCCGCTATGACCTGCCGGATCGCCAGGGGTTCCCCTTGCCCCGCTGGCGGCAGGGCCAGCTTACACGCTATAAAGGCCGATGATGCAGGCCCCGTCAGACCGCTCCGAACCATGAGTGCCACGCCAACGACCCGCTCTTTGCCTCCGTCGGATGCGTCACGGGATTCCATGACCCTGCGCCGGGCCGTGGAACGGATGTTCGAGGCCACCGATTCCGCCAGCGTAATGGAAATTTGCGAGGTCATGCTGGGCCACTTCGGCATACATGGCCGCCTGCGCTGGCAGCGGGCAGGAGAATCCATATCCGTCGCAGCCCACCAGCTCGACCTGGCCAAAGATGTCCAGGGCATGCGCACGCTGGTACTCGAGCACGACGCCCCGGTACTACCGGAAGCACCTCGCGAATCCCTGCAATGGGTCGGCCGGCTGGCAACGCTGCGCCTGCAGCAACTGGGCGAAACCGGGCGGCTGTACGAATCCATCTCGCGCCTTGCCCTGGCGGAACGCCTGCAGCGTGCGCTCTACGCAATCGCCGAGCAGACCGGTGCCGAGCACGACACGCCCGAGATGATGCGCTCCCTGCACACCATCGTCGGCAGCCTGATGTACGCGGAAAATTTCTACATCGTGCTGTATGACGCGGCCCGTGGCACGGTTCGCTTCCCTTATTACGTGGACATCGCCGACACCGACCCGCCCCAGCCCGGGCAGGACATCCCCCTGCACACCATGTTGCACGGCCTGACCTGGAACCTGCTGCAAACAGGTCGTCCGCTGATGGGTTCAGTCGAAGAGCTGAAACAGCAACTCGGCAAGAACTTCGCGCTGATCGGCCCGCTGTGCGAACACTGGATCGGCGTTCCGCTGCTGCGCGCCGGGCAGGCCGTGGGCGGCATCGTGCTGCAAAGCTATCGCGCCGACGCCCGTTATTCGCGCAACGACCTGGACCTGCTGAACTACATGGCCCGCCATGTGCAGACCGCACTGGAACGGCGCGAGGCGCAGATCGAACTGGGCCGCCGGGTGACCGACCGCACCGCCGCACTGCGCGAAGCCAACCGCGTGCTGCGCCAGCAGGTGCTGCAACGGCAACGCGGTGAACGCCTGCAGGCAGCACTATTCCGCATCGCGGAACTGGCCAATACCGCGGACAGCCTGGAAAATTTCTACGCATCCATGCACCGGGTCATCAGCGGTCTGCTGTATGCACGCAATTTCTACATCGCGCTGCTTGACGAGGAAAGCGGGAAACTCACCTTCCCCTACTCCGTGGACGATGTCGACAGTGCGCGCCCACCACGCGCACATGGCCGCGGTGCCACCGAGTACGTGATGCGACACGCCAAGCCGCTGCTGGCCACCCCGGCCGAGATCGAACGACTGAGCGCCATGGGTGAGATCAGCCATTTTGGAGCGCCTGCGGTGTGCTGGCTGGGTGTACCACTGATCTGGGGCGGCAAGGCGATGGGCGTGCTGGCACTGCAAAGCTACTCGTCGGAGCACACCTACAGCGAACGCGACCAGGAACTGCTGACCTTCGTCAGCTATCACATCGCCAACGCGCTGCAGCGCAGGCAGGCAGCCGCGTCACTGAAACAGGCCTACGCCGGCATGGAACGCCGCGTCAGCGAACGTACCCGGGCACTGGCGCTGGCCAACCGCGACCTGCGCGAACAGATCGCCGAGCGTGAACGGGTCGAGCGCCGGCTGAAGTACGAGACACTGCACGACTCGCTGACCGGCCTGCCCAACCGCACCCTGCTGCTGCAACGACTCGACCATGCCATGCAGCGCTACACCGCCAATCCGGGTGAGCCGTTTGCCGTGCTGTTCATCGACCTGGACCGGTTCAAGGTGATCAACGATTCAGTCGGCCACCTGGTCGGCGACGACCTGCTGTTCCAGGTCGGAGGCCGCATCCGCGCCTGCCTGAAAACCCGCGACGTGGTGGCCCGCCTGGGCGGCGACGAATTCGCCGTGCTGCTTGAAGGGATCGCCGACTCCACCAAGGCACTGCAGATCGCCGAACGCATCATCAACGACCTGCACACGCCGTTCCGGCTCGGCACCAAGGAGATATTCACCTCCGCATCGGTCGGCATAGCGATGGCCAGCCCGCATTACCGCCAACCGGAAGAGTTGCTGCGCGATGCCGACGCGGCGATGTACAACGCCAAGGACGGTGGCCGCCATCGTGCCGCCCTGTTCGATGATCGCCTGCGCCGCGAGGCGGTATCACTGCTGGACATGGAAAGCGACCTGCGCCGGGCACTCAGCCGCAACGAGTTCGAGCCGTTCTACCAGCCCATCGTCGAGCTGGCCGACAACCGGATCATCGGTTACGAAGCCCTGCTGCGCTGGCACCACCCGAGACGCGGCCTGCTCGCACCGAATGATTTTCTGCTGATCGCCGAGGAGATCGGCTGCTCGGAAGCGATCGACTGGCAGATCTTCGAACAGGTCTGTGCCCAGGCGATGACGCTGATCGGCACCGAAGGCTTCATCAGCATCAATGTCTCGGGTCGCCACTTCCGCTCGGCCGATCTCGACCAGCGGCTGCTGGCCCTGCTCGACCAGCACGGGGTTCCCGCTCACTGCATCCGCATCGAAGTGACCGAACACGCCTTGCTGGAGAATCCGGACCAGGTCAAGCGCATGCTGCGGAACCTGCGTAACCAGGGCGTGGGCATCGCACTGGACGACTTCGGCACCGGCTACTCCTCGTTGAGCTACCTGCACCGCTATCCGTTCGAAACGCTGAAAATCGACCGCTCGTTCATCGTCGAACTTCCGCCCGACGAAAGCGACACCCAGGGACTGGCTCTGGTCCGCGCGATCCAGGTGCTGGCCGACTCGCTGCAGATGAAGGTGATTGCCGAAGGCATCGAGGAAGCGTCGCAGCGGCAGGCGCTGCTGCGCGTCGGCTGCCGCTACGGCCAGGGTTTCCTGTTTGCCACGCCACAGCCGGCCGCCACCTGGCTGGGTGCCGACAAACCGCTGTTGCCGGCCTGACCACTCACTGGGTCGTGTCGGAAGCCACAGCCACGCTTCCCTCGTTGAGCAGATGCTCCGCATCGACGCGGTCGAAGTGATAGTGCTGCGCACAGAACTCGCAGATCACCTCGATCTCGCCATCGCGGGCGTCCAGTGCCTCTTCGACTTCAGTACGGCCAAGCGAGCGCAGCATCGCCGCCACCCGCTCACGGCTGCAACTGCAGCCGAAGGCCAGCGCACGCGGCTCGAACAGGCGCACCGATTCCTCGTGGTACAGCCGGTACAGCAACTGCTCCGGCGTGCTGGCCAGGAGCTCCTCGTCGCCCAGGGTCGCGGTCAAATGCATCACGCGGTTCCACGCATCATCATCGATCACCGCATCGTGTCCCCCCTCACCCGGCAGTTTCTGCAGCATCAGGCCAACCGCACGCTCGCCGTCGGCCGCCAGCAGGATGCGCGCCGGCAATTGCTCGGACTGCACGAAGTAGTCTTCCAGCGAAGCAGGCAGGGTTCCGTGCCTCAGGTCGACCAGCCCCTGGTAACGCTGACCCCGCTCGACGTTGCCGATGGTGATCGCCATGACCGCATCGGGCAGTGTGTCCAGCGTCAGCGGCTCCGGCAACGGGTCGGACCAGCGCGCGAGACCGCGCAGGCGGCCCTCATCGGTGCACTCGGCAAACAGCAGGCGCAGCGCACCCGCGCTTTTCAGCTCGATCGACAGCGCACCATCGAGCTTGATGTTGCCGGTAAGCAGCGCACTGGCCGCCAGGGTCTGGCCCAGCATGTTCCGCAGCGCCACGGGGTACTCCGCGCGGCCGGCCACGTCGCGCCAGCTCGGCCCGAGCCGAACCAGGGTTCCGCGCACACCGGCGCGCTCCAGCAGGAAGCTGTGCAGCATATCTTCGACAGGCAGGGTTTCCACGGTGCTCGCTCTCCATCAGGTCAGCCACCCCAGATGGGGACACGAGGTAGCCGGGACAACGCCTATACTGCCTGCATCATCCTCCGCTTGCCGCCATGCCCCGCCGACGCCGCCCCCTGCCGATCCGTTTGCTGCGCTCGCTGGCACTCCTGCTGCTGGCCTGGTTGGCACTGGGCTGGCTGCTGGTGCTGGTACTGCGTTTCGTGCCGCCGTGGACCTCGGCAATGATGCTGGAACGCCAGTGGAGCGCATGGATTCACGACGAGAAGGATTTCCGGCTGCGCCAGCACTGGGTGCCATGGCGGCAGATCTCGCCCCAGGTGCCTCTGGCGATGGTGGCTGCCGAGGACCAGAAATTCCCCTACCACCATGGCTTCGACCTCGATTCGATCCAGCGCGCACTCGACGCGGCCGACGACGGCAAACGCCTGCGCGGCGCCAGCACGATCAGCCAGCAGGTCGCCAAGAACCTGTTCCTGTGGAACGGCCGCAGCTTCGTGCGCAAAGGGCTGGAAGCCTACTTCACGGTGCTGATCGAGCTGAGCTGGCCCAAGCAGCGCATCCTGGAGGTCTACGTGAACATCGCCGAGCTGGGTGACGGCATCTACGGCGTGGGCGCGGCCAGCGAAGCCTACTTCCACACCACGCCGGCCCGGCTCAGCCCGACCCAGGCCGCGCAGCTGGCTGCCGTGCTGCCGAATCCACGGCGCCTGCACGCGGATCGGCCCAGCGCCTACGTGCAGGGCCGCACCCGCTGGATCCGGCAACAGATGAACCAGCTCGGCGGCCCCGGCTACCTCGATGGCCGTGCACGACAACGCAAGACACGATGAACCACTCGCCCGGCGGCGTCTCCTTGGTTAGCATCACCCCGGCTCATGCAGGCGTCATCCATGTCACAACTTACCGTCGTCGTTCCCGTCTACAACGAATCCGCCGTGCTGCGCGCGTTCCACGAACGGCTGCGCCAGGTACGCAGCGAACTGTCGATGGAATGCCGCGTGCTCTATGTCGATGACGGCAGCCGCGACGACAGCTGGTCGATCATCGAATCGCTGATGGCCGACGACGCGGGTACCGGCGCACTGAAGCTTTCGCGCAACTTCGGCAAAGAAGCCGCGCTGACTGCCGGCCTCGACGCCGTGAGCACCGGAGCCGCCGTGGTGATCGATGCCGACCTGCAGGATCCCCCCGAGGTGATTCCCCGCCTGATCGAACAATGGCAGGCCGGCTCCGACGTGGTCTATGCCACCCGCACCGCACGCGATGGCGAAAGCCATTTCAAGCGGTTCACCGCAGCGGCGTTCTACCGCAGCATGGAGCGGCTGTCCGACACCGCGATCCCGCGCGACACCGGCGACTTCCGGTTGCTCTCGCGCCGCGCACTGGATGCACTGGGCCAGCTGCGCGAACGCCAGCGCTTCATGAAAGGCCTGTTCAGCTGGATCGGCTACCGGCAGACCGCCGTGTACTACCAGCGCGATCCGCGCCAGGCCGGCACGACCAAATGGAACTACTGGCGGCTGGCCCAACTGGCGATCGAAGGCATCACCTCGTTTTCCACCGCACCGCTGCGGCTGGCGACATGGATCGGCCTGGCCTCGGCCGGCTTCGCCTTCGTTTACGGCCTGTGGGTTCTGGTCCATGCGCTGCTTTATGGCGATCCGGTGCGCGGCTACCCATCGCTGATGCTGGTGATCCTGTTTCTCGGCGGCGTGCAGTTGCTGGCACTCGGCGTGATCGGCGAATACCTCGGCCGCAACTATGCCGAGAGCAAGCAGCGGCCACTGTATTTCGTCGAGGAACAGCACCTTCCCCGCGCGGCCGGTTGATCCCCCTGCCCCAACCGCGTGCACAACCCGGCTTCACGGCTTCCCAACACCACGTCACCGCCACGGCGCTAGACTCCTGTGGACAGCCCGCAACGGGTCGGTGGGAGGCCCTCAGCATGAGCCAGGTCAAACATCTGCTGGAAAGCAAAGGCAGCACGGTATTCAGCATCGCGCCGGACGCCCCGGTACTCGAAGCCATCAAGCACATGGCCGAACATCGCGTCGGTGCATTGCTGGTGATGCGCGGAGAGCGGCTGGTCGGCGTGGTATCGGAGCGTGACTACGCCCGCAAGGTGATCCTGCAGGGACGCTCCTCGTCGCAGACCCCGGTGTCGGACATCATGAGCGAAGCGCCGGTCACGGTGAACCCGGATACCGACGTATTCGACTGCATGCGTCTGTGCACCGATGGCCGCATCCGCCACCTGCCGGTACTGCAGGGTGATACCGTGGCCGGGGTGATCTCGATCGGTGACCTGGTCAAGGCGGTGATCGATGCCCAGGCCGAACAGATCGAGCATCTGGAACGCTACATCACCAGTTGAGCGGCAACATCAGCCCGGCTCGGGCAGCTTTTTGCCCTGTCCGGGGTGGACATGCTCGTCGGGCAACAGGTCGGGAGACCAGCCGGCGCGACGCGAAACGACGGCGGCCAACGCTGCGACACCGGCACCGAGCAGAGCCAGCCCGCTGATGCCCCAACCCAGCATGCGCAAGCCGCTTACCGCACTGGTCACCACCACGTCGCCGAAACGCCAGACTGCCGTCTCGACGAAATTCTTGCCCTTGTAGCGCGTCTCGCGCGGCACCCGGGTATACAGCGCGTCCGCCGCAGGCTTGGTCATGCCGTAGGCGAAACCACGCGAGATCACCATCATCAGCGCCAGCAACGGCACGCTGTAACCGAAAAGGCCGATGCTTCCATCGCCCAACATGGCGATCCCGGCCAGCAACACCAGATTGGCCAGCGCCGGCACGACCAAGCCCCAGCCGGCACCGCGCCGCACCAGCAGCCAGGGCGTCAGGGTCAACTGCAAACCCATGCCCAGAAGGTTGGTGGCCAGATCGAGATCGTTGTAGAACGACGTGCGCGCCACGGTATCGACGAGATTCGCCTTGGCGTAATCGGCCACCAGCGCATAGGCCAGCGTGCCGATGCCGTCGCCGAACAGCATCAGCAAGGCCATGTAGCGCAGAAACGGGCGCGACCACAATTCCTTGATTCCCGCCCACAACGAACCGCCGATGACGTCGTCGCCACGGCTGCCCCGCGAGCTGTCATGCCGGTCCGACAGGCGCAACAGCAACGCCAGGGAGAGCCCCAGTGCCAACGCCGACACCACCAGCAATGGCGCCACGCCGATCAGCTGCACCAGCAGCTTGGTCACCAGCGGGCCGAAAATCGCGCCGGCCATGCCACCCAGGGCAATCAGCGAAAACACCCGTCGCGCCTGGCCACTGGAAAAAATGTCGGCCATGAAGCTCCAGAACAGCGACACCACGAACAGGTTGAACACGCTGACCCAGACGTAGAACACCACCCCCAGGTCACGCGCACCGATGCGTTCCTGCGCCAGGAAGGCCGGCACGAAGGCGAGCAGGCAGGCGATGAAGAAGCTGTAACTCCAGCCCAGCAGCTGGCGCCGCCGGAAGCGCGCCACCAGCATGCCGAACAGCGGCGTCAGCAGCAGCATCACCACGAATACCGCGCCGTAGAACAATGGCAACGACTGCGACCCCACCGCACCGCTCAACTGGTCCCTGACCGGTCGAATGATGTAGTACGAGGTCATCACGAAAAAGAACGCCAGCGCAGACAGGACGGGCGCGGCGGCTTGTTCCACAACGGCTTGACGGGGCGAACTCACAGGCACATCCAGCGTGGGGCGCGGCAAGCCTAGCATGCAGCCCCGCGCTCCGGTGAAATGGGCGTCCCTTCCGGCCGAACGGCCAGGCCAACACCGTATACCCGCTCCGCCCAAGCAGCGTTCCTGCCGCGAGGCAGCGCAGGCCGGCAACCACCCGGCCCGTCGGCTACATCATCGGCAGCGGGCAATGCAGGCTGGCACAGATCACCCGCAGCAATTCGTCCTCCCCGACGCTGACCATGCCGTCGGCATGGATCGCCCGGTGCAGGCTCTGGATCACCAGTTCCTTGGCCACCGGCAGCAAGCCGTCGAGATCCTCCAACGCTCGCTCGAACGGCACCTGCCATGCTTCCGGCGGCGGCCCCCACTCCAGTGCCTGCCCGGGAAAGGCATGCTGCATCGCCAGCAACCACGCACGACGTGCACCGGCCTCGTCACGACTGCCATTCGATGCCACCACCGCGCAGACCAGTCTCAGGCTGGCACTGCAGGCCGGCAATTTCTTCAGGCCGTCCACGGGAACGCTGCGCGGCTGTCGCGCCTCAAGCAACTGCACGCGCAACAGCCGCGCCAGGCAGTATTCGCCCAGATCGACCTTGCCATCCACACGCACCAGTGCATCGAGTGTCCCCAGCAAGGTTTCCAGACGCCCCTGCGACAACTGCTTCAGTGCCGGAAACGCCAACGCCGCCAGCGGCAGCCGTGCTCCGGGCGGCAGCGCCGCCACCTGCGTGACGGCCGCCAGCACAGCTTGCTGCACGTCGTCACCAAATGCGTTGGCGACGATCCGGCGCTGCACCGCCTGCCACTCCCCGGCGGTCGAACTGGCCAACGCAAGCATCACCACCAACGCCGATTCCGGTTGCCTCACGGCGGACGTCAACGCATCCGGCATGGACTGGCGCATGTCCGCAGCACGCCGGAAATCCGGGGCGCCGCCCATTGCTTCGTTCCCCTGCGCAAGCACGGCACCAGCCAGCACCACGGGCAATGGCGGCGGCACCACCTTGCCGGCCCTGTTCGCCGCACGATTCCCGGCCACTGGCGGAGGCACCCGGGCGGCTTGCCGCAACGATGCCGCGAACGTGGCCAGATCTTCTTCACGGAACCCCGGCTGCAGGGCACGGATGCGCTGCAGCAGCGGCGGATGCGTGGCAAACAGCGCGCTGAACGAGCCGGCTTCACCGAACAGCATGTGTGCCACTTCCTGCCGGTTCGCCACCTGCAAAGTCGAACCTTCGCCGAGCACGGCGATCTTCTTCAGCGCGCCGGCAATGCCGTCGGTCTGGCGGGTGAACTGCACCGCCGAGGCATCGGCCAGCGATTCGCGTGAACGGGCTACGGCGACCTGTATCAGGCGGGCGAAAAAGTAGCCGATGTAACCGACCACGATCAGCGCCAGACCAATCACCCACACCTGGGCGACACCTCCGCGACGACCGCCCCGGCCGCCACCGAACCAGATCACCCGGCGCCCGATGACCGCCAACGCCAGGATGCCGAACAGCAACCCCATCAGGCGGATATTGAGCCGCATGTCGCCATTCAGCACATGGCTGAATTCGTGCGCGATCACTCCTTGCAATTCATCACGGCTGAGGTTGTCCAGACACCCCTGGGTAACGCATATCGCCGCATCCGCCGGCGAGTAACCGGCAGCAAACGCATTGATGCCCGGCTCTCCGGCCATCAGGTAGATGTCCGGCACCGGCACCCCGGCTGCAATCGCCACCTCTTCGATCACGTTGCGCAACTGACGCAACTGCGGCTCACGGGTATCCGTCGGCACCGGCACGGCGCCGACACTCTCGGCAACACTCTTGCCGCCACTGGACAGGCTGATGATGCGGAACAGCGAACTGATCGCGATGCCACAGATCACCGCCAGGGACGTGCCGACCAGCAGCGGCAGGCTCGACGGCTCCAGCCTGCCATCGATCGCGTGGGCGCGCATCAGCAGCCAGACCACTGCGTCGATCGCCGCCACGATCGCCATCACCGCCAGCACGAACAGCACGACCAGTCGCCGGCTGCTGCTGCGCACGCGCGCCTGTTGCGCAAAAAAATCCATGGAGGCTCCGGCGGCTGAAGGGGCACATGGCGGGATCACCGCCACGCGCGGCGATCAGGAGAAGGAAACCTTCGGCACTTCGCGTACGGCCGGATCGTCGATCTTCAACAGCTCGGCCGCGACGAACCCGAAACTGTTCGCCACGAAGGACGCGGGAAAGACTTCACGCTTGTTGTTGTAGTTCATCACGGAATCGTTGTAGGCCTGCCGTGCGAAAGCGACCCGGTTTTCCGTCGACGTCAGCTCCTCGGAGAGCTGCATCATGGTCTGGTTCGCCTTCAGGTCGGGATACGACTCCTGCAAGGCGAACAGCCGCCCGAGGGTCTGGGTCAGGACATTCTCGCTGCCGGCCAGCTGCTGCATCGCCGTCGGATCGCCCGGCTTGGCCTTGGCCCCGGCCAGGCCATTGACCGCCGCGTTGCGTGCCTGGACCACGGCCTCGAGGGTATCCCGCTCATGGGCGAGGTAGCCCTTGGCTGTCTCGATCAGGTTCGGAATCAGGTCGTGGCGGCGCGTAAGCTGCACATCGATCTGGGCAAAAGCATTCTTGTAGCCATTGCGCGAAGTGACCAGTCCGTTGTAGATCGCCACGAAGTACAAGACAATCAGAATGACGACAACCAGAAAAATCACAAAACCCATCGTCAGGCTCCTCACCCGAAGGCGCTCCCCACGCCGGAACCAAACCAGAATACCATGCAGTTTCGAAAGATTTTCCTGCTCACGGCTGGCGCACTCGGACTGGCTTGCGCCGCCCCCGCTTTCGCCACGCCCCCCGCCACACCTGCCGCATCCCCGGCCGCCCTGCGCGCCGCACACCAGAGCCTGCCCGAAGCACGCATCAAGCAGACGACCATCAACTACCGACGCTGGCTGAACCGCCTGGCCGAGCGTGATGGCGTCGCCGGCCTGGCCACCGCCGTGGTCGTCGATGACAAAGTCGTGTTCGAAGGCACCGTGGGCTACGCCAACGCCGCCACCAAGCAGCCGGTCACCCCGGAAACCGTCTTCCGCCTCGCCTCGCTGTCCAAGGCATTCGCCACCGCCATCACCGGCCTGCTGGTCAATGACGGCAAGCTCGACTGGGACAGCCGGCTGGTCGACCTGCTGCCGTATTTCAAACTGAAAGACATGCAGTCCGCGTCGCGCGCCACCATCAGCGACATCCTCGGACAGCGACTGGGCCTGCCGCGCAACACCTACGACAGCATGCTCGAAGGCAACACGCCCTATGAAGAACTGGTGCGCAAGCTGGACGAGGTCGACATGACCTGCGGCGTCGGCCAATGCTACGGCTACCAGAACGTCGCCTTCAGCATGATCGGCGACGTGGTGTACTCACGCACCGGCGACTTCTTCTATCGCCAGGTCGACAAGCGCATCTTCTATCCCCTCGGCATGACCACGGCCAGCTACGGCCGCGCCGCTCTGGAATCCAGCAAAAGCTGGGCACGGCCGCATCGCGCCTCCAGTCGCGGCTGGATCCCGTTCGAACCCAACGAGGTCTACTACCGCGTGGCACCGGCTGCCGGCGTCAATGCCAGTCTTCGCGACATGGAAAAGTGGCTGATCGCGCAGATGGGCTACCGCCAGGATGTCCTGCCCGACTCGGTGCTGGACATCCTGCACACGCCCGGCATCGACACTCCAGGCGAGACCCGGTCGACACCATGGCGCCGGGCGCGACTGACCAGTGCGCACTACGCCCTGGGCTGGCGGGTCTACGAATACGCCGGCGAAACCCTGATCTACCACGCCGGCGCCGTGGCGGGTTACCGCACCATGATCGGTTTCTTCCCGAAATACCGCACCGGCGTGATCACCCTGTGGAACTCCAGTGGTCCAACGCCCAGCGGACTGATGCCGATGGTGCTGGACGAACTGCTCGGCCTGCCGCACGTGGACTGGGCCGACATCGAAGGCCCTGTCAAACCTTCCCGTCCCCGCGCGGGAAAAGCCTCACGGCCAGCCAGGCGCAAGCCCGCAAGAAAGGGCTGAGCCAATCCCGGGCAAGCAACCACGAAAAGGGCGGTGCATGAAACATGCACCGCCCTTTTCGATAATCAGGCTCGCGCCGGTGATCAGAGTTTGAATTCGATCCGCTGCTGCTGGACGCTGGGAACGGCCACGCCATTCCTCATCGCCGGATTGAAGCGGTAACGCTCCACCGCATCCATCGCCGCCCGGTCGAAGACCCGCCGCGGCTGCGAATCGATCACCTCGATGTCGGTGGGCTCACCCTCGGTATTGACGGTGAACGACACCTGCACCCAACCCTCCTGTCGCGCACGCATGGCTGCCGTCGGATAACGCGCCATGGCCGACCGCACCAGCACCGCCGAACGCGTGGTGCCGCTCGGGCTGTCCGTCGCGGGGGTGGCATCCGCCGTCTGGGCGCTTGCCGCCTGCTCGCGCGCCTGCTGCGCGGCACGCGCCTGCTCTGCCCGCTGTTGTTCGGCCAGTTGCCGGGCCCGCTGTGCTTCGGCCTGCTCGGCGGCAAGTCTGTCCGCCTCGGCCTTCTCGGCCGCTTCCTGCCGCGCACGCTCCTCTTCGAGTGCAAGTTGCTGTTGCTCGTTCAGCGTCTTGCGCTGGGCATCCAGCTTGGAGCGCAGGATGGTCAGGGTGAAGTTGGTCGGGTCGGCCTTGGCCAGCAGGTCGATCTGACGCTGCGCCTCATCGAACGCACGCGAGTTGATCGCCTGTTCCGCCGACGTCGCCGCGAACGGGAAAGTCTCGCGCAACGCATCGGAAGCCACCTGGTTGCCGGGATCCACTTCCAGTACGCGCAGGTAGAACTCGAACGCATTGTTGCCGGCTGGTGCCAGGTAGCGCTGCTCGTTCATCGCGTTGCGCGCCTCGATCAGCAATTGGTCGTCATCCATGGCCGCCACGTTGGCCGGCGGTGGAGCCTTCCGGGTCGAGCTGGTCACCGGCGTGGACGGGTGCCCACCCGACTCCGCCATGAGCAATTCCTGGTGAGGCTTGATGATCAGGAACCACGCGGCCACCGCCAACAGGACGACGATCGCGATAATGGCAATGACTAAGGGGCGGATCGCCCCGCGCGCACGCCTGTGCGCCTCGATTTTGTATCGGGTATCCATGGTCTCTCGCTGAGTGTCGATAGATACCCGCGCTTTTCCCCCTGTCGGTCCAGGAGCGCCGAATCCCCTGATTCAGCGCGGCGCGGATGTGCGAAAGGTAACTCCAATGGAGTAGCACGGCAAATGACATCGCGTGCCCGGGACAACGGATATCCACCGGCAATTTCGACAATGCGGGTTCCTTCCCCTCAAACGAAGCGTCCCGGCCAGGCCGGGACGAATCTTTCGAAGCAATCTCCCCGCGCTGGGCACCGCGGGGAGAGAAGTCGACTGCTTGTCTTGTTGTTGTATTGCTTACTTCCGGGCTTTGCCGGTCTTGGCTTTCGCGGTCCTGGTGGCTCTTGCCACCTTGGCCGGTGCAGCAACCTTCTTGGCAGCGGCCTTCTTCGGCGCAGCCTTCTTCGCGACCTTCTTCACCGCCACTTTCTTCACGGCAGCCTTTTTGGCAGCAGCCGGCTTCTTGGCGGCAACTTTCTTGGCAGCAGCCTTCTTCGGTGCAGCCTTCTTCGCGACCTTCTTCACGGCAGCCTTTTTCACAGCCGCCTTCTTCACGGCCTTCTTGGCGGCCGGCTTCTTGGCAGCAACCTTCTTCACGGCGGCTTTCTTGGCCGCCGGCTTCTTGGCGGCAACCTTCTTCACGGTGGACTTTTTGGCGGCAGCCTTTTTGGCGGTCGCTTTTTTCGCGGTGGATTTCTTGGCAGTGGCCATGGTTCGTCTCAGCTCCTCATCAGTTGGCAGTGGTTGCCCAGTAAAAGCATGCAGGAACGCTTCAACCAGCAAGTCGCTGTTGGTAGCGTGCCGAAGATTGTTCACTTGGCGGTGGGTGCGCAAATCAGAAAGCCGCCGCAACACATGCAGCGGAATCGAGACGGTGATCTTCCGTACCGAATTCGCCTTTTCGCCGTGCTCGACATAAGGCTTGATGAATTTTGTTGTTGCCATAAAGCGCGTTCCCCGTGATCTGTTGCGAAAGCTATCCCTGAAGATTTCAGCTGTCAATTGATTTCAACCATGAAATCAAACCGTTCCGACCCCTGCCGAACCAGCCTTCAGCCTGTCATGGCAACCCTTCCCGGGCAATGGTCGAACAATTTGTTTGGACGTCTATACGGCCAATGATTTTCGCGGAGTGAAACACCACTCATCCCGCATCCCTTGTGGCACAACGATTCCGCCGCAACACCACAACAAAAGCGCACCGCAGCATCACTGAAACAAGCCGGAACGAATCAGCGAAAGAGGTGCCTGAAAAGCGGCGGAAACAGATGAACGCAACACGACCGGCGCCATGCCGGCACACGCTTTCCACCATCGGAAAATATCGATGCCGACAATCCGCAACCGCCATCGATGGCGGTTGCGGGCATCGTCGCCGCGAACCATCCCGAGCCGGGCACACGCAGGCATCGACGCGAAGTCGCGGATCATCCTGCATCCCTCATGTACTCCATCCGATGCGCCTGCATCGAGTGAAGCATGGCGATGCCCCGGACAAAAAAACGTCGGCCGCACTTGGCGGCCGACGGATGGCTAAACATGCAGCCGGAACTCAGTGGTCGTCGTCCTCGGCCAATGCCTCGTAGTCGCTCGCGTCCAGCAGTTCGTCGAGCTCCGAGCGATCGCTGGGACGCACTGCGAAAATCCAACCGGCACCGAACGCATCCTCGTTGATCGTTTCGGGCTTGTCGTTGAGCAATTCGTTCACTTCGACGACTTCGCCGGAAACCGGCGTATAGATGTCCGATGCCGCCTTCACCGATTCCACCACGGCGGCAGCACTGCCGACCTTCACGGCGGCGCCGACTTCGGGAAGCTCGACATAGACCAGGTCGCCGAGCTGGCCTTGGGCATGGTCGGAGATGCCCACGCGAACCAGGCCGTCGTCTTCGACGCGGGCCCACTCGTGGGATTTGAGAAATTTCAGATCGCCGGGAATCTCGCTCATGATCAAGGTCCAGTCATTGGTTGGGTCAGGTTGCGGATGGAGATTCTAGCGCCATCCGCCGTGAGGAAACCGTGCCACGCGGGTCACGGATGAAACGACTGCCGGGATACCGGAGAAGCCATGGCCGGGAAAACCCCGGACGTCCCGCCACCCGCATCCCGGCGATTGTCTGCTGTCCGGCACGCACACCCGTGCCGGACAAACCGCGGCAGCCCTAGATGCCTTCGCAGGGCTTGCCGTCGCGAACGAACGGGTACTTCACCAGACGCACCGGCACTTCGCGGCCACGGATGTCGACACGCACATTCCCCGGCTCGCCGGCGGGAATGCGCGCGAATGCCACCGCCTTGTTGAGGGTGGGTGCGAAGCTGCCCGAGAGGATCTCGCCCTCGCCATTGGCCGTCAGCACTTTCTGGCCATGGCGCAGCACGCCCTTCTCGTCCAGCACCAGACCGACCATCACGCGCGGTACCCCGGCGGCCTTCTGCTGCTCCAGTGCATCGCGGCCGATGAACTGGCGCCCCTCGTCCAGCGCGACGGTCCAGCCAAGATTGGCCTCCCACGGCGAAACGCTCTCGTCCATGTCCTGGCCATACAGGTTCATGCCTGCCTCCAGTCGCAGCGTGTCACGCGCACCGAGTCCGGCCGGCGCCACGCCGGCAGCGGCCAGCGCCTCCCACAACGCCACGGCATGCTCGGACGGCACGACGATCTCGAAACCGTCCTCGCCGGTATAACCGGTTCGCGCCACGAACAACGGCATGCCCTGTGGCCCCTGCGCGGCGGCGGCGGAAAACTTGCCGAGCTTCTCGATGCGCGGGCGGTCGCCCTCGTGCAACAGGCCAAGCACTTTGCTTCGTGCATTGGGCCCCTGCACCGCGATCATGGCGAACTCGGGACGCTCCTTCACCTGCACATCGAAAGGCGCAGCCTGCTTGTTGATCCATGCCAGATCCTTGGCGCGGGTGCCCGCGTTGACGACCAGGCGGAAGTGCTCCTCGCCGAGGTAATACACGATCAGGTCATCGATCACCCCGCCCTGCTCGTCAAGCATGCACGAGTAAAGCGCTTTGCCGATCACCTTCTTCAGCTTGTCGATGTTGTTGGCCAGCAGGTGACGCAGGAACTCGCGCGCGCGGGCACCATGCAGGTCGATCACCGTCATGTGCGAGACATCGAACATGCCGGCATCGCGACGCACCGCGTGGTGCTCCTCGATCTGCGAGCCGTAGTTGATCGGCATGTCCCAGCCACCGAAGTCGACCATGCGCGCGCCAAGCGCACGGTGGGTGGCGTTGAGTACGGTCTTTTCGGTCATGAGCCAGGCTGCCTGCAGGAGGGGAAACCGGCATTATCGCCGCCGTCTCCGGGCAATCCAAGTTGTGTCGGGCCGAACCCTGCTATTTGTCGAATTCCATGCCGATCTGCAGATGTTTTACCACCTGCCCGGCCAGCATCTCCGCCCGTTGTCCATCAGCCTGCAGGTGGATATCGGGGGCCTCCGGCCGTTCATAGGGCGAGTCAATGCCGGTGAAGTTGCGGATCATGCCGGCCCGTGCCTTGCGATACAGCCCCTTCGGGTCGCGTTGCTCGCATTCCTCCAAGGGTGTATCGACAAACACTTCGATGAACTCCCCGGCGTCGAACAGTTCGCGCGCAAACCGACGCTCGCTGCGATACGGCGAAATCGCGCTGACCAGTACGATCAACCCCGCATCCACCATCAAGTGGGCGACCTCGGCAATGCGGCGGATGTTCTCGACACGATCGGCCGGCGTGAAGCCCAGATCCTTGTTGATGCCATGGCGCACGTTGTCGCCATCGAGCAGATAGGTGTGATGACCGAGCGCATGCAGTTTCTTCTCGACCAGATTGGCAATGGTCGACTTGCCCGCACCGGACAGGCCGGTGAACCACAAGCAGGCCGGACGCTGGCCCTTGCTGCCGGCACGCACCGATTTGTCGATATCGAGCTGCTGCCAGTGCACGTTGGCTGAACGCCCCAGGGCGAAATCCAGCATGCCGCACGCCACCGTGGCATGGCTGTGCCGGTCGATCAGAATGAAACCGCCAAGCGTCCGGTTGTCGGCGTACGCCTCGAAGGCGATTTCGCTGTCCAGGCCCAGCGTGCAGCAACCCACCTCGTTGAGCGCGAGCTGCCGGGCGGCGAGCCGGGCCTGGCTGTTGATGTCCACCTTGTGCTTGATCGACATCACCCGGGCATTGACCGTGCGCGTACCGACCTTCATCCAGTAGGTCCGATTGGGCAGCAGTGCGGCATCACCGGTCCACAGCAGGTGGCAGGAGAACTGGTCGGCGACGGGAACCGGCCGGTGAGCATCGGCGATCACGTCGCCACGACTGACATCAATCTCGCGATCCAGGCACAGTGTCACCGCCTGGCCATCACGCGCATCGGCCCGATCCCCTGCACTGCCGACAATCCGGCTGACACACGCAACCCGGTTGCCGGGCTGCACCAGAACCTCATCGCCACAAGCCACCCGGCCACCACAGACAGTACCGGCATAGCCGCGGAAGCCCTGGTCCGAACGATTCACCCACTGCACCGGCATGCGGAAGTCTGCAGCACGAAACGTTGAAGTCGCAGCCGACTCCAGCAATTCGAGCAGACTGCTTCCGCCGTACCAAGGCATCAGCGACGAACGTGAGACCACGTTGTCGCCATTCAGGGCCACTACCGGAACGCACTGCACCTGGCCAATGCCCATGGCATCCGCCAGTTCACGGTATTCCTCGACAATTGCATCGAAAACGGACTCGCTGCCATCCACCAGATCCATCTTGTTCACCGCCAGCACGAACTGGCGTATGCCAAGCAGGCTGCATATATATGTATGCCGGCGTGTCTGCGTGAGCAGCCCCTTGCTCGCATCAACCAGCACGACGGCCAGCTCCGCGGTCGAGGCGCCCGTGGCCATGTTGCGTGTGTACTGCTCGTGCCCCGGGCAATCGGCCACGATGAAGCTGCGCTGCGATGTATGGAAATGACGGTATGCCACGTCGATGGTGATGCCCTGCTGCCGTTCGGCATCCAGACCATCGGTCAACAAGGAGTAATCAAGTGCACCGTCAGCTCCGCCATGCCGTCGACGGCTGTCGCGAACAAGTGCTTCCAACTGGTCATCCGGCAGCGTGCCGGTGTCATGGAGCAACCGCCCCAGCAAAGTGCTCTTGCCATCATCGACACTGCCGCAGGCAATGAACCGCAACAGGCCCGTGTCAGTCACCGCCCCCATCAGAAATAACCTTCCTGCTTCTTGCGCTCCATCGACATGACCACGTCCTGGTCGATCAACCGCCCCTGGCGCTCGGAGCTGTGCGAGCCAGCCGTCTCATCGATGACCTTTTCCAGCGTGTCGGCCGCGGACTCCACAGCGCCGGTGAGCGGGTAGCAACCCAGCGTCCGGAAGCGCACCGTTCGCATCTGCACCGTCTCGCCTTCGCGCAGCACGAAGCGGTCGTCATCAATCATGATCAGCGCACCGTTGCGCTCAACCACCGGGCGCGGCCTGGCGAAATACAGCGGCACCACCTCGATGCCCTCGCGCCGGATATAGCGCCACACGTCCAATTCGGTCCAGTTGGACAGCGGGAACACACGCACACTTTCGCCCTCATGGACATGTGTGTTGAACGTGTTCCAGAACTCCGGCCGCTGATGACGCGGATCCCAGTGATGCCGCGCATTGCGGAACGAAAATATGCGCTCCTTCGCCCGCGACTTTTCCTCGTCTCGGCGAGCGCCGCCGATCGCCGCATCGAAACCATGCTGGTCCAGCGCCTGCTTCAATGCCGCCGTCTTCATCACGTCGGTGTGAACGGCAGCACCATGGACCAGCGGTGAAATACCCTGGCGCACACCGTCCTGGTTGACGTGCACCAGCATGTCCACGTCACCGGACGCGGCAAGCCGATCACGAAACGCGATCATCTCGCGGAACTTCCAGGTCGTATCGACATGCAGCAACGGCATCGGCGGTCGCACCGGATAGCATGCCTTGCGCAGCAAGTGCAGCAGCACCGAAGAATCCTTGCCGATCGAATACAGCATCACCGGATGCCGGTAGCAGGCCAGCACTTCGCGAAAGACATGGATGCTTTCAGCCTCAAGCTCGTCGAGGCGGGAAAGTGGCGGGATGGGCGCGGCCGTCATGCCGTGCCGGCTTGCGATGTGGTGCGCAATCCTTCCATGGCGATGCCGTCAGGCGATCACCGGATACGCCGGCTCCGCATCCAGCGTGGCCGCGCACACCGATGCCAGTTCCAGCAGTCGAAGGTCCGAACCGCGCGCGCCGATCAGTTGCAGACCGACCGGCATGCCGTCAGGCAAGGTGCCCATCGGCAGGCTTACCGCCGGGCAGCCGGACAGGCTGGCGAAGCTGGTCAGATCGGCCTGCGAGTCGGGGACCGGGCCATCCAGCGGGAAAGCCCCCTGCGGCGTGGTCGGCAGCACCAGCACGTCGACCTGGCTGAACAGGCGACGCATCTTCAACGTGGCTGCATCCAGCACGCGATCGGCCCTCGCGTAGTCCGCCGCACTCTTGTTGGCGGCGAAACCGAGCATGTTGCGGAAGCGATCCGATACCGGATGGGCAGTATCGGCCAGATCGTCGGCAAACGTGCCGAGCATTTCCGCTTCCATCAGCAGCAGCCCGGCACGACGGGTGCGGGCGAAATCCCAGTCCGCGAAATCGACCGTGCGGCGATCACCCAAGGCATGCGACAGCCGGGTCATCGCCGATTCGAACAGCTCGATCACTTCCGGTTGCACGCCGACTGCCGCCAGATCCGGCAGCAGGCCCGCCCGCAAGTTGCCCGGCTCCCAGTCCGGCAAGTCGAATGCCACCCGGCGCCGGCGCGAGCGCGCATCATCCGCGTCATACCCCGCCAGCACCTGCAGCAGCACGGTGAGGTCATCGACGCTGCGTGCAAGCAGGCCGACCGCATCAAGCCGGCGCGCCGCCGGTACCAGGCCACGGGCGGAAATCTCTCCGTGTGTGGGTTTCAATGCATACACACCGCAATAGCTGGCGGGAATGCGGATCGAGCCGAGGCTGTCCGAACCGACCGCCGCCACCGCCAGCCCTGCTGCCACTGCCGCCGCTGCACCACCGGATGATCCGCCCGCGCTATAGCCGTGCCGGTGCGGATTGTGAGTGGCACCGAAATGCGGATTGTCGGTGGCTGCCCCCAGCGCCCCTTCATCCATGTTGGTCTTGCCGAGCAGGATCGCGCCGGAAGCACGCAAGCGCGCCACGGCATGTGCATCGTCCTGCGCCGGGCGACGACGGCCGGGCAGACCGGCACGCGTCGGCCAGCCGGCGATGTCGAAATTGTCCTTCAGCGCCAACGGAATGCCATCCAGCCGGCCGATCACGCCGTCACGGCGGCGCCGGTCGGCCATCCCCGCCTGATCCTCCAGCAGCCCCGAGCGATGGTCGACATAGGCATTCAACGCGGGGTTGATCCGCTCGACCGCCTGCTGGTAGACGTCAGCCAGCGCCTGCGGCTGCACGCGCCCCACGGCCAGCCAGTGCAGCAACTGGCACAGCGAGGCGCGACGCAGGTCGAGATCGGCAATCGGCGGCATCGAATTCATGGACACTCCTTCTTATATGGGTCGATTATCACCGCGTTCAGTGAAGCGATTGCAAGCGGTGGCGCAGCACGCGTTGCCGCACGGCGCCCGAAACCGGACAATGGGCGACTTGTCGATACGACACGCACGGCATACGCCGAAGCCAGCCCACCCGAAACGATGGAGCCCGCCATGAGTGAACGCGAAACCATGGAATACGACGTTGTCGTTGTCGGCGCCGGCCCGGCCGGGCTGGCGTTTGCGATCCGACTGAAACAGCTCAGGCCCGAAACCAGCGTGTGCGTGATCGAGAAGGCCTCGACCATCGGCGCGCAGATCCTGTCCGGTGCGGTGATCGAGCCGCAGCCGCTGGACGCCCTGCTGCCGGGCTGGCGCGACAACCCGCCGCCGATCTGCGTGCCGGTGAAGCACGACGAGTTCTGGATGCTGTCGAAAACCGGCGGATACAAGCTGCCGGTGCCGCCGCTGATGCGCAACCACGGCAACTTCATCGTCTCGCTGGGTGCGCTGTGCGCGTGGCTGGCGCCGCAGGCCGAAGCGCTGGGCGTGGACGTGTTCCCCGGCTTCGCCGCCGCCGACAACATCTACAACGAGGACGGCTCGGTCGCCGGCGTGCGCATCGGCGACATGGGCGTGGCGAAGGACGGCACGCACAAGCCCGGTTACACCGAAGGCATCGACATCAAGGCCAAGACCACCGTACTGGCCGAAGGCGCCCGCGGCAGCCTGACCAAGCAGCTGATCAAGCGCTTCAAGCTCGATGCGGACAGCGACCCGCAGGGCTACTCCATCGGCATCAAGGAGCTGTGGCAGGTGCCCGCCGGCCGCGTCGAGCCAGGCAAGGTGGTGCACTCGCTCGGCTGGCCGGCCGACCCGAACACCTACGGCGGCAGCTTCCTCTACCACCTGGACCAGGACCGCATCGCGCTGGGCTACATCAGCGGGCTGGACTACAGCGACCCCGACTACAAGCCGTGGGAAGCGTTCCAGCAGTGGAAGAACCACCCGCAGGTGAAGGCGCTGCTGGAAGGCGGCAACATTCTGTCCGCCGGCGCGCGCGCCATCGTCACCGGTGGCTGGCAGT
>Ga0222419_100511_pt1 | contig 33896 bp, 29 predicted proteins | sample 1B20Ametagenome_FD_182474 | JGI IMG/M metagenome (GOLD analysis project Ga0222419, IMG submission 182474) | Enriched microbial communities from leaf-cutter ant dump, University of Wisconsin, Madison, United States - 1B20A (version 2) | ecosystem: Environmental > Terrestrial > Nest > Insects nest...
GTCGTACAGCGTCGAGAGCACGTTGCCGGTGGTGTCGCCGTAGTGGATGACGCACTCCTCGAACACGCGGGAGAAGTCGGCTGCGGCGTCGACGTCGGCCGCGGTGAGATCGGCGCTCTTGCCCGAGGCCTCGTAGGACTGCATGAGAATCGTCGACAGGCCCGTCGTCGAGGTGTTCGGGTTCGTCTTCGAGATCTTGAAGGCGCCCCAGATGTCCTTGCCGACGCTCCCCCAGCCGTCGGGGTCCTGGCACAGCCGCGACAGGTCGGTGATGCTGATGGGATCGTCGGGCCAGCCCAGCGCCTTCGCCATCGGCTCGGGCATGCCGAAGACGACGGGCGTGCGGGTGAACGACTGCGGATCCCCCACGAGGTTCGCCGACGCCGCCGCGGCGACGCGGTCGGTCCAGACGGTGGATGCCGGAGACCACAGCGTCGGCCACAGATCGTGGTCGTTGCTCGGCCAGTCGTCGCCGGACGTGAGGTAGCGGGCGGCGTTGCCGGAGGACACGTTGATCGGGCGGACGGTCGCGCAGGTGTCCAGTCCCTCGTGCTCGGGGGAGTCCTTGAAGGCCGTGGCGAGCTCGTCGAGCATGTTCACCTTCTCCGACGAGGTCGCGATGGTGATGTGCGTGCACCCGTCGGAGGGGAAGCCCTGTCCCTCGGAGTCGGTGCCGGTGTCGTCCGAGGGCGTGCAGCCGGCGAGGACGAGAGCGGCGATCGCCGCCGCCGCGGCGCCCGCCAGGGCTCGCCGGCCGATGTTCTGTCGTGCGTTTCGAGGCGCGCTCATGCGCCTAGGCTATCCACAACCGTGCGGGACGAGGAACGCGCCGGGGTGCTGAGCGTGTGCCCGGCGCGTTCCTCATCCCCGCAGGAGCGGGTGCGCACTCAGTTCTCGAAGGGGAGAGGAGCGAGCTCCGTGATGCGCGGCGGGTCCGCACCGGGACGCGACACCGTGACCGCGGCGGCCGATGTGGCGAAGGAGAGCAGGCGGGACAACTCCGACCGTCCGATCCCCTTCAGGGCCTCGCGGGCGCCGGCATCCGAGAACCCCTCTCCGAGCATGCCGTGGATCAGCGCCCCCATGAAGGCGTCTCCGGCGCCGACGGTGTCCGCCACCTCCACCCGCGGCCCGTTCACCGACACGCGATGCCTCGGCGTGAGCGCCGTCGCGCCCTCGTCCGCGCGCGTGACGACCACGATCGAGGGGCCGGAGTCGCGCCACACCTCGGCCGCCGCCAGCGGATCCCGGCTCGGGTAGAGCCAGCGCAGGTCCTCGTCGCTGGCCTTCACGACGTCGCACAGGGCGACGAGAACCTCGATGTCGTGCACCGCGCGCTCGTGGTCGTCGAGCAAAGCCGGGCGCACATTGGGGTCGTAGGTGAGCAGAGCATGCGGTCGGGCGCGGCCGAGCAGTGCGCGCACGGCCTCCGCACCGGGCTCCCGCACAGCTGCGATCGAGCCGGTGTGCACGATGCCGGCCTCGGAGAGGTCGCCGGCGTCCGTCAAGCGCCAGTCGATGTCGAAGTCGTAGGTCGCCGATCCGTCCGCCGCGAGCCTCGCCGTCGATGTGGCCGTGCGGTCCACGACGGCGGATCCGACGTCGACACCGGACTCGTCGAGCCATCGCCGGATCCGGGAGCCCCTGTCGTCGGATCCGAGCGCCGTGAGCAGGCGGCAGCCCGTGCCGAGGCGGCCGAGGGAGAGTGCCACGTTCGCAGGGCTCCCGCCCGGGGACTCGGCGATCCGGCCGTCCGGGTACGTCACGACGTCGATCAGCGCCTCTCCGACGACGAGAACCTCGGGCTGCGTCATCGAGGCCTGCGCTCGGCGGCCGGGGGAAGCGGCGGGAAGGGTGCCGCAGGAGCGGACTGGTACCAGTATGCCGTCGTCGCGATGTCGTCGGAGCGCTCGAAGAGCCCGTGCTCCCAGGTGCCGATCTGCTGTACGGTGACGCGGAGGCTCTCCTGGAAGAAGACGGGATCGGGCAGGTGCCAGCGGTAGACGGCGTGCATCGGCAGCATCGGGGTCCAGAACTCGGATGCCTTCGTCTCGTCCTTCGCGCTCGCGAACGGGTAGCCGAAGTAGGGAGCGCTGAACGTGATCGGCTCGGGCTCCGGATCGGCGCGCAACGCGTCCTGGAACGCCCACGCGCCCCCCGCGTAGTCCTCCAGCCCGGTGCTGCACAGCGAAGGCAGGTCGGTGTCGCCGTCGATGTAGAACTTCACCTCTCCCTCGCCCCACCAGTACCGCTGCAGCGAGGCGAGCGCGACATAGGTGCCGATATAGGTGCCGGTGCCCTGGATCCCGTCGACGATCACATGGTCTTCGCCGAGCGCCGTCGTCCCGTTGCTCCTGCGCCATTGGGCATGGAAGTATCCCGGCCAGTCCTCGAAGTCGTCGCCCGTCGTGTAGTCGATCTGGAAGAAGACGTGGCCGATGTCGCCGGCGTGCTCGCTGGCGATCTCGATGCGTGCGCCGGTGCGGAACGGCATCGGCAGGTAGGAGTTCATGCCACCCGTCGGCGCCACGACGATGGGCTCGGAGGTGACGAGCGCGCGGGCGCCGAAGCCGTTGCAGAAGAAGTCGCCGAGCGGCACCTCGACCTGCGGATGCTCCGCTCCGTCCCAGTACGCGCGCAGCACGAGATCGCGCAGCACGAACGGGCCGGCCGGGGTCTTGTCGGCGACCGTGATCCAGATGTGCCTGATCACCCCGCCGCCGGTGATGTCGGCGAGTGTGACGGTGCCGCCCGCCGCCAGCTCGTACCACGCGCTGCCTTTGCGCCCAGGGCCGAGGTCGGAGCTCGCAGAGCCGGCCGCACCAGGGGCGCCGGTCGGGTTCTCTGCGTTGATCGCATGGCTGCGGATGCCTCCGCCGTTGCGGAGCCGGTTCCAGGAGATGGGCATCGTGTCGTGTCCTTTCGATGGGCTACTTCACCGCGCCCGCGGTCACGCCGCGGCTGATGGTGCGCTGGAAGATGAGGAAGAAGATGAGTGTGGGGATGAGGGAGAGCAGCGACCCGGCGTTCACGACGGTGATGTCGATCGAATGCTGGCCTCGCAGCGTAGAAAGGGCGATCGGCACCGTCTGCGATGCGGGGTCGGAGAGCAGGATGAGCGGGATGTAGAACTCGTTCCACGACCAGATGAAGATGAACACCACGAGCACGGTGAGCGTCGGGCGCACGATCGGGAAGACCACGGTCCAGAGGATGCGCCAGCGTGTGGCGCCGTCGATCGCGGCCGCCTCGAGCACCTCGCGCGGGAACGTCGACATCACGCTCGAGAGGATGTAGGTGCCGTACGCGGCCCAGAGCACGGTGAACACGATGACGATAGACCAGATCGTGTTGAGTGTCTTCGTCGCCTGCGCCCCGTAGAACAGCGGGTAGATCAGCGCCTCGTGCGGGACCATGGTCGCGATCAGCAGGATCGCCGTCACCGCGGTGTGCGCCCTGATCCGCCCGATTCCGATGGCGTACGCGGCGAGGAGGGCCAGGCCGGTGCCGGCGAAGGCGATCACGGTGGAGCTGGCGATCGAGTTCCACAGGGCCAACGGGAAGTTCACACGGTGCAGGTAGCCGGCGAAAGCGTCGAAGGTGAAGGTGGTCGGCCAGGCCAGCGGACCGTGGGCCGAGTAGTCCGCACCGGTCTTGAAGGCGTTGAGCACCAGGAGCAGGAACGGCGACGCCATGACGACGGCGACGAGGATCGCGACGCCGAGCATGATCCAGTTGACGGGGGTGCGCTTCGGCCGGCGGAAGGCTGTCGGGTCGATGAGGGATGCGGTGGCCATCAGCGGCGTTCCTTTCGGCTCTCACGGTGCTGCCAGACGAGCATCACGGTGGCGACGGCGAAGATGACGATCGACATCACGGTCGCGATCGTCGAGCCGTAGCCGACCCGGGACAGCTCGAAGAAGTTGCGGTAGGCGTAGTACGAGGGCACGGTGGTGGACTCCTCCGGTCCGCCTCCGGTGAGGATGAGGATCGGGGCGAACACCTTCAGTGCTGCGATCGTGGCGGTCAGCACGACCACGAAGATCTCCGGGCGGATCTGCGGGATGGTGATCGCCTGGAACCGGCGCCACCAGCCTGCACCGTCGAGCTCCGCCGCCTCGTACAACTCCGGGTCGACCCGCTGCAGGGCCGACATGAAGATGACCACCGGATACCCGATCTGGAGCCAGACGAGCATGAGCATCACGGCGTAGACGGCGATGCCCGGATCGCCCAGCCAGTCGGGCGGGTTCGCGATGCCGAGGTTCTCGAGTGCGAGGTTGATCGAGCCGTTCTGGGTGTCGAGGATCCAGGCCCAGATGAAGCCGGCCACCGCGATCGGGAGGATCTGGGGCACGTAGTAGGTGGCGCGCAGCACGGCGATGGCCTTGTCCCCGAAGCGGCGACCGAGATAGTCGAACAGCAGGGCGGCGAGCAGGATGCCGATGATCGTGGGGATGATGGTGATGGCGACGATCATGGCCAGCGTGTTCTGGAACGAGCGCCAGAACGTGTCGTCGTGGAAGAGGTCGATGTAGTTCTCGAGCCCGGCCCAGCGCATCGGGGCCTGGCCGCCCTTCCAGTGGAAGAGGCTCGTGTAGACGTTCATGACGAACGGCGCGCCGACGACGATCAGGAAGCCCGCGGCGAGGGGGAGCAGGTACATCCAGTAGGAGGCGCGTCCTTCCAGGGGGCGGCGCCGGATGACGGTGATCGATGACATGGTGTCTCCTTGAGAGGGGAGGGGGCCGCCGTGCGGACGGCCCCCTCGGCGGTCAGCCCGCCAGGGCGGCTTCGCGGCCGTCGTCGTAGAACTTTTGGAGCTTGTCGGTGTACTCGTCTGCCGTCTCGTTCCGGTTGGACAGCGCCTGCATGTTCGACTGGATGAAGTCGAGGAAGCCGGGCACCGGATAGTCCGGGTAGAAGGCGAGCGAGTCCGCGTCGAGAAGGTCGTTGAAGCGCTCGGTGTACTCGCGGGTCAGGTCGTCGTCGATGGTCGAGGCGTCACCGGCGAGCGGAAGTCCGCCCAGCTGGCCGATCTTGTTCTGGACCTCCTCGCTCAGCGTGATGTCGATCCAGTCGTAGGCGAGCTCCTTGTTCTTCGCGTTCGCCGGCACTCCCCAGAGGTGTCCGCTCGACCCCATCTGCATGGCGGCTCCGGGCAGGGTGAAGTAGCCCCAGTCGAACGTCGCCTGCTCCCGGATGCGCGCGAACTCGCCCTGGTTCCAGATCAGCATCGACTTGTCGCCGCTGAGGAAGTTGACCGTCGCCTGCTCGAAGTTGAGACCGCCGAGCTCCTCGCCGACGTAGCCCTTGTCGATCCATGACTGGAACCGGTCGGCCGCTCCCTTCCAGGGTTCTTTCGAGAAGTCGACGGGCTCGCGCAGGAACATGAAGTCGTCGATCGCGGTGCGATCGGCTTCTGCGGCGACCAGCGAGTACCAGACCCACATCTGGTTGAAACCCTGACTCGTCGAGGCGGAGGACGAGATCGGAGTGATCCCCGCCGCGACGAGCTTGTCCATGTCGGCTTCGAACTCGTCGAGGGTGGTGGGCTCCTTCTCGATGCCGGCCTGGGCGAACAGCTCCTTGTTGTAGTAGAACATCACGTACTCGCCGATGTTCGGGACGCCGTACCAGTCGCCCGAGCCGGCGAGCCCCTGCTCGTCGTACTTCGCGAACGCCTGCATGGCTCCGGTGATCTTCTCGTCCCAGCCGTACTGCTCGACCTGGTCGTTCAGCGGGGTGAGCAGCCCCTGGCCGGCCAGCTGACCGCCGTCGGCGTTGCCCTTGTTGAACTCGATGACGTCGGGGACGTTGTCACCCGTGAGCGTGATCTTCGCGTTCTGCCGCATCGCGTCGAAGCTTGTCGTCTGGAAGTCGACCTCGACGTCCGGGTGCTTCTTCTTGAAGATCTCCAGGGCCAGCTGCCAGCCCTGGCCCTGCGCGCTGTCGGGGTTCTCGTACTGCAGGATCGTGAAGGTCTCGCCGCCGCCTGCATCTGCGGATGCGCCGCAGCCGCTGAGGGCGGTCGCTGCGGCGGCAGCGGCGGCGATGCCTGCTGTCAGGCGCAGGGAACCGCGTGTGATGGTTGCCATTGTTTCCTCCGTGTGGTGGGGATGGGTCGTGCGATGGGGTGGCGCACCGGGGCGCGCCGAGTACCGGTGACGCGTTCGCGTCGCCGGGAGTCCGGGTGGGTCAGGCCTTCGGGGGGCCTACGGATGCCCTCTCGATGAGCGGGCAGGGGATGCGCACCGAGACCGGTGGGCCTTCGGCGTCGCCGTGGATGCGGTCGATGGCGCGCCGCGCCGCCCAGGCCCCCATCGCGTAGTGGGGCAGGCGGATCGTGGTGAGTCCCGGGCGCAGGGCGTCGGCGATGAACTCCTGGTCGTCGAAGCCGACCAGGGACAGATCGTCCGGGATGCGCAGTCCGAGGTCGGTGCAGACCTGGTACACGGCGAACGCGATCTGATCGGAGAAGCAGAACAGCGCGGTGGGGCGACGATCCGAGGAGAGGAAGTCCCTCAGCGGGTCCACGGCGTGAGAGGTGCTCGGATCGGGCAGGGTCAGGACGAGTCGGGGATCGATGTCGAGGCCGTGCTCACCCAGCGCGGCCTCGTAGCCCGAGTACCGGAGCCGTGAGGCCACGAACCGATCGCCGCCCACGGTGCAGAAGCCGATGCGACGGTGTCCGGCTGCGAGCAGGTGCCTCACCGCGGTGCGAGCCCCGCCGGCCTCGTCGGGGACGACGCTGTCGGCGGATGCGGGATCTTGCGGGACTCCGTCGAGCACGACGACCGGGATCGTCGGAGGGATCGGGGGGAGCTCGACGACCCGGTGATACTCCGCAGCGAGGATCATCGCCTCGATGTCGCGTTGCAGCAGGGACTTCGACGATTGCGTGATGAGCTCGGGGCGGTTCGTCGTGTCGATGATCATGGCGAGGTATCCGGCATCCCACGCCGAGGTCTGCACTCCTTCGAGCATCCGCCCGGCGAAGGGCACGCTCGCGACGCCGTCGGACAGGAGGCCGATCGTGTGCGTCCGCTTGGTGCGCAGACCTCGCGCCAGCACATTGGGGATGTATCCCATCTCTGCTGCGGTGGTGCGGATGCGCTGAGCGGTCTGCTCGTTCACGCGACCCTGGTGCCTGTCGTTGAGGACGAGCGACACGGCCGATGGCGACACGCCCACGGCGGCGGCGAGATCCTTCAGCGTGATCACGGACAGAGCTCCTTCGCATCAATCGTTTGACGTTTGGGCGCGGTGTCTGCGTCAAACGTTTGATGCGACGGTATGGGCGTCAAACGCGTTGACGCAAAATCCCGTTATCCGACTGTTACGAATCCGAGGCGAGCAGCGTCTCGAGGACGGCCTTCTCGAGGCGTGCGATCGCGAGATGGGCGAGCATCGCGGCCTGCCGTCCCAGGACGACGTCGTCGAAGACGACGTCGGGGGAGTGGTTCATCGCGGCGGCGCCGGGCGGGATCTCGGCCGGCGTGCACGTCAGGAACACGTATGCGCCGGGGATCCGCTCCAGCACGAAGGCGAAGTCCTCGGAGCCCATGACCCCGTTGTCGGGCACCAGGACCTGGTCGTCGCCGAGCAGCGCCCGCACCTCGTCGATGACGAACGACGTCTCGGCAGCGTCGTTGACGAGCGGCAGGTACTGGGTGCGGAAGTCGATCTCGGCGGTGCAGCCGAAGCCCGCCGCGATGCCCTCGGCGAGAGCGGCGATGCGTCCGGGCAGGGCGTCGAGAGCGGTCTGGGACATCGTCCGGACCGTCGCGCCCAGGCTCGCCGACTCCGGGATGACGTTGAGCGCGTCTCCTGCGCTCAAGCGGGTCACCGAGATCACGAGAGGGGCGAACGCGTCGAAGCGCCGCGTGACCATGGTCTGCAGAGCCGTGACGATCTGCGCCAGCGGGGCCACCGGGTCTGCGGCGTTGTGCGGCTGGGAGCCGTGGCCCCCTCTGCCGCGCACGGTGATGCGGAGCTCGCTCGATCCCGCGCAGATCGTGCCGGGGAGGGTCTGGACGAGTCCGAGCGGGCCCGGTCCGACGTGCGCCGCATAGGCGGCGACGGGTCGCTCCCCCGAGGCCTCCAGCACACCCTCCTCGAGCATGACGGTGGCGCCGTTGAAGCCCTCCTCGCCCGGCTGGAACATGAAGACGACAGATCCGCTGATCTCGTCGCGCCGCGCGGAGAGCAGCCGGGCGGCGCCGACGAGGCCGGCTGTGTGCATGTCGTGACCGCAGGCGTGCATGCATCCGTTCGTCGAGGCGTAGTCCAGGCCCGTCGTCTCGGTCACGGGCAGCGCATCCATGTCGGCCCGCAGCAGCACGGTGGGACCGGGGCGCGCGCCGCGCAGCACGGCCGTGACCGAGCTGGTCCGGGTGCCGGTGCCGATCTCGAGCGGCAGCCCCTCGAGGGCCTGCAGGACCCGTCGCTGGGTCCACGGCAGGTCGAGGCCCACCTCGGGGTGGCGATGCAGCTCGCGCCGCAGCGCCTGCAGCTCCGGGAGGAGCAGCTCGGCGTCGTCGATCAGCGTCATCGGGTTCCTTTCGTCGTTGCTCGTGCCGGCGGGAGCGTCTCAGTGGAAGAGCGTGCGGATACGGGACACCGTACGGTACTCGTCGTCGACGATCCTGGCCTCCCGCCACTTGTCGAAGGTGGTGCACGGATGCGAGACGCCGAAGCCGACGAGGTCGCCGACCGCGAGCCGGTCGGTGTGCAGCACGATGTGCTGGTCGAACATCGCGGCGGGCGTGGTCTCGGGGAGCGGGCCGACGACGCCGTCGCGGGCGAAGGCGAGGGTGACCGGCGGGGCGTCGTCGTAGGACAGGTCGCGCTTGCCCACGCCGACCACCGCGAGGCCGGACTCCGGCGCGGACAGCACCGTGCCCCACACCTGCAGAGCCGGTTCGAAGGAGGGGAGCGGATGCTGCGCCGTCACCGTCTGCTGCGCATGGCGGTACCTGCCGTGATCGAGGGTGAGGTAGCAGCCGCTGCGCAGGACGATGCGGACGCGTTCGGGCGGGAACGCGGCGCGCACCCGGTCTGCGACGGCGGGGTACAGATCCGAGCCTCCGAAGCTGACGATCGCCCCGCCGGTCCACAGGTCGGCCGGGTCCGCACCCGGGTCTTCGGCCTCGGCGAGGAGCCCCCGATCGAGGAGCTCGCGGACGACCGCGACCGCGTCGTCGAGATAGGCGTCGGTCTGCGCGGGACGCGACTGCGCGGGAGCCGACCACAGCACCCCCTCGTAGCCGCCGAGACCCCGCAGGCGCAGCCTCGGCGCCGCGTGGACGGCCTCGGCGACGGCGAGGGCCTCGGCCGCCGTGCGCGTTCCCGTCCGGCGGCCGCGCAGGCCGAAGTCGACGAGGACGTCGAGAGGAGGCAGGTCGGCCGCGAGACCGGCGAGGGCGGCGTCCATCAGCCCCACCCCGGCCACGGAGTCGGCGAACACGATGATCCGGGCGCCGTGCTCGCGGCGGGCCGCGGCGAGCAGCGCGAGGTCGGCCGCCGCCACCACCTCGTTCGCGACGAGGAAGCGCCGGACGCCGGCCTCCGCGAGCGCGACCAGCTGCGATGCGGTCGCGACCGTGGCCGCGACCGCCCCGTGCTCCTCCTGCACCCGCCAGAGCTCGGGGCTCATGTGGGTCTTCACGTGAGGGGCCAGCAGCATGCCGTGCGCGTCGACGTAGTCGCGCATGGCCCGGGCGTTGCTGCGCAGGGAGGCCTGGTCGATCAGGAGCGCGGGGAGCGGCACGCCGTCGAGCATCAGGCGATCACCGATCGGTCCCGGAGGCGGCCGGCGAACTGGTCGACGGTCTGCGGGGCGATGAGGGCGCACGCCGCCGCGATCACGGCGCCGGCGGCGAGGGCGACGAACGCGAGGGTGAACCCCGACCGGTCGACGATGAGGCCGATGACGATCGGGATCACGATGCCCGCGACCTGGGCGCCCGTGTTGACGATCGAGCTCGCGGTGGCGGCGTAGGCCGCGCGCACGGACTTGAGGGGGACGGCGAAGTAGGAGCTGGTGCACAGGCCGACGAGGAAGGCGGCGATCGTCTCCCAGAGGATGAACAGCATGAGGTTCGCCGAGTTCGACATGAGGATCAGCACGACGATGCAGACGACCATGATCGGGGCGACGACCAGACGCGGCCGTCCCCCCAGACGGTCGGAGAGTCGGCCGCTGATCACGTAGCCGACGGCGCTGGCGACAGCCGGGATCGCGAGGAGGATGCTCGCGCCGGCGAGATCCACCCCGCGGGCGGCGACCAGATACGTCGGCATCCAGGAGATCAGGCCGTAGACGATGATGCCGGAGCCGAAGTGCATGCCGGCGTACACCCACATCCACGGCGACAGCAGCAGGGTGTTCGAACCGCGACGGTCGGCCACCGGGTCCTCCTCCGGATCCCCGGCCTCGGCCCGCGCGGCGCGGGCCTTGGCGGGCCCGGGGAGCCACTTGGCGACCAGGGCGAACAGGAGGACGCCGAGCAGGGCCGAGGCGACGAACATCCACCGCCAGCCGACGAGGGAGATCATCAGCGGGACGGCGAGGGACGCGACGACGATGCCGACCGCGTTGGAGCTGAGCACGATGCCGTTCGCCGTCATCCGCTGGCGTCGGGTCGTCACCTCGCTGATCGCCTTCATCGAGGCGTTCGGGTAGGCCGCCTGCGCGGAGCCGAAGAGCAGGCGCACGACGAAGATCGAGGCGAAGTTCCAGGTGAGAGCGGTGAGAGCGGTGAACACCGACCACGCCAGCAGGGAGAAGCTGGCGAGCCGCTTGGCCCCGAAGCGATCGGCGAGCAGGCCGGCCGGGATCTGCGAGACGGCGTAGGCGATGCCGAACGCGCTCAGCAGGACTCCGCCGGCCGTCGCGCTGAGGGCGAAGTCCTCGGTGATGAAGGGCAGCGCGATGGCGAGGGCCTGGCGGTCGAGGTAGTCGATGCACCACGCCGCGAAGAGGATCCAGACGGTGGTGCGCGCGGTGCGGGGCAGCCTCGTCGCGGTTCTCGCCTCCGTCGCTGCGGTGATGCTGTCGTGCTCTGACATGGCGCGCCTCGCTCTCGGGGGTCTCGCTTGCGCGGGGGAGGTTGTCGGGTGCGGCCACACTACGGGCGCAGACGCCCGCTCAGCTTCGTTCGCCTGCACGATTCGATGCGTCGCCGTTCGTGCCGTCGCACGAGAGGCGCGGGCGTCACAGGAACACGCGGAGCAGGAACTGCGCGTGGAAGCGCTGTGCGGGATCGTCGAGGTCGATCCCGGCGATCTCCTGCGCGCGCTGCAGGCGGTAGCGGCAGGTGTTCGCGTGGATGTGCAGCGCGCGAGCGGCATCGACGGTGCTGCCTCCGTGCTCGAGCCATGCCCTCAGCGTGGGCAGCAGAGACCCGTCGTGCCGGTCGTCGTAGGCCGCCACGCGCGAGAGCGGGCCGCTGAGCGTCGCCCCCTCCGACCGCAGCCTGGTGCGCAGCTCGTGCATCAGGAGGTGCGCCTGCAGGTCGTCGAGGTCGATTAGCCGGCTCCCGGAGGGGGCGGCGCGAAGCGCGGCATCCGTCCTCTCCCTCCGTCGCGCCAGCTGAACGGGATCGAGAACACTCGCATGCACCGCCAGAAGGGGAGCCTGCGGCCATTGCCGCACGAACGTGTCGACGCGCTCGAGCAGCGAGCCGGCCGTCGGCCCCGCCGCGCTCACCACGTAGACGACGTCGTCGATCAGGGCGATCTGCGGCCGCCCCGCCTCCGATGACAGCTGCACCCGCAGGGTCGCCTCGACGCGCTCGAGGGAGCCGACGGCATCCGGCTCGTCGGTCCGGTCGATCGCGATCGCGATCAGCACCAGTTCGGGATCCTCCGGCCACAGCTCGCGTGCCCGCGCCTCGGCCTGGTCCCCGCCGCGCAGCAGGGTCCGCACGGTGCGCACCTGGGCGTGGTCGCGCGCACGGCGAGCCTCTCTGGCGCGCAGCAGCTCGATCGCGAGCATGCGCGCGCCCTCGCGCATCACCCGCTGCTCCTCGTCGGTCATCGGCGGATGCCGGGCCGCCCAGACCGAGCCCAGCACCTCGCCGCGATGGGCGATGCGCATCACGGCGCGGGGCAGGCTGTTCCCGACCCGGCCGGCCGGGATCCAGACCACCTCGTCCTCGGCGTAGATGCGCCGGAACGTCCCTTCGGCGCGATACACGGCGCCGTGCTCGGGAAGCACGCCCCTGCCGACGATCGTGTCGCGCCGGGCCTGGTCGGCGGCCTCCTGATCGGCGGAGTAGGCGATGACCTGGGAGGCGAGGTCCTCCACGGTGACCGGACCGCCCACGAGCGCGGCGATGGAGTCCGCGATGCCGAACAGATCGGCCGCCGCGCTCTCCTCGTCGGGCCGCCTGTCGTCGTCGCCCTGGCCGAGCGAGGTGGCGATGCTCAGGGCGAGCTGCAGCCAGGAGGCCTCCTCGGGCAGGGAGAACACCCGCACGCCCCCGGCCCGTGCGGCCTCTCGCACGTCGGCGGGCAGAGAACCCGCGTCGCGGAGCATGACCGCGCTGCAGCCGGCGGCCACGCACTCGCGGACCAGCGCATCGGCGGCGGGACCCCGTGCGCCGACGCCGAGCACGAAGGCGCCCGCGCGCAGCGGGGAGTCGTCGGCGTCGTCGTGCAGCACCACACCGGTCACCGGGGCGTCCCGGTGCCCGGGGCCGGGGGCGCCCACCTCGATCAGCGCCTCTCCCAGGTCGCGGCGCAGCCGGCCCACCGTCGCGGCGTCGGCATCCGCGCCGCGCGCCGGCAGGATCGCGTGCGACGACTCGTCGTCCATGCCGCCCAGCCTAGGGACCGTCGGGTGCGCGGCACGAGGCGCGTTCGGGATCCTCGGCATCAGAGCAGCTGCTCGACGCGATAGGGGACCATCTCGCGCATGACCAGTCCGGTCGTTGTGCGCTTCACGCCGTCGATGTCGAGGACCCGTCCTGCGATCCGGTAGAGATCGTCGGCGTCGCGGGCGCAGACGAGTATCAGCAGATCGGTGATCCCGGAGAGGCCGAGGACCTCGATCACCTCGGGGATGCCGGAGAGCTCCTCTCCGACGCGATCGAGTTTTCGCTGCGTGACCCTGGTGAGCAGATAGGCCCGCAGCGGATGTCCGAGGGCGGCGGGGTCGATGCGCCGTTCGAAGGAGCGCAGCGTGCCGTCCTGGTCGTATCGGGACAGCCTCGCGCGCACCGTGTTGCGGGCGAGGCCGGTGCGCTCGGCCAGGGCCACGATCGTCGCCGCGGGGGTGCGGATGAGGTGACGCAGCAGGGCGCGGTCGGTGCGGTCGGCGGTCCTCGTCGTCTCCATGGTGCTCAATCCTCGACGCTCCCTCTCGGTCATGGTTGCGCGTTCTGATCAATCTACAGCGCGGGAGTTGTCCATCATGATCCTGAGTGCTCCAATACCTGGAACAACTGTGACATCTGCTCGTCCGCAGCACGACCACGAATCGGCGCCTGAAGTGAAGCCCGCAAGGGCCTGAGCATCCCTCCGATGCCGGCGATCCGCCGCATCACGAACTGAGGAATCGCATGATCCGCTCGTTCCCCCTCGACGCCGCGGCGGCGGCGCCGCTCCCCGACGTCGATCTCGCCGCGCTCGCCGCCGTCGAGCAGCGCGTGCTCTGGCTGTCCACCTCGATGATCCACCACGCCAACCGGGTGCGTCCGAACCGTTCGGGGCTCAAGGTCGGCGGCCACCAGGCGTCCAGCGCGTCGATCGCGACGATCATGACCGCGTTGTGGTTCGACCAGCTCCGACCCGAGGACCGGGTGTCCGTCAAGCCGCACGCCTCGCCGGTGCTGCACAGCATCCACTATCTGCTGGGCGAGCTCGACGAGGAGCACATGGGGACGCTGCGGCAGTTCGGCGGGATCCAGAGCTATCCGAGCCGCGCGAAGGATCCCGACACCGTCGACTACTCCACCGGCTCGGTGGGCATCGGCGCCACCGCGCCGATCTGGGGCGCCATCTCGCGGCGCTACTCGTCGACGATCTCCGGAGCGTCCGCGCGCGGACGCCAGTACTCCCTGGTGGGAGACGCCGAGCTGGACGAGGGCGCCGTCTGGGAGGCGCTGCTCGATCCCCACGTCGCCGACCTCGGCGAGCTGGTGTGGATCGTCGACCTCAACCGCCAGTCCCTCGATCGCGTCGTCCCGAACATCGCCGCGGGAAGGCTGGCGGGGATGTTCTCCGCGGCCGGCTGGCAGGTCATCACGGTCCCCTTCGGCAGCCGTCTGGAGGAGCTGTTCGCACGGCCCGGCGGCGCGGCCCTGCGCCGTCGCATCCTGGACATGTCCAATGCCGAGTACCAGCGGCTGCTGCGGTGCTCCGCGCCGGAGCTGCGCCGCCGGCTGCCAGGAGCGGATGCCGCGGCGGCGGCGATCGGCGAGCTGCTGGAGGGCATCGGCGACGAGGACCTGGTCGCCACGATCCGCAACCTCGGCGGGCACGATCTGGGCGCTCTGCGGGAGGCGTTCGCCCGGATCGACGACGAACGGCCCACCGTGATCATCGCGTACACGATCAAGGGCAACGGGCTGCCCACCGCCGGGCATCCGCAGAACCACTCCTCCCTGCTCACCCAGGAGCAGTACGAGCAGCTGGCGCAGCACGCGGGCATGCGGACCGCCGCTCCGTGGCAGCGGTTCGATCCCGAGTCGGCCGCGGGCCGTCTGTGCGCCCAGGTCGCCGGGCGTCTGCGGAGAGAGCCCGTGTCCGCCGCCGAGCCTCCGGTGGTGCCGTCCGACTTCGGCCGGGTGCCGGCGGGCACGGCGACGACGCAGGCGGCGCTCGGCCGGGTGCTGCTCGATCTGACCAGGTCGGCTCCCGAGGTCGCCCGCCGGGTCGTCACCGCGAGCCCCGACGTCAGCTCCAGCACGAACCTCGCCGGGTGGCTGAACAAGGTCGGCGTGTGGTCGACGACCGACGGGCGGGACTGGTTCGACGACGACCCCGAGACGATCATGCACTGGAGGGAGCGCCCGAGCGGTCAGCACATCGAGCTCGGCATCGCCGAGGTCAACCTGGTGAGCCTGCTCGGCGAGCTGGGCGCCACGTGGAGCCGTTGGGGCGAGCCGCTGTACCCGATCGGCGTGCTCTACGATCCCTTCGTCGAACGCGCCCTGGAACCCTGGTCGTACGGGATCTACGCCGGAGGGCAGTCGATCCTGATCGGGACCCCCTCGGGGGTGTCCCTCGCCGCGGAGGGCGGCGCGCACCAGTCGATCAAGACGCCGTCGATCGGGCTCGAGCAGCCCGGATGCCTGAGCTTCGAGCCCGCCTTCGCCCAGGAGGTCGAGTGGACGCTGCTCGCCGCCATGGCGCAGATGGGCCGGCCGGGAGGGCGCTCGGCCTACCTCCGGCTGTCGACGAAGCCCGTGGACCAGGCGCTCGCAGGCATACCCGCCGACCCGGCCGCGCGGGAGCGCCGACGCCGCCAGGTCGTGGCGGGCGGGTACCGGCTCCGCAGCGCGGAACGGCCGGCGGCCGTCGTCGTCGCCATGGGAGCGATGGTGCCGGATGCGGTCGATGCCGTCGACCGCCTGTCGGCGCTCGGCATCGGCGTCGATCTGGTGTGCGTGACCAGCGCCGGGCAGCTGTTCGAGGCCGTGCAGGCACGCGGCGGCCAGAGCGAGGCCGAGAGCTGGATCCTCGACCAGGTGCTGCCGGCGGATCGCGCCGTGCCGATGGTGACGGTTCTCGACGGCCACCCGCACACCCTCTCCTTCCTCGCCGGCGTGCACGGGGTGCCCGGCCGTCATCTCGGCGTCAGCCGTTTCGGGCAGGCGGGCGACCTCGCCGACGTCTATCGCTGGCACGGCATCGACGCCGACGGCATCGTCCGCGCGGTCCTCGACCTGGTGGACTGAGTCCGGGGCGCCCCCGGCCCCCGCTCCGCGGGCCGGAGGCGCAGGCTCAGCCCCTCCGGATCGGCAGGCCGGGACGCGCGTCGCGATCGAGCACCCCGCCGTCGATGAGGTGCGTGCCGTTGACGAACACGTGCACCATCCCCTCCGAGTGCCGTGCGGGATGCGCGAAGGTCGCGGCGTCGCGGAGGCGATCGGGGTCGAACGCCACGATGTCGGCGTCGGATCCGATCCGTATCCGCCCCTTCGTCCGCATCTGCGGCACCGAGCCCTCGAGGATCCGCGCCGGGATCAGCGTGCACTTCGCGATCGCCTCGACGAGGCCGATCCGGCCGCCGCGCAGCGCATACCCCGACAGGAACCGTGCGAACGTGCCCGCGGATCTCGGGTGGGCGACCGCCTCCTCGGGGAGCGGCCAGACGTCGCCCTCGACGAGGCCGTGACCCGGTCGTTCCCACGGCATGGCGTCGGATGCGATCGCGCCGCCGGGATAGAGGACGGACAGGTCAAGCAGCGCCCGGTCGTCGGCCAGGCGGTCGGGCTTCAGGAAGTCCCACACGATCGGAGCGCCCGGATCCTGCGCCTGCAGCTCGTGCAGCCGTTCGCCCGTCGCCGGCCGCTCCCCGGTGGCGTTGACCGAGATGTCGGACCACTCGGCGCCGGTGCGCTCGGGGTAGCGGGGGTCGGCGAGGAAGGCGGCGCCGATCACCGTCGACGCGGCGCCGTAGGGATAGGCCTCGACCGTGATCGGCAGCCCGCGGTCCTGCGCGCCGCGGATCGCCGCGATGCACCGTCGCGCATCGCGCAGACTCGTGCTGTTGAGGTGGCAGACGTGCATGTGCGCCCCGGTCGCGGCGGCCAGCGCGATGACCCGGAGGTACGCCTCGAAGGAGCTGTCAGGGTCGATGTTCGACATGTTCGCGATGTGGGTGAAGGTCGGCACGCCCGCCTGCGCGGCCAGTGCCGTCACCGCGGCGAGCTCCTGCGTCCCGGCCGCGGGGACGTAGCCGTTGTTGATCCCGATGCCGACGCCGCCCTGGTCCAGACCCTCCGCGATCCGCGCGACGATGCGTTCGACCTGGGCGGCGGAGGCGATGCGGGATTGCCACTCGCGGTGCGCGAACGCCGCCTGGAAGTACGTGATGGTGCCGTCGGGTTCGCCTGCCGAGGGGCTGAGCTCGGGGATGCGCGCGAAGGTCCACGAGGCGGAGGCGCCGTAGTTCAGAGCGCGTCCGGATGCGCGCTGACGCTCGTACCATCCCGAGACCGGGAGCATCCCCGACTCGAGCTCGAGCGCGGTGGTGACGCCGTCGAAGGCCTGCATGCGGTCGCCCGGCAGCGATTGCGTGTGGCAGTGCAGGTCGATGAAGCCCGGGGCGACGACGAGACCGCGGGCGTCGACGACGCGATCGGCGGTGACCGGGGCGTCGGTGATCTCGGCCACGGCGCCGCCGCGGATCACGATGCTCCTCACTGCATCGAGCCCGGATTCGGGGTCTATCACTCGGCCGCCGATGAGAGCCAGATCTGCCGTCATGGCCTCACGGTAGCCGCGCGGGGCCGGACGGCGAAGAAGTCACCCCGTCGTTCACCCCGGGCGCTCACTGCGCCCGCATGAACTCCTCGGCGGCGCGCACCTGCTCCGCGGAGGGGCGGATGCCGGTGTAGAGCACGAACTGCTCGAGGGCCTGCAGGGTCGCGACCTCGGCGCCGGTGATCACCGTCTTCCCCGCCGCGCGGCCGGCCTTCACAAGGGGCGTCTCGGCGGGCAGGGCGACCACGTCGAAGACGACGGATGCCGCGGCGATCTGCTCCTCGCCGAACGACAGCTCGTGCTCCTCTGCTCCTCCGGCCATGCCGATGGGGGTGATGTTCACGATGACGTCCGCTGTCCGCTCCGCGGCATCCGCCACCCAGTCGAACCCGTACAGCTCGGCGAGCCGGCGTCCGCTCGTCTCGTTGCGGGCGGCGATCGTCGCTCTCGTGAAGCCCGCGTCGCGGAAGGCGGCCGCCGTGGCCTTGGCCATGCCCCCGGAGCCCCGCAGCAGCACCGAGGATGCGGGGTCCAGGCCGTTCCGCTCGATGAGCTGCGCGATCGCGGAGTAGTCGGTGTTGTACGCGGTGAGCACGCCGTCGTCGTTCACGATCGTGTTCACCGAGTCGATCGCCGTCGCCGAGGCGTCCATGCGGTCGACGAGGGCGATGACGTCCTCCTTATAGGGCATCGAGATCGCGCATCCGCGGATCCCGAGGCCGCGGACGCCGGCGATCGCCTGGCTGAGATCGGCCGGCGCGAACGCCTTGTAGATCCAGTTCAGGCCCAGCTCCTCGTAGAGGAAGTTGTGGAACCGGGTGCCGTTGTTGCTCGGTCGCGCTGACAGCGAGATGCACAGCGTCATGTCCTTGTTCAGCATGGTCACGCGACAAGGCTAGCGCGCGTGAGTCGTCGTGCCCGGGGGCTGACGCGACCAGTGGTCGTCCCCTATCGTGTAGATGCATGCACAGGGGATCGATCGTCTCCGTCCGACCCCAGAGGACGGGCAGCCTTCCCCAGAGGCAAGACGATCCGTGTATGCGATTGGGCCCTCTCGAGTAGCTCAGTCCCCAATGGGCTACTCGAGGGGGTCGCTATCGTCTCGCTGAACTTTTTTGAGGAATGTCCCCCAAATGGGGGACAAGGGCCTCGCGGAGGGGATATGCTGTTCCTGACGCACCCTCCGGTCGTCTTCGGCCCTCATCGCTCCCCCCGCGGTGAGGGCCACACCATTTTCCGGCGGCCTGCGCCGACGCCCGTGTGACGCGACGTGACGGCTCGTGCAACATTTCTGTTACGGGCTGACCCCTGCTCTTCCGCTCTGGCCCTGCTCCACTAGCGTTAGCCATGTCGGTGCATCCTGCGTCGGCTTCTTTTCCAGCAGAACAGGCAGTACATGAGCACCCAGGGCACGGTCAAGTGGTTCAACTCGGAGAAGGGCTTCGGCTTCATCTCCCCCGACGACGGCGGCGCTGACGTCTTCGCGCACTACTCCGCCATCCAGTCATCCGGCTACCGCTCGCTCGACGAGAACCAGCGGGTCGAGTTCGACGTGGCGCAGGGCCCCAAGGGCCTGCAGGCCGAGAACATCCGTCCGATCTGACAGCGGACGCCATCGAACTCCCCGACCGGGAGCCGACGCTCAGCGCGGCATCCGGCGGGGAGTTCTGTGCGTCCGGGGCGTCGTCGGGCCTCTGACGATCAGCCCAGCAGCAGCGCGCGCACCTCGTCGGGGGACGACGCGCGGAACGTCGCGTCGTCGCCCTCGTGGGCGTCGCTGAAGCCCCAGTCGACGAAGATCACGGGCACGCCGTTGACGTTCCCGCCCTCGACGTCGTGGTGGCGGTCGCCGACCAGCACCGGGCGCGAGGTGTCGGCGCCGCGCTCCTTCAGCCGCCGGAGCGACTCGACGACGATGTCGGCCTTCGAGGCGAGGGTGGACTCGTCCGGAGTCGCGCCCACCGTCGTGAGGAAGTACGGACGCAGGCCGAAGTGGTCGACGAGGGCGTCGACCTGGTTCTCGGGCTTGGAGCTCGCGGTGGCCTGCGGGACGCCGGCCTCGTGCAGGTCGCGGATGATCTCGGGCACTCCGGGATAGGTGCGCACATCGGTGGTGTAGCCGTCGGCCTTGCCCAGCCCGCGGTAGAAGGCGACCGCCTTTGCGGACTCCTCGGGAGTCATGCCCGCCTGCACCTGGAAGGACTCGAACATCGGAGGGCCGATCCAGTGCACCAGGTCGTCGCGCGTGGGGGCGGGGTGGCCGAAGTGCGTGAGGGCGATGTCCAGTCGCCGCAGGATGCCCACGGATGCGTCGATGATCGTGCCGTCGACGTCCCAGAGGACGCAGGAGTAGGGGGAGGAGGCCATGCATCCAGCCTATGGGCAGTCGGTCACGCTCCTTTCCTGCACATCGAGCGAGCGGATGCGGTTCTGCACGGTTCTCGGCATCTCGCCGCCTCAGCGGCTAGCGTCGTGACATCTCCGGAGATCGGAGCGAGAATGGGGGCGTGACCGTGTCGGTGGAAGTCATCACGATGCTCGCGAGCGCCGCGACGATCCTCGTCGCGCTCGTCAGCGGGTTCGGCTGGATGGTCACGCGCATGGATGCGCGCTTCGCGCAGCAGGAGACGAGGATCGAGTCGCGCTTCGCGGAGATCGACGCGCGTTTCACCCAGGTGGACGCGCGACTCGCGCAGCAGGACACGCGACTCGCACAGCAGGGCACCACGTTCGAATCCCGCTTCGACCGTCTCGAAGGGCGGATCGACGACCTCGCGCACGAGATGAACGAGGTGAAGATCGCCATCGCGCGGCTCGAGGGCCCGACGCCGCGGCTGATCACCGCGCGCTGAGCGCGGCTCAGAACAGCCGGGGAGCCCCCGACTCGATGCCCTTCATGTCCTCGTAGTCGAGGACGAGGCAGCGGATGCCGCGGTCCTCGGCGAGCACGCGGGCCTGCGGCTTGATCTCCTGCGCGGCGAACACGCCCTGCACCGGGGCGAGATGCGGATCCCGGCCGAGCAGCTCGAGGTAGCGCGTGAGCTGCTCGACGCCGTCGATGTCGCCCCGGCGCTTCACCTCGACCGCGATGGCCACGCCGTCGGCATCCCGCACCATGAGATCCACCGGGCCGATCGCCGTCGGGTACTCACGGCGCACCAGGGTCGCGCCCTCGCTGATCAGGTCGACCTGCTCGGCGAGCAGTCGCTGCAGGTCGGCCTCGACGCCGTCCTTCTGCAGACCGGGGTCGATGCCGAGATCGTGGTTCGAGTCGTGCAGGATCTCGTAGATCTGCACGCGCAGGGCGTCGCCGGTCTTCTTGTGGGTGACGCGCCACACCTCGACCACGCCGGCGCTCGCCTCCTCCTCGCCCGGCTCCTCGGGGGCGAGCGAGCACGGCGGGCTCATCCAGTTCAGCGGCTTGTAGCTGCCGCCGTCGGAGTGCACGAGCAGACTCCCGTCGCCCTTGTGCACCAGCAGGCGGGTGGCGAGGGGGAGATGGGCATTGAGGCGGCCCGTGTAGTCGACGGAGCAGCGGGCGATGACGAGACGCACCCGATGAGCCTACTTCGTCGCGGGCGTCATCTCGTCCTCGCGCAGCTGACGGGCCGATCCCGAGAAGAGCCCCGACAGGGCCGCCAGCACCACCAGGATGTACAGCGTGTTCAGCAGGCCGATGTGCTCGCTGATGAAGCCGAGCACGGGAGGGCCGCCGAGGAAGGCGATGTAGCCGATGGTCGCCGCGGCGCTGACGCGCGCCGCCGCCTTGGCCGGATCGTCGGCGGCCGCCGACATGCCCAGCGGGAATCCGAGCGATGCGCCGATGCCCCACAGGGCGGCGGCGACGAACACCAGCGGGGTGTTCGGGGCCAGGATGAACAGCAGGATGCCGGCCGCTGCCGTGATCGCGAGGACGCGCAGCACGATGACGCGGCCGAAGCGGTCGACGAGCGGTCCGCCGACGAGACGCACGACGGTCATCGCCACCGAGAAGGTGGCGAGGGCCGCGGCGCCCGCCGCAGGGCCTGCGCCGTGGTCCTCGGAGACGCCGAGCGCGAGCCAGTCGTTGGCGCCGCCCTCTGCGAAGGACATGCCGAGCATGACGATGCCGAGCGCGTAGGTGCGCGGCTCGCGCCATGCTTCGAGCGCCACATGCATGCGCTCGCGCCAGTGCGGCTTCTCGGCGGGTGCGGGATCGAGGGCGGCTTCGCGGTCGGGCACGTTCGCGTAGCACACGACCGCGACGACGACGATGACGGCGGCGACGATGATCGTGTGCAGCGACACGTTCGCCCCCAGCTGCACGGCGAGGGCGCCCGCCCCGGCGCCGATCACGGTGCCGAAGCTGAAGAAGGCGTGGAAGACGGGCAGGATCGTCTTGCCCATCTGCTGCTCGACCGCCGTGGCCTCGACGTTCATCATGACGTCGAGCGAGCCGTTGCCGAAGCCGAAGAGCACGAGCCCGGCGATCACCAGGGGCAGCGAGCCGAGGATGTTCGTGCCGAGGCCGATCAGGGCGACGCCCGTAGCGAAGGCCAGCATCGTCGCCAGCATCCCCAGCCGTGCGCCCGTGCGCGCCATCACCGCGGGGCTCGTGGAGATGCCCAGGATCGACGCGATGCCCATGCTCAGCAGCAGCAGGCCCATCTGCGCGTTGTCGATGCCGAGGGAGATCTTGATGTCGGGCACGCGCGACGCCCAGGTCGCGATGGACAGACCGCTCGCCAGGAAGATCGCGAAGATCGCTGCACGCCAGCGGACGAACTGAGAGCGGGTGAGGGCCGTGTCCATGCGGACCAGCTTATCGAATCGATTCGACCCTATGGAACCGGGGAGAGTTATCCTCGGAGTATGACCAGTCACGAGACGGCACGCCGGGCGACCATCGCGGACGTTGCCCGTGCGGCCGGAGTCGCGACCTCGACGGCATCCGTCGTCTTCAGCGGCAAGGCCAAGGTGTCGGAGGGGACTCGCGAGAAGGTGCTCGCCGCCGCGGCGGAGCTCGGCTACTCGGGCCCCGACCCGCGGGCCGCCTCGCTGCGCCGCGGCCGCAGCGGCATCGTCGCGGTCGTGCTCGAGGGTCACCTGCGCGCCGCCTTCCTCGATCCGGTGACGACGGCCATGATGGACGGCCTCACCGACGGCCTCGCCGACCTCAGCGCCGGCATCCTGCTGATGCGCGACGAACCGGGGGAGAGCGGGTCCTCCGCCCTCGTGAACGCGCCCGTCGACGCCGTGGTGCTGATCGGCTGCTCCAGCCGCGCCCGCGCGTCTCTCGAGATAGTGCGCAGCAGAGGCCTGCCCGTCGTGGTCATCGAGGGAGACGCCGGAGAGGGCGTGCCCCGGGTCACGCTCGACAACGCGGCCGCGTCCGCCGACGTCGCCCGGTACGTGAAGGACCTCGGCCACACCGACGTGGCGCTCGTCACGCTGCAGCTCGACGCGTCGCGCGAGCGGCTCCCGGTGACGCCGGAGCGCATCGCCGCCGCCACGGTCGACGTCACCGTCGACCGGTTCGAGGGCATGCGGTCGGTGTTCCCCGACGCCCCCGCCATCTCGGCCGCGGGGAGCCTGATCGACGAGGGGCTCATCGTCGGACGGATGCTGCTCGCCGAGCCGGAGCGCCGGCCGACGGCGATCCTCGCCCAGAGCGATCTGCTCGCCGTCGGCGTGATCAGGGCGGCGGAGGAGCTCGGCCTGCGTGTGCCGGAGGACCTCTCGGTCGCCGGATTCGACGGGATCGCCGTCGACGGTCTCGGCGGCCCCGTGCTGACGACGAGCGTGCAGCCGGCGGTCGAGAAGGGCAGGGTCGCGGGAGAGCAGGTGGCGCGGATGCTGCGCGGAGAGCCCGGCGTCACGATGCACCTCACCTGCCGCTTCCGTGCCGGCACGACGACGGCTCCTCCCCGCCGCGCCTGATCCGCAGGATCAGCTGTGGGCGGGGCCGAGGGGGAGCGGCGTCGCGAAAGCGAGTATCGAGTAGCGGCCGCACTGCACGACCTCCTCCGGGATCGCAGCCACGGGCAGCTGCCATCGCACGGTCTGCGCATCCTCGACGAGGAACGACACCTCGCCGACGTCGAGGTCGGTGCGGTTCACCAGCCAGGCGTAGCCGTCCAGGCGGTGGTCGACCTGCACCAGCTGCGACGGGTCGTCGAGGTGCGCCTTCGGCAGACGGACGGTCCAGAACTGCCCGGCGCCGACGCGGCCCGAGGCGTCGACCCACGCGGTCACGCAGTCGAGGTCGGCATCGGGCCGGTGCACGGCGGCGTCGAGGCGGGGGATGCCGAGCGCGCCCGCGATCAGGGCGAGGCCGGCCGCGACGACGCCGAGGGCCCGCGGCATCCGCACCGCCGAAGGCCTGGCGACGAGGGCGAGGAGGGGAGCGAACACGACGGGCTGCAGGTATCTGGCGGCATGCGTGCCCAGGGCGATCGCGCCGATCGCGACCAGGAGCGGCAGCATCCATCCGGCGGCGGCCACCAGACGCTCGCCGTCCGACTCCGCGCGCACCGTGCGGGCGACGGCCAGCACGATCAGTGCCACGACGAGCAGGGCGCCGAGCACGCCGAGCGGGCTCGACAGCCGATCGGCCAGCAGGCCGCCGTAGTACCCGGCGGACTGCAGCCACTGTCCGGGCTGGGCATAGCCGGCCCCCGTGTTCGCGATCCATGCCGAGAAGGGAATGCGACCGAGGAGACCGAGGACGGCACCGCCGACGAGGGCCCCGATGGCCGCCAGGAGCAGGCGGCGGCTCCGCGACCGCAGCATCCCGACGGCGAGCAGCACGCTCACCGGCACCGTGGCCCAGGCGGCGAACAGCGGATTGCTCAGCACGGAGAGGGCCGACACGGCCGCCGCCGCGGCGAGCGGCCACGCTCCTCGACCGTCCAGCGCTCGCCGCAGCAGGCCGATGACGAGGACGGTCGTGACGACCGTGGCCGAGTAGTACGTCGTGGTGAGCTGCAGGGACGCGAGCTCGAGAGCGTCGCGCGAGGAGGAGACGTCGGTGGCCGCCATCGCGCCGAAGAGGGCGAGGGCCGTGAGCGACCAGGCGACGGGCGCCGCCCCCGCGCCTCGCCGGCCCGCGGCCACGCGCACCGCGCCGTAGAGGGCGAGCAGGTTCACGACCGCGGCGACCGCCAGCAGCCCGTTCAGATCGAGCGGGAGCACGGCGTCGAGAGCGGTGAAGACCGCCGTCTCGGGCAGGAACAGCACGCTCGACATCGCCCAGTCGAGCCGGTCTCCCGAGAGGATCGAGTGCGAGAGCATCGCCACGATCAGCGAGTCGCCGTCGCGGAACAGCAGCTCGGAGCGCGCGGATGCCGCCACCTGCGCCACGACGGCGAGGGAGAGGCCGAGAGCAGCGAGCCAGCCCAGAAGCTCTCGCATCCATGCCCGTCGCATATGACAACTCTCGCACGTCGGGGCCTCGCGCCCGGGTAAACTGGACGTACACCCGCCCGCCTGCGCCTCACGGCCGACGAGCCCGAGGGAGCCTGACTCGTGCTGATCCTCCTCGGTGTGTTCCTCGTAGCCTCGCTGATCATGCCGGTTCTGGTCCGTTGGATCGGGGCCCGTGCGTTCCTCGTGGCCGCGCTCATTCCCGCGGCGGCATTCGTCCACGCGCTGGTGCTCACGCCCCAGGTCCTCGACGCCGACGCCTCTCCCTTCGAGAGCGTGGACTGGATCCCGCAGCTGGGGCTGAGCATGTCCATGCACCTGGACGTGCTGAGCTGGGTGCTCACCCTCATCGTCACCGGCGTCGGCGCGCTCGTGCTCTTCTACTGCCGGTGGTACTTCCACGACGACTCCACGGGACTCGGCCAGTTCGCCGGGGTGCTGCTGGGCTTCGCCGGCGCGATGTACGGGCTCGTGCTCACCGACGACCTGGTCATGCTCGTCATGTTCTGGGAGGTGACGAGCATCCTCTCCTACCTCCTGATCGGCTACTACCGGCGCCGCGCCGCGAGCCGTCGTGCCGCGCTGCAGGCGCTGCTGGTCACGACCCTGGGCGGCCTGGTCATGTTCGTCGGCGTGGTGCTGCTCGTCGTGGACGCCGGCACCTCCAGCATCCGCGAGATCCTCGCACTCGCGCCGACCGGCCCCGTCGTCGACGCCGCGATCGTGATGCTGCTCGTCGGCGCGGTCAGCAAGTCGGCGCTGTTCCCCTTCCACTTCTGGCTGCCCGGCGCCATGGCCGCGCCCACCCCGGTGAGCGCGTACCTGCACGCCGCGGCCATGGTGAAGGCCGGCATCTACCTCATCGCGCGATTCGCCCCGATCTTCGCCTTCAGCGCTCCGTGGCGTCCGATCCTCATCGCTCTCGGCGTGTTCACCATGCTCCTCGGCGGCATCCAGGCGCTGCGCGAGACCGACCTCAAGCGCATCCTCGCCTTCGGCACGGTGAGCCAGCTCGGCTTCTTCGCCGTCGTGATCGGCTACGGCACGCAGGCGGCGGCCCTGGCGGGCCTCGCGCTCGTGATCGGGCACGCGCTGTTCAAGTCCGCGCTGTTCCTCATCGTCGGCATCATCGACCGCCAGCTCTCCACCCGTGACGTCACCGAGCTGTCCGGAGTCGGGCGGCAGGCGCCGATCCTGGCCGTCACGGCGTTCATCTCCGTGGCCTCGATGGCCGGGATCGCCCCGACCATCGGCTTCGTCGCGAAGGAGTCGGCGCTCACCGCGCTCCTGGACGACGCCCAGGGCGGCTCGGCCTGGGGGCTCGTCGCGCTGATCGGCATCGTGCTCGGATCCATGCTCACCGCGGCATACGGGGCGCGCTTCCTCTGGGGGGCGTTCTTCTCCAAGCGCGACGACAGCGGACAGCGGATGCCGGACACGGCCTGGCCCGACCCGCCGGTGGGCTTCCTCGCCGCGCCCATCGTGCTCGCCGGGCTCACCCTCGCCGCGGGCATCGGGGCGCCGGCGCTCGACATCGCGCTGCAGGGATACGCGGTCACCGCCGCCCCAGGCCTCGACCACTCCGGCGAGGCCGTCGAGGGTCCGGGGCACCTCGCGCTCTGGCACGGCTTCGAGCCGGCGCTGGCGATCTCGGTCCTGTCGATCCTGCTCGGCATCGGGGTCTTCCTGCTGACCCGCCGCACCGGCTGGGACCGCAAGGCGCGACTGCTGCCGTTCACCGCCGCGGACGTCTACTACTCCGTCGTGCGCGCCGTCGACCGTCTGTCGGTGCTCAGCACCACGCTGACCCAGCGCGGTTCGCTCCCCGTCTACGTGGGCACGATCTTCGTCGTCTTCGTCGCGGCGGAGGTCACGGCCCTGCTCGGCAGCGACCTCGACCGCCTCCAGCTCTCCGCGTGGCACACGCCGGCGCAGATCGCCGCGGCGCCGCTGATGGCGGCGGCCGGCATCTTCGCCGTGCAGGCGCAGAAGCGTTACACGGGCGTGGTGCTGGTCTCGGTCACCGGCCTCGGCATGGTCGCGCTCTTCGCCACCAGCGGGGCGCCGGACCTCGCCCTCACGCAGATCCTCGTCGAGACGGTGACGATGGTGACCTTCGCCCTCGTGCTCCGGCGCCTGCCCGCCCGGATGGGCGAGCACAACGCGTCCGTCGGCCGGATCCCCCGGGCTCTGCTCGGGATCGGCGTGGGCGTGACGATGGCCCTGGTCGCGGTGGTGGCCACGCAGTCGCGCGTCGCCGACCCGATCTCCGAGTCGTTCCCCAGGCTCGCCTACGAGCTCGGCCATGGCAAGAACGTGGTCAACGTCGCGCTCGTCGACCTGCGCGGCTGGGACACCATGGGCGAGCTCTCGGTCCTCGTGCTCGCGGCGACCGGGGTCGCCTCCCTCGTGTTCGTCACGCACCGCGCGGATCTCCTCGCCGCGACGAAGAACCTTCCCAAGGCGACGAGACGCGCGACCCGGGCGCGTCCGCTCGTGGAGACCACCGACGGCATCCGCTTCCAGACCTCCGAGAACCGCAGCAGCCCCCGTGCGTGGCTCGTCGGCGGGACGAACATGAAGCCCGAGAACAGGTCGATCCTGCTCGAGGTGATCGTCCGCATCCTCTTCCACACGATCATCGTGGTGTCGATCTTCCTGCTGTTCTCGGGGCACAACCTGCCCGGCGGCGGCTTCGCCGGCGGGCTGGTCGCCGGCATGGCCCTCGTCATGCGCTACATCGCGGGCGGGCGCTGGGAGCTGGGTGCGGCCGCGCCGACGGATGCCGGGCGGCTGCTCGGATCGGGCCTCATCCTCGCCGTCGGCTCCGCCGTGGTGCCGCTGTTCTTCGGCCTCTCCCCGCTCACCAGCAGCTTCTGGGAGTGGGAGATCCCCGGATTCGGGCACATGGAGTTCGTCACCTCGACGATCTTCGACGTCGGCGTCTACCTCGTCGTGATCGGGCTCGTCCTCGACGTGCTGCGCAGCCTCGGCGCCGAGGTCGACCGGCAGACCGCGGCCCTGCGCCTGGGGCAGGGGTCGTCGGCCGGATCGAGCGGCAGGGGGGCGAGCTCCTGATGGATGTCTCCCTCACCCTCATCGTCATCATGGCCGTGCTGTTCGCGTGCGGCGTCTACGCCATGCTCGAGCGCAGCCTGACGCGCGTCCTGATCGGGTTCCTGCTGCTCGGCAACGCCACCAACCTGCTGCTGCTCATCGTCATGGGCGTCCCGGGGAACGCCCCGTTCTTCGGCGTCGACGGCGAGATGAGCGACCCTCTGCCGCAGGCGCTGACGCTCACCGCCATCGTCATCACCTTCGCGGTGTCGGCGTTCCTGCTCGCGCTCATCTACCGGTCCTGGCAGCTCGGCCAGGCCGACACCGTCGAGGACGACGAGGACGACATCGCGATCCGCGGCCGCACGGACGCCGAAGAAGACCTCATGGGCGACGACGAGGGCGACTACGGCGAGGACGAGGCGACCACCGACTTCGTCGGCGTGCAGACCGCCCCGATCACGGTGCTGCACATGCGCGACCATCCGGCCATCGACGACGCGGCGCCGATGGACGTGCCGGTGCAGGGCGGCCCTTCGACAGGCTCAGGGACCAAGGACTCAGGGATCCAGGGGTCGGGGACCCAGGGGTCAGGGATCCAGGGGACTGAGCCGGAGACGCAGAAGAGAGACGACTCGTGAACGCCCTCGTCCCCCTCCTGGTCGCGCTGCCTCTGCTCGGAGCCGCCCTCGCGCTGATCTTCGGACGCAACGCCCGCGTGCAGTCGATCGTCACGGTGGTGACCCTCCTGTCGGTGTCGGTCATCGCCGCCGTCCTGCTGGTGGTGGTCGACGCGGGCACGCCCCTCGCGGTCTCGGTCGGCGGCTGGCCGGTCCCCTTCGGGATCGTCCTCTACGTCGACCGCCTCGCGGCACTGCTCGTGCTGGTGTCCAGCGTCGTGCTGCTCGCGGTGCTCCTCTTCTCGATCGGGCAGGGCATCGCCGACGGGGCGGACGAGACCCCGATCTCGATCTTCAACCCCTCGTACCTGATCCTCGCCGCGGGCATCTTCAACGCCTTCATCGCCGGCGACCTGTTCAACCTCTACGTCGGCTTCGAGATCCTGCTCGTGGCCTCCTACGTGCTCATCACGCTCGGCAGCACCGAGTCCCGCATCCGCACCGGCGCCGTGTACATCGTCGTCTCCCTGGTCTCCTCGATCCTCTTCCTCGCGGCGATCGCGATGATCTACGGCGCCCTCGGCACCGTGAACATGGCGCAGATCGCCGAGCGGATGAGCGAGCTGCCGCAGGAGACCCAGCTCGTGCTGCACCTCATGCTGGTGATCGCCTTCGGCATCAAGGCCGCGATCTTCCCGGTGTCGTTCTGGCTGCCCGACTCCTACCCGACGGCGCCGGCCCCGGTCACCGCGGTGTTCGCCGGCCTGCTGACGAAGGTCGGCGTGTACGCGCTGATCCGCGCCGAGACCCAGCTCTTCGCCGACAGCAGCATCAACACGCTGCTGCTGATCATCGCCCTGGCCACCATGGTCGTCGGGGTGCTCGGCGCGGTCGCCCAGGCCGAGCTGAAGAGGATCCTGTCGTTCACGCTGGTCAGCCACGTCGGCTACATGATCTTCGGCCTGGCGATCGCGACCCCCGCCGCGATCGGCGCGACCGTGTACTACATCGTCCACCACATCATCGTGCAGACGACCCTGTTCCTCGCGGTCGGCCTCGTGGAGCGCCGGGCCGGCAGCACGTCGATCCTGCGGGTGAAGGGGCTGCTCAAGGTCGCGCCGGTGATCGCCGTGCTGTACTTCATCCCGGCGATCAACCTCGGCGGCCTGCCTCCCTTCTCGGGGTTCATCGGCAAGTTCGCGCTGTTCGAGGCGGCGGCGTCGGTGGGCACCCCCCTCATGATCGTGCTCATCGTGGGCGGCATCGTCACCTCGCTGCTCACCCTGTACGCGCTGATGCGCGCGTGGAACCTCGCCTTCTGGCGCGAGGAGGAGGACTCGACCGAGACCGAGGGCCGCCTCGAGCACCTGGGCAACGCGCCGGCCGCCGACGAGCAGCAGGAGAGCCGCCGCATCCCGGCCATCATGACGATCGCGACCTCCGGCATGGTCGCGGTCACCGTCGCGCTCACGGTGTTCGCCGGACCCCTGTACGCCCTGTGCGATCGCATCGGCGCGGCCCTGCTGCAGCCGGTCACCCTCACCCAGCTCGAAGACGAGGTGCAGGGATGAGCCCCGACGGCCGGCACTTCTGGCGCGACCTCGGCATGCAGCTGCCGTTCCTCGCCTGGCTGGTCGTGCTGTGGATGCTGCTGTGGGCGCAGTTCACGCTGCTGAGCTTCGTCACGGGACTCATCGTCGCGATCTTCGTCACCCGCGTCTTCCGGCTGCCGACCGTCGAGCTCTCCGGCCGGGTCAACCTCTGGTACGCGCTGATCCTCGGCGTGCAGTTCCTCTACGCCGTGCTGCGAGGAGCGCTCTCGGTGGCGGTGCAGGTGTTCGACTTCCGCCGTCAGCCGGGCACCGCGATCATCGCCGTGCCGCTGAAGTACTCCGACGACCTGATGATGACGCACGTGTCGGTGGCGTCGTCGCTGATCCCGGGCTCGCTCGTCGTCGAGGCCGACCGCGATCGCCGCATCCTCTACCTGCACATCATCGGCGTGCGCAGCATGGCCGAGGTCGAGAAGCAGCGCGAGGGCGTGCTGCGCTGGGAGAAGCGCATCGTGCGTGCCCTCGGCAACCCGGCGCAGTATCGTGCCCTGAAGGACGACGAGCGCGCGGCCGTCGGGCCCGGGCGGCACGAGCAGCGAGGAGGCGCACGATGAGCATCCTGCTCGGAGTGATCATGGCGGTCTTCGGCGTCGCCGCGGTGCTCACCGTCATCCGCATCGTCCGGGGTCCGTCGATCCTCGACCGTGCCGTCGCCTCGGACGTCCTGCTCACGGAGGTGATGTGCGTGCTGGGCGCCGAGATGGCGATCAATGGGCACACCCGCAGCATCCCCGTGCTGCTGATCATCGCGGCCGTCGGCGTGTTCGGCTCGATCGCGGTGGCGCGCTTCGTCGCGAGAAGGGACAACACGACGCCATGAACGTCTTCGGCCTGATGATCCCCGATGCCGTCATCGACGTCGCGGTGCTCGTGCTCATCCTCATCGGCGCCGTGCTGTGCCTGTCGGCCGCGGTCGGCCTGCTGCGCTTCCGCGACGTGCCCTCTCGGCTGCATGCGGCCACGAAGCCGCAGGTGCTGGGCCTGCTGCTGATCTGCATCGCGATCGCGCTGTCGCAGCGCTCGATCGGCGGCTTCCTGATCGGCCTCGTGCTCGTCGCGCCGATCGTGCTGATGCAGTTCGCGACGGCTCCGCTGTCGGCGCACATCGTCGGCAGGCAGGCGTACCGCAACGGGTCCATCGACCATCGGGACCTCGTCGTCGACGACCTGGCCGAGTCGAAGCAGACCCCGCCCGCCGCGGGGTGACGTGTGCGTCTTGTCCCGCCGGTCAGATGCGATCGGCGAAGGACTGGATCAGCCGGGCCGCGACGGCCGCGTCGCTGATCAGCGTTCCGTGCCCGTGATCGGGGATGACCTCCAGCTCGGCCTGAGCCACCGCGTCGACGATCTCACGGCACCAGGTCTGCGGGGCCAGCGGATCGTTCTCGCCGCGCAGCACGAGCACGGGGCACCCGATGCGCGGGTACGCCTTCTCCGGCTCGTGCACGATCGTCGCGCGCATCTTGCGGATCAGATGCGGACCGCCGCGCAGATACTCGCGGGCGCCCCGCCACAGCACGAGCGGGCTCTCGCCGATCAGGTCCCGCAGCAGGTAGGCGGCCTGGGCGCGGATGCTGCGGGCCGCGCTGTCGACGGTCGGACCAGCGAGCACGACGCCGGCGACGAGCGCCGGATGGCGCACCGCGAGCTCCGCGGCGATCTGGCTGCCCATCGAGTGACCGATCACGGTCACCCCGGACTCGCCGGCATGGCGCAGATAGGCGGCGACCGTGTCGGCGTGCCGCTGCATGGTGAGCGTGCGCTCGGGCTCGGGCGCCTCTCCGAAGCCGGGCAGGTCGAGGGCGATGACACGACCGCGCAGCCGCTGCACGAGGTCGAGGTAGACGCTGCGCCCCATGCCGATGCCGTGCAGCAGCACGAACACGGGCCCGTCCTCGCCGAAGGTCTCGGCGACCAGGGTCGCGCCGCCGTGCTCGAACTCGACGACGGATGCCGGGACATCGGGCGGCGCAAGCAGACGATTCGGCATCCACCCACGCTAGCCGCCGGGTGACTCCCGCTGCCAATCCGCCTCCTGGCCCTCTGCCCCCCTCCCTGTGCTCGCCCCTCACGCCTCGCCGGGCACGGCTTCGGATCGCGGATGCGGCGCGCCGCGGCATCCGCTCGTCCGGCGGCGTGTCGTCGCCGACGTCCGAAGCCGTGCCCGGCCGCCGTCCTCGACCTCCGAGCCCGTACCCGGCGCGTGCAAGGATGGATCAATGCCTTCCCGCACGACCGCCTCCGCAGACGGGCGGGGGCTCCGCGCCAGGATCGACCGCATCCTGAGCGATCCCGTGCTGAACGCCCTGGTCGCCTCGACCACGGTCTCCCGGGTCGGCCGCGGCGTGTTCCTCACGGTGACGGTGCTGTTCTTCACGCAGATCATCGGCCTGCGCGCGACCGAGGCGGCCGTCGTCCTCGCCGTCTCCAGCGGCTTCGGGGTCGTGGCGTCGCTGCTCGGGGGATGGCTCGCCGACCGGTGGAGCGCCCGGCGCCTCACCTTCGCCTTCGAAGCGCTCGGCGGCATCCTGCTGGCCGCCTACGCCTTCGCCGGCGACTTCGTGTCGGCGCTCGTGCTGGCCAGCCTCTCCGGCTCCTTCGACTCGATCGGCCACTCGGCACGGTCGGCGATCATCGCCAGGGGATTCGCGGCGGACCGCCGCGTGCACGCCCGTGCCGTGCTGCGCACGGTGACGAACCTGTCGATCGCGCTCGGATCGGGGGTCGCGGCCATCGCGCTGGCGCTGGGCACCGCCGAGGCCTATCGACTGGTGATCCTCGCGGCCGGCATCCTGTGCGCACTCGGATCGCTGCCACTGCTGCGCCTGACCGCGGTCGTCGACGCGCCGCCGCGGAGGATCACCCCCGTCCGCACCGAGACGGGGTCGATCAGCACGGCCGCGAAGGAGGAGCGCAGGGACTGGCGTCGCCGCTCGCCCTGGCGCGATCCGCGGTATCTGCTGCTGAGCCTCCTGTCGGCGGTGTTCGGCATGCAGTTCGGCGTCGCCGAGCTCGGCGTGCCGCTGTGGGTCACGCGGGAGACGAGCGCGCCCACGGTCGTCGTCTCGGTGCTCCTGATCACGAACACCGCGCTGGTCGTGATGTTCCAGGTGCGCGCCTCGCGCGGCACCCACGACCTGCGCGTCGCCGGCCGTGTCACGATGATCGCGGGGTGGCTGATGGCGGCCGCGTGCCTCGTCTACGCGCTCGCCGCGGATCTGCCCGCGTGGCCGGCCGTCGCCGTGCTGATCGGCGGCATGATCGCTCACACGTTCGCCGAGATCCTCTCGCAGGCCGGAGCGTGGGGGCTCAGCTTCGAGCTGGCCGATCCCGTGCGCGCCGGTGCGTACCAGGGCGTGTTCGGCATGGGCTTCTCGCTCGGGGCGCTCGCGTCCCCCGTCGTCGTGAACGCGACGGCGATCACCTTCGGCTTCGCCGGGTGGGGGATGCTGGCGCTGATCTTCCTGTGCGCGGCGACCGGCATCTGGGTCATCGCGCGGCGCGCTGCGGCGGCATCCGCCTGATGCTGCCCGGCGCTCTCCGACGCCACGGCCTTCTCCCGGAGATTCCGCCGGCGTCACCGTCCCGGGCACAGCTTCGGAGGCGTGCCTGGGCACAGCTGGGCACAGCTGCGGATCGCGGACGCGGCGCGCCGCAGCATCCGCTCCTCCGGCGGCGTGTCGTCGCCGGAGTCCGAAGCTGTGCTCGGTGGTCGGACACTTGATGTCCGAAGCTGTGCCCGGTGCTGGCGCCGAGTGCCCGG